>Ga0209172_10002392_pt1 | contig 33229 bp, 32 predicted proteins | sample LarsenN4metaG_FD_184113 | JGI IMG/M metagenome (GOLD analysis project Ga0209172, IMG submission 184113) | Hot spring sediment bacterial and archeal communities from British Columbia, Canada, to study Microbial Dark Matter (Phase II) - Larsen... ... | reverse complement strand
CGACGCCGTGCATGGAGACGATTTCGACAACGGGCGAGAATTCCGGCGCAAATGTCTCCCAATCGATTCCACGGTAGCCAACCCGGTAGCCGATGTGATGCGGGACCCTGAACAGGTTCGGCGCGCTTCGCATCCGCACGACGCGCGTGGGCGGCGACAGCACCTTTGGGCGAGTCATCCGCCTGGTCGAGGAGGCCGAAGCCAACCGCGCGGAGGTCCAGCGGGTCGCCGACCGCTTCTCGGCCTACTACCTGCCGATCATCGCGGTCATCGCCGCACTGACGTACCTGTTTCGCCGCGACCCACTCGCCACCGCGGCCGTGCTCGTCGTCGCGTGTTCATGCTCCGTTGCGCTCGCCACGCCCATCGCCTTGCTCGCGTCGATCGGCGCCGGGGCGAAACGCGGCCTGCTCATCAAGGGTGGAAAGCATCTGGAAGTGCTGGCCCGGGCGGATGTGCTGCTGGTGGACAAGACCGGGACCCTCACACTGGGACGGCCGCTGATCACCGACATTCTTCCTCTAAATGGCGCTTCGAAGGAGGAAGTCCTCCTGCTGGCCGCCTCCGCCGAGCGGTACTCGGAGCATCCGCTGGCCGGCGCGGTTCGCGCGGCCGCGCTCGAGCGAGGGATCGTGGCGCGGGACCCCGCTGAGTTCGAGGCGCTTCCCGGGTCAGGGGTCCGGGCGCGGATCGACGGACAGCTGGTAGTGGTGAGCAGCCGGCGCGGTGTCCTCCAAACCGTCGGCTCCGACGAGGCGGCAGAACTGGAAGCGCAAGGCAAGACGCTGTCCATCGTGCTTCGCGATGGCGTACCGGTGGGCATCCTGGCAGCCGGGGACACCCCGCGGGCCGACGTCCCGGCGGCGATCGACGAGATCCGGCGGCTCGGCATACGCGAGATCGAGCTGCTCACCGGTGACAACGCCCGGACCGCCGAGGCCGTGGCCGCGCCGTTGGGGATCCGATACCGGGCGGGGCTCCTGCCTGAAGACAAGATTGCGGTGGTGAAAGAGTATCAAGCCGCCGGGCGCATCGTGGTCATGGTCGGCGACGGGATCAATGACGCCCCCGCCCTGGCGCAGGCTGATGTCGGGATCGCCATGGGTGTGGCGGGCAGCGACGCGGCAATCGAGGCCGCGCACGTCGCTCTCCTGCGCGACGACTGGATGCTGGTACCGCAGCTCCTGCGCATCGCGCGGAGGACGATGCGCATCGTCAAGACCAACCTCGCCTTCACCGCCGTCTACAACCTGGTCGGACTATCCCTGGCTGCCTTCGGCCTGCTCCCCCCTATCCTGGCGGCCGGAGCGCAGTCGCTCCCCGACCTGGGAATCCTGGCCAACTCCTCCCGCCTGTTGCGCCAGCGCTAATCCCCTGGACTGTAGGTCTCAGAACACTCGAAGCGTCCTGGCTGTCTCGTCGACGATACGCTTGGTGGCCGGGTAGTCCATGTTGGTCAGGCTTGTCGTACTGATGACGAGGACGCCACGTGATCCCAGGTCGATGATGTAGGCATAGATCCGCGTGCCGCCGGGTAACGGGATAAGCGCGGTCGTCTCGACCTCCACCCTGACCGCCCGGCCACCCCCCACCGAGTGCCGCTCACGGAGGATGGTGCGAGCGACGGCAGGATCCGTCATCCCTGCTACCGCCGTGTCAAACGGCACGTCATCACGATAGATCTCCACGGCGGTGAACGGTCCCTCGCCTCCCTCGACCGTGAAGGGTCTGGGGTCGAACCATCGGCACGCCTGCACGGGGGAAGGAGCCGTCGTATGCCATCCCAGCGGATACTTGACGGTAAAACGAAGCGTGCGGTTGGTGCATGACGGCCAGGTCGCGGAGCTTCCGCCCTCAGGGAGGGGGAACGTGTACGTCGGAGCGGAGGAAGGAGGCACGGTATGAACGGCACGCCGCGCCGTGAATATCCGAATAGCCCAGACCCCGCCAAGCGAGAGGGAGAGGGCCAGCGCAGCGATGATCCATCGCCTACCCGTCGCCAGTTCGTCTCACCATCCCAATAGGACTCAGGTCCACGGGGACGAACGCCCGCCGGGCCTGGTTTACTCCCTCGACTGCACTTTTGTACGCTGCCCCCCAGGGCAGAGAGTCCTGAAGGTTCGCAAAGAGGGATCTGCTGCCTGTGAGGCGTGACGATGTGGGGATGCGCTCGGAGAACAGGATTCCGCCCGCGAGGATGCCCGGACGTCCTACTTCACGACCAGCACGCCTCGCATTCCCGCCTGGTAGTGGTCGGCGAGCATGCAGCCGATCTCAAAGGTGCCTTTCCGCAGCGGCGTGAAGGCAAGGGTCACCGACTTGCCGGTCGCTACCCGGATGTCAATGAAGTCCTTCCCCGCTCGTCTTACCTTGCCCCCAGTCGCCTTCACCTCCACGTTGCGGAAATAGTTGATCTTCGCGATGTAGTCGTGGTCCATTTCCCTGTCGGACATCGCCTGCCGGGGCATCTCATAGGCCATGAATTCGTGAGCGACCTTTCCCTTGTTGACGATGGTCAGTTCCACGGGAATGCCCTGAGCAAGCGTGAGCTTCTGGGGGCTGAATCCGAAGTCGCGCATCGTCAGCGTGACCTTTTGTACCGACGAGCCCGAGGCGGCTCCGGTCAGTACGAGTACGGCAACCGTGCCAAGGATAAGAGCAAGGCGCATCGCCCTCCACCTCCAGCCGTATATCCTCGATCTCACCGTATGCCGGAGGGGAGAGAAGCGCAACACGCGATCGGGTAGTCTGATATGGACGGACCTACCCGGGCGAGTGGGAGGCCGGTCTGAGCGGGTCTACAGGGCTCCATGAGCCGTGGCTGCTGGCATCAAGGATTTTCGTGGTTCAGCGATGGGGGAACCAGCGCCCGACGCGGTTGGCATAGTCCCGCCATTCCTTGCCAAATGCCTCCGCCAGCGCCTTCTCCTCAACATGCGCGCGCCGGCTGAACGACGCGAGCGCGATGACAAGGTACACGACCAGGATCCACGTGCGGTAGATGAGGAGCGCCCCGACGAGCAGAAGCCAGAACCCCACGTACATGGGGTGGCGCACCAGCGTAAAGGGTCCATGCTGGATGAGGCGATGGTCCTCGTGCAGCCGGACGCCGAGGCCCGTCGCCACGGTCCAGACCCGCCCGAGCGCGGTCCGGCCCCAGACGATGAGCACGACGCCGGCCAAGTAGACGACGGTCCCCACGAGCCGGAGGCTCGTGTCAACGGCGGAACTGAGTCCGGGGAGCGGCAAGGAAACCCAGCCGATCCATGTCACGGTGGCCGTGAGAGCCGTGAACACGAGGAAGAGCAGTGTGCGCGCCCGGCCCGGGGTCGAGAAGACCCATGCTACGCGCCCGGTCGTCCGGCCCGCAGGCGCACGGTACCGCCAGGCGAAGCCGGCCATGATCACGGCCGTAACGGCGACGAGGCCGACGATGGCCAGGATGTCGACGACATCAGCCCGCGCCGGCCACGCCCTCATCGCACCAGGTGCACGTCAGCCCCTGCTTCACCGACCAGGGCGGCACAGAAACTCCGCGCCGACCGATGACCCGAAGGGAAGACGCCTCCCCTCAGGGTTGGATCGGCCGGAATACGTCCGGATTCTCCGCGCCTGTCACCACCAGCTGCCCCAGAGCGCCCTTGTCGATCCGGAAGATGCTGTGGTCCACCAGCAGGTACGTACCCGGCGCGTCGACCCGGAACTCGACGACGGCAGATCCGCCGGCGGGGATCTGGGTCGTCTGGACGTTCACGAGCGGCGGCCGCCCCACCGCTCCCTCAGGATAGACGCGGTCGAAAATCTCGCCGATCACGTGAAAGGACGATACCAGGTTCGGCCCCCCGTTGCCCATGTACAGCCGCACCGTTTCGCCGACCTGCGCCTTCAGCGCGCCGGGCCCCGTGAGGGCCCCGACCCGCCCATTGAAGACGACGTACTCTGGCCGCTCGGCGTACGCCTTGCTCGCGTCGTAGGGCTGGAAGCCTTTCGCTCCGCGCGCGCCCTTCGTGTAGAACTCGGACTGCATGATGTAGAACTCGCGGTCTACTTTCGGCAGTCCCCCGGCGGGCTCGACGAGGATCAGCCCATACATCCCCTGGGCGATGTGCGTGGGGATGTGAGGCGTCGCGCAGTGGTAGACGTACAGGCCCGGGTTGAGGGCCTTCCAGGCAAAACCCGTCCGCTTTCCCGGCGGAGTCTGAGTATGCACGGCGCCTCCGCCCGGGCCGTTCACGGCATGGAAATCGATCGAATGCGGCATCTTGCTCGTCCTGCTGTTCGCCAGACGGAACTCCACGGTATCGCCTTCGCGGATGCGGACCATCGGCCCGGGAACGGTGCCGTTGAACGACCAGAACTCGTACTCCACGCCATCGGCCAACACGCCTTTGCGTTCAACGGTTTCGAAGTCCACGAGGACCTTCCCCGGACCCCGGTTGACGGGCGGCGGCACCTCCGGCGCGGCGCTGAGGACGCCTCGCACCGTACCCGCCGGAGCCGCGGAAGCGGTCGGCGACGCCATCTCCACACCCGCCCGCGCCACCGCCAGGCCCAACCCAGCTCCCGCCACCTGCCGGAGCAGTTCTCGCCTGCCGATACGCCACATCATCTCCTGTCCCACGTCGTCCACCTCCCTCGTCGCTGCTTGCTTCCCTCTGATCGCCCGTACCGCTGCGGGGTAACCTGGAAACGCTCACGGCAGTCGGCGGAGCGCCTCGAGGATCCGCCGCGCGTTCGACCCGAAGTCGATGTCCACGCGCTGCTCGCGCACGATACCCTGCGCGTCGATCACGGCATAGCCGACGAGCCCGCCCATCGGACGGCCCTGCCCAGCCAGGTCATAGGTCTTCGCCCCTGTGTATTGGGGGTCGAGCAGGATGGGAACGCTGATGCCGCTCCGGGCCCGCACCTGCCGGGAGTTCTCGGGCGTGTCGGGGTTGATGACGTAGAGGTCAGCCAGCGCTCGAATCTGCGAGACCTTTGGCGCCAGCTCGACGAGCTGGCCGATGCAGCGCGCTCAAAAAAAGCCCATGTGGAAAATCAGGACGGTGGGACGGCCGCGCTCCGGCACGGTGTACACCTTCCCTTCTGCGTCGGGGAACCGCAGGACCGGCGCGGGCTTCCCCACGAGGGTCGTGACCAGTCCTTCGGTGGTGGCGGCCGGTTCGGGCCGCAGGACTGTCCATCCGACCCACGCCATAATGACAACGGCCGCGATGCCGGCGGCGATCCACCAGCCGGTCTGCCTGCGCGTGCGCGGTTGCGATCGAGATCTCATGCTGCCCTCCCTGACGACTCGGGTCCGCGGCGCCTATTGAGGCGGTTGGATCCGCAGTCGCGCGTTGAAGTCCACAAGGTCCAAGATCATGTAGTGAGATTCGGTGAATCCAACCATCATGATCCGCCGGAGCAGGCCGCTGCGTTCCCCTATCCATCCGGCCAGCGCGGCAGTCCGTCCGGGCGTCTCCCACAGTAGCACGATGCAGGTTTCCGGACCGCAGGACATCGGCCGGCCGCGCGCGACCTTCTGAGCGCCCCGCCAGTACGCGCCGATGTATGACTCGACCGAGAACGGCGACCCCAGGAGGTCGCGCGTCCATCCGCTCCCTGCGCTCCGGAAGAACCGCTCCGGGCCGATGATGACGGCCTCGTTGCCGCTCGAGGTCCGGTACCGGAGCCGGTCCGGGCGATCCACCTCGTAGCGCGTGACGACGGCGTTGCCCCTCCCGTCGGTGAGCAGCTCCACCTGCCCCCAGGAGCTGACGTCGCGCATCGCAGCATCGGCACGCTGAAGCAGGCGCACCGCCGCCGCGTCGAGCGGCGGGCTCGGGGCGCCTGCGAGGTAGAACGGAAACGTCGCGGCCTCATCCAGCCGCCCGCGCAGGCGGACGACGACGTCCAGTTGCCACCAGCCGGGCAGGCCCAGCACCGCATCCTCAGCGCCGTAGACCCCCTCGCTGTCCGCAGCCACGCGGACCGTGACCGGGTCGAAGTCGTCGTCGAGCTTTGTCGCCCGCAGCAGGATGCGCGCGTCGCCGGCGAGCGGCTGGCCGGTCTCATCTGTCACACGGACGGCGAAGCGGTTCACTCCAGGACGGGCCGGAACGATCGTCAGTTCCACAGCCCACTCCCCCGCGAAACCGGCAAGGGTTAAGGGGGGCTCGGGCGGCGCCTGCCCGACGACACGGGACGTCGGCGTGACGGTGAGCACCGCGACGATGAGCAGGATGACGACGCCCAGTCCCACTTCTCCCGTCGCCGCGGCCACCAGGCGACGGAGGACCAGACCAGCGTTTGCGCCGGACCGCAACCGGGGACGCAGAACAAAGTAGTTGACCGCGCCGAGCGCCGCGAGCGGCAGCACGAGCACGAGTTTCGCCAGCAGCAGGCGCCCGTATGCGGTCGTGACGAACGCCCGCAGGTCCGGCACGAACTGCCAGGTATTGATCAGACCCGTGACGATGAGCACGGCGAGCGCGCTTCCCGCCAGGGGGGAGAAGCGATACACTAACGGACCGAACAGCGCCGTTCGGTCCGATGATGCTGCGGGTGCGAGCACGGCCAGGAGGGCGGCCAGGCCGCCGATCCACGCGGCGGCGGCGATGAGGTGCAGCCAATCGAGCACCGCCGGGACAACCCCTTCGCCGGACGCATGAGCCGTCATGGTGATACCGCCCAGAAGGAACGCGGCGGCCACGGGCGGAGCCCAGCGCGCCTGGGGCACACGTGACCGGAGGTCCGAGATATCCGGGATGATGCGCGCCATGAGGATGCCGGCCACCCCGTAGACGGTGGCCGCCATCGCGATCAGCACGACATGGGTGCTGCCGGCCAACGCGCCCGGCCCGCTGAACAGCACGGTGATTCCACCGACGATGACGAGCCAGACTAGGCCGCCGACCCGGATGATCCGCCCCGAAGGAGATGACGGCAGCAACAGGAGGAACGCACAGAAGAGGCGGACGAGCAGTCCCCACCCCGCCCGGGTGCCGCCCAGCAGCGTCCAGATCAGACCGCTTGTCACGGCCTGCACAACAGACGCACCCAGCAGTTGCGCCGCCTGCAGCAGGAACTCGCCTGTGGCTCCAATCGCGAGCACGACCCCGGCGGCCAGGGAAAGCGCGCGCAGGCGGCTGTCAGCCGCCGCTTCCACATCGACTCCCCCGGCGGAATCTAGCGCCTCGAGCGCCGGGCGAAGAACGAGCACACGGAACAGGGCGATGCCCGATAGCAGGAGAGCGGCGAGGTAGCCCAACCAGCGCAGCGAGAGCTGGAGCCTGCCCGGACCCTGTCCCTGGGCCGATGGACCGGCGGGCGCCTCCTCCCCGACCGCGAACAGGAAGAACCCCCTGGTGGTATGGCCGTCGGCCGGCCACAGGGCCCGCCACTTCACGGTGTACACCCCCTGCGGGATGGCCGGAAGCTCGACCCGCAACTCGCGGCCGTCAGGCGACACCGAAGACCTCGTGGATACCCGCTTGCCCTCCCGGTCGACGACCTCCGAGGAGGAGAGCGCGGGGTCGGCCGGCTCACTGAGGTACAGGACGACCTGGGCCGGAGCGCTGCGGAGCGAGGCGTTCGCCGCGGGCTCTGTGCGCTGCACGATACCGTGGGCTTCGGCAGGGCTCGCCGCGGTGAGCCCGAGACCGGTCATCGCGGCGAGCAGCAGCAGGAAGCGCGCGAGTCCACGCACACCTTTTCGAAGGCGGATATGCCTCACCGCCTCACCACGGTGAACCGGAAGCTCCCCTGTGCGACGCTCCCATCAGGCGAGGAGACGGCTCTCCAGCGCACGGTGTAGCTTCCCGGGCCGATAGGCTTGAGACGCGCGATCATGGACGTCCGGTCCAGATCGTCCAGGTCGACCCCGCCCTTCCCGTCGTCTACGCGCCTGCCCCGTACGTCCCAGACGCTGACTACGCTCCGCCGGGGGTCCAGTTCCTCGCCCCCGAGCTGAAACCACAGCCGGACGACCGTGGGGGGCGTGGCGAGGGTGCTGCCCCGAGCGGGATCAGCACGTACCAGCCTGGCGTGCGCGGCCGCCTCGTCGATGAGGACCGCGCCGCAGAGCATTGCAACGACGACGGCCGCAAGGCCAATCTGCTTCATGGGACCCTCCTCGTCAGCAGTGCGCGCATCGCGGTGATCTCCACCGCTTGAGCCTGAACCATCGCGCTGGCCAGGCGGACGACCTCAGGCCGCCGGCTCCGCTCCACGGCGGCCCGGGCCATGGCAATTCCGCCTTCATGATGGCGGATCATCAGGGTCAAGAACTGCCGCTCGGCCTCGGGGACGGACGCGCGGCGCAGGCGTGCGATCTCGTCAGGTAACGCCATCCCTGGCATCAGCCCCTGTGCCGGATGCCCCATCCACGTCATGGCTGCCGTGCGCCCCGTCTGCGGCAACCCCCATGCGTCGAGCCAGCCCTGCAGCTGCCCGATCTGCGCCTGCTGCGTAAGGGCGATGTCGGTGGCGAGCGCCCGCAGTTCCGGATCCCGCGTTCGGGGCAGGATCATCATCGCCATCTCCACGGCCTGCGCGTGATGGACGGCCATGTCTCGCGCGAATCCGGCCTCGACCGAATCGTCCGCTGGCGAACGCGCCGACCACCGCCCGGCGCTCCACCCCGCCAGGACGGCGGCAACGAGCAGTCCCCCGAACGCGCCCACCCGCCAGGCGCGGCGTGGTGGCGAGGCGGTGCTGCTCGCAACTCGGACTGGATCGCTGATGAGGCGATTCATCGTGGTTCCCCGACTCCGCCTGAGCAGGGAGCTCCAGGTTCGGGCGTCTGCGGGCCCAGCCGGAAGGCACGCACGAATTCCTGCAACCGATAATCGTCAGGAGCCTGTAGCCGCAGCTGGACGCCCCATGCTGAAGCTACGACCGGCGACGGGAGGTCCGGGAATGGGCTGACCAGGACGAATGTCTGGCTCCTGGCGAGGTCCCGCAGGTGGCTGACCTGGGCAGCGGGAAGGTCCGGGCGGTGGGTGATCCACACCGCCCCATGCTCCAGCGAATGCACGGCCGTCTCTGGCTGTACGGGGGCACCGTAGAATCCGCAGTTCTGCCAGATGGGCGCGTGGTCTCCGCCGACGGGAGGGGTCTGAGGGTAGGCGACACGCCCCTGGGTGTGGAACCGCGAGCCCACTTGAAACGTCTGCGTCCCTCCGGGGGTGCGTGCGGCCCGGCCGCCTCGCCCCGCCAACAGCGCGAGGGCTCCCAGGATAATCACTGCGCCGACGGCTGCGATCCAGATCCACCCCTGCTGGCGATCTCGTCGGCGCTCCCGCGCCGCCCGCCGCTGCTGCCTGGAGAGTTTGCTCACGTGCTCACCGTCCTCGGCCTGGTGTCCAACATCCATCTTGCTCAGCCGTGGCCGCCGTCCCACCGCTCCGAGGACTCCACCACCCGTCCGGGGAAAGGATCCCCCCGCCGTGCGGGGGAGCCGGAGTCGGCCCGAGGAGGGCGTCGCTCAGGCGGCCTGCGGCCTACGAGTCGGAGGATCGAGAGGGACGCTGTCGATGCGGAACGGAGGGGCACGCTCACGGTCTGGAGGACCTGCGACTGGTGGAGGGCATGCGAGAATCCGAGGAATCAGACGGCCAAAGGACGTCCCAAGGCGGGGCGAATGTGGCGTGATCGGAGAAAGGGTGAAACCTTGCTGAACCTGGGCCAGTGCTGAAACGGAGTGCTGGGTGTGTGCGGCATCCGGGTCTGAGATGCCGTGAATGTGGGCGTGCGCTTCGAGCGCCACGACGGCGAGGATGGCGGTGGCGAGCAGCCAGGTCAGGAGGCGGACGGCGGACCTCAACCCGTTCCCGCGTGCCGGCCGGATCACAAGGATTCCCCGGTCCATCGGGCTTCTACCGGAGTTGTTGAAGATCGCTGAGCACATCTTCAGGCGTCAGGTTCACCCCGTACGTGCCGAGGACCACCCCGTCGCGGTGGATCACGAAGGTCGGCAGGTAATGGTCCTGCAGCCCCTTACCCTTCGGCTGCACCTGGATGCCATAGGCCTTCAGCACCTGCCGGACAGCCGCCGGAGCGCCCGTCAGGAAGTGCCATCCGTTCGGATCGGCGCGATAACGGGTCGCAAACTTTGCGAGAACAGCCGGGCTGTCCCTCGCCGGGTCGGTCGTGACCGACACGAAAACCACGTCGGTCGCCCACCATCGACGCTGGACGAGCTCGCGCTGCACGCGCGCCAGAGCGGCGGTGACGATCGGGCAGACATCGTCGCAGTTCGTATAGATGAAGTTGAGGAGGACGATCTTGCCCCGGAACTGGCCCAGCTGCACCCTCGCACCACGTTGATTCGTCAGGACAAAGTCTGGCGCCGCCTTGCCCATCACCGGAAATGGGGGCGGGCCGCCCACCGCGGTGGCGCTGAAGCTTAGCAGGAGTACGCTCACCCACAAACCTGTCACCCGCACGAGGCGTGATGAGGACATCCTTCGCAACGCTCCTCCGCAAGGATGGTTTCCTGCCGTATTCTCTACGCCGACCATGGTGCCTGCGGGCACGGCTCGCTCCGCCTTCGGAGTGAGCGGCCGCCGCCAGCGTGCCTCACTTCTCTCTTCGTACCGTGCTCCCGATCACGAGTCCCGCGGCGATCAGCACGAGATTCTTGACGACGAATTCCCCCGCGACGGTGAGCAGCAGCGGGTTGCCGGACTGGAAGGCCAGGTCGGGCCGCAGCACGAGGACCAGAAACGTGCCCGCCAGCTGCAGCCAGAACAGGAGGAGCGTCAGCCGGAGGGCAATCCCGGCCAGCAGGCCCAGCCCCACCACCACCTCCCACCACCCGAGCAATGGGACGAACCACGTGGGGGAGACCCAGTAGACGGTCGCCGCGACCAGATCGGCCACCGGGCTCCGGCCCATGATCTTGAGCGCGCCGAACCAGACGAACACGACCCCGAGCGCCAGGCGCAGGATACGCGCCCCGTGCAGGCGCATGAGCGAGATGAGGGCCTCGTCGATGCGCGCGGCGAGGCTCGATCCGCCGCGCAGGCTCTGCTCCCGGCTATCCATGCCCACCTCCCCGTCCGGACCCGCCTGCCTCGCGCTGCTGGTGATGGGCATGATTGGGGCCGATCCGGTGCCAGCCCGGCAGGTGGTGCGCGAGGAGCAGTCCGACGATGATCAGGGCCGTCAGCAGCCCGAGGACGTACATCCCGTAGGCGATCGCCAGGCCGATCGAGGCGGTTGCCCAGATCGTGGCCGCGGTCGTGAGGCCGCTGATCCGCCCCTGTTCGCGCAGGATGACGCCGGCGCCCAGGAACCCGACGCCCGAGACCACCTGCGCCGCCACCCGCATGGGGTCGGGGCTCCCCACCACATGGGACGAGATCAATCCGAAGACGGCGGCCCCCAGCGAAACCGCGGCGTACGTGCGAATCCCCGCCTCACGGCCGTGGCGCTCACGCTCCCAACCGATCAGCCCGCCGGCCAGCGCGGCGAGGATCGCGCGCAGCGCCATCAGTCCTTCCAGCGCCCAGTCCATCGCTCCGCCCTGCTCAACGTCGGTCGGCCTGGCCCGCTTCCCGGGCCAGCTGCCGCAGCGTCTGGCCGTAGATGACGACTCTGGCCTCGTTCAGCAGCTTCCTGGACAGCTGGGCCCGAAGCTCATCGTGCTTCTTCTGCCTCAGCTCTTCCCGCAGGAGCTCCTTGGTCTCCTCGAAGGTCAGCGGGCGCGCCTCCTTTCGCTCACGGACCTGCACGATGTAGATGGCGCCGCCGTACTCGAAGGGCCGGCTGATCTCTCCGGTCCGCAGGCCAAGCGTCTGCTCGTGGAACGGGTGCTCCGCCAGCTCGGCGAGCAGGTCCGGTCCCTCCCGGATCCACCCGCTCAGTTCCCCTCCTCTGGCGGCCGTCGCCTGATCCTCGGAGTACCGGCGGGCGACCTCGGCAAAGTCACGGCCCTTCTGGAGGACCCCCGGCACCAGTTGCTTATAGGCCTCGTCGGCTTTGGCCCAGGCGCGCACCCGGTCGCGCCCGGGTGCTCCAAGACGGATCATGATGTACCGGATCCTTACCTGCGGTGGCTCTGTCAACTCCTTCTTGTGCTCTTGATAGTACGCCGCCAGCTCCTGGTCGCTCACCGCGATCTTCTCATCCACCTCCTCCTGTTCGAGCATCTGGGCCAGCACGCTGAGGCGGGTCTCTTCAACCTGCTGCGTGTTCTTGGCGTCCAGCAGGCGGTCGTAACTGTCCTGGAGCAGCAGGAGCCTCTCGATCAGCCGCTCCGCCAGCGCCCGCCGGCCCTCGACACCCTGATATCGGGCCAGGAAGGCTTCCGGAAGCTCCTGATATTCCGTCCAGAACTCTCCCAGTGTGTAGCGCCTGCCGCGGATGGTAAAGAGGGTCCGATCGGCATTCTCCGCGAACCACCTCGCCTCTTTCTGGACTCTCACCGCCCGGCGCACCTGATCGCGCACCTCGTCGAGGCGCTGCTGCCGCTCCGGCCGGAGCGCCCGCAGCCGTACGACGTAGAAGGCGTCCCCGGCTCGGATGACGCCGCTGGTCTCCCCGGGCTGCAGCGCAAGGACCGCCGCGTCGTACGCCGGGTCGCGCTCCCCTTTCCGGACCGTCGTGCCCTCAGGCGGCAACGGCGCTTCCGACAGGTCGCGGGCGACGGAGGCGAAGTCCTCGCCGGCCCGGAGTCTCGTCAACGCCCTCGCCGCCTTCTCCCCGGCCGCACCTTCGGCCTGGCCGATGTTGAGCCGGATCTCATCCACGACGGCCTGTGCGGGGAGAACGTATCGGGTGCGATTGGCCTCGTAGTACGCCTCGAGCTCCCGTCCCTCCGGCTCCGGAGGCGCCAGCAGGGCAAAGTCGCGAGTGACCGTTGCCGTCTCCTTCAGGCGGGCGAGGTACTCCTGGGCGAATCCACTCTCCCGCTGCTGCTGGAGCGTCGCCCGGATCTGCCCCCGGACCTGTTCGAGGGTCTGGTCGCCGAAGCGCGGGCGGTTGGCGTCGTAGTAGGCCTGGACGTCGGCTTCAGTCACGCCCATCGGTCCCTGGTGCATCTGGGCATGCAGCTCGTCGAGGTTGATCTCTTCCGTGATGTGCTTCATCACATGCTGGAAGTTCTTGTCCCGCTCGGCATTGCGGCCCGACGCCCAGCGCCGCACCAGCTCGTCTGCAATCATCTCCTCGACGAGCCCCTGATAGTCCTCGATCCCCTGGAAGCCGCGCCGGGTGTCTTGATCCGGCACCAGTTCAGCCAGGTGTCGGCGGACATCTTCAACGGTAATGCGTCCCCCGCGGAAGGTCGCGACGACGTTGGGAGCCGGCGGGCGGCGTCCCGTCATCCCTACGGGGTCCGGGAGCAGGAGGTAGACGGCGAATCCTCCGATGACGGCGGCAGCAAGAGCGACCGGCATCCAACGGTAAAGCCGCACGCGTCGGGGAGGAGGCGGGGCGGCAGGAGGTTCCGGCTCAGACTGAACCGTCCAGGGGCCTGCCTCGGCTTCGGGCCGGGGGACGGAGGCTGGCTCTGGCTCGGGTGATGTACCGACGGACAGTGCACCGGCATCCGGCGGGACCGCCATGTCTCGACGCTCCTCGCCCTCCACGGCACCTTTGCGGCGCATCGACCGGCGGATGTCGTCCCAGACCTGCCTCCAGCCCTCGGCCACCGGTCACCTCCCCTCGTCCGACGGGGGAAAGGTCGTGAGCGGGGTGCCGTTGAGCAGCCGCAGGTTGACGCGCTCCCCTCGCTTGACGACGTAGATCTGGACGCGGGGCAGGATCTTCTCCATCGTCTCGAGGTACAGCCGGAAGCGCGTGACGCCCTCCCCGTAGATCCTGCTGTTGACGCGGTACTGGGCCAGGATGGCGTTGAATGCCTGCGCGGCGCCGATCGCCTGATCCACCTGCGCCTGGGCATAACTGCGTGCCTCCGCCAGCATGCGGTTGGCCTGACCGCGGGCTTCGGGGACGACGCTGTTGCGGTATCCTTCGGCCTCGTTGATCGCCCGGGACCTGTCCTCTCGAGCGCTGGACACATCCCGGAAGGCCTCGGCCACCTCATCTGGCGGATAGGCCTTCTGCAGGTTGACGCTCACGATGGCCAGGCCGGCCTGATAGGCATCGACCACCCGCTGCACCTCCTGGCGGATAGCGTTCTGGAGCGACTGCCGCTCGGTGGTCAGGATCGCGTCGACGCCCGTGCCGACGCTCACCCGCGTGACGGCCGCGCGCACCGCATCGCGGACGACTTGGTAGGAGGGATAATCGACGTTGAACAGGTAGGCCGCCGGATCGCTGACCCGATACTGGACGATGGCCTCATAATCGATGATGTTCGTGTCGCCACTCAAGACTTGAAGCTTGCCCGGGCCTTCCAGGTGGAGCGGGTGCTCGGGCTCCGCCTGCGCCAGGCCGACGCTCTCCCGCCGCACCTCGGCGACGTTAACGATAGTCTCCTGCTCCAGAGGCCACGGGAGGCGATAGTGCAGCCCTTCCGCCACGCCCGGCGCGACGACCCGGCCGAATCGCTGAACGACGGCCACCTCGCCGGGACGGACGGTGTAGATACCGGAGAGGAGATAGGCGAGCAACGCCAGTCCAGCCAGGGCCGCCCCCAGGCGGCGGGGATGCATCCGGCCGAAGGCCGCGCGCACATCGTCCAGGAAACGACCCGATTCCCCCGCGGGGGACTGCGGAATCGAACGTCGGACCCGTTCAATCAAGCCGCGGGCACGCACGAGGGCGCGCGCGAAGTGAAGCCTAGGCGGACGGCGTTCCTCGCTCATCGGCTCCGCGGACGTCCCTGCTGGACGCTCCCAGTCTGGTTCAAATACTTGAGGAGCTCGGAGTCGGCCGGCAGGATGAGCGTCGTGCCTTTCGTGATGATCTTGTCGTACGACTGGATCGTGCGGAGGAACTGGTAGAATTCGGGGTCCTGCCCGAAGGCCGCGGCATAGAGGCGGATGGCCTCGGCTTGGCCCTGACCGCGGATCCGCTCCGCCTCCCGCTGCGCGGCGGACAGGATGGTCGTGCGCTCCGCGTCAGCCGCCGCCCGGACCTTGGTCGCTTCCTCCGTTCCCTCCGACCGGAACCCCCGGGCGATCCGCTCCCGCTCGGCCTTCATGCGCTGGAAGACACTCTGGCGGTTGGCCTCCGGGAAATTCAGCGCCTTGAGGCGCACGTCGGTCACGGAGAAGCCATAGGCCGCTGTGCGCGCATCGACCCGGGCGGTGACCTGAGCGGTCATGGCGGGGAGCTGCATCGCCTCCGGAGTGGTGGTGACCAGGTTGCCCAGCTCATACCGGCCGAGCGCCACGCCGAGCTCCGATGTCAGCATATCGGCGAGCCGCGTCCCGGCGCCGGCCGCGTCGCGTACACTCGTGAAGAACCTGACCGGGTCCTTGATCTGCCAGGTGGCGTACGCCTCCACCAGGATGTTCTTCTTGTCCCGGGTCAGGAACTCGGTCTGGTCGAGATTGCGGACCTGCAGGCGGCGGTCGAGCCGGATCACGCTCTGCACGGGATCGGGCAGCTTCCCGTAGAGGCCGGGCTCCAGGATGGCCCGCACGGGCTGCCCGAACTGCGTGACGATCGCGTACTCCGTGGCGTCCACCTGGAACAGCATCAGGTTGGCCACGACGAAGATCACCACGAGCACGCCGATGGTGAGATACCGACCGGACTTCAGGATTCTTCTCCCTCTGGACATATGTGCACTCCTCTCCCTCACCGGCCGCCCCCTCCAGGGGGAGGGGCGCCGTTGCCGAACCACAGGTCGGTCGTCTCGATCCGCACGCTGGGATCGAGGATGAATTTGCTGACCGCCGGCAGCACCCGCTCCAGCGTCTCGAGATAAAGGCGTGTACGGGTCACACCGGGGGCCGTCCGATAGGCGGCCAGCTGCCTGAGGAATCGGTCGGCCTCGCCGCGGGCGACGTCCACCTTGCGCTGCGCTTCGGCGCGCGCCGCCTGCACGATCCTGGCCGCTTCGCCTCTGGCGGTCGGCACGACCTCGTTGCGGTAGGCCTCCGCTTCGTTGATGTAAGTGTTCCGGTCCTCCCGGGCGCTGGCGACGTCCCGGAAGGACGCCGCCACGTCGGGTGGAGGGGTGACGTCCAGCAACTGCAGGCTGGCCAGGCGGACGCCCACGGTATGCGCGTCGAGCAGAGCCTGCGTCTGGGCCAGGGCCTGAGCGAGGATGGCGGCCCGGCCTGCGGAGAGTAGGTCATCCACGCTTCGTACAGCCACGGCCTGCCGGATGGCGGCTTCGGCTTCCTGTGCCACCAGGTCCTCGACCTTCCGCGCGCTGAAGAGGTAGGCGACAGGGTCTGTCACCGTGTAGTGGAGGTTCAGGCGCACCTGGATGAGGTTCGTATCGCCCGTCAGCATCAGCGCGTTCCCGGTCTCAACCTGCCGGAGCTGCATGTCCACCCGGTTCAGCCGATCAACCATTGGAATGCGATAGTGCAGCCCCGGGCCCACCTGGGCCACGACCCGCCCGAAGCGGCGGACGACGCCCTGCCACCCCGGCTGAACGGCGTACAATCCCGACGACAGCGTGAAGACGGCGAGCGCCGCGCCGATCATCCTGGCGAGGCGCCAGCCACGTTGGCGGATGTGCGCGAGGTCGTCTTCCTCCAGATGGAGGACGCCACCGCTGAGGAGGGCGTGGAGGGCCGAGGTCGCGATCTCCCAGCCGGCCAGCAAGATGAAGACGACGACAACAACGGCGGCCACCCGGTCCAGCGCCTCCAGACCCAGGGCAGAGGCCGCCAGCCCCGTGACGACCAGGACGGAGGCATAGAGATCCATGCGCGAGTGGTACGCGCTGGCGATCAGGCTGGGTGAGCCCGTGGCCCGCCCGACATACTCTTTATAGCGGGCGGTGAAATAGGTGATGGCGATCGTCAGCAAGGCGGCGGCCGTGACCGGCCAGAGGTTCCGCAGGTCGGCGGCCTCACCCCCCGAGACGACCTCCCGGAAGATGCCGTACGCGACGTAGAAGATGAACCCGCCGACGACCAGCGCGACGGCATTCTCGATCACGCTGACCTGCCGCCCCCGCCGCCCGGCTTCCCACCGGCTGGCGAAGAGACCGCCCAGGACGAAGAGCGAAACGAAGACATCGCCCACGGAGTGCCAGGCGCCGGCCCGCAGGGCCAAACTACCGGACACGGCGGCCAGCCCGTACTTCAGGCCCACCAGCATCAGGTTGGCGACGATGGTGACGACGATCGTCTTCTCTTTGCGGCTCATGCCTCTCCCAGCCCGCGCACGGTGCCTCCCCATCCCGCTCCGAAGCGGGGTGCTCCCTCCAGGAGTATCCATCTGGAAGATGAACAAAAACTGAACAGCGGGCGGGGGCCGAGGGGAGGATCAGGCGGGCCGCTTGTCGGGCACGGGCGGCTGGACCGGCAGCCAGATGGTGAACGTGGTACCCTTCCCCACAGCGCTGTCCACAATGATCCGACCACCGTGGGCCTCGACGATCCACCGGACGATGGCCAGTCCCAGTCCCGCGCCGTGCTTCTTCTCCAGCAGAGAATTCTTCACGCGATAGAAACGCTCGAAGATCCTGGGGAGGTCATCGGCGGGGATGCCTTCTCCCGTATCGATCACCTCCACAGCGGCGCTCCCCCCCTCACAGGTCAGAGACAACGTCACGCGCCCGCCCGGTTGGGTGTGTTTGATCGCATTATCAATCACGTTCAGCAACATCTGCTTGAGCCGGTCCCGGTCGCCCAGAACGGTCGCAGCGTCGCACGCCCCCAGCGCGACATGGATAGATCCGGAGACCCCCCGCGCTTCCTCGTACGTCTCGAGCAGGACCTCATCGAGCTCCACAGGCCTGAGCTCCAGCTTCTGGCCGGCGTCGGCCTGCGCCAGCAGCAGCAGCCCGGCCACCAGGCGCGACGTGCGCTCGGCCTCTCTCCGGATGGTCATCAGGACCGTGTCGCCATTGCTCCCCGCCTGCCCATACCGTAGCTGCAGGTCCACATTGCCCAGGATCGTGGCCAGGGGCGTGCGCAGCTCGTGCGCGGTATCAGCGACGAAGCGGCGCTGAGCTTCAAACGTCGCTTCCAGCCGCTCGAGCATCCGGTTGAAAGAGGTGGACAGGCGGCCGATCTCGTCCTGACGTTCCGGGAAGGTCAGGCGTTCCTTCAGGTCCCCGGACTGGGCCACGCGATAGGCCGTCCGGGCCACCTGCGCCACCGGGCGCAGGCCCACGCCGCTCAGCACCCAGCTCGCCGTCCCTCCCACCACCAGCGCGCCGAGGATGCCGATGAGATAGATGGTCTGGAGCCGGCGCAGGGTCGCCTGCTGCCCCGTGAGGGATTGCCCCACCTGTACCGCACCGACCACCGCTCCGCTGCGGACAACGGGCTGGTAGTAGAGGCGCACGGGCTGCCCTTCCACGGCGTCGGTCGCATAGAACGCCCGACCGGACAGGACTCGCTCCAGGACGGAGGTGGGGATCTGCAGCCGCTGCTGGCCCAGGTTGGACGAGTGGGCGGCGACCTGCCCATCCGGCGCGAGGACCTGCACGTAAATACCCGGCGAGGCGAACTCGTCCGTCGGGGCCAGCACTTCCTCAAGCCCCAGGTTGGGTGTCATCCGCAGGGCGTCCGAGACGTGCGTGGCCCGTTCCCGCAGCGTCTGATCCACCTCGTACCCCAGCCCTTTCGTCAGGAGGCGGTACGAGACGAAGGCAAACCCCAGGAGAACGCCGACCGCCAGGATGATCTGCCACAGCGTCAGCCGCCCGCGCAGGGACATCGTCAGGCTCCTGCACCGTCCTGGAGCGCGTAACCGATGCCATGCACCGTCCGAATCAGCTCCGGTTCGCCCAGCTTACGGCGGAGCCGCCGCACGTAGACCTCCAGCACGTTCGACTCCGCCTCGGTGTCAGGGCTCCAGATCCGGGCAACAAGAACGTCGCGCGTCAGGACCTGACGGGGATGGAGAAGGAACTGCTCCAGTAGCTCATGCTCCTTTTGGGTCAGTCGGATGCACCGGTCGCCGCGGCGGGCTTCGCGCAACGCGAGGTCGAGGCTGAGATCGGCGAAGGTCAGCACCCCCGTTCCGTCGCGGCCGGAGCGGCGCAGGAGCGCCCGCACCCTGGCCAGAAGCTCCTCGAAGGCAAAAGGTTTGGGCAGGTAGTCGTCGGCGCCCGCGTCCAGACCCGCCACCCGATCGGGAATGGCATCGCGCGCCGTGAGCATCAGGATCGGGATACGCTGCCCCTCCCGACGCAACATGCGGCAGAGGAGCATGCCGTCCATGTCGGGCAGCATCACGTCCAGGATGACCACATCCGGGGGAGCGGCCAGCACCACGTCCCACCCATCGGCGGCGGATGGCGCCACGGTCACGTCGTAGCCCTCCTGGATCAGTCCCCGCCGCAGGAAGTCGGCGAATTCGACCTCATCATCCACGACCAGGATGCGACTCGGGTCTCCCATGGACTCTCAGAACGTGACGTGCCTGCCGTCTCCGGCGGCCGTCTCCAGCTGGATCGTCGTGTGGTCGATCCCGAACTGCTCCTTGAGAAGCGCGGTCAGTTTGGCCAGCACCCCGTTCGAATCGCCCCTCGCTGTTCCTTCGGTCAGCACTACGTGCGCGGTCAACGCCTCGATGCCCGAGGTGATGGTCCACACGTGTAGGTCGTGCACACCGGCCACCCCCTCCACCTCGAGGAGGGCCCGGCGCAGCGCCGCCATGTCGATGCGGGCTGGCGCGCCTTCCAGCAGGACGTCGACCGCCTGCGCCAGCAGCCGCCAGGTGCGGGGGAGCACGAACAGACCGATCACCACGCTGAAGATGGGATCGGCATAGTACCAGCCCGTGACCAGCATGATCAAGCCGGCCGCGATGACGCCCAACGACCCCAGGGCGTCGCTCACCACCTCCAGAAAGGCTCCCTGCAGGTTGAGACTCTCCCGGGCGCCACGGCGAAGATTCCAGATGCCGAAGGCGTTGACGCCGAGACCGACCGCCGCGACCAGTAGCATCGGCAGACTGGCGACCTCCGGCGGGCGGGAGAACCGGCGGTACGCCTCGTAGAGGATGTAGCCTGAGATGGCGAAGAGCGCCAGCGCGTTGGCCAGGGCGGCGAGGATCTCGAGGCGATAGTAGCCGTAGGTCTTCGCCGGCGGAGCCTTGCGCTGCGCCATCCAGGACGCGAACAAGGCGAGTCCCAGACCGCCGACGTCAGTCAGCATGTGCGCGGCGTCGGCCAGCAGCGCCAGGCTGTTCGTCAGGATCCCGCCGGCGACCTCGACAAAGAAGTAGGTGGACGTCAGGACGAAGGTGACCGCAAGTTGCCGCCGGTGGCGGGCCGTGCCCGAGCCCATCGTGTCCATGGACGTCTCCTGCTACTTTGCCCGTTCGACCGCCTGCTTGATCTGAGTGTACGACACCGCACCGACCACCATCATCCCGTTGATAAGAAACGTCGGCGTCCGGCTCACACCGCGCGCCCGCGCCTCCTGGGTCATCCTCAGCGCGTCCTCGCGTCGTCTTCCCTGATCCAGGCAGGCGTTGAAGCGAGGCCGGTCCAATCCGAGCGCCACGGCCAGGCGCTTGAGGCTGACGGGGCTGAAGATCTCCCCGCTCTCGCCCGCCGGGAACGCGCGAAGCTGGTCGTGATACGGCCAGAACTGCCCCTGCTCCTCCGCGCACAGAGCGGCTTCGGCTGCGCGGAGACTCGCTGGGCCCAGGAAAGCGACCGGCTGGTACTGGTAGCGCACCACCCCGACCCTGATGTACTCGGCCTTTAATGCGGCCAGAATCGTCTGCGCCGACATCCGGCAGGCCGGGCACTGGAAGTCACCGTACTCCACAATGGCCACGGGAGCGTCGGGACGGCCGAGCATCCGGCCTCTCACCGGTAGTCCCTCGGTCGTCGATCTAGACGGGAAGGGCGCCGCGAAGCGCTCGGGCGACCGCCGACTGGCCACGATGAACACGGAGGTGGAAGCCAGAACCAGGATGATCATGGCGACCACCACCTCCCGCAGGGTGGACTCCCCGCTCTGTTTGTGGTCACTCCGCTCCTGACGAAGACTCGAACGGCTCACGCTCACACCCTCCCACAGATCCGTCCCGCCCTGCCGCGCGCTGCCAGGACAAACTGCATGCCGGATCGGATAAGCCGTGACCGGCGCGTCAGGATGGAAGAGGGCTTCGCGGTCAGGAAGACGCGGGAGCACCAGGGGGAGCGCGCTCGAGGCGCGGGGACGAGTCGCCCGGGTTCCGTGGCCGGACGAACGGGCGGAGATAATGTGACCTTTGGGAAACCCGGACAACGATGTGGGGCTGTTTATCGGGCAGAATCGCATATCCCGGCTGAATCTGACCGAGCGTGGAGGGGGCGCGCACACTGTGGCCGGCATGTGGATCGGAGATCCCATGGACGTGCGCGGCCGCCTCAGCTGCCGCCAGAGCGATGATCATGGCAAGCACGACCGAGGCAAGGCGCCAGAACAGCAACACATGCGACGCCCGACTCGCGAGGGGGCTCATGCCGGGGTCCGATCGCGGAACGCCAGCAACCGCAGACCGTTGGCGACCACCAGCAGGGTGCTCCCCTCGTGGAGGAAGACGGCGATGGGCAACGTCATCACGCCCGCAACGGTCGTCAGCACGAGGAGGGCGATGACGCCCAGCGAGAGCGCCAAGTTCTGGCGGATGACGCGACGCGCCGCCCGGCTGAGCGCGATCACGTAGGGCAGCTTATCGAGGTTGGCCGTCATTAGGGCGATGTCGGCGGTCTCGAGGGCGACGTCGGTGGCGCTCGCGCCGATCGCGATCCCCACGCTGGCCGCGGCCAGGGCGGGGCCGTCGTTGACGCCGTCACCGACCATCGCCACTTTGCCTTCGCGGGCGAGCAGCGTCCTGACGACCTGCACCTTCTCCTCCGGGAGCAGCTGAGCATGGATCTCGTCCATGCCCAGCCCCTCGCCGACGGCGCGGGCGACGCCCGGCGCATCACCAGTCAGCATCACGAGGCGACGGATCCCGGCGCGCCTGAGCCGGTCCATGGCCGCTCGCGCCGCGGGCCGGGGAGCGTCGGCCAGCGCGACCGCGCCGATCGCCTTCCCATTCTTGGCGACGAGCACGGCGGTCTGTCCCGCCTCCTGCATGGCCGCCACAGCACGCGAAGCATCGGCGGGGACGGAAATCCCCAGGTCGTCGAACAGGTCGGTCGTGCCCACGGCGACGCTCGCCCCGTCCACGACCCCGGTGATGCCCTTGCCCGCGACGGCCTGCACGTCCCGCGCCTCCGGCGCCTCGGTCCCCCGCGCCCGGGCGGCCTCAACGATGGCGCGTCCCAAAGGGTGCTCGGATCGCCGTTCGACCGCCGCGGCGAGACGCAGGACCTCGTCGTCCGGGACACCGAACGCCGACAGGTCCGTTACCCGGGGCTCCCCCAGCGTGACGGTGCCGGTCTTGTCGAGAGCGACCACGCTGACGGCGCCCGCCTCCTCCAGATGCCCCCCACCTTTGACGAGCACGCCGCTCATGGCGGCGCGGCCGATCGCCGAAAGCACGGCCGCCGGCGTGGCGATAGCCAGGGCGCAGGGCGAAGCCGCCACCAGCAGGGTCATCGCGCGATAGAAGGCGTCCCGAAACGGCATCCCCAGCAGCGGCAGGACGGCCAGGACGAGCGCCGCAGCGGCCAGCACGCCCGGCACCAGGTACCGGGAGATCCGCTCGGTGAAGCGCTGCGTGGGGGATTTCTGCGCCTGGGCCTCCTGAACCAGCGTCGCGATCCGGGCGAGCGTCGTCTCCCGGGCTCCGCGCGTCACCCTGATCTCGAGAGCGCCCTCCTGGTTGATGGTCCCGGCGAAGACGCCCGATCCGGGTTCCTTGAGGACCGGCATCGATTCCCCGGTGATGGGAGCCTGGTTCACGGTCGACCGGCCCTGCGCCACCTCTCCGTCGAGGGGGATGCGCTCACCCGGCTTGACCACGACCACGTCGCCCGGCTGCACCTGATCTGCCGCGACAGTTTCCTCGGTCCCGTTCCGCCGGACCACCGCCTCCCGAGGGGCCAACCGCATGATCGCGCGCAGCGCATGGCGCGCCCGGTCCATGGCCAGGTGCTCGAGGGCGTGGCCGAGCGAGAAGAGGAACAGCAGCACGGCGCCTTCGGCCCACCGGTTGAGCGTGGCCGCTCCCAGGGCGGCGATCACCATGAGGGCGTCGATGTCGAACCGGCGCTGGCGCAGCGCTCGAACGGTCCCCTGCAGCGGGATCCAGCCGCCCGCGGCGTAGCCGAGGGCAAACAATCCCGTCGCCGTCCATGCCGGCGCGCCGAGAGCGCCGGCCAGGGCGCCCGCGCCGGTGAGGCCGCCGGCGCCCAGCGAGAGGACAAGCTCGGCCCGGTGCTCCCCACCCCGGTGAGCCGCCTCCCGCACGCGATAGCCGAGTACCTGAACGCGGCGGAGGATCTCCTGCCGGTTCAGCCGCTCGCGATCATACTCGATCCACATCCGCGACGCCGCGTAGTTCACCGCCACGGAGAGCACGCCGGGGAGCCGCCCCAGCGCGTGCTCGATGACCAACACGCAGTCCGCGCAGTCCAGCCCCTGGAGCTCGATCATCTCGTGCCGGAACTGCCGCGTGATCGCCACTCCGGCGCGTCGCGCCGCGTCTTCGACGCGGGCCAGCGTGGTCGTGTCCGGGTCCAGCCGCACGGTGAGCCGGCCGCGCCGTGCGTCCACATCCACGGACTCGACGCCGCGCACTGCGGCCAGGCGCTGCCGGAGATCAGTCACACACCGCTCGCAGGCGCTGGTGTCCTGCGGGAGGATGACCGGAAGGTCGAGCGTGGTCGAGACCATGAGGTCAGATCAGCTCCTCGACGTGGTCGAGGCCGTCGGCGATGAGCGTGCGGATGTGCTCGTCGGCCAGGGCGTAGTACACCTGCCGGCCGTCGCGCCGGGCGCGGACCAGGCGCAGCGACCGGAGGATGCGAAGATGGTGCGACACCGCCGACTCGGAGGCGCCGACGACCTCGGCCAGGTCGCAGACGCAGAGTTCGGCCTGCAGCAGGGCGAAGAGGATGCTGGCGCGTCCGGGGTCGCCGAGCACGCGGAAGGTCTCGGCCAGCAAGGCCATCGTCTCCTCCGGCTTCATCCGGCTGCGCACTCTGCGGACGAGCCCGGGTGTGACGACGTGCGCGTGCCGCGTCTCAGAAGTCGGGTTGTCTTTGACCTGGGTCGGAGGCATACTTGAACAAGTGTTCAGATATCTAACAAGAACTATAGCGCCGGTCCTGTGGCGGCGTCAAGAGGCACCGCAGGCCGAGACGACAACCTCGCGAGGGGCCGCCGACGGCAGTCCTCCCAGGGCTCCCGGGGGCCAGCAGGGAACGCGACGCGGAGGCCGCAGCCGGATGCATGCTCCCTGAGTGGATAGCCGTCGCCGCCGCTGGTTTCGCCGCCGCCCGGGCAGCGTCAGGGTTGGCGCCGCGCGAGAGGACCTCGCTTATCCGGATAGTCCTCGCCGCGGGCATCGCGGGCGGGGCGATCGTGGCGCTCTTCCAGGTCCGCTCATTTCTCCCGCCCTCCGGGGCGAGGCTAGCTGCAGGACTCGTCCTCCTCGAAACGGGGTTTCACGCGCTGCGTGAGGGCCTCCGCCGAACGGCAAGACCGTCGCCTCCGTCGAATCCACAGGCTTTGATCGAGGTGGGAGAAGCGGCTGCCGCGGCCATCCTTGTAGGCTGGGTTACAGACCAGCTGGCGGTCGTGGCGGGAGTGGCGGCAACCGGTGGGCTCGCCGGGCTACTGGCAGGACGTCACGCATTCTTCAGGCGCAATTGGATAGCCCTCGGGTGGGGGCTGTGGTTCCTGGGGAGCGGTACGCTGCTGCTCTTGGGCTCCCGCTGAAGCGAGAGCTCAGCTGCGGCGCGATCCCCCGCGGGCGGTGACGTATACCGCTTCCGCAAGGCGCCGGGGGACTTTTCGCTCGCCCGCGTCACCCTGCAGGCGCACGGTGCCATCCTCGTCGACGTCAACGACACGGACCCTCGCGCCGGGCAGCAGTCCCTCTCCGGCGAGATCACGGAGCACCCGGGGGTCCTGATCGCTCACGCGGGCGATGACGCCGTGCTCCCCCTCTTTCAGCTCGGCAAGCAGCGGGTACGGACGGTCGTCGACCGCGCCCTGCCGGGACGGGATGGGATCACCATGCGGATCTCTGGTCGGCTCCCCCAGCGCGGCCGCGATCTTCTCCTCCAGATCTTCCGAGAGGACATGTTCCAGCCGCTCCGCCTCGTCGTGCAGCCGGTCCAGGCCCACGCCGAGGTGCTGGGAGAGGTAGAGCTCAAGCAGCCGGTGGTGGCGGATGACCTCGAGGGCGATCTTCTCGCCGCCGGAAGTGAGGACGACGCCGTGGTAGGGCGTGTGCTCGACCAACCTGAGACGGGCAAGCTTCTTGATCATGTTGGATGCCGATGGCGCGGCCACCCCCATCCGTGCGGCGATCGCGGTCGTCGTGACGGGCTGCCCCTCGCGCTGCAGCTTGTAGATCGCCTTCACGTAGTCTTCGATCGCCTGCGTCAGCATGAGGCTACGCCGCCACGAATAACCCGGTCAGGTACATCACGAGCAGCCCGACCGCAAACCCGGCGAGCTGATAGCTGTAGGCGGCGGCGCCCCGCTCAACGACCATCATCTTCACGAGCTCATACACCACCTGGAAGATGGCTCCGGCGCCCACCGCCAGGAACAGGGCGGCCAGGACGGGCGAGTACGAGATCCCGCCGATCCAGGCCCCCAGGATCGTGGGGGCGCCGGCGACCAGACCCAACATGACCAGCGTGGACAGGCGCGGCCGATCGTGCGCGATCGGCGTGACGATGGCCAAGCCTTCGGTGGTGTTGTGGATGGTGAACCCGATGACCAGGAACGTCCCCAGCGCCACCTTCCCCAGGCTGTAGGCCGCGCCGATGGCCAGGCCCTCGCCGAGGTTGTGGAGGCCGATCCCGAGCGCGACGAGCAACGCCAGCGCGAAGCGCCGGGCCACCTCGTCGCCGCGAGCCGTGCGGCGGCTGATCCAGATTAGCAGCAGCGCCGTCCCGACTACCCCGGTTAGCACCAGCGACAGGCCCTGATAGGCCGGGGGCAACCCCCGCGCAACTTGCAAGGCCTCATCGAGCGCATCCACGCCGAGGAAGAGCAGCAACCCGGCTGTGAGACTCAGGAAGAACCCCACCCACCGCCGGTCCAGACTGCGCACGAACGGCAGCCACAGCAGCCCGAGGAACACCGGCAGCACGCCGACGTAGACGCCGAGCAGTGTGAACGTCCCGAGATAGCGGGCGTCCACCCGCGGAGTCTCCGTGGCCACCTCCACCGTATGTTCAAAGGTCAGGCCGGTGGAGGTGATCAGCTTGATGACGTGCGCCTCGCCTTCCACCCATGGGTACTCAAGCGTGATCCTGGCATTGCCCAGGCGGGCGACGGTGGCCGACGGCTCGATCGCGAACTGCCAGTAGGCGTCATCCACGAGCACCTGGGCAATCGTGACGGGCTGCGGGCCCCCGTTGGTGACGTAGATGACAAACCGGCCTGGGGAGAGCGCGACCCGATCGATGGTCAGTTCCTCGACCGGGGGGAACGCCGCCTGGAAGACCCCGACCGGCCCGACCCGCATGAGCAGGACGACCAGCACCGCCAGCAGCACGAGGGGGAGAAGCCCCCACAGCCACCTAGACCGCGCCATCCTCTGTCACCTCGAAGAGCCCCATCCACCCCAGCTCCGTGAACTCGCTCTGGTGGGCGTGGAACATGAACTTTCCTGCGTACGGGAACCGCAACTCCAGGACGGCCCGCTCCGCCTGGCACAGCATGATCGTATCCGTGAACTCCGTCGGGCGTAGCTGGGTCCCGGTGCGGTAGACGTGGAAGAAGTTGCCGTGGATGTGGATGGAGTTGATGGGATCGAACTCCGTGATGTTCACGAGGTAGATCCGCACCAGCTCGTTGCGCTTCACCCGGATCGGATGTTTCGCGTAGTGGAAGGCGACCGAATTGACCGCGTAGACCTCGTTCTCGCCGTCGAAGTTGGTGTCGAAGGCGTTCATCATCATGACCAGCTCACGCGCCCGCGGGCGACCCTGCTTCGGGTCGATGATGAACGTACCGTACAGCCCCTTGTGGATGTGCCGCTTGAGCGGCAGCGAGTGGCAGTGATACAGGTGCAGGCCGGAGGGGGACGCCTCGAATTCGTACGTGAAACTCTCCCCGGGCAGGATGTCGCCCCGGCCGATACCCGGGACCCCATCCATCTCCGCCGTGTGAAAGCCGTGGAAGTGCAGGGTGTGGGGATGGTCGTGTGCGTTGATGAGCGTTACGCGAAGGAGATCTCCCTCCGTCGCCCGCAGCGTCGGTCCGGGCACCGTGCCGTTGAAGACCCACGCCGGGAAGAACACTCCCGGCACGATCTCGATCTCCCGCCCCGAGGCGACGATGGTGTACTCGCGAAGGGTCCGCCCGTCAGGGAGTCTCGTCGGTTTGCCCCGGTCGAAGTGGGTGAGGTAGCGGGAGGGGTCGAAGCGCAAGCGCTTGATGTCTACGTCACCGAGGGTCATGTTCCCGGCGTGAGCCGCCGCCTGCTGGTCCTTCGCATGGGCCGCGCCCGAAGCAGCAGCGGGCAGATCCGCCGCCCGCCCGGCGGCTAACACACCCGCCATCCAAGCCGCACTCTTCGTCAGGAAGCTGCGTCTCGTCAGCCTGCTCACATTAGCCCCGTCTAAATTAGCGCCGGCTAAAATCATACATGGGGTTTTGGCGGGGGTCAAGAGAGTTTAGGCGGTGACGACCGGCAGTCTGCCCATCGCGGCAGGGTTTCCGGCGGCGCAGAGGGTCATGGAGGACTCGCCGCACCATCAGAACGAATTCGGCAATCGGGTTCGCTCAGAGGCGCAGGCCGTCACGGGAATTCCTGAGTGAACGGCGGGCCTAAGACTCAAGGGCCTGGGGCAGGAGTGAGACGCAGACCGAACCTTAATAGCCTTTAGGACAACAGGATTTCAATTCGAGTGGTACAGGCGAGGCCGGCGATGCGATCGGGGCTGCGGCTGGCGGTGATCCTATTCGTCCTCATGGGTCTGGCCGGGAATCGTTCCGGACTGGACGTCGGAGGCAACGTCACCTTGTCGGCAGCCAATCTCCCGTTTTTGCGGTCGGCCCGCCGCCAGGTGTATGCGGAACGGGTCCTAAACCAAGTAGCTCAGAGACCAGGCGCGAAGAGCGCTGCGTCGATCGGTGCCGCCCTCAAACCTGCCGACCCCCTGACATCACCTCCCTCCATGCGCTCGGCGCGGCCGGCCTCCGCCGATCGCGTGACGATCGTCGTCCGCGGCGGAAACACGCTGTGGGACCTCGCCCGCGCGTATCGCACAACGATCGAGGCCATCGCCGAAGTCAACCGGCTGAGCCGCGTGGATGAGATCCAGGTCGGACGGCAACTCTCGATTCCAGTGGACACGGCGTCCTCGTCGGCCCCGAAGCACGTCCGCACGGTGCGACCAGCGGCTGTCGTGGTCCGAGACGGACAGACTCTCTGGGAGATCGGCCTGATCTACGGAGTATCCGTCGACGCGATTGTCGCCGCCAACCGCCTCGATACCGCCGATCCCATCTGGCCGGGTCAGCGACTCGTCATCCCTGCCCAGGCATCGCGCGGCACAAGCGTCGCCGAGTCCGCACCGAGTCGGGGGGCGTCGGGGATTGCGCGGGGACTCCTGTGGCCAGCTCGAGGATGGATTAGCTCCCGCTTCGGCTGGCGCCGTTCGCGGCGACACCTCGGGATCGACATCGCCGCCCCCCGGGGCGCGCCGATTTACGCAGCGAAGAACGGCCGCGTGGCGTTTGCCGGGTGGTATGGAGGATACGGCCGTGTCGTGATCATCGATCACGGCCCGACTGTCAGAACACTCTACGCCCATGCCTCGGCACTGCTCGTCCGCGTCGGCGAGCCGGTTCGCCCTGGGCAACTGATCGCCCGCGTTGGCTGCACGGGGCGCTGCACGGGGCCCAACCTCCATTTTGAGGTGCGCATAAACGGCCGTCCCCTCAACCCGCTGCAGTATCTGTAGCTGGCGTCACACCTGATCCGTCCAGGGCCGACATCCGTGGAATTACCCTGGCCTGAAAGGCCAGGGAAAGCTCCCGCCAATGCCTGGGTTTCCCGTGCCTTCTGCTGTGTCAGACCGGAGCGCAGGCAAGGATGCCGCTGCTGTGAGGGGGTTGCCTGGGGTTGAGTCAGTCAAGCTGATGCGCATGCGGACCGGCCCCCGTCTTGGGGATCGGGCATGAAGCAGACGCTCAGCTGGACCACCCGCCCGCGCCTTCGACGTCCCGGCGCCTCGGGCACTGTCACGACGAGCATGTAGGGCGGCGAACATCATCAGCGCAAGCCCGATGAAGAAGCCCAATCGCGCGCGCCGCGCGCGGCCGACCCCGCCCTCGCCAGGGCCTCCGTCACGCTACCCCCGCCCTCCCGCTGTTGGTACACTGCCGGGCCGTCGCCGAAACTCGGGAAGCACGGCGATGAGCGTTCCCAGGCTGATGACACCCATCCCTGTCCAGATCCAGAACACGAGCGGGGTCAGCACCACCCGCAACCGGACCTGGCCGGGTGCCACGTCGGTCAGGATCACGTAGAGATCGTCGCGCGGCGACGACCTGATGCCCACCAGGTTGAGGGGCTGCTGGGACGAGATGTGCACGACTTTGGCCGCCTCGAGAACGCCGAGCGCGTGCCCCGCGTTGGCGACGCCCAGCTGGACGGCGACGCCGATTCGGGTGCTGTCCCGGTAGGGCGCGATGCGCTGCAGCGTAATCTGATACCTCCCGATCCGCAGCTGGTCGTCACGCGCCAGACTCGCCTCAACCTGCCGGGAGAAGCCGGATGATGCCGTGATCCCTACGGCCATCACAAGCACGCCGAGGTGGACGACGTAGCCTCCGTACCGCTGCGGGTTGACGCGGAACAGCGCGTAAACCGCCTGAGGGAGGGACTCGCCCAGCCGCCGCCGGCTGCCCGCGTTACGGGCGAATTCGGCAAGCGTGACCGCGCCCACAAACATCGCTAGGATGAAACCGCTCAGCGCCGCGGGCTTGCGGATGCCGAAGACCAGCAGGAGCACGCCGCCCGCAGCCGCCACCGTGGCGGCAAGGGCAAGGCGGCGTCCCAAACGGGGGAGCCTCTCCTCAACCCAGGGAATGGAGGTCCCGACGCCCATGAGGAAGAGTACCAGCAGAGCGATGGGCACGAAAACCTGATTGAAGTACGGCGGCCCGACCAGGATACGGACGCCCTGGATGGCCTCGGTGAACATCGGGAACGTGGTCCCGAGGAAGACCGCTGCAGCGGCGGCGACCAGCGCCACGTTGTTGAACAGGATGGCGCCTTCGCGGGACAGCGCCGACTCGAGGTAGTGCGTCTCACGCAGCCGATCCATGCGGCCCAGCAGGAGCCCGAACGCGCCCAGCATGGCGACACCCAGAAACGCAGTGAACACGGGACCGATCGACGAGCGGGCAAACGCGTGGACGCTGGAGACGACGCCGCTCCGGGTGAGAAACGTCCCGAAGATCGACAGGCCGAAGGCCAGGATGATGAGGGCGAGATTCCATACCTTCAGCATCCCCCGGCGCTGCTGGACCATGACGGAGTGGACATAGGCCGTCATCACGAGCCACGGCATGAGCGCCGAGTTTTCAACCGGATCCCAACCCCAGTATCCGCCCCACCCGAGCACATGGTAGGCCCACCACCCGCCGAGCACCAGACCGAGTCCGATGAAGTACCATGCCACGAGGGCCCAGCGGCGCGTGCCGGCGATCCACTCCGCGCTGAGATGGCCCGTCAGGAGGGCCGCGACCGCGAATGCAAAGGGCACCGTCAGGGCGACGTAGCCGAGGTAGAGCGTGGGCGGATGGAAGAACATGCCCGGATCCTCGAGGAGAGGATTGAGCCCCCGGCCGTCCGGAGGAGGAATCTGGACCCGGGTGAAGGGATCCGCCGCCGTGGCCAGGAGCACGAGGAAGAACGTCAGAACGCCCATCAGCACGGCGATCACGTACGGCATCAGGACGGCGTTGTGGCGCCGGTTCGTCACGACGGCGATCGCGCTGTAGGCGCTGAGAATCCACGCCCACAGGAGGAGGGACCCGTCCATATTCCCCCAGAACCCCGAGATGCGGTAGAAGAACGGCGTGGTGAGGCTGGTGTTCTGGGCCACGTAGCGGATCGAGAAGTCCGCCGCGACGAGACTCCAGACGAGCGTGACCGACGCCAGCGTGAGAAACGCCGCCGCCGCGAGCACGCCGCGCCTCGATGAACTCAGGAACGATTCGTCGTGCCGGCGGACGCCGACCAGCGCGGCAGCGATCGCGTACAGTGCACAGACGAGACCTGCGCGGACCGCAAAGGCGCCGAGGTCACTCATCAAAACGCGCATCCTCCACCATCGGCGTGGCCGCGAGCACGGACGCAACGCTGCCTGGAAGACTCAGGCCTCTTCGTACACGTCGACTCCCAATCATAGCGCACGAGTCGACGCAGCAGGGCCACGAAGAACGTCGGGCCGCGATCTACGCCGGGTGGAAATCGACGCAGGTACCGCGCAGATCCTCTCCCGCCCGATGGCCCGGGCGCTGGCGGACGAGGTGGGTCCGTGTGCGTGGAGGGGTCCGCGGCCATGGCGGTCCAGTTCGTCATCGTTGAATTCCCCAGACCCCGCCTGCGGAGTAGAACCGGAAGGTGCCGATGCTGCCGTGCCCTCTCTAACGCCGTCCGTTCGCCGGCGGCGATTCTGCCTCATCGTAACGCACACATTGAAGGGCGACGCAGACCGCAGCAGCCCGCACACGTCCCTTCGGGTCCGTCTTCGTGCAGAACCTGGCCGCAGCGCCTGGGAAGTGCGTCGTTCGGAGGACACCTCTACGTCTCTCACGGACGTTCTTCCGCCGGCCGCGCATATTCAAACCGCAGCGTTCCCCGGTATGCCGGGATGATGAGTCGGTCTATCGTCTGAATGCCAACGGGGAAACTGAACGCCCGTAACAACGCCACGTACGATAACACCTGGCCCCCCTACCCCGGTCAAGCCGGCCAGGCCCCTCCACGTTTGTAGCTGACGGCTGAGCGCTGCGAGGTGGGTCTGGCGCTCACTCGCCGCGACCTCATATTCGGCGAGCCGGGTCCGAAGGTCGTAGACTGTGGCTTCCAGCTTTTCTCGCGGCCGATCCCAATGCTGCAGCCGATAGGCGAGCTCCTCAAGCTGGGCTGGAAGGATGCGGAGATCGCGGTGGAGAGCGACGGCGGTACGTGCCTGGAGTCCAATGACCATCCCCGTGGCCGCCATGACCAAGGCGAGCAGGATGGATGACAACCAGTGCCGGGATCTGTTCATAGGTCCGGTTGCCATCATTGTAGATGAAGACGCTATGGTTCGGGCGGCAAGGCCCGGCCGTGTGGTGAGGCCAGGTCCCGACGTGCCAGAAGGAACCTCAGGATGGCTAGGGCGCCGGCCATTGGGCACGCCGCTGCTGCTCACCACGACCTGACCCGTGTAGGCGAGGAGCTCTGAGGAAAACTCTGCTACTATGAGGGACAGATCCGGTGGGAACAGATCCTCGAGGAGGCCGTTGACGTGCCGGACCACACACATCACGATAACCGCCACACGCACGGCGCACACCATCATGGGGGCGGCCACACCCACGGGACGGTTGACCCCTCCATCGCGACCACGAGCCGCGGCATCTGGGCCCTCAAGTGGTCCTTCCTCGGGCTGATGGCGACGGCGCTCCTGCAAGTCGTCATCGTGTGGCTATCGGGGAGCGTGGCGCTGCTGGCCGACACTATCCACAACTTCGGCGACGCCTCCACCGCCATTCCGCTGTGGATCGCGTTCGCGCTGGCCCGCCTGAAGCCGACGCGGCGGTTCCCTTTCGGCTACGGACGGGCCGAGGATCTGGCCGGGGTGATCATCGTCCTCACGATTCTGTTCAGCGCCGCCGTCGCAGGGTACGAAGCGATCGACCGCCTCATCCATCCGCGGCCGGTCGAGTACCTGTGGGCGGTCGCCGCCGCGTCGATTGTCGGCTTCATCGGCAACGAGGCCGTCGCCGTGTTCCGGATCAAGGTGGGCAGGGAGATCGGCAGCGCGGCCCTGATCGCCGACGGCTACCATGCCCGGGTGGACGGCTGGACCAGCCTGGCCGTGCTG
>Ga0209172_10002386_pt1 | contig 33298 bp, 35 predicted proteins | sample LarsenN4metaG_FD_184113 | JGI IMG/M metagenome (GOLD analysis project Ga0209172, IMG submission 184113) | Hot spring sediment bacterial and archeal communities from British Columbia, Canada, to study Microbial Dark Matter (Phase II) - Larsen... ... | reverse complement strand
TCCATGAGGGAACTCCGAACCCTGGTGCGGCGGGCCGCGGGTCCACGCCTGCAGGCGGTGTACTGGGCCAGCACGCTGTTGCCCAACGGCCTATGGCGGCGGTGTGTCCACATTGCTCTAGGGGATGTGCTCGGCCTGGCTGCCGTGCTGGCAGCACCTTCTGCAGCGGGAGGAGGAGCGTGACATACTAGAGCGGCGGCTGCAGCGCTTGGAGCGCGAACTTGAGGAACTCCGTCGCAGGGTGCGTTCCACCCCCGAGTAAGCCTGATCGTTGAGGCTGTATGGCTTAGGCGTGCGTGTGGGCCACGAGTCTCATCTCGGGCGTAACGACCGTTAGACGGTCGGCGATGATCGACTCTAGCCGTTACCGCGTCGTTGAAGAGAGGGGCAATGGCCGTGAAGACGCGAGTGTTTGCCCTGCTTGCGCTTGGACTGCTCGGCATGGGGGTGCTGAAGGCATACGCCGCCACCACGCCGGTGCCCTCAGCGCCGGACATCGAGGTGTTCATGCGAGAAGGGTATCCGGCCTGCAGCGTCGCTATACGTTTCCTCGATGACTTACAACGGGAGCGGCCAGCCCTGCGGATTATCTATTCCGATGTGCGAAGCGATCCGCAAGTGCTGGCACGCTTGCAGGCCCTGGCGGAGCAACGCGGGGTGCAGGCGTTGGGGGTGCCCGCCTTCTTCCTGCGGGGCGAGTTACACATCGGCTATGTGAGCGCTGACACCACCGGCGAGCGGCTTCGAGGGTTGCTGGACAGACCGGCCTCGCAACCCGGCGCTTTAGAAGCCGCTGGTCCTGCATCGGTGCCCGAATCCATCGATGTCCCACTCCTCGGACGCCTGCGCCTGGGCGGGCTCAGCCTGCCTGCTGTCACGCTCGTGCTTGACCTGTTGGATGGTTTCAACCCATGCGCCATGTGGGTGCTCCTTGGGGGGACGTTTGTCGCCGTCAGTGGCCTGGTGTATTTCGCCTTTATGGCGGCCTGGCTCAACCTTTTTCTGCTCATCGGTCTGGGTCGCGTTGTGCAGGTCGCCCTTGGGGATATCGCGGTCCTCGTAGGCGTGATCAACGTCAAAGACGGCTTCGCCGTCCGATATCGGCCCTCGCTTACTATCCCTGAGGCCGCCAAACCCGGCCTCTATGCGCGGGTGCGCCGCATCCTCCGAGCCGAGAACCTCCCGGGTGCGTTCGTCGGGGTCGTGGGGTTGGCGGTCCTGGTGAATACAGTGGAGCTGCTCTGTACGGCCGGGCTGCCTGCGGTGTACACCCACATCCTGACGCTGCAACAGCTGCCGTGGTGGGCCTACTACGGGTATTTAGGACCCTATAACGTGGCCTACATGCTGGACGATAGGCTGATACTGGTGCTCGCCGTGATCACGCTAAGCCGACGCAAACTCCAGGAAGCGGCGGGCCATTGGCTGAAGCTGGTCAGTGGCGTGGTAATGCTGGGATTGGGGCTGGTCCTGATCGCCAAACCTGAGTGGTTGGCAGGCTAGGGTCGCCCTCGCTGGAGCGCTCGTCCTCGCCATTCGACGCTGACCGCAGCGAATGCCCACTTTTAATCTGCCGTTAACATCCTCCTAAGGCCGCGTTAACCGCAACTCCTTCCTGCCGCGTTATCCTGAGCCTCGCTAAGTCGGGAAACGATGGTTTCACTCAGGCATAATGGCAAAAGGAGGTGTGGCATGTCTCAGAAAATGGCTGTAGTGCTCTCCGCCGCCCTAACGGTCTTTGTGGTGATCGTTGCCGTGGCGCTGGGCGCGCGTCTACGGGGATCGGCCCCCGAGGCCACTTCCACAGTCGATCCGCCGCCCACCGCGCAAGGAGAGTCGGGGACTATTACCAGCGCAAACTTGACGGAGATCGTCGCACAACGCGAGCGGGGCTATCGGCAACTAGGGGAAGAGGCGAACGGTCGTGTGCAACAGGCCTATGACAATGTACGAGCCCTGCAGGCGCAACTGCAGCGGCTCCAAAGCCAAAACGCGGTGCTCGTCGAACGCGAACAGACCTACCAACAGCGCCTCCAAGAAGGCAACCGCCTGCTCCAGCAACTGGCGCCGTCAGCGCCGGCGGGATCAAGAGGGCCAACAAGCGAATGGCAGGAGGCTAATGGCGCCGAGGGCGGCGGTCGAGTGGCCTATCCCAAGGCGCGGTTTACAGCCTCAGCGGCCTGAGCATCTACTTTTTGATCGTGTATCGCCTGCTGATATCGACACGCCCAGCCCCCGTGCGGCATATGAGGTGAGATGGCAGCCACCGACACGACAGCCAAAATCCTGCTCGTCGAGGATGACGAGGGCATCGCTGAGCCGCTGATCTCTGGCCTGGAACACGAGGGCTTTCAGGTTCTGCAAGAACTCGACCGCGTCATGGGCTTGGAGATCGGTGCCGACGACTATCTCGTCAAACCCTTCAGCTTCCGCGAACTCGTCGCTCGCATCCGAGCCATGCTGCGGCGTCGCGAACTCGATCGCGGCCACTCAACGCCAGCGGATGAGCGGCTTGCCGTGGGCGATCTCGTCTTGGATCTTGCCGCTCGGCAAGTTTGGCGGGCCGGCCGGCTGATCGAGCTGCGGCACCGTGAGTTTGAGGTGCTACGGGTCCTCATGGTGCATGCTGGCCAGGCGGTTTCGCGCGCGGCGCTATTGGCCGACGTCTGGGGCGAGGGGTGGTTCGGCGATCCCCGCACCCTGGACGTGCATATCCGGTGGTTACGGGAGAAGCTGGAAGATGACCCATCCGCGCCGCAGTTCATTCAAACCGTGCGGGGCCACGGCTACCGCCTGGTGAACCCCTATGCGCCTGTCTCTCCTGCCACGTAAATTCCAGGGTCGGCTGCTGCTCTCTTACCTCATCCTAACATCGTTGGGACTGGGCGGACTCATCCTGTGGACGGGTCTACGCCTGCAGGCAACGGTGCTGCATCGTGCTGAACGCGATCTGGAGATTCAAGCGCTGCTGATGGCAAACGCTCTCTACGAACCGCTGGAAAAATGGCGCGAAGGCAAGGGCTTCCAACGACCTTCCCTAGATGCGCTCGTACACTCCTACGCCCAGAGCGCAGGAGGGCGAGTCACGATTTTTTCCCCATCGGGGCATATCCTGATTAGCTCCGACGCAGCCGGGATCTCGCATGTTGAGGAGGATGCCCCCGACATCGTGGCGGCGCTGAGGGGTCGCACCCACGGCGACGTTCGCCAGGATGCCTGGGGGCAGCAAGAGCGTCTGTTTGTCGCCGCGCCGATTCGGCAGGAAGAGGGCGAGTATGAGGGGGTCGTCCAGCTCTCCATCCCCACGGCTCAGCTGTATGGTGAGATGCGTCGGACTTGGGTCAACCTGATGACAACGGGTGGTGTCGTCCTCGTCGTGACCATCCCGGTGAGCCTGGCGTTTGCACGAAGCGAAAGATGTTGTCGATGAGAGCCAGGACATCCTGCCAAAGGTCGTCGCGGAAGGGCTCAGCCATGGTGAGCACCGCATGCCCGACGCGAAAACAGGCCCCCAGCGGTTCATTCGTCAGACCCAAACGGTAGACCAGAGAAGAGCTATCGCCGAGCTGGAAGATGGCTACGCGATTAACTTTCGGGAAAATCCTGGTATCATGGCTGGTGAATCAGAGTACGCGCAGGCAACGCGACGGGCAGGGGAGCCACAGAGGGGACATTGGCATCATGGTAGCATGGCAGATTGAGCAAGTAGCGACGATACCCTTCCAGGACCAAAACCCCGGCACCTCGGGATTGCGGAAGAAGACCCGTGTCTTCATGCAGCCGCACTACCTCGAAAATTTCGTGCAGGCGGTCTTCAACACCATCGCCGAAGAGCGCGGCGTCGATCTACGCCGGGAAACCCTCGTCGTGGGCGGCGACGGTCGGTACTACAACCGTGCCGCCATCCAATGTATCCTGCGCATGGCGGCGGCCAATGGCTTCGGCCATGTGCTGGTGGCGCGAGGTGGCCTGCTCTCGACCCCCGCGATGTCGGCGGTGATCCGTCGTCGCGGCGCCCTCGGTGGCCTAGTGCTCACGGCCAGTCATAATCCGGGCGGCCTCGACGCCGATTTCGGCATCAAATACAACATCCGCAACGGTGGCCCCGCTCCCGAATCCGTCACCAGGCGGATCTATGAGCATACCCTCGCCCTCAGCCACTATCAGACCCTCGATCACCCCGATATCGACCTCGACCGCGAGGGACAGCATACGATCGCCCATACAAGTGTCAGCGTCTTCGATCCGCTCGCGGACTATACGGCCGTGCTCCAGGAGATTTTCAACTTCGAGGCATTACGAGCGCTCTTCCGCGACGGCTTTCGCATGCGATTCGATGCGATGCACGGGGTGACGGGCATTTATGGTCACTACATTCTGGAGCACTGCCTGGGCGCACCGGCCGGCACCGTCATCCACGGCACGCCGCTCGAAGACTTCGGGGGTCTGCACCCCGATCCAAACCTTGTGCACGCCGCGCAGCTCGTGGCGCTCTTGAATCGGGACGATGCCCCGGATTTGGGCGCCGCCTGCGACGGCGATGGCGATCGCAACCTCATCCTCGGCCGTGGAGTATTCGTTCCCCCAGGTGACTCGCTGGCGATCATCGCCGAGCACGCCCAACGCTGCATCCCAGGCTACCGGAATGGCCTGGCGGGAGTCGCGCGTTCGATGCCGACGAGCACGGCGATCGACCGCGTCGCCGCGGCGCTCGGCGTTCGCTGTTACGAAACGCCGACGGGCTGGAAATTCTTCGGCAACCTCATGGACGCTGGGCTATGCACGATCTGCGGCGAGGAAAGCTTTGGCACCGGTTCGAACCATGTGCGCGAAAAGGATGGCTTGTGGGCCGTGTTGTGCTGGCTGTCGATTCTCGCCCACAGACGGCAATCCGTCGCCGAAGTGCTGCGTGCGCATTGGCGCCGTTTCGGACGCAGCTATTATCAGCGCCATGATTACGAAGACCTGGACGCCACCGTCGCGGCGGCGCTGATCGAGGCCTTACGCACTCAATTACCCACGCTGCGCGATACTCCGCTAGCAGGCAGCCGTGTTGCCCTGGCCGACGACTTCAGCTACACCGACCCGGTAGACGGCACCACCACCTCGCATCAAGGCCTGCGCATCGTCCTCGCGGATGGCTCCCGCATCATCTGCCGCCTGTCGGGTACCGGGACCGAGGGGGCCATCTTACGCCTCTACTTGGAACGTTATCGCGCTGCTGGCGTCGATGAACCTGTCGACACTGTGCTCTCTCCACTTGCCCAGACCGCTGTTACCCTCCTGAAACTCCGTGAGCGATGCGGACGGGATGCGCCAACAGTGATCACCTAATCGCCGTCCGTCGAGCACGCTCATGATTCACCAGACGGCAACACAGGCCAAGGAGAAACGGTCACGCCTGGAGACCGCAAGCTTCTGTCTGCTACACCGCGCCTTTCCCTCAAGGGACATCCGGTACGAAAGGGGCATGGCTAAGGCGGCGGTTGGTAAGGGCCGCGGCGGAGATGATCGGCTATGAATCAGCCTCCATCGGCATTCTGGAGTATCCCGTCGAACGCGCTCCTCCAGCGCCTTGAGACGATCGATCACGGTCTGACCACGGAGCGAGCCCAAGAGCGGCTCTTGAGCCTCGGCGCCAAGCGTCTGCAACCCCGAACACGCACCCATACACTCAGCCTCCTGCTACGGCAATTCAACAGCCCCCTCATCCTTATCCTGCTGTCTGCCGCAGTATTGTCAGCCTTCATCGACGATCCCACCGATGCCATCATCATCCTGGCCATCATCCTCATCAGCGCCGCCCTTGGCTTTTGGCAGGAATACAGCGCTGCCGATGCGGTGGACAAACTCCTGTCCATCGTCCAGGTCACAGCCACCGTGCTACGCGATGGCAGCCCACAAGATATGCCAGTGGAGGATATTGTGCCAGGCGATATCGTCCTACTACGGGCTGGCGATGTGATTCCCGGCGATGGTGTCTTGCTCGAAGGGCGCGATCTTTTCGTCGATGAAGCTGCGTTGACCGGAGAAACCTTTCCTGTCGAAAAAACCGTGGGTCCTGTCCCGGCTGAGACTCCATTGGCTCGGCGAACCAATGCCCTGTTTTTGGGCACGCATGTGGTCAGCGGCATGGGCAAGACCCTTGTCGTCAACACCGGCCAGAGAACTGAATTTGGGCGGGTGTCGCAACGTTTGCGGTTGCGTCCCCCCGAGACCGAATTCGACCGAGGTGTGCGGCGCTTCGGCTATTTCCTGATGGAGGTGACGCTGCTGCTGGTCATGGCGATTTTCGCCATCAACGTCTATCTCCATCGGCCCGCGCTCGACTCGCTTCTCTTCTCCTTGGCCCTAGCAGTAGGGCTCACACCCCAACTCCTGCCCGCCATCATTGGCATCAATCTCGCCCAGGGCGCCAAGCACATGGCGAGGCAGAAGGTGATCGTAAAACGTCTGGCCGCGATCGAAAATTTCGGCAGCATGAACGTCCTCTGTTCCGACAAGACCGGCACGCTCACCGAAGGCGTGGTGCGCGTGCATGGCGCGCTGGGCGTGGACGGTCAGCCCAGCCACAAAGTATTGTTCTTCGCCTACCTGAATGCCACCTATGCCACGGGTTTTGTCAACCCCATCGACACCGCCATCCGCTCTCAACAGGAGTTCGATGTGTCGGCCTATGAGAAGTTGGATGAGGTGCCCTATGATTTCATCCGTAAACGCCTCAGCATTCTGGTGTCCCACGATGGCCAGCACCTGATGATCACAAAGGGAGCATTTCACCAAGTCATGGAGGCTTGTGGAGCGGCGGAGACCGCAGACGGCGTCAGGCAGGATCTCGAGACGCTGAAGTCGCGCCTCCATGAACAGTTCGAGATGCTGAGCCAGCAAGGATTACGTATCCTGGGCGTCGCATACCGCGACCTTGACAGAGCTGGGAGCATTTCCAAGGAGGATGAGACCGGGCTGACGTTCTTGGGCTTCCTGACCTTCTTCGACCCAGCGAAGGCCGGCATCGGCGACACCGTCACCGAACTGCGGCGCCTCGGAGTGGCGCTCAAGATCATCACCGGCGACGATGCACTTGTTGCTGCTACCCTCAGCCGGCAAGTGGGGCTTGTCAAGCCGACCATCCTGACTGGCCCGGAATTACGCCGGATGAGCGATGAGGCTCTATTTCAACGTGTCAATGCGGTAGACGTCTTTGCCGAGGTCGAACCCAATCAGAAAGAGCGTATCATTTTGGCGCTCAAGAAGGCGGGCAACGTCGTGGGCTATATGGGAGATGGCATTAACGATGTCTCGGCGCTGCATGTGGCCGATGTGGGCATTTCCGTCAACAGCGCTGTCGATGCGGCCAAGGAGGCCGCGGATATCATCCTCTTAGAACAGGATCTCGGCGTCCTCTTGCAGGGAGTGCACGCTGGCCGCGTCACCTTCGCGAACACCTTGAAGTACGTCTTTATGGCCACTAGCGCTAACTTCGGCAATATGTTCAGTATGGCGGGCGCATCGCTGTTCCTGCCATTCCTGCCACTCCTGCCCACGCAGATCCTGCTGACCAATTTGCTCACCGACCTTCCTGAGATGACCATTGCTACAGACCGTGTCGATAGGGAGCTAGTCGAGCGACCGCGGCGGTGGGACATCCATTTCATTCGTAATTTCATGCTGACGTTTGGCTCGTTGAGCTCGGTGTTCGATTATCTCACCTTCGGTGTGCTGCTCTTCGCCTTGCATGCCACGACGGAAGAATTCCGCACCGGTTGGTTTGTGGAATCGGTGGTATCGGCCTCGCTGATCGTCCTGGTGATTCGCAGCCGGCAGCCATTGTTCCACAGCCAACCCGGCAAGCTTCTGTTGTTAGCGACCCTGCTGACGGTGGTCGTCACTCTGGCGCTACCGTACACCCTGCTCGGAGAGGTTTTTGCGTTTACCCCGCTGCCCTTCCCATTTCTCGCCGTCATGGGGTTCATTGTGATCCTGTATATGGCTGCCGCGGAACTCGCCAAGAAGGCTTTTTACTGGAGGGTCAAGGTTTGACGCGTCGTGCTGTGTCCTGCTGGATGTGCATCTCTGGTGATCGATGAAGCCCACTTTACATCGCCTGGCTCCCGTGCTCATGCTCGCGCTCGCTGGAGGGGCCCTGTGGGTGATGCAGCGCGAATTGCAGGCGTACAATTTTCATGCGATCATCCGAGGCTTAGGAGACATTTCCCGGGGTCGATTGATCCTGGCCCTTATGCTGACCATGGCGAGCTATGTCCTGTTAACCGGATACGATGTGCTCGCTTTACGCTACATTCGACGGCCTCTTCCATACGGCAAAATTGCGCTGGCCTCGTTCCTCGGCTATGTGTTTAGCTACAACGTGGGGCTGTCGATTCTCGGCGGCAGCGCCATCCGCTATCGGCTTTACTCGGCCTGGGGGCTGTCAGCCATCGAGATTGCCAAAGTCATCGCCTGCTGTACCGTGGCGTTCTGGCTCGGCGTCTTTACCCTCGGGGGCTTGGCACTGCTATTGGAACCGCCTGCCATCCTGTCATCGCTCAACCTTCCGGTGGCGCCAGCGCGTCTCCTGGGCGTGGTGTTGCTCATGCTCGTCGGCGTGTATTTGTGGTGGGGTAGGGTCCGTACATCGCCGTTGCGGCTCCGCAGGTGGGAACTTCTTCTGCCTTCGGTGCCGCTCTCCCTGGCGCAGATCGCCCTTTCCGCTGTCGACTGGGCACTTGCTGGGGCGGTGTGCTATCTCCTCTTGCCGGCCTCGCAACCGTTGCCATATGTCGAGTTTCTCGGGATCTTCCTGCTGGCTCAAGTGCTGGGAGTGATCAGCCATGTACCTGGCGGGATCGGTGTTTTCGAGACGATCATTCTTCTGCTTCTCTCTCCCGCCTTGCCCGCACCGTCCGTGGTCGGAGCCTTGATTGCCTATCGTGGCATCTACTATCTGTTCCCCCTAATGGTGGCGATGGCCTTGCTGGCCGCCTACGAGCTGACCCGCAGGTGAGACCAATGCCGGCGCGTGGTTGCCAGCCTGCCCAGCAAGACTCGTCACCCGTCGTCGGTGATAACCCTCGGCCTACAGCTCACCATCTTCCTTGGCGTCGCCGCCAGGCTGATCGGGACCCTCTTGGCCATCTGGGGCGCCGTACGCTTGCCCCCTGCTGAGGCGATGCGGCCCGAGCCACCGCCGCTCTTCCGCCCTAGCTTCATCGAACGCCTGGGGGTGCAGCGCTAGTTCTCCCGGCCCACGCGCATAATCCTGCGCAACATCGAGCGCCGCCCCGTCAAAGCCCTGCTGTCGGTCGCCGGCATCGCCCTCGCATGTGCTATTCTCATGGTTGGACGTTTTCAGGAAGGGGCCGTGGATTACATGATCAGGCATCAGTTCGGTCTCGTGCAGCAGGACGACCTGACGGTGAGCTTTGTTGAGCCTACTTCACGGCGTGTCGACCACGATCTCGAAGCGTTGCCGGGGGTCTACCGCGTCGAGCCATACCGTGCCGTGCCCGCCATTCTGCACCTCGGCCCAGCGAGCTACCGCACCAGCAGCCTCGGCCTCGACGCCGAAGGCGATCTCAGGTGCGTCCTCGACGCCGAGCTGCGGGTCGTCGCGCTGCCTCTCGTCGCCAGAGTAATGGGCGCGCCTTGGCGATGCTTATCGGGTGAATGCCCGCTTCGTGTTATGGGAGGCCGAGGATGTGCTGCGAGTACCCACGAGCGCGCTGTTTCGGAACGATGGCGGGTGGGCCGTATTGGCGGTGGTGCACGGCCGAGCCGTCCTGCGATCGGTCGAACCAGGCCGCCGGGGCGTGCGCCTGACGCAGGTGCTGAGCGGTCTCGAGCCCGGCGAGATGGTCATCGTTCACCCGGACCGCTCCATTGAGTCTGGCACCGAGTACGCCTGCGCCGGCCGCGGCCAGGAGCGATGACGGCAGGAGCTGAAGGACCACCAAGGCACCTGGCTGCGCATGGGTTGTGCTGCACGGCCACACCGATACCTGAGAAGATCCCAAATCGCAAAAGAACAGTTGCACCCAGCCCATATTGGTGCTCCAATAAAAACGAAGTGAACGAGGTCGAGCCGTCTCTCCACCAGGCAGTAGGCAGGGCGAAGCCCGGGGAACTGATCCAACCCGAAGGAGAGTTTTGTCATGCCCTCCGTGACTTTTGAATTGGTGATCATTTTCCTCCTGATCATCGCCAATGGAGTCTTTGCGATGTCAGAGATCGCCGTCGTCTCCGCCCGCAGAGCGCGCCTCCAACAATGGGCTAATACAGGCGATACGAGAGCCCGTGCAGCCCTAGAGCTCGCGAATGCCCCGAATCAATTTCTGTCCACCATCCAGGTGGGTATCACGCTTATCGGCATCTTGGCTGGTGCGTTCGGGGGCGCGACCATCGCTAGGGAACTGGAGGCCGAATTACTTGAGATCCCGTTCCTGGCACCTTATAGCCATGCCATCAGCCTTGGGATCGTCGTGCTCAGCATCACGTATGCCTCGCTGATCGTCGGCGAATTGGTGCCGAAACGCCTAGCCCTGAATAACCCCGAGCGCATTGCCGCAGCGGTCGCTGCTCCGATGCGTGCCCTCTCGCACCTGGTCTCGCCTGTGGTCCATCTGTTGAGCCTCTCAACCGAGGCGGTCCTGCGCGTGTTAGGGGTTCGCCCTTCGGCAGAGCCTCCGGTCACGGAAGAGGAAATTCGTCTTTTGCTTGAACAAGGTGCCCGAGCAGGGGCGTTTGAGGCGGTCGAAAGAGAGATGGTGGAACGGGTGTTTCGGCTAGGCGATCGGCGCGTAGCAGGGGTGATGACGCCGCGCACCGAGATCGTTTGGCTGGATGTTGATGCCTCCCCCGAGGAGATTCGACGCACGGTGACGGAAAGCGTGCATTCGCGATTTCTGGTCGCCCAGGAGAGTCTGGACAACGTCCTCGGCGTCGTGCACGCCAAAGATTTATTGGCGCGCGCTTTTGTGGGACAGCCGATCGACCTCATGGCCCTCGCGCAGCAGCCGTTATACGTGCCTGAGAGCATGCGCGCCTTACAGGTTCTGGAATTGTTCAAACAATCTGGCACCCACATCGCCTTAGTCGTGGATGAATACGGTGGAATTCAAGGCTTGGTCACACCGAGCGACATTCTGGAGGCGATCGTCGGCGATATTCCCAGTGCGGAAGAGCTGCGGGAGCCACAAGCGGTGCAGCGTGAGGACGGCTCGTGGTTATTGGATGGCATGTTATCGGTGGATGAGTTTAAGGAACTCTTCCAGCTGAGGGCGCTCCCAGGCGAAGAGCAGGGCGTCTATCAGACACTCGCCGGTTTTGTGATCATGCACCTCGGGCGAATTCCATCCGCCGCAGACCATTTCGAGTGGGGGGGCTTACGCTTCGAAGTCGTCGACATGGATGGCAATCGGGTGGATAAGGTGCTGGTCATGCCAATGGCGGCTCCTGATCGCGACTTGGAATCCGAGGCCTAATGGCCAGGGGCCCCCAATGACGGCGGGGGGCGAGTGCGACTCTCTACGTTTGCCCTTGACGCCAAGTGGGTCAGAGCTTCTATTGTGAATTAAAATTCACAATAAGGATAGATCATGCGAGCTGCGAAGCTGCACACGGAAATCAGACGGGAACAGATCGCCCTGGCCGCTCTCGACTTGGTGGCCACTCATGGTCTGAAGGGCCTCAGCTTGGCGCGGGTGGCGCGGCAGGTCGGGCTAGTGCCGTCGGCCATCTATCGCCATTTCCGGAGCAAGGATGACGTGCTGAACGCCATCCTCGGGCTGATCCAGGATAGGCTGCGCGACAACGCCGAGGCGGTACGTGCAGAGACCGCCGACCCCCTGGAGCAGCTGCGGCGGTTATTGCTGCGTCACGGGCGGCTAGTCGGCGAGTATCAGGCGATCCCTCGCCTCATGTTCTCCGAGGAGGTCTATAGCAGTCACCCGGAGCGCAAGGCCATAGTGTACCGCATCATCAGCAGCTATTTACAACGCGTCGGCGACATTGTGCGGCAGGGGCAGCGTTGCGGCCGCATCCGGGCCGACGTGCCGCCGAACACCATGGCGGTGATGTTTGTAGGCTTGGTTCAACCCGCGGCCATCCTCTGGCACATGAGCGACGGCGGCTTCGACGTGACCAAGCACATCGAACAGGCTTGGCGGGTATTCAGCGAGGCCATCAGGGTGAAGGAATCATAAGATAGACGCCGCCACAGGCATATTTTTTTGCGTGTAAAGTGAATGATTATTCACTTTCATACGCATTGCCAAATCGGTCGTCAGTCGACTGGACGGGGGCTCATCCTGGGCATCTCGATGGCATGCAACTTGCCCCTCCTCGGGGTGACGATGGCCGCAACAGCCAGAAATCACCCCGCGTTCGCCAGGTGTTCTGCGCTAGGTGAAGACGTGCGGAGGAGAGCGCCATGAATGGCAAGCACAAGTTGCTCATCCTGTTGCTCGTCATCGCCGCCGCAGGAGTGGCTAGCTCGCTGTACATCCAGAGCCGGTCGCGCGTCGATCCTAACATCGTCCGCCTCTCCGGCAACATCGAGGTTACCGACGCCGAAGTGAGCTTCAAGCTCGCTGGACGAGTGGCGGCGCGGCTGGTCCACGAAGGCGAAATGGTACGAGCCGGCCAGCTTGTCGCCCGCTTAGCCAGCACGGATCTCGCTCACGAAGTCGCACGCCGCCGGGCCGAGGTCCGCGCCGCTCAAGCGGCGGTGGCCGATCGTGACGACATCGGTGGCAGCGCTCCATCATCTCAGCGGAGTTGCCATGCAGGACGATCAACCGGCATACGCCCGCTTTGCCGAGCAATTGATGTTGCACGCCCAGGGGGAGGAAGACGTCTTCTACCCGGCAGCGATGTTGATCGGCGAATATGTCAAGCTGAAGCTCAACAGATAAGGCCTGCGTTGTGCTCCTGAGCTACCTCTGTCCTTCCCTTGTGCGTGTAGACGACGGTGGTACACGCGCTGAAAAGACGCCCCGTCGCCGGGAACTGGTTCTCGAAAGAAGATCTCGCCGATCCCATCGTTGGCGGTCGCCATTGGTCTCCGAAAGCCGAACGACACAGATCACCTGTTCATGAAGGAGTACCGTATGCGAAAGTGGCTGCTGCGGTCGGGAATCGTTGTGGTCGTGGCGTTGATCGCCGTCCAGTTCGTCCCATTGGATACGACAAACCCTGCCGTCGAACAAGACATCCCTGCCTCGCCGGAGGTGAAAGCCATCCTTCGCCGGGCTTGCTACGACTGCCACTCCAACGAAACGGTGTGGCCATGGTATAGTCGTATCGCCCCCGTGTCCTGGCTGATCGTGAGAGATGTGCAAGAAGGGCGGGAGGAGCTGAATTTTTCGACGTGGAATCGATATACCACCCAAGAGCAGGTGAAGAAGTTGAAGGAAAGCTGGGAGGAGGTAGAGGAAGGCAACATGCCCCTCTGGTTCTACCTGGCCATCCATCGCGACGTCCGCCTCACGGAAGCAGACCGGGCGCTGCTACGGCAGTGGGCGTTGCAGCGCTGAGAAGAGGCTCAGAGACGCGGTGGCCATTGGCGGGAGGGATATGTGGATGATGATCGAGACGATGACGCTGAAAACCATCGCCTATTTTTCCATGGAGGTGGCGCTCGCCAGTCATATTCCGACCTATAGCGGGGGGCTCGGGGTGTTGGCGGGCGACACCCTCCGTAGTGCGGCCGATCTGGGGCTGCCGCTAGTAGGCGTGACGTTACTGCAGCGCAAAGGGTATTTCTTCCAACGCCTCGACGCTGATGGCCGCCAACACGAAGAACCGGTGGCTTGGCCGGTGGATGACTTCCTACAATTGATGGATGCGACGTGCCAAGTCGAGGTCGAGGGACGTCCGGTGACGGTGCGCGCCTGGCGCTATCGGATTCCAGGGGTGTTCGGTGCCGAGATCCCCGTTTACCTCCTCGATACCGATGTGTCTGGCAACGATCCCTTCGATCGCACCTTAACCGATTATCTCTACGGCGGCGACGCGCGGTACCGGCTCTGCCAGGAACTCATTTTGGGGATAGCCGGGGTGCGCATGCTGCGGGCCTTGGGATATGACAATGTGGGCCGGTTTCACATGAACGAAGGGCATGCGGCCCTGCTGGCCTTGGAACTGTTGGCGGAAGAACTCCACCACTCCCCTGACAAGCCCGCTGAGGCCGCCGAGCGCGTCAAGCGCCAGTGTGTGTTCACCACCCATACACCCGTGCCAGCCGGCCACGATCAATTTCCCCTGGAGCTGGCCAGCGGGGTGTTAGGCAGCGAGCGGCTCAAGGCGCTGCACGCTCTAGGATGTTGCGACACGGTGCTGAACATGACGTTAGTAGGGCTCTTGATGAGCCACTATGTCAATGGCGTCGCCAAACGGCATGGCGAGGTATCCCGCTCGATGTTTCCAGGCTATCCCATCGGCTCGATCACCAATGGCGTACATTCGGTAACCTGGACGGCACCTGAGTTTCAGCGCCTCTATGATCGCTATACGCCCGATTGGCGACAAGATAGCTTCGCGCTGCGCTACAGCTTAGGAATTCCGCTGGAGGCGATTCGGCAAGCTCACGCTGAGACCAAACAGCGTCTCATGCAGGAGGTCAATCGGCAACTGAACGCGGGATTCGATCACGACTTTTTTACCATCGGCTTCGCGCGCCGGGCGACGGCCTACAAGCGTCCCACACTGCTGTTGTATGACCTCGAGCGATTGCGTCGCATCGCTCGACAGCATGGACCACTGCAACTGGTCTTCGCCGGCAAGGCGCACCCGCGGGACGAAGCTGGGAAGGCTTTGATTCAGGAGATCGTCCAGCGCAGCAAGGCGCTGCTGCCAGAGGTGAAGCTGGCATATCTCGCCAACTACGATATGGAACTGGGTCAGTTGCTGACGGCTGGCGTGGACCTCTGGCTCAACACGCCCCAACCACCTTATGAAGCCTCAGGAACCAGCGGCATGAAGGCGGCACATAACGGCGTGCCCAGCCTCAGCGTATTGGACGGCTGGTGGTTAGAGGGCCATGTGGAAGGGGTGACAGGCTGGGCTATTGGTGGCCGCGATCGAGGGCCGTCGGTGGTGACGCAAGATGCTGAGGATGCACAAGACCTGTATCAAAAACTAGAGCACATCATCCTACCCCTCTACCGCGGTGACTCTATGCGGTGGGCAGAGGTGATGCGCTCCACCATCGCGCTGAACGCCTCCTTCTTCAATACACAACGGATGCTCACGGAATACACCCTTTATGCGTATCGCCATTGATAGTCCCCGGCCGGCACGTTTGACGCGCTCGACTCTAGACGCATGCTTGCCGTTGATCAAGAATCGGACCGCGCCACCATGGCGAGCTCGCAGGCCCCAAGAGCGGCTGGCCTCACTCATCGCGCTAGGGCTGCCGCTGGCTAGGGTCCTAGGCGGGAGATTTCTTCGACGGTCAGCGTGCCGTCCTGGTCCGCATCGGCGGCGTCAACATCTTTAAAACGGCCGTCGTACTGCAGCGGGAAATTCTTCCCCACTGTGGCAACGCGTGCACACCAGTCGCTCGGCTCCTCGGTGCGGTCTCTCAATGGCTTTGACGATGTCCTGATGACACGAGCGACACGATAGCTCGCTGATCCGCACCACACCCTCTTAAGAGCGCAGAATTGGGGCACAACTCCGCCATGAACAATGGAGCTGCATTCAGCCCAAGACTCCTGCCCAAGGCCGGACCGCGTTAAGCACCGAGACGGTGACAGTGGCGAGGGACCCCCAACCTCACCGCTCAACCCCAAGATCACTGCGCGCACTGATGAAACTGAGGATCAGAAAATCCTGAGGGTAGCGCTCGGGCCGGTCATGGCTGCGCTGTCGTCATCGCGGGAAGCATAGGGCTGCGGCCTCTGACGGGCTCGATGCGAATTCGCGCGTCGACGATCTGACATCCCTCTCCCGGCGGCAGGGCAAAAATCGGGTTCAGGTCGATCTCGGTGATCTCTGGAATCTGGTCGACTAGGAAGGACATCCGCAACAAGACCTCCTCCAGGGCCTTCACATCCGCGGGCGGATGGCCGCGATAGCCTTCGAGGAGGCGATAGCCGCGGATAGCGCGTACCATCTCCCTGGCGTCGCGATCGGTGAGCGGCGTTACCCGGAAGGCCACATCACCCAGGATCTCGACATGCACACCGCCCAGGCCGAAGGCGATGAGCGGGCCGAAGAGCGGATCAGCGGTGACGCCGACCATCACCTCGACGCCCCCTGCCACCATGGGTTGCACCAATACCCCCTCCATCGCCTCCCATTGGCCCGCGTCGGCGAGACGCCTTTGGATGGTTTCAAACGCCTGGCGCACCGCCTCGTCACTCTGCAAGTTCAGGGCGATGCCGCCCATCTCCGTTTTATGCACGATCACATGGGACGCCAGTTTGACCGCCACCGGAAAGCCGATCTGTCGGGCCAGCGCTACAGCCTCTTCCGGGTTGTAGGCCACGCCGCCCGGCGCCACCGGAAGCCCCATAGCCAAGAGGACCTGACGTGTTTCCACGGTCGCTAACCATCCAGGACCGCGCTTGTCCAGCGCCCGGTGGCAGAGGTCACGAGCAGTCTCCACGTCGGCATCTTCGTATTCGAGCATCACTCCCAACGGCTGGGCACGCCACTCCGCGTACTCGGCAATCTTCGCCAAGACCCGGGCGGCGGCCTCAGGAAAGGCATACGCCGGAATAGTTTCCGGCCCGACTTGCAACGGCTGATTCGACCCCTCTGCCACCATGAGCGATGCCAGCACGGGCTTCCCGGCCCCACCGGCCGCCCGTCCCGCTATGATCCCGGCCCTGATAGCGTCGAGGATCACCGGCTTTTGAGCCGCGTCGATGGGGATGTAGATCACCACCAACGCATCGACTTCGTCGGCCGCCAGCAGCGTTTCAATGGTTTGACGGTAATGTTCTGGGCCCGCCGAGGCGATCATATCCACCGGGTTGCTGACGCTGGCCTGCTGTGGGAGGAACCCTCGTAGCCGTGCTATCGTCGCATCGCTGAGCTCGGGGACGGTCAGGCCACCGGCTTCGCAGGTGTCGGCGCAGAGAATTCCAGGTCCCCCGGCATTGGTCACGATGGCCACCCGACGCCCTTTCGGCAAGGGCTGGCAGCCCAGCACGGCGGCGAGGTCGAACATCTCGGCCAAGGTGTCGGCGCGGATGACGCCGGTCTGGCGGAACAAGGCATCGACCGCGACATCGCTGGCTGCGAGCGCCGCCGTGTGGGAGCCAGCCGCCCGACTCCCGGCTTTCGTGCGACCGCTCTTCATCACCACCACTGGCTTGCGACGGCTGACGCGCCTGGCGATACGCCCAAAACGTCGCGGGTTGCCGAAGGACTCCAAATAGAGCAAGATTACGTCTGTGTGCTCATCCTCCTCCCAGTACTGGAGCAGATCGTTGCCAGAGACATCGGCCTTATTGCCCACGCTGATGAAGGTGGAAAGCCCAAGATGAAGCTGGCGGGCCAACCCGAGGATGGCCAGGCCGAGGGCGCCGCTCTGCGACGACATCGCCACCCGTCCCGGCGGCGGGAAAATGGGCGAGAACGAGGCGTTCAGGCGGATCTGCGGATCGGTATTGAGCAGTCCCAGACAGTTAGGGCCCACCAGGCGCATGCCATAGCCTCGCACTTTATCCACCAGCGCCTGCTGCAGGGCTCGGCCTTCCTCACCCACTTCGGCAAAGCCTGCGGTAATCACCACCAGCGCCCGCACACCCCGCTCAGCACACTCATCGACCACCGACAACACGGCCTGCCTCGGCACCGCGATCACAGCTAGATCCACGGCTTCCGGCAGCTCGCGCACCGACGGATAGGCGCGGATCGATCCTACCACCGGAGCTTGCGGATTCACTGGATAGACCGGCCCTTGGAAGCGATTCATCACCAGGGCTTCGAGGATGCGGTAGCCGATGCTGGAAGGGTCACGCGAGGCGCCGACCACGGCCACGGACGCCGGCCGGAAAAGAGGCCGCAGCGAGGCCGTGGTGAACAGCCGGTCCAATAGTTCCGAGCGGGCCACACTGGCTTCCGTTGGCGTGACGGAGAACACCAGGTGCACGTAGCCGTGGTCGAGCGTTTCGTGCAGCTGAAAGCCGGAACGGTGAAAGACCTCGAGCATGGGCCGATTGTCGACATGTGTCACAGCCCAAAAGCACGTGATCCCGTGGCTGACGGCCAGCAGCGCCAGCCGTTCCAGCAACAACGAGCCCAGCCCCTTGCCGTGAAAGGCGTCATCCACCGCCAGCGCCACTTCCGCGATGTCGTCTTTATCCTTGTCGACAAGATAGGAGCCGGTGGCGATGATGCGCGGCGCACCCCCTGTACTCCGCAAGACGATGAGGCTCAGCTGCCGGCGCGGATTGGAGGCATCGCAGAGGGTATCGATCCATTCGCCGCGCGGCGTGGCCAACGAGAAGAACCGTTTCTGCTTCGACTCGGGCGACAGATGTTCGAAAAAGGCCCGAAAGGCCTCGCGATCCTGGGGTTGGGCGATACGAATGAAGGCAGTGCTGCCGTCGCGCAAAATCAGACGACCGGCCTCGACCGAATCCTGATAGGGCGGGGGTACAAACAAGGGGCGCACTTGAGCCACCGTCTTTCCCTCCTCTGATGCACATCATATCTTCAAGTCTCAGGGGAGCGGCCTTTCCCCACCTGGGACTACCCAAGCTGACAGAGGACTTCTCGACTGTTCGTCCTCGCTCCCTCCGCCACAGATGTCTTCGAGCACAACTCTGCCGAAAGTCGCCGTCTTCGCCGTAAGGTTTAGGGTGCAATACCGAGCTGGTCATTGTCAAACCTCGCCTTCACCGAGATCGCACTTGGGAGCGTGAGCATCGGCATCAGCTTCCTGGCCGATGTCGAGCTCGACGATCTCTTGCACGATGCGCGCGATGGCCTCCGGAACCGCCTTCTCAACGGCTTCGGAGAGGCCAGTTCGCGGCGCAAAGTTCTTGCCCTCGATGCCATAGACGATCAGCCGTCGCGGCAGTTGGTTCAAAGCACGCGCTAGCGCGATCACCTCCGCGACGCCAAAGGTATGCGTCGAGCCACGGAACACCTGACGCGGGAGAGGCTCCACGTGCGCTTGAAGACGGCAAATCGTGCCCGGCTCAACGCCGGAGACGACGGCGTCGGCGACGATGACGAAATCGGCCTTGTGGCATGCTTCCAACGCCGTTAGGCCCTCTCTGCTTTCGATGGCGATGACGTGAGGGAGCGCTTTGGCCTTCAGGTGTCGGACGACGATGAGGCCGACGCCATCATCATGGCGGTATTCATTGCCGATGCCGAGGAGCATGATGCATGGTTGTCGCATCATCCCTGGGGCGTTCTGTGGCCGGTTTTTTCGTACGTGCTGGTTCGGCATCTTTTCACAGGCGGTCGAGTTTCAACTTCAAGGAATGCGTCGCGCAGGAAATACACGGGTCATAATTGCGGATGGCCTGCTCGCACTGCCAGGTGAGCGCCGCGTGGGGCAAGTTCAGACGCTCCGGCATATAGCGCCAGAGATCGTCTTCGATGGACTTCTGGTTCTGCGACGTCGGTGGAACGATCTTGGCGTCGAGGATCACGCCGCTGTCATCGAGGCGATAGCGGTGGTACAGGATGCCACGCAGCGCCTCGGTGCAGCCGTAACCGGTGCCGGCGCCGCTGCGCCGCGATGGCTGGCTGGTCGGGCATCTCATAGGCACCGATGAGACGCAGGGCTTCGTCGCAGGCATAGAGGATCTCCACGCTACGCACAACGATGCTTTGAAAGAGATTGCGGCAGGTAGGCGCCACCCCAGCCGCACGGGCCACCTCCTGCGCCAACGGGGATAGGCGATCGAAGTTCAGGTTATACCGCGCGAGCGGACCCACAACGTAGGGGCCACGATCCCGCAGCACAGCATGCAAGGCGTTGGAGTATGGCACCTGGACTTCGACGCAGTGCGCGTCGTAGTCCCGCACGGCGATGTCCAACCCCTTGTTGGACACGAGGCGGCCTTCGTTGAAGGGGTATTCCTTAGGGTAGCGCAGCGCTACGAACTCGTAATCGCGCTCGAAGGCCGCAAACGGCAGCGTCGCCGCCCAACGCACCGTTTCTAGGGCAACGTCCTGAGCCCATTTCAGTCGCTCCGCCAGGGGCAGGAGCTGGCGCTTGGTGGGGACGCGATAAAACCCGCCGACGCGCACGTTGATGGGATGAATCTCCCTGCCGCCGAGCAGGGTGACGATGGCGTTGCCCACTTTCTTCAGCTGCAAGCCACGCTGGACGATGTTGGGACAAACCCTGGCCATCTGGATGGCGTCGGCATTGCCGAGGAAATCGGGGGCGTGCAGCAGGTAGACGTGCAGCGCATGGCTCTCGATCCATTCGCCACAGTAGATGAGCCGGCGCAGCGCCCGCGCCAACGCTCCAGTTCGCGCCGATACAGGAGGTCCTGCGGCGTGCGGGTGCCATAGAGCAGGGCGATCCGGCCATAGCGCTGGCGGTTCGCCAGCAGGGCATACAAGGCCGGGCGCAGCGGCGCCAAGCCAATACCGCCTGCCACGAGCACGACGTCGTTGCCGATAGCCGCCGCATCCGGCGCAGGCGATACCGTCGCGGCAGCATCGGGTCTGGGAGACTCATCACCGCCTCAGAGGTCACGCCTGCGCATCATACACATCCAAGAGCTGCAGCCGTGTGGCTTGCAGCCGCTCGATGATGATTTGGGCAAAGCGTTTGACCAACTCATAGCCGAGGTTGTGGTCTTCGTCGCATTTGTTGCGCAGGCATGTGCCATCCAGCGCGATGGCCCTGGTGAGCTCGAGAGCCCGCGCATCAAAACGCCAGCGATAGGGCGGAAAGAGCCACGACCACCCCAGGACGTCGCCGGCGCCAAGGGTTTGTATGGTCAGGACGCCGCGCTCGGGGGTGAAGAGTTCCAACGCAACCTTGCCATGGCGGATGATGTAAAACTGGTTGGCATCTTCGCCCTCGCGGAAGATATACTCCCCCGCCTCGAAGCGCACATTGGCCGCGCAGCCAACGATCAATGGCAGGTAACAAGGCTCAAGCCCTGTGAGGAAAGGATGCTCCGCCAAGAGCAGTTCAAGCGTCTGCATGGCCATTGTGCTTCCCCCTCACCCCGACGGTCGTGGCACCGTCGCGACTGCTCGATCCAGGTGGCCAACTTGTGCGTCAACCATAGGCGATAGCGCGACTTCGGCGACGCTCGCACGCTACCGCCGTGGATGTATGAATAATCTATGGTAACGCATGAATCCCACGTACGCCAGCGTTCGGCTTGCTCGCCGGTCAGGTCGGTGACATCTTCGACGGTGGTGCAAAGACAGGTCGGACCCACCATGGTGCTGTTGGCGCAGGTCAGACAGCGCGCCGCTACGTCATCCCACTGTGGATGCTCATAGTTACGGTAGAGCAGCGCTTTGATATCGGTGGTGTCGAGCGTGCGCCCCATCTGGGTAGCCGTGTGCGCCACCACGCCTTCAGCGGCCTGCCGTGCGTCAGCGGAGGCCGGCCGATGCGGGACATTCCCCAGCATCTCGGCCCCTAGCGCCGTGCCGGCTTCTATCACGAAGTAATGCTGCTCGCCGTGCAGCACTTCCGTCAGGGCCAGATCAAACCCGACCGTGGCTTTCGGCCCCGTGCCCATCGACACACAGAAGCAGGTGCCACCGGCCTGTGCGCAGTTGACGGCGACGATAAACACCTCCTGGCGCCGTGTTTGGTAGCTGAGGTCGATGTGCGGGCCATGCATGAAGACCTTGTCTTGAATGGCGATGGCATGTAGCTCGCAGGCGCGGACGCCGATGAAGGCATATTTCGGCGCCGCCTCCGGTGCCGCCATCACCTCAAAGCCCCGCTCCTGCCGTCGCGCCCGCCACAGCCGCAGCACGCGCGGATGCAGAAACTGCTTCCAGGAATGCCGCTCAACAGCATAGCCAAAGCGTGCCTGATCGTCGCGGCGCTTGAGGCGATAGGTGCCCTGGTCTTGCTCGTCGGTCCAGCCGATGGGCAAATCCGCCGCTGCGACGAGTTCGTCATAGGCGATGGCGCCGTCGCGCATCGTCGGGCCAATGACGCGATAGCCCTTGTGCTAGAGCGCGCCGATCAGGGCCTGCAGGTGGGGCGGGTCGATCACGACGCTCGTCCCTATGGGTAGTCTGGGTGGGGCCATCATGGGTCGGTCTCCTCTCAGGGGTCGGTCAACGACCGCCACCGTACTGTTCGTCGCACACGCCCTCGCGGTCGTATTGTAGATCATAACACCTTAGGGCCACCGCCGTCGAATGGCTTGCTGGATGTCCACGGCGTTAGCCGTACGGCGTGGCTTCTGAGAAAAATCATTGCCCTCTTGCTCAGGCGTGTCCCTGCGAACGCATCACCTCGACCGGGCAAGGAGCCCGAGCCGCCACGGCCGCGGAGACCCTGCCGAGGAGAATGCGCTCGATGCCTCTCACTCCTCGTGCCCCCACGAAAATGCTGTCGGCCTGCCGAGCTTTGGCTTCGACGACGAGCAGACGCTTGGGGTCTCCCTCCATGACCAAGGGTGTGCCGATCAACCCCGCGACCTGTAATCTTTCCGCTGCACTCTCAACTACGCGTTGCACCCATTGTCGATCTTCGTCGCCGTCTTTCGTCATTCGCCGCGGCGCCGTGGCAAGGGCGCGATCGACGGCAATGATCACATACGCCTCGCTAGCGGCTGGCCAGTGGCGTGTGGTCACGGCGTCAACGGCGGCCTTGGCGCCCGTCGAGCCATCCACACCGACGTGCGGGTTGCCGCCTGGCTTGCAGAAGTACCACGAGCCCGGACACGGCCCTCGGCGTTTACGGCTCTGGCCGCCACGGCGACCTGCTAAGCAGGGGTTTGCCAGCGACATCTTGACGATGGGGTCCTCCGACCTCCAACTGACCATACAGCTGCTACCGGACCCCCAGGAAGAGCACCAAAGCATTCAGCAGGTAGAGCGCCAACAACGCCAGCGGGGTGAGGACGTCATAATCCAAGCCTTGGCCAGGTGCTGTGCGGGCTCAGAAGTCCAGCGCGCCACCATGGTCTGTCTCGGGTGAGACGAGCCACGGGACGGGGCGGTCCGGCGAGAGACGCGGAAGTCCCTAACATTCCGGCAGGATCGGCCACGGTGATCCCAAGGGTTGCCGGCGATGGCCGTAGCAGTCGCGGTTATGGAAAGCACGGGCGTCTACTGGAAAGTGGTTGAGGAGAAGTGCGTCCGTTGTGCCTTGATAAAGCCCGGGCTATTTTCACGGTAAAAAATTAAGGAATGCACCCCTTTTTTCAACTTTGTTCTGTCTGCTGACCGGATCACCTCCCTCACCTCCTGAAAACCTTTGGGGCTAGTTTTTGGTTTTGGCGAGCTGTTCGATGCATGCGTTTACAGCAGCCACATGAGGAGCCTTGCTGCCCGGCACGGTGGCCCAACCGCTCTTTTCGACAAACTGTCGCTGTTGCCATGAAGCAGTTTTATGGAACTCTGCCAGTTTGTCCGGCTCCTTCATGAATCTCTCAACACAGATGGGGGCGAGGATGGCGGCAACAGCTGAGTCAGCACGCTCTTTTGCCATCCTCTCGGCGGTGCTCCCCAGCATCCACCCCCACCATGAAAATCCGATGATCATGATCCCCACAGCGCCCACGACTGCACCCCAAAACGCTGGTTTAAACCATTGAGGTATTCGCATGAGCTACTCCTTTGTTTTTGGGAGAAAGAACTTCCCATCAGCTCGGATGCATAACATCATGAGTTTCCGACGAATACGGGAGCATTCCCTGTTTTTTAGGACGCAAGAACCGGCCCCACGTGCGAGGAGTGAGAGGGGGACAATATCCCAACCCCTTGTAACAGGGGGAAGACCGGACGATGGCTGACACAGCACTCCTGTCGTCACTCCCGCCGTCAGCGGCAAAATACATCTCATCCTCCAGAGCTGAGTGGGCGTTGATCTCTGGCAGCGGCTGATCACACTGCAGGCATGACGCACACATCCGACTGTACCCGCCAGGACCTTTGCAGCCCTCAGCTTAAAGCCGAGCAGCGCGGTCAGCCGAGAGGCCCGAGTGAAGCTTCCGAGCCCGACCAGTCAGTGGTCACGGCCTCGTACGTTCCATGATCCTACGCTGTCGGTTTCGTCCCCAGCGTCAAGAGAAAGACGCATTGCTCCTGGTCGATCTCCAGGACGACTTGCTTATCCACCAACGCGCAATGCTCCATGTCCCTGACGACTGCTTCCAGTGGCAGGTATAATCCCTCAAGCATGCCGCTGTAGTAGTCGGTCAGCAGCTTGGCCTCTTGTGGTTGTTGACTCAGCTCGATCTCAGCTTTCGTCAAAAACCCGCGCACGCGGATGACGATGAAATCCTGCTGCCGCAACACTTCCACCTCACGCGGCGTGCACCTCAAGTTCGACTCGTAAAAAGCGGAGGTTGTCTCCTTGAGCCGTTGTTGCAGCGTGTCCGATGTCTCGTCCATAGGCACGTGTTTCTCCCTGGTATCCGTGGGGCCCCCTGGCGCTGCTCGCCCCATACCCACCATCCACTCTGAGCGCTGGCCGGCGTAACAGCCAGCCAGGGAAGCCATGCGGTCGCACCATCTCCTCACAGTTGACGCAATTGGGGATCAAACCTGACGCGGAGCCAATCACCCAGGAGGTTCGCCGCCAACACTACCAGCATGATACAGGCTCCTGGGAAAACGCTTAGCCACCAGTAGCCCGCCATCAACCCCGATTTCCTCTCCGCCAGCATCAGGCCCCAAGCGGGCTTGGGGGGTCCCACGCCGACCCCCAGGAAGCTGAGCGACGCCTCCGAGATGATGACGACCCCCAGCATCAACGTGGCGATGACCGTGGCGCTGTTGAACACGTTGGGGAGGATGTGCTTGAGCATCACACGCCACTTGCTACACCCGGCCACCACGGCCAGGCGCACGAAGTCCCGCTCTTTGAGGCTGAGCACTTCCCCCCGCACTACCCGCGCGTAGCGGGTCCAATAGACCGCCGCCAGAATCAGGATGATGTTCTTCTCGCTGGGGCCTACGAGGGCCGCGAGGAAGATCGCGAAGGTCAAGGACGGCAGGGCCAGCCACGTGTCCGTGGCCCGCATGATCACCTGCTCCACCCAGCGCCCCAGGTAGCCGGACAGGATGCCCAGAGCGGTCCCCATGGCGCCAGCGATCATCACCGCCGTCAGGCCCACCATGAGCGAAATACGCGAGCCAAAGATCAAACGGCTCAGCACATCACGGCCCATGTGGTCGGTTCCCAGCACATAGTCCCAGCTCCCCCCATTCTGCCAGACGGGAGGGCGATAACGCAGGCGGAGATTGCCCACCTCGGGATTGTGGGGGGCGAGCGCGTCGGCGAAGACGGCGGTGAAGGCCAACCCGGCAAGAATGAGGATCGGGGCCAGCGGTACATCTTTGACCCGTATGGCAACGTTCTTCAACACTAGCGGGAATGGCAACGTTTTGCTAGCTTCCATAGCGGATCCTCGGATCGATATAGGCGTAGAGCAGGTCTACGACTAGGTTCACGCCGATGATCATCACCCCACCCATGAGGACGGCGGTCTGCACCACAGGGAAATCGCGAAACGAGATCCCCTCGTAGAGCAGCCGCCCCACGCCCGGCCAGGCGAAGACCGATTCCACGACCACGGCGACGTTCACCATCAGCACCAGGTTGATTCCCGCCAGCGTCAGCACGGGAATCAGGGCGTTCTTGAAGGCGTGCTTGACGAGCACCAGCCGCTCCGGCAACCCTTTGATGCGGGCGAGCTTGATGTACTCGCTCCCCAACACCTCGAGCATGGCGGAACGCGTCAGGCGCATGTGCGAGGCAGCAAACGACCAGCCCAGCGCAAAGGCCGGCATGATCAGGTGCTTGAAACTCTCTGCCCCAGAGGTGGGCAGCAGGTTCAGGTACACCGACAACACTAGAATAAGCATCAACCCGACCCAGAAGTTGGGCAGGGAGAGGCCGAGGATCGCAAACCCACTGCCCAAGTAATCGATCCATCCCCCCACTCGCACGGCGGAGATGACGCCGATCGACAACCCGATGACGAGCGAGATCGCCATCGCCACCGCCGCCAGCCAGAGGGACGCTGGCAGACGCTGCAGGTAGAGATCGAAGACCGGCGTTCGGTAGTAGATCGATTTGCCGAAGTCCCCCCGCAACGCATTGCTGATAAACACGGCGTATTGTGTCCAGAGCGGCTTATCCAGCCCGAACTGGGCGCGAATCGCTTGCAAATCCTCCTCCTTGGCGCCGGGCTCGGCCATCAACACGGCCGGATCCCCCGTCATCCGCACCAGGAGGAAGATGGTCACGCTGAGCAACGACAGCGAGATCACCGCATAGCCGAGCCGTTTCAGGATATAACGTTGCATGGCATCTCCTTACCCCCTTCCGCCTGCGATCCGGGCGACATCAGGGCGCTGTCGGCTGGGGTAGCATAGAAGGTGAGGAAGTCGGGCCAGGGTTCCCTCAGGCGAAAGCGCACCTGATGTGGGGTGACGATCTCTGCCTCTTGGGCACGGGTATGCAGTTCCTTAGCACCGGTCCCCCTATAACGCTGAAAGCTATATTTGACGTCGTCGGCCGTAAAAGGCTCGCCGTTGTGGAACGTTACCCCTTTCCTGAGCGTGAACTCGTAGAGGCGCCCATCCTCGCTCACCGTCCACGACTCGGCCAAACTGGGGGGTATCGGCCCCTCCGGTATGAGTTTGACGAGGGCATCGTGCAAGGCATACAGCATCAGGAAGGGGGTGATGATGCCGGGCGTCTCCCCCGGGTCAAACCAGGCAGGGGACATCGTAAAATGCAAGGCGATGTTCAGCTCCCCCGCGGGTTTGGCCTGGGCCGATGGCATGCCTGTCACCAGGGCAACGGCGAGGACAAGGCAGAGTGGGGATACCGTCCGATAGACCTGCGCCTGTTGCATGCGACACCTCCTCTGGTACCGCTCCGTAGTATTTCTGTTTATGTCATGCCCCCGTTATGGGGCGTTCCCTTTACTTTTTTAACTGCAGATCCTCATACGGTGAGGACCAAGCATGCAGGGGGATCAAACCCAGGCCCGCCTCCTGCACGCGGGGGCCGATGCCATCATGACGGCCAAACTCGAACAGCGGCGCAAACATGGCCCGCTCGTGCACGAGCTGCTGCATCTCGTGCAACAGGGCCTCGCGCTTTTGGCGATCTCGCTCCACGACCTGCTGACGGAACCGTGCGTCGAGGTCGGGGTAGCCGCCATAGACGAATTCGCCCCCCGTCATGACGTAGCTTTCGAGGCGGGTCGCTGCGTTGCCCAGGGCACCGCTGCCGCCTAGGATCAGCCCCTGGAGCTTCTTCTCGCGCCAGGCCGTCAGAAACGTGGCCCGCTCCATGATCTGCACCCGCATCTTGATCCCCACTGCCCCCAGGTACCCAGCAACGGCCTCCGCATAGTTGGTCCACGGGGCAATCGGGGTAATCGTGCCAGCGTCGAAGCCGTGAGGATAGCCCGCCTCCTCCAGCAGCCGCTTCGCTTGCTCCGGGTCATACGGGTATGGCTCGAGGCGCAGCGCATGCTCGAAGCGGTGCGGGATGATGCTGCCGGTCGGCAGTCCGATGCCTAGCAGCAGCGCCTCGTTGAGCGCCTGCCGGTCCAACGCCAGATTGGCGGCCAGCCGCACCCGGCGATCATGCCAGGGGGATTTGGGGTCCCACTTCTCGGCGAAGTCGATCCAGAAGTTGGCATGGCCGCGCACGCCCCCCACGCGCAACTTGGGGTCGCGCTTCAGCTCCTCGGCCAGGGGGCCCTCAAAGACGTAGGCGATGTCCACCTCCCCCCGTTTCAGCATGGCCAGGCGCGTCGTCTCTTCGGGAACGATTTTGAAGACCAAGCGCTTCACATGTGGCACCCTGCGCCAGTAGGCTTCGTTGGCCTCCAGCACCAGCTCGACGCCCGGGTTAAAGCTGACGAATTTGTAGGGGCCCAAGCCGATGGGGTGCTTTTTAACGCCGTCGTCGCCCACCTGCTCGACATAGCGTTTTGGCACCACCCAGGCTGCCGCCGTCGCGGTCGTGCCGTAGAAGGTCATGAAATCCGGCCAGGGCTCCTTCAGCCGGAAGCGAATGCGGTGGGCATCGACGATCTCGACCGCTTGCACCTTATCGCGCAGCGTTTTTGCCCCGCCCCCCTTATAGCGCTGGAAGGAGAACTTCACATCCTCCGCCGTGAAGGCGTCGCCGTTATGGAAGGTTAACCCCCGGCGCAGGGCGAACTCGTAGGTCAGGCCGTCGTCGCTCTCGCTCCAAGACTCGGCCAAGCTGGGCGTGGTGAGGCCCTGGGGCATCGGCTTGGTGAGCGCATCGTGTAGGGCGTAGAGCGTTTTAAACGGCGTCGCCAGGCCGGGCGTTTCCGCCGGATCGAACCACGTGGGGGCGATGGTGAAGTGAATCGCCCAGCGCATTTCCCCCTCGGGGTTGACTTGCGCGCCCGCTTTCACAGACCAGCCCAGCACCAACAGCGCCACGAGTATGAAAAGGCCAATACGCAGTCGTCGCCTCATGATCGCACCTCCTCTGCCGTCATTTCGCCGCTTTGCCATACCGAATGCGCGGATCGAGGACGCAGTACAGGATGTCCACGCACAGATTGGCGGCCTGATAGACCAACGCCGGCACCAGGATGAACCCTGAGATCTGGGGGTAATCCCGGTTCCGGATCGCATCGATGCCATAGCTCCTCAGGCCCGGCAGGGCGAATAGAACCTCGATGATGATCGATCCGCCGACCAGAAACAGAGCGTCGTCCCCGAAATCCCGGCCCCCGTCTCACGGGTCGCATGCTATAGGGAGCCAAGGGAATACTCCTCCGCCGGCGTGGGGGAAGCGGCGAGATGTTCCCGACATGCTTGGCACACCCGATGATGCGGCCCCTCTGACAGAAACGTGCGGTCGCATCGCAAGCAAGCCCGCCGTTTGAGCTTCCTCCCGGTTTGCGCCGGTTTGGAGCGGCCTCTGACGAGACGTGCCATCTTGGCCTCCTATCGGCAAAGGTAGTTGACCCCAGCCATGGCGAAGGATGCACGATCGTGGCCACAAGGTCATTCAGCCAGCATGTGCCGAGGTCTGTGACGACCCCGTCCTGCCGGCAAGCCCGGGGCATGTCCTCAGTCAGGCTTTGCAGGCCCAGCTCTTCAATGCCGTTCTCGTGCCTGCGGGGACTTCAGGCCAAAAAAAAGCCGGCATCAGCTTCCTCTGATGCGCGAAGCTGGTGCCGGCTTACCCTACCCCTGGCCTTCTGTGAGGGCTGCCCTGGGTCTTGTCTGCCTTGTTAAGTGGCCGGAAATCTAAGGCAAATGGCCCAGTTTGTCAAGAGCAATCGCACTGAGCAAGCTGCAGCGCCATTCTCCGAGCCAGACAGCTCCGACCAGTAGGCAAGCATGGTCGGCTGCGGTGCAGGGGCGTCTCTCAGCGAAACCGCTCCTCCAGATTTACCTCCAAAGTGAAGAGGATCACGCGCTCGCCGGTCTTCGTACTGAGGTCGGCATGCATGCTCATCGGCTGGCAGCCTGTGATGCGATGGATAGCCTCGTCTATCAGGCGGCGACCGCTTTCTAACAGCTTGGCTCGCACCTGCTTGATCAGTTCGACGCCTTCGATCCTCACCAGATGCTCTTCCGCCGGCGTCAGCACCCCCGTGAGGCGCACGATGATCATATCTTGGAGGATGTATGTCTTGACCATCGTTGGCCCTCGGCCCATATACTCACGCTCGAATTTCACCAGCGCTTTGCTGATTTCCGCCTCGACCTGGCCTTTCGTACGCTTCATCGCGGGGCTCCTATCCTGAATAGCGCCTGTCTCCCCAACCGTTCAATCCAACATGATCGCTCAAGGTACTGGGAAGGAGGGCGGCTTTCTACCGGTTGGACTAAGGATACCATAGATGCGCGCTTGTGCAGCATGTCGTGAACGCTCCTTGGGCGAACACCTGCACACTGCATGTGCTGGCTGTCGCTACCGCTGGGGCATCACCAGCCCCGCCGCATGGCTTTCTGGGGCTCCATGACTACCAACATGACCAGCGCCAAGCCCAGTTGCATCAACCAATGCTCAAAGGACACGGCCTGAATGTGCAGCATGTCGCTCAGCACCGGCGTATACATGGCACCGATATGGATTAATTGTGCGGCGAGGGTGCTGAAGAACAGAAACGGATTACGCCAGGGGTGATGCTGGAAGACGGAGCGCCGCTCCGAGCGGCTGTTGAAGACATGCACGTTTTCGAACAGGACCATTAACAGCATGACACTGTTGCGGGCCTCGAAGAGGTCAACGCCTTTGGCCAAAAGGAATTTGTATAAACCAAACGCCAGACCACCGATGACCACTGCCGACAAGACGGTGCGCTCGACCATTAAGCGCTTAAAGATAGGTTCTTGGGGTGGGCGCGGTGGCCGTTGCATCTCATCGCCTTCGGGGGTTCAAAACCCAAGGCCACGTCTTGGATGCCGTTGGCCACCAGGTTCAGCCATGGTGAGCGTGCCGGTCTTATCGGAGGCGATGAAGGTACACGATCCCAAAGCTTCGGCGGCCACCGTGCGTCGTAGGACGATATCGCCCGGCACCACGGCCTCGGCCGCGATCTCAAATGTGTCCCCCTCGCGCGGCACACGCGCATGGGGCGTAACGAGTTGCCGCAGCGCCTCAGCGCTGAGTTCCGCCGAATATTCCTGGACAGTGCCGATGATGGCGTTGATCACCAACACGGCGAAGATGAACGCCGCGTCGGACCATTCCTGGAGCAGCACGGACACCACGGCGGCGACCAGCAGGATATAGATCAGTGGACTGAGGAACTGCCGGAGGAAGAGGGCGGCCCTCCCTGGCGGAACGCTATGCTTTCCTCGCTGATGTCACGTCAGCCCCAGGATTGAAACCACACAAACTGCCGTTGGGGTGTTTCAGTTGCATGGATGTGGTCGTGGTCGGTCAAGACTTTAGGGTAGCTGCTTAACTTCATTGACGAGGGTCGTCAACACCTCGCGCGCGTCGCCGAACAACATCAGCGTCTTGTCGCCGTAAAACAATTCATTGTCGATGCCGGCGAAGCCAGGATTGAGGCTGCGCTTGATGACCATCACCGTTCTGGCCTTGTCGACGTCGAGGATGGGCATGGCGAAGATCGGGCTCGCCGGATCGTGACGGGCTGCCGAGTTGACGATGTCGTTGGCGCCGACGACCAGCGCGACATCGGTCTTTTCGAACTCCGGATTGATCGCTTCCATGTCGTACAGTTCGGAGTAGGGCACATCGGCTTCCGCCAGCAGGACATTCATGTGCCCCGGCATGCGACCCGCCACTGGGTGAATGGCATACTTTACGTCTATCCCTCGCTTTGCGAGCTGCTCGGCCAGTTCCCGCACGACGTGTTGCGCCTGCGCCGCCGCCATACCATAGCCTGGGACGATGATGACCGAGCGGGCATACGCCAGGATCATCGCCCCTTCCTCGGCAATGATGGCTCGCACCCGTAGGTCTGCTCGCCCTGGCATAGCCACGCCGGTGAGCTGATCTCCGGTGCCGAAGCCGCTGAACAGCACGTTCGCCAACGAGCGGTTCATCGCTCGGCACATGATCCGGGTGAGGATCACGCCCGAGGCGCCAACGAGGGCGCCGGCGATGATCAACGCATGGTTGGTGAACACGAACCCCACGGCGCTGGCCGCCAGTCCAGAAAACGAATTGCGCAACGAGATCACCACGGGCATGTCGGCGCCGCCGATGGGGAGCACCAGAAGGATGCCGAGGAGCAAGGCGATGCCGCCGAGGGCGAGCACTATCGCCGCGTCTAAAGGGCCATGGATCAGGAAGCCGGCGCCCGCTAAAAAGGCGAGTAGGAGCAGAGCGTTGAGCGGCTGCTGCAGTGGGAAGGTCACCGGGGCGCCGGTGATCAAGCCCTGCAATTTGCCGAAGGCGATCAGGCTGCCGCTGAAAGTAACCGCGCCGATGAGCAGGCCGATCAAGCCGGCAAACAGGGTGCCGATCGATATGAGGCTGGTCAACGCCATCAGCCGCCAGCACGACCGCTTTATAGCCGGCCACCACGGCCTGCGAAGTCAGGGCGTCCATGCTCTGCGCCCGGCTGATGCGCGGGATGAAATCTAGGGCGAAACTGGTGACCTGCCGGCTTGCCAGACGGTTGAGCAAGACCGGATCGCCCAACGGATTGAGGAGGCCGATTAATACGCTTCCGGGGTGCAGCAGGTCGACCTCGTCCAGGGCATCATGCGCCAGTGGGGCTCGCACTTTCAGCACAATATCTGCCTCGCCCCAGAGCGCCGCAGCGTCGGCGACGATGCGTGCGCCCGCTGCGGCGAAGGCGGCGTCCGGGTAACATGCCGGCTCCCCAGCGCCCGTTTCTACCCATACCTCCAGCCCCTCCTTCGCCAAGTGAGCGACGACATCCGGCACTAGCGCGACGCGGCGCTCATCGACTCTGATCTCTTTTGGGACGGCAATTCTCTTAAGCCCTCCGGTGGCTCGCCATAGGTGATGGTGCGATGATCCCGGCCGAGGAAGCGGTTGTAGTTTGCCATGGCGATGCAGCAAGCCCTGTGCCCTGGAAGGAGAATCACCGCGTGCCATCCGCCCTAAGGGCAGCCAGGGAACGGTTTGCTTCGTTCTGCTGGTGAGCGCAAGGACTCGAAGTGGCGATCCATCTACGGTGCAGAGCCCATGTCTCTGGGGCAGACTGACTCGCTGTGGGACAAACATTCTCAACCATCTTTGCAAGGCATGTCAAAACCTGAATTCTTTGCCACATCCCCAGCCGGACACGGCTCTCTTGAGATCTGCACAAGGCGATCCTCACAGGACAAAGGGTTGTTCCCCTGCGCTGCCATAAGAGATGCCGAAACACGGACTCAGACGTCATTTGCCACGACATGCACGCCAATGATGTCATAGCTTTGCAGGTCATATGAGAGGATATCCATGGCTGTGAAGTTCAAAGATTACTATCAAATCCTCGGGGCGCCGCGCACAGCGACGGAAGCGGAGATCAAACGGGCATACCGCAAATTGGCCCGCAAGCACCATCCGGAGCTCAACCCTCTAACTAGGTCTCAAGAAGTTCCCCGCACTTTTTCGCGCTGGGCGTGACCCTTTCGATAGCGGAAATGACACAGGGCGGGAGGTGCACGATGAGGGAGGTTCGCCCGCTTACCGCGGAGGAACGCACAGCGC
>Ga0209172_10002385_pt1 | contig 33298 bp, 29 predicted proteins | sample LarsenN4metaG_FD_184113 | JGI IMG/M metagenome (GOLD analysis project Ga0209172, IMG submission 184113) | Hot spring sediment bacterial and archeal communities from British Columbia, Canada, to study Microbial Dark Matter (Phase II) - Larsen... ... | reverse complement strand
TCGCTTTCTGCGCTTGCGGCGCCGGTAGGCCAGTAGAGGTTTGCCCGTCAAGTCGTAGGCAGTGATTACGAAGACGCCGCCCACTTCTGGTACGTAGATTACTCGCAAGTATCGGCCGGCTGAAGGTAAGCACTCCGATAACCACGGTCTCACGGTCGAAGTGGCCGATCGGGTGCCGAGTCGGCTATAGGGCGCGATTAACCCCGTACTTGCTTTTCGTCAGAAACGGGGAAAAGGCCTGGCAGTCAGGTGGCGGACGCTGACGAGCTCGCTGGCGACATCTTTTGTGGCGCCAGCGCCGCCTTGACGTTCCACGGCAGCAGCGCCTCGATCTCTTCCACGGTCGTGGCGGAGGGCAGGCGCTCGAACAGATAGCTCAGATACGCGAACGGCTCCACCTCATTCGCGCACGCCGTCATCACCAGCGAATAGAGATTTCCGCTCGCTTGCGCGCCGACTCGATCGTGCGCGAACAACCAGGCTTTGCGGCCGAGCACAAACTGCTTCACCTGCCGCTCGGTGTAGTTATTGTCGGCGGGGACCTCCGGATGGTCCAGGAACCGCACGAGCTTCGGCCACTGATTCAACGTGTACGAGAGCGCCTGGCCGAGCGCACTCTTCGCCGGCGTCGCGGGCAGCAGTTCCTCCGCCCAGGCTTTGAACCTCTCCATGACGGGCCTGGACTTCTCCTGCCGCAGCGCGAGCACGGTGGCAGCCGGCAGTTCTTCCCCGCGACGCTCGTGCTCGTCCCGCAGCGCCTTGATCTGCTCCTCGACCGCGTAGACCTTGCGGATGTACTGCTCGATCGCCGCGTTGGCGAGGCTGCGGCTCGAGGGCAGCTGACTTACCTTGCGCGCCTTGTAGTAATACGCACGGCAGTGCTGCAAACAGCCGAAGTGCAACAACTTCAACGCCTGCGCGATGTCGTCGTAGCGCTCCAAGCCATCGGTCAGGAGCTTCCCGCGGTAAGGGCCATCCGCGCCGATCAGCAAGCTCTTCAGCCCCTCGGTCGTCCGTGAAGGAAGGTAGTCGTACAGAATGATCCGCCGGCCCGGCGGACCCGCGGCCCGTACGGCCATGTAGTGATCGGAGCCGACCGCCTTGTCGCTCTTGAGCACCTGCAGATGCGTCTCGTCCATCTGAATGAAGGGCGCAACGAGTAGCTCCTCGTTCAACAGGTTGATCAGCGGGACGATCTTCTCCCCGCCTACCGTGTTCACCCACACTCCCGCCGTGCCGGGCGAGAGCTCCATCCCCTGCCGCTCGAGCTGGCGGCTCACCCGATACAGCGGCAGCCCGTCGACGAACTTCGCCGTGATCAGGTACGCGAGCAGCGACGGGCTCGCCATCGACTTCGGCAGAATCACCGGCGGCGCCGGCGCCGTGATCGGTGCCTCGTGGCGCTCCTCGCACACGTACGTCGGCCGCACGTGCTCCTCGACGCTGATCTTCGGCGGCTCAAAGCGGTAGCACTCCCGCGTCTCTTCCCCGATACGCGTGAGCGGATGGGGTACCGGACACTTCGTGCACAGCTTCTGCCCCTCGGGCAGATCGTGCTCGATGCGGATGCGCGGGAACTGCGCCGGGATCGCTTTGCGGCCGCCCGTATGGCGGCGCTCGTGCGCGGCCACCGGCTTCGTACTCGCAGCCTGCTCGGTGTCCGCCGCCGCGATCGCCGCCAGCACCTCCGCCTCATTGAACAGCAGCGCCTGATCAGGGTTCACGGCCGCCGCGTCTTGCTGGCTGGAACGGCCGAAGAACTGCGCCCTCAGCCACCGGACTTCTTCTTCGAGCAGCACCGTCCGCTCGGTCAATCGCGCGTTCTCTTCCTTGAGCTTGCGGTTGTCTTGCTCCCGTAACTCAAGGCGCGCGCGATACTCGCCGTTCGAGTACTCGAGCAGCCTCAGCCGCGCGGCGAGCTCGGCGTTCTGATCAAGAAGTTTTTGGGCACGGTTGGAAGAGGCGAGCACGGAGCAGCAGTCTACCGGGCTCGCCTCCGAAGACAATATGATCGAGAAAAAAATTAGCTCACGTACGCAAGACGCAGCATTCGGTGCGGCTGGCGAAATACATCCAACCCGTCGAGCAGCCAGTTCAGCTGCTCAACCGTCAGTGTAACGACCCCATCCTCTGCATCCCGCGGCCAGACAAACTTCTCTTCACTCTCGATCACCTTGTACCAGAGCACGAAACCGTTCTTGTCCCACGCCAGCAGCTTCACCCGATCGTAGCGCTTGCCAACAAACGCAAAGATCGCCCCCGCGCTGAACGGATCTTGCCCAATCACTTCCTGCGCGAGCGCCGCAAGTCCCGTCCGCTGCAGCCGCATGTCCACCGGCTCCCGGTGCAGGTACACCTGTAACCCTTCCCCTTCAGGCCGCAGCATCGCTCGCCCCCCTCATCAGCTGCGACATCCAGGCCGCTTCCGGCCAGCGGCCGCACTCGATCGTCCAACCGCTCGGATGGCGAACTCGGCACACCAGCTCCGCGCCGTTCCCCGACGCGGCGACTCGCACCGCCACGAACTCGCCGGCCCGCGCCTCCTTCTTCGTCCTCGGCGCCAGCGTTCGCGGCATGAGGCCCTTGTCGACCAGATCCCGCCTCACGCTGTAGAGGCTGCGCACGTTCAACCCCTCCCTCTGACAGTACGCCGTCAGCGTCAGACCCTGCTCCTTGGCCCGGCGCACGTGCTCGAAATACGCCTGCGCGCGCGGCGTCAGCTCTTGTTGCTTCGCTTCCATCTCGCTCTCCGTCTCGCGGCACAGCGCCGCCGAGAACAGCATCGCGACATCAAATCGCGCCGAGAAGAACGGGGTTTACGGAGTGCTTACGCTTGACCGCCGCCGCCTCCACCCCCGCCTCCGCCGCCCCCTACACCTAGGCCGACCAGAAACCCGAACAGCCAGAGCGACTTGTGCGTGCGGCCGATGCGCAACGCTTCCTGAATGATCGCGACGATACCCACGAGCTCCTCCTCAGCGGGGCAACCGCTGCCCCGTCGAAGGGCATAAGCCGGTGAGGGCCGCTAGTGTGACACCGGAAACGGGCGCGACGCCGGACGTCGAGGTCGACGACGCCGACTCGGCCTGTTTACAGCCAGCCGAAGCCGCGCGCCATCGTCGCATAGACGCCGGCCGCCAGCGCGACGTACAACAAGACCGCCCACATCATGGCCGAGTTGAAAGCCTCCTGCAGGCGCCCGATTCTCGCGTCCAGCCTTGCAGCGACGCTCTCGATTTTCGCCTCGAGCTCCTTGCGCACATCGTCGATCTTCGCGCTGAGCTCCGCGTTGACGCGGTCGATCTTCGCGTGGAGCTCGTCCCGCACCTGGTCGATTTTTGCGTGGAGCTCGTCCCTCACCTGGTCGATCCGCGCATTGAGCTCCTTTCTGACGTTCTCGATCTTCTCGCTGAGCTGCAGGTTGACGCGATCGATCTTCGCGTTGAGCTCTTCTCTGACCTTGTCGACCTTCACATTGAGCTCGGACAGGCTCGAGCGAACGTGGCCGACGTCCGACTCGAGCCGAGCGATGCGCGCTTCCACGTCACTTTCCTCCGCCGCCACGACCACGAGGCGCCCCGAGTATAGAACCGGCCAAAAGGCCCGATGCAAGTGATCAAAGCACGCGGGGGCACCGGCGGCGACACCGGTTTCTCGCAAAAGCGCGGAGAATTGCCTCAGTCCGCGGTGGGATGCGTGTCGAGGTGCTTGCCCGACGCGAGCCAGCCCTTTTCCTGCCAGCGCGCGTACATCGCGTCCGAGTTGCAGATGCCGTCGTTCGGGCGCGTGAACGTGCCGTCTTCCTTGATGACGAAGCACAGGGCGCCGGCATTGCGGCCGTCGCTCAGGGGATGCATGACGATGCGGACCTTCTCGCCCTTCGCATACGTCTTGCCGTTCACGCCTTGGCGCGCGGCGTGAACGATCGCGGCGCCTTCGAAGCTCCATGTCGCCGGCTTACCGTCGGGCCCCGGCGCCTCGACGATGAGCCAGCTATGCGGGTTGTTGTAGTTCCACTCGGCGACCGTGCCTTCGATGAGCCGGTGATTCTTGGCATCGAACATCGCGAACGAGTGATGCGCGCTCGCGCCGCTCGCCACCAAGCCCACGGTCATCGCCAGAGCCGCGCCCGCGGCCAGAACGTTCGTTTTCATCTATTGCGCCTCGGCTTGATCGAACAGCGGATTCAACGATTGTCCCGGAAGCTCCGGGAAATCCGTGAAGCCGCGCGGATCCTTGTACTGCGGATCGCCGGGAAGATAGAACTGCGTGTTGCCCTCGGCGTCCTTGTAAGAGTTGCTGCTCGTCGTGCACTCCCACATGCGAATGCGCACGCCGGCCTCCTCGAGATCGGGCCGCGACTCGTGCACGTAGACGGCGGATTGCGGCTTCACGAGCGCGAGCGGATCGTAGAACGTGACCTGCGTGACGAGCTCGCGCTTGTCGCCGTTGCGCCGCTCCTGCCAAGTCTCGACCATCTCGAACTGATTGCTCGTGAGCGGCATGCCGCGCACGTAGTCGGCCGGGTTCACCCACTTCGTCCAGATCACGAGCTTGTCGCCGTCCCAAAAGCCGATGCTGTCGCCGAGCGCCGAGTGCTTCTGCTCGATGTTGACGTGCTCTTTGCCGATGTAGATGCGCCGCGTCTCGTTCATCATGTCGTTCATCATCCACGACTGATGCGGCAGATGTACGAACTCTTTGACGTACGGCTCCCAGAGCCAGCGCGGCACGCCGGGATACTCGCAGTTCGTGAGTCGGTCGTAGCGCTGCTCGCCGTATTTGTCGATCTCGGCGCGCCGCTCGCGGAAGTGCTGCTCGTAGGGCGGCGTCAGCACGCCCTCCTTCACTTTCGTGGCGCCTGGCCGCCACGCGTTCGCAAGCGTGCCGCCCTCGAGGAAGATGGCCGGCATCGTGTTGTTGCCGCTGCCCCAGAGCCCGTCCCAGACCGGGATCGTCTGCATCGTATGCTTCGTGCCGCCGTTCGCGCGCTCGAGAAGAAAGTTGTAGTGCTCCTCCGCGGTCTTGAAGTCGCGCGGCGGCTTCTCGACCTCGGGCACCGGCAGCACGAACTGATCCTCGACGGTGCCGCCGCTCTGCCGGTCTTGCGCATGAGCAAAGCTCGCCGCAGCGGCGACCGCGGCGAGCCCCAAGATCGCACGGGCGCGCATGCTACGACGGGCGTTTGGCGCGCAACTCGGCGAGCGCCAAACGCTCCTCCTTGTTCGGGTCGTTCGCCACGCGCACGGTCGAGCCGAACATCATCGTCGGCAGCGTGCTCGGGTCGAAGGCCGGCCAGCTCGGCATGTCGGCGTGATTCGGGCTGCCCGTGCGGGCGAATGCCGCCCAGGCCGCGCTCATGACGTGCCCGAGCTCGTAGCGCGAGTTCGACGCGCCCGTCATCGAGGCGCCCAGGTCCATGTTGTAGAACACGAACGGAATGTCGAGGCAGTGATATGCGCCCATGCGGTTGTTGTGCACCGGCGATTGCCAGTCGAAGAAATAGAGATACGCCGGCGCCGCTCCCTGCTCGTGCTTCAACCGGCAGAGCAGCTGCGCGTTCCAGCGCCGCGTGTCGTCGGCTTCGGCCATGAGCCAGAGCATGCGATTACGCGTGTCGGGATGGCGGCGCTTGTAGAGCGCGAGCAGCTTCTGACCTTCCGCGGCATCGTTGTTCGCGAGCTGCGTCGTGAAGAGCTGCAGCATCTCGTCGTCGGGCAGCTCGTACGGCGGCGGGCCGACCCAGCCGTTCTCGTTCTCCGTGGAGCCGGCCATGAACGGAACGTTCGCCGAGTACGACGGCGCCGTCGGATCCCACGGATGCCGCGGGATGATCGTGCCGTCGACGACAGGGCCGCTGCCGAGCCGCGGAATCGCCGGCTCGCTGTAATAAGCGCGCTGGATCTCGCGAAAGTCGATCTGCTGGATGCGCTCGAGCTGGTTCTTCTGAATGCCGAGCTTCGCGAGAAACCGCTCCGCGCCTTCCGTGGCGTCATCGGCGGACTGGCCGCGGATCGTCGAGCCGCTCTGCGCGATCGAGCGATGGAACAGCCCGCGCGCGGACGGCATCGCCATCACGGTCGTCGTCTTACCGCCGCCGCCCGACTGGCCGAAGATCGTCACGCGATCGGGATCGCCGCCGAAATTCTCGATGTTGTCCTTGACCCACTGCAGCGCGGCGACCAAGTCCTGCACGCCGACGTTCGTCGATTGCTTCCACTTCTCGCCGCCCAAGTCGGCGAGGTGCAGGAAACCGAAGATGTTGAGCCGGTGATTCACCGACACGACGACGACGTCTTCCTTCTTCGCGAGGTTCGTGCCGTCGTAGAGCAAATAGTTGCCGGAGCCGGCCGAGAATCCGCCGCCGTGCATCCAGACCATGACGGGCCGCGCGCGGTTGTCGAGACCCGGCGTGAAAACGTTGACGGTGAGGCAGTCCTCGCTCTGCGGCGTCTTGCGGTTCAACGCCGTGACGACGGGCGCCGGCTCCTCGCCTTCGGGATCCATCGGCGCGGCCCAAGTGATCTCGAAATGGTCCTTGACGCCCGACCAGCTCGCGGGCTTTTGCGGCGGCATGAAGCGATTAGCGCCGCCCGTCGGCGCGCCGTACGGCACGCACCAGAACTGCTGCACGCCGTCTTTGAGCAAACCGCGGACTTGGCCGTACTGCGTTCGCGCCGTGCCGCCGATCGTCGCGAGCCGCCGATCCTGCGCGGCGGCGCCGAAAGGCAGCGCGCCGAATGCGAGGCTCGCGCCGGCAGCCACGCCGGCTCCCAAAAACGTCCTGCGGTCGAGCTGCGAGCGGTGGCCGTCGTGCCGTGAAGCCATTCTTCGTTCCCCCGAAAATAAGTGATTGCCCGGTCGGCTCGACTGACTATACGCCAAGCGGTGGGAGGTGCGCCGGACCGAGCGGTTCGGCTGCGCAAGAATGCAGAGGACGTCCTCGAGCGGTGCTTGCGGGGGAGACGAAATTGAGCGGCGCTTTTCAAAGCGGCGGGTAGACCTGCACGCCCTCGAGGAACGTATAGCGCACTCTGGCGCGGTTGATGTCTACGACGGGAATCGAGAGCAAGTCTCGGTCGAGCACGACGAGGTCCGCCGCTTTACCGACCGTAATCGACCCGACTTCGTCGTCGTGCAGTTGCAGGCGAGCGCCGTTGATCGTGTAGGCGAGCAGCATCGCTTCGAGGCTGACCCCTTCCTGCGGCAGCCAGGCCGGTCCCGCCGGTTGGCGCGCGCCGCGGCGCGTGACGGCGATCTCGATCGCCGGCAGCGGATTCATCGACGTAACCGACCAGTCGCTGCCGCCGACCAACGTCGCGCCGGCGCGCTCGAGACTGCCGACACCCCCTTTCCGAGCATGAGCCGCGCTGGCAGCGCGGCGCGCCCGGGTCTATTCTCAGCCGCTGCTTGGCCGCGTACCCGGGGAGGAAGCGACGATGCCAGTGAGAGCCGAGGACCGGCCGATCGATGCGCTGCGCGAGGAGACGGTCGATCAGCTCATCATGAATTACGGTCACGGCAAGCTGTCGCGCGAGGCGTTCGAGCGGCGGCTCGACGAAGCGCTCGACACGAAGTCGCACGAGCGCTTGCTCGAGCTCACGAGCGACTTGGACTTGAAAGCCGACCGCCAGTACACGGCGCAGAAGAAGGCCGAGCTCGGCATCCGCGTCGACCCGTCCGCCGCTTACCGCACCGACGAGGTCGATACCGTCATCAACATCTTCGCCGGCAACGACCGCCGCGGCGTCTGGGACGTACCGCGCGCGATCAGGCTCATCAACGTGTTCGGCGGCTCCGAGCTCGACTTCACGGACGCGCGCTTCACGGCCGAGACTACGTACGTCACGGTCTTTTGCCTGTTCGGCGGCGTGAACATCCGCGTCCGCGACGGGATGCGAACGATCTCGAAGGCGCTCGCCATCTTCGGCGGCGTGAACAATCGCGGCGGAACGACGGCGGACCCGAATGCGCCGATGCTCGTCATCGAGGGGCTGTGCCTTTTCGGCGGCGTCGACATCCGCGTGAAGAAGACGCCGCGGCAACGCCTCACCGAGTTCGCCGATCAGCTCCGGACGTTGTTCGATCCGCAGCCGCCGCGCGCGTGACCGAGGCGCCTTCCGCAACGCGCCGTGAAACTCGCCACCTTGCGCAGTTTCAGGGCTTGCCTACGCGCTCACGACGCGTGCTAGCCTGATTCCATGAGTGCAGCCCGACCCCTTCCGGCACCGGTCGACCCGAGCACGATGGACCACTTCGTCCACCTGCGCGTCGACTGGCAAGGCTATCGGCAGCTGCTCGCCCTGCGCGGCGAGAGCTCGGTGCCGCGGATCACGTACCTCAAAGGAGTCGTGGAGCTCATGTCGCCCTCGCGTTACCACGAGCTCGATAAAAAGCGCTTCGCGCGCTTGCTCGAGACGTGGTCCGAGATCGCCGGCGTGCCGCTCGAAGGCTACGGCTCGTGGACGCTCGAGGACGAGAAAGAAGACCGCGCCGCCGAGCCCGACGAGTGCTACACCGTGCGGCGCATCGTGAAGAGCGACGACGAGCGGCCCGACATCGCGATCGAGGTCGTCTGGACCTCGGGCGGCATCAACAAGCTCGAGGTCTACCGCAAGCTCCGCGTGCGCGAAGTGTGGTTCTACGAGCGCGGGAAGCTGCGTTTCTTCGCGCTGCGGCGCGAAGCCGGCGACGAGGTCTACCGCGAGATTCCGCGCGGCGAGATCCTGCCCGAGCTGCCGATCGACGTGCTGCTCGCCTGCATGCAAGAGCCCGATCAAACGTCGGCCGTGCGCGCGCTGCGCGCCGCGCTCGCCGCCGGTTCGTAACCAGCGCGACCCGTTCTGCGCCGTCGCTGTCGAGCACTTGCAGCGCCCGACGCGCGGCGGCGAACGCCGCTCGCGCTCAGCGCGCGAGCGGGTCAGGCCGGATCTGAAACTGCACGGCCTTCCCGACCGTTCCCTTGCCGCCTTCGGTGTGCCAGATCAAGTGTGTGCCGTAGTTCGCCCAAAGCCCGCGGCCCTTCCAACCGGCGGCCGGATCGTCGATGCGGCCGTCGAGCCCGCGGTGATAGAACCCGAGCGGGTACGGCACACGCAGCGTCGTCCACTCGCCGGACTCGGGATCGAGCACGAGCAACGCATCCGAGTTCGAGCCCGTCGCGATCGGCGTGTTCTTGCCGAATCCCGCGACGTCGTGCTGATCGACCCAGTTGAAGTAATGGAAGTCGGCCGGGATATCCGTGCCCTTGAAGCGCGGGCCGTCCGTCACGTGCAGCTTCCAGCCGGCCTCGCACTGCGTGCCTTCGACGACGCGCGGCCCGTTGAAGACGCGGCACTTCGTGCGATCGAAGCTAGCGAGGTGGCTGCTCGCCGCGAGCGCCGTCCACACGACGCCGTTCGAATCGATGTCGATGCCGCGCGGATCGATGCCGGGCTCGGGCACCTTGTAGACCTCGGTCATGCAAGTTTCGGGCGGATTGTCGCCGAGATCGACGCGCACGATGTAGCCCGGCGTGTTCTCCGACGCGCCCCAGACGGAGTTGTCGATCGGGCTCGGAATCACGGCGTAGAGGTTGTGCCGAACCTCGGTGTCGCGGCGCGGGTCGACGGGCTCGCCGGGGCGGTTCCATGGTTTCGTGATCTTGCCGTCGCCGTTCGAGTCGACGACCTGCGGGCACCAGCCCTGCGTCGCTTGCTCGTCGCCCGTGCGATCGTACTCGCGCGTGTTGATCCAGCCGACGATCGGCCCGAGCAGCTCGTTGAAGTACAGCGTCTGATCGGGGTCGTTGTCGAACTGCAGGTGATGCGTCATGAAGCAGGTGTCGATCAGGCGAAACTCGCGCGTCGCAGGATCGTAGTACGACGCCTGGCGGACACTGAAGTCGAGCGGGTAGTACTGAGCGAATCTATGGCTCGACCCTTGTCGGCACCACGCCGGCTGGTCGTTGCGGATCTTCGAAGTCATCCAGACGCGACCCTTGCGATCCATCATGGGATTGTGCGGATCGGACGGATGCTCGGGGCCCCAAAGGTGCTGCATGCCCCAGAAGTTCGACGGCATCGCGGGCGGCGGGAAGCGCGATTGCACAGCTCGCGCGTCCTGGCGCGTCGGAATCGCGATTTCGTAGGAGTCGTTCTCGATCGGGTCGAGGACCGTGAGCTTGCCGTGGCCCGACGAAACCGCGTAGATCGGACCGTAAGGGTTGACCGTGGGGTCGTTCTTGTCCGTCGCGATCTCGTCGTGCATGAACGACGTGTCGACGCCCCAATCCCACAACGTCACGACGACGTTGCGCTCGGGCCCCGGACGGGGCCGCGGCGGCGCCGGCGGCAGCTCGCCATCCGCGATGCGCCGCGTCCAGTCGGCGAACACTCGCGCGCCGGCTTGTACCCCGAACTGCGCCATCGTCCCCGCCATCGAGCTGCCTCTCACGCCGAGCTGGGTGCGATAAATCCACGCCTCCTCGTGCGTCGCGAACCCCAAGTGATCCATGTGGCCGAGGGAGCGCGTGATCTCGTTCCCGAGCTGGTGGCAGAAGTTGCAGCCGCTCTTCACGTTGAAGATCCAGTGCGCCTGGCTTGCCATCGCGGGCGGAATGCCGTTGCCGCTCTCGCCCGTCCCGGGAAACTGATTCTTCGCCGGCGGCTCGAGCAGCGACCACCAATAGTTGCCGGGGTAGACCTTCGCCGCCTCGGCCGGCGAGCTGGCGATCTTCGCCGTGAGATTCAGCGCCGTGTCGCCGGGGCGGCCCTCGACCTTGTCGGAGTCGGCGAGACCGTAGCCGCGAACCCAAACGTTGTACGTCGCGGTCGGCAGCTGCGGCAGCACGTAGCGGCCCGCGTCGTCCGTCACGACGATCTTGATGAACGGCGTCTTGAGCTCCGATGTCTCCGCGACCACCCAGACGCCGGCCTCGGGCCCGCGCGAGCTCGTGACGGTGCCGCTGATGAAGCCGTCTGCGGGACGGCGAGCGTTCTGCGCGTCGGCGGCGCACGTCGTTGCCAACGTCAAGGCGCACGCGACTACGCGCCCAAGCCTCAAGCTAGTCATGCAGATCCCCTACTTCGAAATGCTCGGAAGAAATTCTAGACGTCCATGATCTCGATGGCTTCGGCGATGCTGCGCAGGGGATTGCGCCCCGGCGTGGGCCGCCATTCGTGGCTCACGTAGCCCGTGAACGGCGTGTCGGCGATGACCTCGGCGATGTAGCGGTAGTTCATCTCCTGACTGAAGTCGATCTCGTTGCGAGTCGGCACTCCGGCCGTGTGGAAGTGCGCGATCCACTGGATCGTGTCGCGGATGTTCTGCGCGATATCGCCGTCCATGATCTGCAAGTGGTACAGATCGCACACGAGCTTCACGTTCGGCGAATTCACGCGCTCGCAAACGCCGACGCCCCAGCCCCAACGCCCGAAGATCTGATCCTCGCGCCCGAAGCGCGGATCGAGCCGCCGGTTGTTCATGTTCTCGATCGCGATCGTCACCCCGCGATCCTCGAGGTGCCCCTTCATGCGGTTCAGGAACGCGACGGCGTTGTCGGCACCCTGCTCGTAGGACATGCCTTTCCGCTGCCCGCCGATGGTGATGATCAGCTTCGCGCCCTGATCGGCGACGGTATCGATCCAGGCGTGGAGGTCCTTCTCGAGCGGCGCGTGCACTTCCGGATGGATGATGCCGCTCTCGAACGTGACGGGACCCGCGCCCGCGAGCAGCGGCTCGAGCCCGTACTTGCGCAGCGTGGGCCAGTCGGCAGGCGGAATCAGATCGAACCCGTAGCAGCCGAGCCGCGCCGCCTCGCGGCACATGTCGTCGAACGAGAGCGTGGTGTCGGCGCCGAAGTTCGTGCGCCAGAGCCCCTGCTTGATACGCCCCCTGCGTGCGATGCGCGGCTGCGCCTGCCCCTGCTGGCCCCAAGCCGGCGCAGCCACGACACCGGCCGCCGCCGTCAGCATCGCCAATGCTTCTCTTCTGTTCATGGCACCCCCCTTCCGAGGCCGTCCATCTTATGCCTGGGGCCGGGGCGGGCAAAGCCGCGCGGCCGCGCTACGCCGCGGGAGCGCCTGATAGGGCGCGCTCAGCGCTTCAGCGGGTTCGGTTGACCGGCCAGGAACCGGTTCGGATTACCCTCGTTGTAGATCGTGTGCCGCTTGAAGAACCATTGGCCGTCGATCTTCACGAACTCGTCGTCCCAGCTACCGAAGCTCAACCACTCGATCTTGCGCCGGTCGGCGTTGTTGGCGTAGTTCATCCAGTAGGAGATTGCGCGGGCGGTGTCGCCGTCGATCTCGATCACCTGGTTGGTGATGAGGTGCCGGACCGTCGACGGCCACTCTCTGCCGTCGGGAGTCTCGGCCGGGACGAAATTCAACCTGCGGAGGTCGTACGTTCCGCTCGCCATGAACTCCCGAATCGCATCGCGCCCCACGACTTCGCCGCGAGCCCAATCGAGCACGCCATCTTCCGTGAACACGGCGGCATAGCCGTCGGCGTCGAAAAAATCCATGGCGAGCACGTACCGGTGTTGTAGCTCGATGATGGCTGCGCGATCCGCGGCCTCGGAGCTCGCCGCGGGCCCCGCCGTGCGCGCGCACGACGCAAGGAGCGCCACGGCCGTCAACAAGAAAACTTTCTGCATGTCTCTTCTCCCCCGGAGGCTTGGCTATGGCAAGCATAAGGTGCGTCTTCGATCGACTACCAGTGCCCCGGAAGCGACAGCGCGCGGCCGAGCAAGGAAAAACTTCTTCGCGAAGCGCCACTAGCTCCGTAGCGCCCCGTGCGCGTAGAGTGTTGAAATCGCTTCGTTGCCAAGGGGTAAAGCTCATGACGCGCTCGCTCGCTGCCGCTGCGGCGGCCCTCGCCATCGCCGGCTCGCTTCACGCACAGCCGCCCGGGATCACGCGCGAGATGATCATGCGCCAGCTGCCGCAGGAAGGCGCCCCGGTCGCCGTCGTGGGTCCCTTCGATACCGTCGTAGAACCCGCATTCGGCTCGGCGGAGAACGCTGTGTACCGCCCGTCGGACCTCGCGGCGTTGTCGGCTCGCGAGAAGCTTCCGATCGTAGTCTGGGGGAACGGGGGCTGCGCGCGCGACAGCGGGGGATTCGCCGGCTTCTTGCGGACGATTGCCTCTCACGGGTACCTCGTCGTCACCACTGCCGCGGCCGAAGGCGCCACCGGCCGCGCAACGGCCGACGACCTTCGCAAGGGGCTCGACTGGGCGTTTGCCGAAGCCGGGCGTGACGGCTCTCCGCTTGCGGGCAAGATCGACACGGACAAGGTCGCGGTCATGGGCGTGTCGTGCGGCGGCGTGCTCACGTTGTCTCTCGCGGGCGACCCGCGAGTCGATACGATCGGCGTGTTCAACTCGGGCGTGTCGGCGCCGAGTGCCGCAAGCGGCATCCCGGGCAATCCCACTACCGAAGTGCTGAAGACGATTCATGGCCCGACGCTCTATCTCGATGGCGCCGAGGCCGACTTCATGACGCCGGTGGCCAAGGCAAACTTCGAAGCCATCGACCACGTGCCGATCTTTTACGGCTCGCGCGACAACGCGGGCCACTCGGCAACGTACTTCCATCCCAACGGCGGGGAGTTCGCGAACGTCACCGTCGCGTGGCTCAACTGGCAGCTCAAGGGCGACGAATCCGCGGCGAAGACGTTCCGCGGCGCGGACTGCACGCTTTGCACGAATCCCAACTGGGAGACCGCGAGCAAGAACTTGTAACGGCGCGAGCGGCGAGCGCTGCTACTGCAGCAGCGCTCCCGTGCAGTCGCTTGCGCGCCGGCCGGCGCCCGGATCCTCGGCCGTGGGGTCCCCGACGAATCCCGCGAAGAGCACGGCCCCCGAGAGTCGCTCGCGGATCACGAAGACGAACGGGCGATCGGCGACGAAGCTGCTGAAGGAGGTCACGCCGATCCCGACCGCGGTCGCGGCCACGGCGCGCGTGCCCCGCTCGTCCACTTCGATGCGCGTTTTCTGGCGGACGAAGTCGATGCACATTTGGTCGCCGAGCGGCGACATGCGCGTGAAGTCGGCTCCGGCGCGGAATGGCGCTTCCATTCCCAGCGCCATCAGCGCGTCGTTGAGATAAACATCGTACGTCAGCGTGAACTTCGGGATCGACAAGAGGTCGAGCTTGGCGTCGACAAGCGCGCCCGTGAGTGCCGCCCACGTCTCGGCATCGAGCGCCGCGAGCCAGTCGCGCGCGCTCATGCCCGGGCTCGGCAACACGATGACCATGGCGAACGCCTCGCCGCCGTACGGAAGCTCGACGGCCGCGTACGTGCTGCCCTGCGCTCGGCGAACGTCGACGCCGTCGAGCGACATCATGTCGACGTCCGCGGTGGAGCCGTCTTCCCGAGTGAACGGTCGTCGCCGCGTGTCCGCGGGATCGAACTGGGTGCTCCACGCCCCCTCGAAGTAGATCGCGTTGACGAGCAGCATGACGAGCGCCGGATCGAGCGAGTCGACGATGCGGTCGATCATGCCGTTCGTGTGCTCCTCGACCCAGGCGTTGATCGCGGTGACCGTGGCAGGATCGCCGAAGTCGCGCTCCTCGGCCCGCGCATCGAACGCGGCGGTGACGGCCCGAAAGAACGCGTCGTGAAAAGGCGCTCCTTCGTCAGTCCAGACGGCGTTCGCAAGCTCGAAACGCACGGTGGGATCGAGACCGGCGAGGAGATCGATCGAGTCGCGATACGCGCCGTTGATCTGCTCCTGCGTCAGGGAACCGAAGCCGAGCGCCGCGCGCATCCCGTCGAACGTGGTTCCGTTCGCGCCGTTCAGCGCCATCCCGAGCGCCATCGATGCGCCGAGCGGAGAGATGACGACGTTCTCGCGCATGTCTGCGGCGGCCACTCGCGCCGCAAGCTCGAGGCCGAAGGCGCTGGACGCCCCGATCACCTCGCTTTCGCTCGCCGTGAGCGCGCGCGGCAGTGCGTCTATTGGCTCGGGCGAGCCCGTGCGAGGCCGGTCGGGATTTCCGCCGCTGCTGCCGCCGCAGGCGGCCAGAATCAGGGCCATCAGCAGAGCGCCGACGGATGCACGGCCGTGTGCCATTAGTCGCCCCCTCGGAGTCGAGCAACGCACCCTAGCGTGGGCCGCGCGGCCGGCCTGATTGTAGGGATTGTGCCGGCGACTTGTGAAAAAGTGTGCCGAGCGTCAGACGCCGATGCGGTCGACGCCCATGTACGGCCGCAGCGCTTCCGGGATCGCGACCGAGCCGTCGGCCTGTTGATAGTTCTCGAGCACGGCGACGAGCGTGCGGCCCACGGCGAGACCGGAGCCGTTCAGGGTGTGCACGAGCTCCGGCTTGCCGCTCTCGGGATTGCGCCACCGGGCTTGCATGCGCCGCGCCTGGAACGCCTCGCAGTTGCTACACGAGGAGATCTCTCGGTATCTGCCCTGCCCCGGCAGCCAGACCTCGAGGTCGTAGGTCTTCGCCGAAGCGAAGCCCATGTCCCCGCCGCAGAGCGCAATGACGCGATACGGCAACTCGAGCCGCCTCAGAACGGCTTCCGCGTTGCCGACGAGCACCTCGAGCTCGCGATACGACTCGTCCGGCCGCGCGATGTGCACGAGCTCGACCTTGTCGAACTGGTGCTGGCGAATCATGCCGCGCGTGTCCTGACCCGCGGCGCCGGCTTCCGAGCGGAAGCACGGCGTGTGCGCCGTCAAGCGCAGCGGCAACCGGTCGGCGTCGACGATCGCGTCGCGCACGAGGTTCGTCAGCGAAACTTCGGCCGTCGGGATCAAGCGCAGCTTGTTCTCGCCTTCGAGCGTGAAGAGATCGGCGGCGAATTTCGGCAGCTGGCCCGTGCCGAACAACGTTGCATCGTTGACGAGGTACGGCACGTAGGCTTCGGTATAGCCGTGCTCGCGCGTGTGCATGTCGAGCATGAGCTGCGCGAGCGCGCGGTGCAGCCGCGCGACGGCACCCGTCAGCACGACGAAGCGCGCGCCGGAGAGCTTCGCAGCGCCCTCGAAATCGACGAGCCCGAGCTGCTCGCCGAGCGCGACATGGTCGAGCGGCGCGAAGTCGAGCTGCTTCGGTGTGCCGAAGCGCCGGACTTCGACGTTGGCCGAGGAGTCTGCGCCGTCTGGCACCGACTCGTGCAGCATGTTCGGAACCCGTGCGAGGAAGTCGTCGAGCTCGGCTGCGAGCGCCGTCAGGCGCGTCTCGCCGGCATCGAGCTCCTCGCCGAGCGAGCCAACCTCGCGCTTCAGCGCTTCGACGTCGCCGCCTTGCGCGACGGCGCGGCCGATCGCCTTCGAGCGCTCGTTGCGCGTCTTGCGCAGGCTTTCGACGCGCGTCTGGAGTGCCTTGCGCTCGGACTCGAGCGCGAGGTAGCGCTCGCGGTCGAGCGAAAAACCGCGCCGCGCGAGATTGGCCGCCACGGCGTTCAAGTCCTGGCGGAGAAGCTTGGGATCGAGCATCGCGCTAGCTTAGCAAACGTCGCTCGACGCGCAGGCACCAGCCGCCGATCAGGAGCAGCGACAGCACGAGCCCGAAGACGACGCCGGCGGCGTTCATCCCGACGTCGAACCAGTCGAACGACCGCGTCTCGGTCAAGATTTGCAGCGCGTCGAGGCCGACGCCGAGCGCGAGCAGCACGGCCGCGATCAGCGGATACAGATCGCGCCGATAGAGCCCGGCGAACCACACCATCAAGGTGAAGTAGGCGCCCGCGTGCATGACCTTGTCGCTGACGTCGATGCCCTGCAGGGCCGGGCCCGGAATCAGACTGCCGACGATCACGCCGGCGAGCAGCAGCCAGCCGACGGCGGACCAGAGCTTGGGGAAACGTAGCGGCAGCAAGATCGAGCTAGCCTTCGCCGCCGATGACGTCGACGCCCTCGGGCACGTCGAGCTCGAATACGTGATCGTCGATGGCCGGGTTCACGACGAGATCGTCGAGCTCGATTCGGGTGACCTGTCCCAAGCCGTCGACGAGCTCGAGGCGCCGCGGCTCCGCGCCGCTGAAGCCGATCGATACCGACGCGAAGTCGGAGCCGCCCGTCGGCTCGAGCTTGATCCAGTCGAGCCCATCGAGCGTGTGCGTGGCGACGACCTCGAACTCGTCGCGCACGGTGCGATCGCCCGAAAGCAGCATCGCGGGGCTCGTGCCCACGTCGTCGAACGGCGTGACCGTGACCTGCTCGAGCTCCACGTCGTAAATCCAAAGCCGCGTGCCGTCGGCTACGACGACGAGCTGCACGGGGTTGCCCGGCTCGTTCGGATTCCGGTACGTCCAGCGGAAGCGATTCGGGCGCTCGAGCGACAAGGAGCCGACGTCCGTCTGAATCAGCTCCTGGTCCGCGCTCCAGAGCTCTTGCTCGAAGCTCGCCGTGAGCGAGCGAATGTCGTCGAGAAACGCCTCGAGCCGCGCAACGCCGCCGTCCGCCCCGTGCCCTTCCCTGTCCCGGGTGTCCGCGGCCGCGTCGTCCGGCTGCGCCGAAACGCACGGCACCACGGCAACGGTCAATGCGAGCGCGAGGCTAGTCAGCGGCCGGAGGGGGCGGCGCCAGCACTTCCCTGAATCCGTTCGTTTGCAGATTGCCAACGATGCCAGCCTCTTCCATGGTCTCGACCATGCGCGCCGCGCGGTTGTAGCCGATCTTGAGCCGGCGCTGAATGCCGGAGATCGACGCCTTGCGGGTTTCGGTCACGATCCTGACTGCTTGATCGTAGAGGGGATCTTGCTCGCCGTCCAACTCGGTGAACGGTCCCGTCGGCTCGACCCCGGCCAGCTCGCCGGCCGGGCCGTCGAGAACGTTGTCGATGTAGCTCGGCTCGCCGCTCGCGCGCAGCGCCTTGACGACGGCGTGCACCTCGTTGTCGGAAACGAACGCACCGTGAACGCGGATCGGCATCGACGTCCCGGACGGCAGATACAGCATGTCGCCGTGCCCGAGCAAGTGCTCGGCGCCGATCTGGTCGAGAATCGTGCGCGAATCGACCTTCGCAGACACCTGGAACGCGATACGGCACGGAATGTTCGCCTTGATGAGGCCCGTGATCACGTCGACGGACGGGCGCTGCGTCGCAACGATCATGTGAATGCCCGAGGCGCGCGCCTTCTGCGCGAGCCGCGCGATGAGCTCCTCGACCTTCTTGCCGACCATCATCATCATGTCGGCGAGCTCGTCGATGATGACGACGATGAACGGCAGCGGCGTGAGCTCGGGCGCGGTCTCGCCTTCGTTCTCCGGCACGAACGTGGGATCCGTGAGCGGCTCGCCGTTCGCGATCGCGTCGTTGACCTTACGGTTGTAGCTCGACAGGTGCCGCACGCCGAGGCCCGCCATCAGCGCGTAACGGCGCTCCATCTCCGCGACGCACCAGCGCAGCGCATTCGCGGCTTGCTTCATGTCCGTGACGACGGGCGCGAGCAGGTGCGGAATGCCTTCGTAAACCGACAGCTCGAGCATCTTCGGATCGATCATGATCAGCCGCACGTGCTCGGGCGTGGACTTGTAGAGCAGGCTCAAGACCATCGCGTTCAACGCCACGGACTTACCGGAGCCCGTGGTGCCCGCGATCAGAAGGTGCGGCATGCGCGCGAGATCGGCCACGACGGGCTGGCCGGCGATGTCCTTGCCGAGCGCGAGCGTGAGCGGGGATTTGAGCTCGTCGTACGCGGCGGATTTCACGATCTCGCCGAGCGCGACGATCTCGCGAACCTCGTTCGGGATCTCGAGGCCGACGTACGGCTTACCGGGAATGATCTCGACGACGCGCACGCTGACGGTGGCGAGCGAGCGCGCGAGGTCCTTCGCGAGCGCGCTGATCTGGCTGCTCTTGACGCCGGCCGCGGGCTTCAGCTCGAAGCGCGTGACGACGGGCCCGGGATGCACGGCCACGACCTCGGCTTCGACGCCGAAGTCGTTCAACTTGAGCTCGACGAGCCGCGACATCGCCTCGAGCGCCTCTGCCGAGTAGCCGCCTTCCTTCGGCGGCGGATCGTCGAGCAACGACAGCGCCGGCAGCTCGTTCGACGTGGGCGGCTCGAACATCGGCACTTGGCGCTCGCGCTCGAGCCGCTCCGTCACGCGCGGGCTCACCTCGATCTTGTCGATGACGGGCTCGATGCGCAGCGGCGCCTTAGGCTTGGAGCGAACCTTCGTGACGACCTCGTCGCGCTGCTGCTTCGCGCGCCGGCCTTCCCACCAGATGCGCGCGTCGCCGAGCCGTTCGTTGAGCCACGCGATACCGCGGTAAACGAAGCGCCCGGTGCGATCCATGATCGCAATCCAGGAGACGCCGGTAGCGAGCTGCACGGCCGCGAGCCAGAGCACGAGCAGCAACACCGTCGTTCCCAAGAGCCCGAGCCCGTACTCGAGCCCGTGCCCTACGATGCGCCCCAAGATGCCGCCCGCCGTCTCGCGCAAGTCCGGGGACTGGAAATGCAGCGTGGCGAGGCCCGAGCTCGTCGCGATGACGAGCAGGAACCCCGTGCCGCGCCACAGCATTTGCCCGCGCTCCGGGAGCACGTCCCCGCGGAACAAGAAAATGCCGGCGATGAGCACGAGAATCGGGAACAAGTATGCCGAGGCGCCGAACAGCAGGAACGCGACGTCCGAAAACCAGGCGCCGGCCGGGCCCATGCGGTTCGTGACGGTCTCGTCGCCGCCCGCCACGCTGAACGCGGGATCGGCGGGGCTGTAGCTCAACAGAGCGAGCAGGAGGATCAAGCTCAAGCCCGCGAGCACCCAGAACGCGGCTTCGCGCAATCCCCTCATACGAGGCACGAAGAACGTCCCGAACGCGGAGCTGGCTCTGGCTTTATTCAAGTCGCACGGTAGTTAAGCGATTTAATTTGCTGATTATACTGATAAGCCTGCCCTCGCCTAGCCTGCAATCCCCTAGCCTTGCGGCACGACTCGTGCAGGCGCGATCGCGACTCGACGCTCGGGCGAGCGACGGGCACACTCGCCGGATGCGGCTACGACTCGACCTGCAACCGGCCATCGAGGCCATCGAGGCCGCGGCGTGGAACGAGCTGGCCGGCGACAGTCCCTTTCTCAGGCACGAATTCTTGAGCGCGCTCGAAGAGAGCGGCTGCGTCGGCGAAGGCACGGCGTGGCAGCCTTGTTACGTGACCGCGCGCGACAAGCGCGGCCTCGCCGGCGCGCTGCCACTCTTTATTAAGTACGACTCGCACGGCGAGTTCGTCTTCGATTGGGGCTGGGCCGACGCGTACGAGCGCGCCGGCAGGAACTATTACCCGAAGCTCGTCGCCGCGGTGCCGTTCACTCCGGCCACGGGCCGGCGACTTTTGCTGCGCGACGAGCGCGACACGGAGACCGCGGCGCTACTGATCGGCGGCGCGCGCAGCGCGGCGTTCGAGATCGGCGCGTCGTCGCTGCACGTGCTGTTCCCAACGGAGCCGGAAGTCAAAGTGCTCGAGCGCGCCGGGTTCGTCGTGCGCAAGGCGTGTCAGTTCCAGTGGGCCAACGACGGCTACGCGAGCTTCGACGATTTCTTGAGGCGCTTCAGCGCCGACAAGCGCAAGAAGGCGAAGCGCGAGCGCCGCCGCGTCGCCGAGGCCGGCATCGTCTTCGAGCACCTACGCGGCGACGAGCCGTCTCGCTCCGATTGGGATTCGATCATCGAGTTCTATTCGCGCACGTTTCGGCAGCGCGGCCGCGCGCCGTACTTGAACCGCGAATTCTTCGAAGCCGTCGCGGCGAAGATGCCGTCGAACTTAATGATCGTTCTCGCGCGCCGACAAGGCGAGCCGATCGCAGCGGCCATCTGCTTCCGCAGCTCGACGACGCTGTACGGCCGGTACTGGGGATGCGGCACCGAGTTTCACAGCCTCCACTTCGAGACTTGCTACTACCAGGGCATCGAGTACTGCATCCGCGAAGGGCTCCGGCGCTTCGAGCCCGGCACGCAAGGCGAGCACAAAGTCGCGCGCGGTTTCGTCCCGCAACCGACTTGGTCGTGCCACTGGCTCCGCGACGAGGAGTTCCATCGAGCGGTGGGTCTGTTCGTGCAGCGCGAGGCGCGGCACGTCGACGCGTACATGGACGAAGTCGGCGAGCACGTTCCGTACCGGCAGGCTGCGCCCGGCGCCGCCGACGCCTGATCGCCGCGGTCGCGCAATGAGCTCGTTGTGCTGGCTTCCGCGCGACGGCCGCGCCGATCGGTTCCCACCCGTAGAACGGGCGCTCAAGGAGCCGAACGGTCTGCTCGCCGCGGGCGGCGATCTCGCACCGGAGCGCCTGCTCGCCGCCTACAAGCAAGGAATCTTCCCGTGGTACGAGGACGGGCAGCCGATCCTCTGGTGGAGCCCCGACCCGCGAGCCGTGCTCAGGCCCGCGGACCTCAAGATCTCGCGCAGCCTGCGCCGCTCGGTGACGAGACGCGGATTCGAGCTCCGCGTCGACACGGCCTTCGCGCGCGTCGTCGCCGCATGCGCCGAGCCGCGGCGTTACGGCGGAGGCACGTGGATCACGGCGGAGATGGCCGAAGCCTACGAGCGCCTGCACGAGCTCGGGTGGGCGCACTCGTTCGAGACCTGGGCCGGCGGCGAGCTCGTCGGCGGGCTCTACGGCGTCGCGATCGGGCGGGCCTTCTTCGGCGAATCGATGTTCACGCGCGTCACCGACGCTTCCAAGGTCGCGCTCGTCAACGCCGTCGCCTTCTTGAGCGGCCGCGGCGTGGAGCTCATCGACTGCCAGGTGGCGTCGGCCCACCTGAAGAGCCTCGGCGCCGTCGACATACCGCGTGAGGAATTCTTGGCGTTGATCCGCAACCTCTGCGCCGATGCGCGCCCGCAAAATTGGCGCCTCGGCTAGGGTGCGGCCGGTTGGCGGCGTTGCTCGGCTTGTGCAACAATGCGCCGCCCCGGCCGGGGGCCGACTATTGCGTGATGGCCAAAGAAGAAGCGATACAAATGGAAGGTACGGTGGTGGAAACGCTGCCGAACACCACCTTTCGCGTCGAGCTCGAGAACGGCCACATCGTGACGGCGCACATCTCCGGCAAGATGCGCAAGCACTACATCCGAATCCTGAAGGGTGACGCCGTTACCGTAGAGCTCACGCCCTACGACCTGACGAAAGGCCGCATCGTCTACCGCGCGCGCTGATCCGCGCTCGACAACGGCCCGGCACCTGCTCCCGGCAACTGCTCCGTGCGTTGCTCTACCTCGGGCATCTCTTGCCCTCGCCTGCTCTGCTCTACCGCCGGCATCCATGCCGGCGTCCCTGCCGACGTCACTCTTCCGTGTCGCCCTTGTCGCCCGCGATTTCGCGTTGCGCGGAGCCTTTGCCGCGCAGGTCCTCGAGCTCGCGCTTCAGCGGCTCGACCGTCAACACCAAGCTCTCGTTGTCCGGAGCCACCTCGACGCGGACGTGCCCGCCTTCGGTGAGCTTGCCGAACAAGAGCTCTTCGGCGAGCGGCCGCTTGATGTGATCTTGGATCACGCGCGCCATGGGCCGCGCGCCCATCTTCTTGTCGTAGCCGCGCGCGGCGACCCAGTCGCGCGCTGCGGGCTCGAGCTCGATCGTGACGTCGCTCTTGTCGAGCTGCGACTCGAGCTCGACGATGAGCTTGTCGACGACGCGCGCGATGGAGTGCTCGTCGAGCGGATCGAACTGAATGATCGCGTCCAAGCGGTTGCGGAACTCGGGCGAGAACATCCTCTTCAGGACCTCCATCGCGTCGGACGAGTGATCCTGCTGGGTAAAGCCGACCGACGCGCGGCTCGCCTCTTGCGCGCCGGCGTTCGTCGTCATGACGATCGTGACGTTGCGGAAGTCCGCCTTCCGGCCGTTGTTGTCGGTGAGCGTTCCATGGTCCATGACCTGCAGCAGCAGGTTGAAAACCTCGGGATGCGCCTTCTCGATCTCGTCGAACAAGAGCACGCAGTGCGGATTCTTCGTGATCGCTTCGGTGAGCAGGCCGCCTTGGTCGAAACCGACGTAACCGGGCGGCGCGCCGATCAAGCGCGAGACGGTGTGCCGCTCCATGTACTCGGACATGTCGAAGCGCACGAGCTCGACGCCGAGCGTGAGCGCGAGCTGCCGCGTGACTTCGGTCTTGCCGACGCCCGTGGGCCCCGAGAACAGGAACGATCCGACGGGACGCCGTTCGTCGGCGAGCCCCGAGCGCGCCATCTTGATGGCCGACGCCAGCGCGCCGATCGCTCGATCCTGGCCGAAGATCACGAGCTTCAAGTCGCGCTCGATGTTGCGCAGCACGTCGCGGTCCGACGCCGAGACGTTCTTCGGCGGAATCCGCGCGATCTTCGCCACGATGTTCTGGATGAGGTCGACGTCGACGACGGTCGGCCGTGTGCTCTCGGGCTGCAGCCGGCAATTCGCCCCGGCCTCGTCGATGACGTCGATGGCCTTGTCCGGCAGATGGCGGTCGTTGATGTGCTTGGCCGACAGCTCCGCCGCGGCGCGCAGCGCTTCGTCGGAGTATTGAATGCCGTGGTGCTCCTCGAAGCGGCTCTTGAGACCGCGCAGGATCTCGACGGTCTCCGCGACGGACGGCTCGAGCACGTCGATCTTCTGGAAGCGGCGTGCAAGCGCGTGGTCCTTCTCGAAGATGCCACGGAACTCCGTATAGGTCGTGGAGCCGATGCAGCGCAGCTCGCCGTTCGCGAGCAGCGGCTTGATCAAGTTCGACGCGTCCATGACGCCGCCCGAGGCGGCGCCCGCGCCGATGACGGTGTGAATCTCGTCGATGAAGAGAATGGCGCCGGGGCGCTTCTTGAGCCCCGCGACGACACCCTTCAAACGCTTCTCGAAGTCGCCGCGGTACTTCGTGCCTGCGATCAGCGACCCCATGTCGAGCGCATAGATCGTGCACTGGCGCAGGATGTCGGGCACCTTGCCCTCGACGATGAGGCGCGCGAGGCCTTCCGCGAGCGCGGTCTTGCCGACGCCCGCTTCGCCGACGAACAGCGGGTTGTTCTTGCGCCGCCGGCAAAGAATCTGAATCGTGCGCTCGATCTCGAGGTGCCGGCCGATCAACGGATCGATCTTTCCGGCTTCGGCCTGTGCGTTCAGGTTCGTCGTGAAGCGCTCGAGAGGATTCGCTTCCGCGGCGCGCTCGTTCTCGGCCGCCGCCTCGTCCGGCTCGCCCTTCGCCGCGTCCGGCACCTTCGGCACCCCGTGCGAGACGAAGTTGACGACGTCGAGCCGGGTCACGTCCTGCAGGCCGAGCAGGTAAACGGCCTGCGACTGCTTCTCGCTGAAGATCGCGACGAGCACGTTGATCGGCGTGACTTCTTTGCGGCCGCTCGATTGGACGTGGAACACGGCCCGCTGCAGCACACGCTGGAAGCCCAACGTGGGCTGCACTTCGGTGTTTTCGTCGTCTTGGCCGCGCAACCGCGGCGTGGCGCCCTCGATGAAGTCCTTGAGCTCGCGGCGCAGACGCGCGAGATCGGTGCCGCACGCCTTCAGGGTCTCGATGACCGTGGGCGTATCGAGCAGCGCGAGCAGCAAGTGCTCGACGGTGATGAACTCATGACGCTCCTCGCGCGCGCGCTGGAACGCGTCGTTCAAACAGTATTCGAGCTCGCTAGACAGCATTACGTCTCTTCCATGGTGCAAAGCAGCGGATGCTGGTGCTGCTGCGCGAGGCCAGTGACCTGCGCGACCTTCGTCTCCGCTATCTCATATGTATAGACGCCGCAAACGCCCTTTCCCTTGGTGTGCACCTCGAGCATGATGCGCGTCGCCGTAGTTCGATCCAATGAGAAAATCTTCTGTAACACTTCGACTACAAACTCCATCGGCGTGTAGTCGTCGTTGAGCAAGATCACACGATAGAGCGGCGGACGTTTTAGACGAGGTTTAGCCTCGGCCGTCGCCAGCCCATGATCGTCGCTGCGGTCTACTTTTTCCGGATCGCGTGACATGCCTAGGGAATTCTAACGATCGGTGCTGGTCAATTGAACCCGAACGGCACCTCGCGAGAAAGGCGACTCGAAGTGAGTAGCGGTACGTCGTCGGATTCGACACTATCAATGAATTCAGTGACTTGTTCCGCGCGAAGAAGCTGCCCTATCATGGCGCACCGAGCCTGAGCCCGCGGATTCGGAGTACTCGCATGGACGTCGCGAAGCGACTCGCCGATTGGAGAGACCAACCGCCGGAGCAATGGTTCACCGCGGTCAATCGGTATCTGCCGCCGGGCGTCACCGCAATCCTCGTCATCGCCATCGCGTATCAACTCGCCACGCTCACGTGGACCCTCGTGCCGGGCTCGACGCCGGTCGCCGCGCCCGTCGTGCGCCCCGCCGGCGACCGTGGTGCCGCGCCGGTCTCCGACTACAGCGCGCTCGCGAATGCACATTTGTTCGGCGAGGCGGCCGAGCAGCCCGAAGCCGTCGTGCCCGCCGTCGTCGACGCGCCCGACACGACTTTGAGCCTGACGCTGCGCGGTATCCTCTCGAAAGAGGAGGACTTGAACGGCAGCGTGATCATCGAGAGTCTCAACCAGTCGAAAACGTATTACGTCGGGTCGACGATCGAGGGCGCGGACGGCGCCACGCTGCACGCCGTCTACGCCGACCGCGTGCTGCTCAACCGCAACGGGCGACTGGAAACCCTGCGGCTGCCGAAGGAGCTCACGCCGTCGACGGCAGCGCCGCTCGCAATGCCGCAGCGCGTGTCGCAGGCACCGCAGCAACAGAGCTCGCTGCGCGACGTGATCAGCGAGAATGCCTCGCGGCTCACGGACATCATGCGTCCAACGGTGCACGTTCAAGGGGGTCAGGTCGTCGGGTTCCGCCTGAACCCTGGGCGCGACCGCGCGACGTTCGAAGCATTGGGGTTCCAACCGGGCGACGTCGTCACGGACATCAACGGCACGGTCCTCGACGATCCGGCCCAAGGCTTGACCGTGTTCCAAGCGCTCGGCGAGTCCACGCAGGCCAACGTCACGGTGCTGCGCGACGGCGTTCCGCAGATCATCGTCATCGACACCTCTCAGATCCGGAATCTCGAGGAGAACCGCGAGTGAATCCCCCTCCGGCGGGCCCGCTGGGCCGCCCCGGCGCGCCGGCCGCCACGCTGCCCGCGCCTTTACGCGATGCCGTGCTCGGCATTGCGGTCTCCGTCCTGCTGTTCGGTGGCGAGCTGCGCGCGCAGCAAGAGACGCTCTACACGGCGAATTACCGCGAAGCCGACATCCGCATGGTCGTCGAGCAGGTGCAGCAGGTGATCGGCCGGCCGATCATCCTGGATCCGCGCGTGCGCGCCCAAGTGACGGTGCTGTCGAATGCGCCGATGCCCGAGGATGCGTTCTATCAAACGTTCCTCGCCATGCTCGAGGTGCACGGCTTCGTCGCGCTCGAGTCGGGCCCGAACATCATGATCGTTCCCGACGCCCAGGCCCGGTTCGGCGGCGGCGAAGACTACGTGACGCAGGCGATCATCCTCGAGAACATCGGCGCCCAGCAGCTCGTGCCGCTCCTGCGGCCGCTCCTGCCGCAGTCCGCGCACCTTGCCGCCCACAACGTATCGAACGCCGTGATCATCTCCGATCGGCCGAACAATATGCGCCGCATCACGGAGCTCCTGCGGCGCCTCGACCAGGCCGGCACACAAGAAGTCGAGGTCATCCCGCTCGAGAACGCGTCGGCCGACGAGGTCGTGCGGATGCTCGGCCAGCTCAATACCGCGGCACAGGCCGCCGGCGGCTCGCCACCCATTCAGGTGATCAGCGATCCGCGCACGAACAGCGTGCTGCTGGCCGGCTCGGGCTCCGTGAAGCTGCAGATGCGCGCCTTGATCGCGCACCTCGATACGCCGACCGCGCAAGGCGGCGACACGCTGGTCAAGTATTTGAACTACGCCGACGCCGAAGACCTCGCGACGAAGCTCCAGGCGCAGTTCGGCGGCGATGGCGGCGGGGCGGCGCCGACACCCGACGGGGGGCCTCCGGCACAGACCGGCCCCATCACGATCTGGGCCGACCCCGGCACGAACGCGCTCGTCATCAACGCGCCGGAACGCGTCCGCCAGGACATGCTCTCGGTCATCAACCAGATCGACATTCCGCGGCTGCAAGTGCAGGTCGACGCGATCATCGTCGAGCTCAACGAGGAGAAAGCCGCGCAGCTCGGCGTCACGTGGCTGCGGGCCAACGACGACGACGTCTTGAGCCTCACGAATTTCTCGAACGCCGGCGGCGGCGGAATCTTGGGGCTGGCCGGCACGGCCGCCGGCGAGACACCCGATCTCTCGAGGCTCGCGGAAGGTATCTCCGTCGGCGTCGGCCGGCTGTCGAGCTCCGGCGGCGGCTGGGCCGCGCTGCTGACGGCGCTGCGCGGCGACGGCGACACGAACATCATCTCGACACCGCATATCGTGACGCTCGACAACGAGGAGGCCGAGATCCGCGTCGGCCAAGAGGTGCCGTTCCTGACGGGCCAGTTCACGAATACGGGCGCGAATCAGGGCTCCGTCAACCCGTTTCAGACGATTCAGCGCGAGGAAGTCGGCACGAGCCTGATCATCACGCCGCAGATCGAAGGCAGCGGCAACGGCGTGAAGCTCGAGATCGAGCAGGAGACGTCCGCGCTGAGCACGGCCGTCGAAGGCGCCGCGGACCTCATTACGAATACGCGCACGATCAGGACGTCCGTGTTCGTGAACGACGGCGAGGTTCTCGTGCTCGGCGGCCTCATCGACGATCAGCTGCGCGAATCGGACCGCCGCGTGCCCGGCTTGGGTCGAATCCCGGGCTTGGGCTGGCTGTTCCGCTCGCGCCGTACCGATCGAAGCAAGCGGAACCTCATGGTGTTCATCCGGCCCACGATCTTGCACGACGCCGCGGACGCGCGCTTCCAGACGAATAGCAAGTATCGCCAAATGCAGGACATCCAGCGCAGGATGGCCGACGATCCGGTCCGGCTCATGCGCGACCAAGACCGACCCGAGCTGCCGCCGCTGCCGGAACAGCCGGACGAGATTCCGCCGATCACCGTGCCGCCGGCCGATGGCGCCGAACCGCGATAGCGCCGGGCGCGTCCACGTGGACATGGACGTTGGCGGCTTGACACTCGAGGAGCCATTGCCGGCACCGCGCGCGAGCGCCGCAGCGCAGGCGGCCGTCGCCGGAGGGCCGGGCGCCGCCGCGCCGGCGCGTACATTGCCGTTCGCGTTCGCGAAGCGCCACGGCGTGCTGATTCAAACGTTCAGCGACGGCGTGGCACACGCGATCTATCGCACCGGAGCCTCGGCCTTGAGCCTCGCGGAGGTGCGGCGCTTCGCCGGCGTGCCCGTGCGCTTCGCCGAAGTCGACCCCCTGACGTTCGACGCGAAGCTGCAGGCGGCCTACGAGAGCGGCGCCGCGATGACGATGGTCGAGGGGCTCCACGACGACACGGACCTCCTCGCCGTCGCGCAGCAGCTGCCCGAGCCGTCGGACTTGATCGACAGCGACGACGAGGCGCCGATCATCCGCTTGATCAACGCGCTGTTGACGCAGGCCGTCAAGGACAACGCGTCGGACATCCATATCGAGCCGTACGAGAACCGCATGACCGTGCGTTTCCGGATCGACGGCGTGCTGCGCGAGGTTCTGCAGAGCAAGCGCGCCGTGGCGCCGCTCGTCGTCTCGCGCGTCAAGGTCATGTCGAAGCTCGACATCGCCGAGAAGCGCCTGCCGCAGGACGGCCGCATTTCGTTGCGCATCGCGGGCCGCGCCGTCGACGTCCGCGTCTCGACGATCCCGTCGGGCCACGGCGAGCGCGTCGTGTTGCGTTTGCTCGACAAGCAGGCGGGCAGGCTCACGCTCGCGAACCTGGGGATGTCCGACGCGGATCAAGCGGCCATGGACGAGCTCGTGCACCGGCCGCACGGCATCCTACTCGTCACGGGTCCGACGGGGTCGGGCAAGACGACGACGCTGTACGCCGCGCTCGAGCGCATCAACGACTTGACGCGCAACATCCTCACCGTCGAGGACCCGATCGAGTACCACATCGACGGGATCGGCCAGACGCAAGTGAACACGAAGGTCGAGATGACGTTCGCGCGCGGGCTCCGTGCGATCCTGCGCCAGGACCCCGACGTGGTCATGGTCGGCGAGATCCGCGACCTCGAGACGGCCGAGATCGCCGTGCAGGCGAGCTTGACGGGTCACCTCGTGATGTCGACGCTGCACACGAATACGGCCGTCGGCGCCGTCACGCGGCTCCGCGACATGGGGGTCGAGCCGTTCCTGCTCTCGTCGAGCTTGATCGGCGTGCTCGCGCAACGCCTGGTGCGGGTCCTCGACCCGGCCGTGCGCGTCCCCTACCGCGCGAGCGAGTACGAATGCCGGCTGCTCGGCGTCGACGCGGCGAATCCGCCCACGCTGTATCGCGCGCCGGCCGCCGAGCACGGCTATCAGGGCCGCACGGGCATCTACGAGCTCGTCAAAGTCGACAATACGATGCGCACGATGATCCACGACGGCGCCGGCGAGCACGAGCTCGAGCGCTACGCGCGCACGCTCACCCCGAGCATCCGCGAGGACGGCGTGCAGAAGATTCTCAGCGGCGTCACTACGCTCGAGGAAGTGCTCCGAGTCACGCGGAGCGATTGATGGGCGCGTACCAGTACGTCGCCGTAGACCCGGGCGGCAAGGAGCATCGTGGAGTCTTGGAGGGCGATACGCCGCGCCACGTTCGGCAGTTGCTGCGCGAGCGCCAGCTCCTGCCCGTCGAAGTCGCCGAGATCGAGGAGCGTGCGCGCAAGACGAAGCGCTCGTTCTCCTTGTTCAAAGGCATCTCGGGCCTCGATCTGGCACTTCTGACGCGGCAGCTCGCGACCCTAGTCAAGGCCGGCTTGCCGCTCGACGAGGCGCTGCTTGCGGTCAGCGAGCACACCGAGAAGCCGCGCTTGAAGAGCATCGTGCTCGGCGTCCGCGCGAAAGTGCTCGAAGGCCATACGCTCGCCTCGGGTCTCGACGAGTTCCCGCACGCGTTTCCGACCGTGTACCGCGCGACGGTCATGGCAGGCGAGCAGGCCGGCCAGCTCGACTCCGTGCTCGAGCGCCTTGCCGATTACACCGAATCGCGGCACGGGCTGCGCCAGAAGGTTGCGCAGGCGATGGTCTACCCCATCCTGCTGACCTCGATCGCGCTCATCATCATCGTCGTGATGCTGGTCGCCGTGGTGCCGAAGGTCGTAGGCGTGTTCGAGACGACGGGCCAGGATCTGCCGATCATGACGCGCGGCCTCATCGCGATCTCCGAGTTCGTGCAGAACTGGTGGCTTTTGTTGCTGGCGGCCGTCGTGGGCACGATCGTCCTCGTGACACGGGCGCTCAAGCAAGAACATGTCCGCCGGCGCGTCCACGCCTGGCTGCTGCGCGCGCCGATCTTCGGCCGCGTCACGCGCGGGCTCAACACGGCCCGCTTCACGCGCACGCTCAGCATCCTCACCGCGAGCGGCGTCCCCGCGCTCGAGGCGCTCAAAATCAGTGCGTCCGTCATCGCGAGCCTGCCGATGCGCGCCGCCGTCGAGGACGCGGCCGTGCGCGTGCGCGAAGGCGGCGCGATCGGCCGCTCGCTCGCGCAGTCGAAGCTGTTTCCTCCGATGGTCATCCACCTCATCTCGAGCGGCGAAGCGAGCGGCGAGCTCGACAACATGCTCGAGCGCGCGGCGAACCATCAGGAAAGCGAAATGGACAGCTTGCTCGCCGCGATGCTGAGCGTGCTCGAGCCGCTCTTGATCGTGATCATGGGCCTCGTCGTTCTCGCCATCGTCATGGCAATCCTCTTGCCGATCTTTCAGATCAATCAGCTCGTTCGTTGAGGCGGCGCGCCCGCTCCAAAGGCGCGCTGTGCGCCCGATCACAAAAGCCTTTTTAGGGGTATTGCCAACCATTGGGGGCGGGTTTATAAAAGCGCCGACTGCGGCAGTGGGTTCACCGACTCGGTGCGGAGGGAGAATGAAGCTAAGGGAGTCGGAAAAACAAAAAGAAGAAGAAGACGACGTCGACGACGAAGACGAAGCCGAAGACGACGGTGCCGAAGCTGCAGCTGAAACGGACAACGTCGGAGACCCTTCGGTAGAGATCAACGTCGAAGAGCTCATCCACGAGCTCGAGGTCGACAGCATCGCCCGTCCGGGTCGAGAGCAAGCCGCGAAGCGGCGGCTCGAAGAGCTCATGGAGATGAAACGCGCGAAGCGAGACCTCGAGGATTTCGAGGACTACGAAGTCTGATCCCGCCTCGCCACTGAAGACCCGCGCCCACGCCCCGTCGAACCTGCCGATGGGCTCGTTCGAGTCGAAAGCCCTTCTGCGACACGCCTAAGCATCCGCCTTCGATCAGCCGACACGCCTTCGAGCGCCGTGAAGGCGCCCGCCGTTCGACGACAGGATCCGCCGCGCCGCCGGCGCAGTCGAAGCCCCGAATCACCGTTCCGGCCCCCGCCTGTCGTACGCCCTCAGACGTTTCGAGGGCCGGTGCCGCGTGGCGGCGTGTCAGCCCGTCCAGGCCTGCGCTACTATCTGCGAGCGCTGGGGCCACGCGGGGACACGCGATGGAGCAAGAACGCCTGCCGCGCAAACTGGCGGCCGTGCTTTACGCCGACGTGGTGGGCTACAGCCGCTTGATGGGCGAAGCGGAAGATGCCACGCACCGGACGCTCAGCGACTATCTCGACTTGATCGCCGCATTCGTCGCGGGGCGCAAAGGACGCATCGTGCACTACGCCGGCGACGCCGTGTTGGCGCGATTCGACGCAGCGATCGACGCGCTGGCCTGCGCGACTCAGGTTCAGACGGAGCTCGCGGCACGCAATGCATTGCTCGCAGCGCAGCGCAAAGTCGAGTTCCGCATCGGCGTGAATCTCGGCGACGTGATCGAGGATCGCGGCGACATCTATGGCGACGGCGTGAACGTGGCCGCGCGTCTACAGGAGCTGGCGGACCCGGGCGGCATCTGCGTGTCCGAGTCGGTGCGAATCGCCGTCGGCAACCGGCTGCCGCTCGAGCTCTCGGATCTCGGCGAAACGAGCTTGAAAAACATCACGAATGCCGTGCGAGCGTACCGCGTGCGCGTCCCCGGCACTGAGCACGGCGAGCGCGAGCGCGCGCACGGCGCCGAACGACGGCGCTCGGTCTCACGCGCCCGGCGGCGCATCGAGCCACGTTCGGCCTTCGTCGCGCTCGCGTTTCTGGTGGCGGTGGGCGTGAGCGTCGCGGCGGCGCTGCTTGGACGCGATAGCGCGGCGCCGCGCGCCGTCACCGTGGCCGTGCTGCCGCTGATGAGCTATTCGAACGATCCCGAGCAGGAATACTTCGTGGACGGCATGACAGAGGCGCTGATCACGAGCCTCGCGCGGCTTGGCGGTCTCAACGTGATCTCGCGCACGTCGATCATGCGTTACAAGAACACGGACAAGTCCCTGCCCGAGATCGCGCGCGAGCTCGGCGCTACGGCAGTCGTCGAAGGCTCGGCGCAGCTCGCAGGGGACGTGGTCCGAATCACGGCGCAGCTCATCGATCCCGCAACGGATGGGCATCTGTGGGCGCAAGAGTACGACCGCCCGTTCGCGGACGTCCTGCGCTTGCAGAGCGAGATCGCCAGAAGCATCGCCGGAGCGGTCGAGGTGGCGATCGCACCCGCCGAGACGCGGCGCCTCGACGGCGTGCCGAGCGTCGACCCGGCGACCTACCAGGCATACCTCCGCGGCATGTATCACCTCAACAAGGGGACGCCCGAGGGCGTCGCGGAAGGCCTACGGTTCCTGCACGATGCAGTCGACCGCGACCCGGGGGACGCGCTGGCGCAGGCCGGCCTCGCGCTCGGTTATGCGACGCTCGGCCACGGAACATCGCCGCAAGCCGATGCTTGGCCCCGCGCCCGAGCCGCGGCCATGCGCGCGATCGCACTCGATCCCAATCTCGCCGAAGCCTATGCGGCGCTCGCCGACGTGAAGCTGTATATGGAGTGGGATTGGGCAGGAGCGGAGCAAGCGTTCCTGCGCGCGAACGAGCTCGGGCCGAGCCTCGCGATGAACCATTATCACTACGCGTGGTATCTCGCGCTGTTCGAACGGTGGGACGAGGCGATCGCCGAGCACAAGCGCGCGGCGCAGCTCGATCCGCTGACGCCGACGATTACGGCTTGGCTCGGCGGCCTGTATCTCTATCAGGATCTCGGCCGCTACGAGGAGGCGCTCGTCGCGGTGCAACGATGTGTAGCTTCAGCGACTTCGGGACAAAAGCCTAGCCGAAAAATGGGACACTTCGAGCTGCTGCGGGCGAGCCGCAGGAGGCACGAGGTTCATGGGTCAGCATCGGCGATTTACGGCGGAAGAGAAG
>Ga0209172_10002380_pt1 | contig 33355 bp, 33 predicted proteins | sample LarsenN4metaG_FD_184113 | JGI IMG/M metagenome (GOLD analysis project Ga0209172, IMG submission 184113) | Hot spring sediment bacterial and archeal communities from British Columbia, Canada, to study Microbial Dark Matter (Phase II) - Larsen... ... | reverse complement strand
GAGACACTCGCCCCACAACTTGGCCAACGGGCTGCAACGACCACAGCCCCCGTCCGCCCTCCGGCGGCGTAAATCGAGCCGAGGCGCATGAGCCCTACTTCCTGTCCCCCGCCATGCGGAACTCCTGTGATGGGCGCGCCTTCGTTGACAAGTCCCCCCATATCCAGTAGGATGCAATCACCGCTAGGGGAGCAGGCGCTGAGAGTCGCCGTCCGTCCGGACGGGGCAACCCTCTGAACCTGACCCGGGTAATGCCGGCGTAGGGAAGCGGGCCAGGCAACCAACCGACCGCGGCATCTCCTCTGGGGGCCGCGGTCTCTTGCTTTTTGGAGCCGGCACCGAGCCGGTCTTGGGCCGGCGGTCCGTCGGCTTGGGGGCCGAGCCGGCATTCATCTCGGCTCTACGCCATGCAAAGACGCTATCCGGACCGGCCGATCATGGCGGTGGGCGCCATCGTGGTGAAAGACGGGCGCGTGCTCCTCGCCCGGCGGGGGAAAGAGCCGAGCTACGGTGTCTGGTCGGTACCCGGGGGGGCGGTCCGGCTGGGCGAGGGGCTGAAGGCCGCCGCCGCGCGCGAGATCCGGGAGGAGTGCGGCCTCGAGATCGAGCTAACGGACGTGGTCGAGGTGATCGAGCGGTTGCACAGGGACGGCGAGGGGAAGATCCAGTATCATTACGTCATCGTGGATTACCTGGCGCGCTGGATGGCTGGGGAGCTCAAGCCGTCCGATGAGCTGCTGGAGGCGCGCTGGGTGGCTCCCGAGGAATTTTCCAAGTATCAAATGACCACCGGCACGGCCGACATCATCCAGAGGATGCTGGCCGCCGGCAAACGCGCGGAGGTCATCTGACGCTGGCGAGCAAGACGTAAACCGTAATACGTAAAACGTAAGACGGAATCCGGCGGTTCCTTACGTTTTACGAGTGGGGAATGAAGTGGAGATCCGGCTGAACGGGAAGGTACGGGAAGTGGCGGACGGCACGACGGTCCGGAGACTCCTGGACGAGCTCGGGCTGCACCCCTTGCGGGTCGCGGTCCAGCGGAACCTGGACATCATCAAGCGCGACCGGTACGAGGCGGTGGTCTTGCAGCCGGGCGATACCATCGAGATCCTGACCTTCATGGCGGGCGGTTAAGAACCAGGGAAAAGCCGCGACGCGGGAGAGAGATCAGAGCGCCGCATGGAAAGGCGCCGGAGGCTGAGGTCCGGTGAGCGGGCAGGAGGTGGGTCATGCGGGACGGGACAAGGTTGAAGTTCGGCGGAAGGGAATTTCACTCTCGCCTCATCGTGGGGACCGGGAAGTACCCCGACTATCCCATCATGCAGCGGGCCCTGGAGGCCTCAGGGGCAGAGATCGTGACGGTGGCGGTCCGGCGGGTCAACCTGGATCGGACCCAGGAATCGCTGCTCGACTATATTGACACGAAGAAGTACACACTGTTGCCGAACACCGCCGGATGCTATACGGCCGAGGAGGCCATCCAGTACTCCCGGTTGGCTCGGGAGGTCGGGATGTCGGAGATGATCAAGCTCGAAGTCATCGGGGACCAGCGGACCCTCTTTCCTGACAACGAGGAGTTGCTCAAGGCCACCAAGGTCCTGGTCAAGGAGGGGTTCATCGTCCTGCCCTACACCAACGACGATCCTGTGATGGCCAAGAAGCTGGAGGAGGCGGGCGCGGCCGCCGTGATGCCTCTCGGGGCGCCGATCGGGTCGGGGCTGGGCATCCGGAATCCCCATAACATCCTGATCATCCTCCAGACGGTCCAGGTCCCGGTGATCGTGGATGCGGGGGTCGGCACGGCATCCGACGCCGCCATCGCTATGGAGCTGGGGTGTGACGGCGTCCTGATGAACACCGGGATCGCCGGGGCGAAGGATCCCGTGATGATGGCCGAAGCGATGCGGAAGGCGGTCGAGGCGGGCCGCCAGGCGTACCTGGCCGGGCGGATTCCGAAGAAGCTCTACGCCACCGCCTCGACGACGATGGAAGGTATGATCGAGTAGCGGCAGGAGTTCGACATTCGACATTCGACATTCGACATTCCACATTGGGGTGTCTACCTGGTCACGGACCGCCATCAGACTGCCGGCCGCGACCTGTTGGAAGTAGTGGGCCAGGCCCTGGCGGCCGGCGTTCGGGCGGTCCAGCTGCGGGAGAAGGATCTTCCTACCCGTGAGCTGTACCACCTGGGCGAGAAACTCCTGGCGAAGACCCGGGCGGCGGGTGCGGCTCTCCTGATCAATGACCGGGTGGATGTCGCCATGGCGCTTGCCGCCAGCGGGGTCCACCTGACGGGGCGAAGCCTTCCGCCCAGAGAGAGCCGCCGGCTCCTGGGCCCGGAACGACTCCTCGGGGTTTCCTGCCACTCCCTCGCCGATGTGCGCGAGGCGGAGGATGGGGGGGCTGATTTCGTCGTGCTCGGCCCGATCTTCGCGACGCGTTCCAAGGCTGCCTATGGCCCCCCACTGACGACGGCGCTGTTGCGCGAGGCCCGGGCGACGACGGGGATCCCGATCCTGGCGATCGGCGGAATTCGGGTGACGCAGGTCCCGGAGGTGATGACGTCGGGCGCCGACGGGATCGCCGTGATCTCTGCGGTGATGGCCGCTCCCGATCCCGCTCGGGCGGCCTCGGAACTCCTCGACGCCGTCGCCGCTGCGCGGCGGGGCAATTAGCCCCGATCCGAAAAAGGTGGCGACAGTCTGATCACCAGATTGCCTCGGTGTGTGGTCCCGTCCAGGGAAATTGCCATAGGCCCCTATAGGGGCGATGCATGCTGCCCGGCGCTTCCCCTCGTCGACGCTCTGCCAGCGTCTGGGCCGGGCATGGGGCCTCGTTGGAATTTCGGATCGGGGTTAGGCAATCGGGCAATCCCGCCGATGGCGGGACACCTTGGGGCTCCGGGTTGCCCCGCGTCCCGGGGGGTTGCCAGATTGCCGGTGAGGAGAGATGCGAATTATCATTGACGGCTACAATCTGATCCGCCAGTGGCCCGAGCTGGAGATGCTGGATCGGGGCGACCTCCAGTCGGGCCGGGAGGCCCTGCTCCAGGCGCTCCAGGCCTACCGGCGGGCCAAGGGGCATCGCATCACGGTGGTCTTTGACGGACGCGAGCAGGGGGGGTTCTCGGAGACAGTGGAGAGGTCGGCAGGAATCGACGTGCGCTACTCCCGGCGTGGGGAGACGGCCGATGCCGTCATTGCCCGCCTCGTCGCCGAGGGCGGCGCGGGGGCCGTGGTGGTGAGTTCCGACCGCGAGGTCGCTGCCACGGCCCGGGGGTTCGGTGCGGCCACGCTGCCTGCGGCGGATTTTATCCCCAGGCTGGAGGCCGGCCGGATCGCCGCCGTGAAGGGCGGTGAGGAGGAAGAGCGGCAGGCAAAGGCCGGCAAGGGAACGGCCCGGCGGCTGCCCAAGGCCGAACGGCGGAGGCGGCAGCGCCTCAAGGCGCTTTGACATGGTTCCGAGGAAGGCTCGCCATCCGCCAAGGCGCTTCACCTCATGGTACGAAGAGGAGCGACTCATGCCATCCGCACAGCCCGATCTCGTCGTGGATCTCCGCAGCGACACAGTGACTCGGCCCACGCCCGAGATGCGGCGGGCCATGGCCGAGGCGGACGTGGGCGATGACGTCTTCGGCGAGGATCCCACGGTCAACCGGCTGGAGGCGGTGGCGGCCGAGCGGCTGGGGAAGGAGGCCGGGCTGTTCGTGGTCTCCGGGACCATGGGCAACCAAGTCTGCCTGATGGCCCACACGCAGCGGGGCGATGAGATCATCCTGGATGAGGCGTCCCACATCTTCAACTACGAGGTGGCGGCCCTGGCGGTCCTCTCGGCCGTCCAGCCCCGGACGCTCCGGGGGATGGACGGGATCCTGGATCCCGACGAGGTGCGGCGGGCCATCCGGGGTCCTAACATCCACGCGCCGCGGAACAGCCTGGTGTGCGTGGAGAGCAGCCACAACCGCGGGGGCGGAACGGTCTATCCGCTGGAGACCCTCCGGGAGATCCGGCGGATCGCCACGACCCACGGGATGGCCGTCCACCTGGATGGGGCGCGCTTGTTCAATGCCTGCGTGGCCACCGCAGATGACGTGCGAGAAGTGGCCGCCCAGGCCGACTCGGTGACCTTCTGCCTCTCCAAGGGGCTTTCGGCGCCGGTGGGCTCCGTCGTGGTGGGAACGCGGGCCTTCATCGACCGCGCACGACGGGCGAGAAAGATGCTCGGCGGGGGCATGCGGCAGGCTGGGATCCTGGCCGCGGCCGGCCTGGTAGCCCTGGAGAAGATGGTGGACCGGCTACAGGAGGATCATGAGAACGCCCGGCTGTTGGCGGAGGGGCTGGCCGCGCTTCCGGGGATTGAGCTCGACCTGCGCAAGGTCCAGACCAACATCGTGATCTTCAGCGTCCGGCGGAAGGACCTGGATGCGCCCGGCCTCGTCCTCAAGCTGGGGGAGCAGGGGATCAAGTGCTTCAGCGTCAGTCCCGAGCGCGTCCGGATGGTGACCCACAAGGACGTGGACCGCGCCGGGATCCTGCGGACGCTTCAGGCGGCCCGCTCTCTCCTCGGCTGAGACCAGCCTCGCCTACCGGACGGCATCCTTGAGGGCGTTTCCCGCCCTGAACTTGGGCACCTTCGACGCCTTGATCTTGATGGCCTCGCCCGTCTGGGGGTTCCGCCCGTTGCGCGCAGCTCGGCGGCCGACGGCGAAGGTCCCGAAGCCGACCAGGCTTACCCGCTTTCCCCGCCTCAATGAGTCCCGGACGCACATGGTGAAACTATTCAGCGCTGCCTCGGCGGCCCGCTTGGTGATCTTGGCGTCTTTGGCCATTCGCTCTACCACTTCCGCCTTTGTCATGGAATGACCCTCCTTCTTAAGAACCCAGGATACCACGGATCAGAATAACGACCGGCCGAATCGAGCGACCCCGTGCCTCTTATCAAAGGCGTCCAAGGGGTGTCAAGGCAAAAGCGGGGGCCTCCAAAACGCTCGCTCGGAGATCATGAACGGCGCCGCCGCCAGGCGGCCAGGCGTTTGGCGATCTCCGCCTCCAGGCCGCGGTCGGTCGGCCGGTAATACACGCGACCGCGCAAGCTTTCGGGGAGGTACTCCTGTTCCACGTAGGCGCCTTCGTACTCGTGGGCGTACTTGTAGCCTTCGCCGTACCCCAGCTCTTTCATCAGCGGTGTCGGGGCGTTCCGGATGTGGAGCGGCACCGGCTCGGCCGGGGCGGATGCCACGTCCGCCTGGGCCTCGCCGAAGGCGACGTAGATGGCATTGCTCTTGGGCGCCGTCGCCAGGTATGTCACGCACTGGGCCAGGGCCAGCTCTCCCTCGGGAGTCCCCAGGAAATGATAGGCGTCCTTGGCCGCCACGGCCAGGGGGAGCGCCTGGGGATCGGCATTCCCGATATCCTCGGAGGCAAAGCGGATCAACCGCCTTGCGATGTAGAGGGGATCCTCCCCCGAGGCCAGCATGCGGGCCAACCAGTAGAGGGCCCCATCCGGATCGCTCCCCCGTAGGCTCTTGTGCAGGGCCGAGATGAGGTTGAAGTGCTCGTCGCCCGCCCTGTCATAGAGGAGGCTCCGGCGCTGCGCCGCCTCCTGGACGACGGACAGGGTGATGGAATCGGGCTCGGGCGATCGCTGGGCCAGGTGGGCCGAGAGCTCCAGGAGGTTCAGGGCCGCCCGCCCATCCCCGTTGGCCCATCGGGCAATCGCCACCCGCGCCTCCTCGGCCAGGCGCAGGGATCGTTTCCCCAGCCCGCGTTCGGGGTCCTTGAGGGCCCGGTCCACGATCCGGAGAATCTCTGTCTCGGAAAGCGGATGCAGGACCAGGACCTTGGAGCGCGAGAGCAGGGGCGCGATCACCTCGAAGGATGGATTCTCGGTCGTGGCGCCGATCAGCGTGATAGTCCCGCGTTCGACATGGGGCAGGAAGGCGTCCTGCTGCGCCTTGTTGAAACGGTGGATCTCATCCACGAAGAGGATAGTGCGGCGGCCCGCGCCGCGGAGCTGCCGGTCCGCCTCGGCGATGACCTCTTTGATCTCCTTGATGCCTGAGGTCACCGCAGAGAAGGGGACGAAGGCGGCCTTCACCTGCCCTGCCACGAGGATCGCCAGCGAGGTCTTGCCCGTCCCCGGCGGCCCCCACAGGATCAGCGAGGGGACCTCCCCCTGCTCAAGCGCGACCCGTAGGATCTTCCCTTCGCCCAGGAGGTGCGCCTGGCCGATGAACTCCTCCAGGCTGCGCGGACGCATCCGGTCGGCTAACGGGGCTCCCTTTCGGGGTTTGGCCGTTTCACGCGGGAACAGTTCTTCGTTCATGGCAATCGCGGTGCGAAGTGCGAGGTTCAAGGTTCAAGGTTGAATCCCGCCAAGGCGGGAAACCTCGAACCTTGAACGTCGAACCGCCAGCGCGCTTAGAAGCGCACCGTGGCGATAAAATTCATGCAGCGCTGGAACTCCCCGGGCGACAGGCGACCCGCGTTTCGCAGGTGGTCGAGGGCGGCGGAGGTCTTCAGGACGCTGTGCAGGGCGTACCCCTTCTCCCGCAGCCGCTCGGCCCCACCCTGTTCCCGATCCAGGAAGATCACAAAGTCCCGCACGACCAATCCCGCCTCGACGAGTGGTGCTGCCGCCTCGAACTTGCTCGCCCCGTCGGTGATCACGTCATCGATCAGGACGACCACATCGCCCGGCGCGAAGGCGCCTTCGATTGCCCGCCGCGTGCCGTGGTCCTTGACCTCCTTCCGGGCGTAGAGCATGGGGATGTTCCCTGCCAGCGCCACGGCGGTGGCGATGGGAAGGCCGGCGTAGGGAATCCCGGCGATCCGGTCGCAGCGCAGGGGTCGGAGCACCTCCAGGATCCGGAGGGCGACGGCCTGAAGGATGGGCGGGTGGGATATGATGCCGCGCAGGTCGATGTAGAAAGGGGAGAGCGCGCCGGACTTCAGGCGGAATTCGCCGAACTTCAGGGCCTGGATGGCATACAGGTCATCCACCAGCTTCCTGTCGGCTTGGCTCAGCATGGCTTCTTCGCCCCCTGTCGCTGTGGATCAGGCAGTCCGGCACTCTGCCGCGATCCGCTGCGCCGCCTCAACCGGATCTTTGGCGGCGAGAATCGGTCGTCCCACCACGACGTAGTCCGCCCCAGCCCGAATCGCCTCGCCGGGTGTAAGGATCCGCCGCTGGTCGCCCCTCTCCCCCTGGGCAGGCCGGACGCCCGGGGTCACGATGAGGAAGCCGTCCCCGCACACCGCCCGGATGTCCGCGATCTCATGGGGCGAGGCCACGACCCCGTCGAGGCCGGCCGACCGCGCCTCCCGCGCCAGGTGCTGCACCTGCTCCCGAAGCGTCCGGGTGGTCCCGAAGGCACCCCGGAGGTCCGATTCCTCCAGGCTGGTCAGGACGGTGACGCCCAGGACCAGCGGCCGTGCCTCCGGGGGGCCGCCTTTTGAAGCGGCCTCGACCGCCGCCCGCAGCATGGCCGAGCCGCCGCTCGTGTGGACGTTTACCATCCAGACGCCCAGACGCTTGGCGGCGGCCACCGCGCCGGCCACGGTGTTGGGGATATCGTGGAACTTGAGGTCCAGGAACACCCGGAGCCCGAGGTCACGCAGCGCATGCACAGCCCGGGGCCCCTCGGCCGTGAACAGCTGGCTGCCGATCTTCACGGCGGCAAGATAGGGGGAGAGCCGCCGGCTCAGCTCTGTCGCCTCGGCCAGCGTCGGGACATCCAAGGCGACGATCAGGCGGCTATCCGGTTGACCCATGTTCACCTCAAACTCAATGTAAAACCGACAACCGACAACGGGACAACCGGCGCGGCGCCAAGCCAGAGGGCCTCGGGCCGGTCCCTCTGTCGGCGGGTGGCCGGTTTTCCATTGTCGGTTTTAGATTTTGCATTGAGGTATCTCAGCCGGAGCCGACCTTAAACGTGCGGAACTGCACCGTCTGCTCGGGCCGGCAGAACTTGTCGATCTCGGAAAGTTCGAGTTCCTGCACCTCCATCGGTCCCACGGGGACATCGCGGAGGGCGGCCACGGCCCCGACCAGTGCGGCGACATCGGTCTGGGTGAACCGCAGGAGGTTTATCCAGGCGAAGTCAATGTCCACATCCAGGGTGGGAAGGGGTGCGACGTGAAAGGCGGCCAGGGCCTCGCCGATGGCGTGGCGGAATAGCCCCAGGGTCGGCTCATCGTAGAAGCCCTGGAGGTAGATCGCCGAACGGTTGCAGTTCACCCCCTGCAGGTGCACCGTGATGGGCGGCAGATCCGCGATCAATCGGCTCAGGATGTCCCCGATCTCCCGGATGTCGGCATCCACGCGCGTGTACTTGCCGTAGTCGTAGATACCGCGGATGGTGAAGTGGAACGAGCGTGGAGGATGGGGGAAGGCCGGGCCGGCCGCCAGCAACCGGGCCTGGATGTCAAAGACCGCCGGGTGGAGCGTCACGGGAAGCCGCGCCAGCAGCGTGAGGCACCGCCGGTCGTCCGCCTTCGGTCTGTCGAGGAACGGATCCACGAGTGCCTCTCCCCGTACGAGGCGGGCCCGATTCAGGCGCCAGATCTCCTCGCAGAGCCGCTCCTGGGCGGCCCGGTACGGGCTGACGAACGGCGGCAACTCTTCCGGGCGTGGGCGCATCCTTCCTCCGGGACGATGGTAGCCTATCACGCCGCCGGAAAGACCGTCAATGAACCCCGAGCCGAATGAATCCCGGGTGGAAAGCAGTCAGCGGTCAGCCATCAGCCCATGCCCCGGATCGACAGCTGACGCTGACTGCTGAGCGGTCACGGCTGATTTGGGGAAGCGTTGACATGGGGCGGGGCGTCGGCTTAGAGTGGCGACATGCTCCCGCGACTGTTGGGCCTGCCGGTGCTGGCTTCGCTCGTGCTGGTTGCCTCGCCATCGCCCGCCTTCCATGCCGCCCCCGAGGTCCAGGCCGGGATGCTGCGGGCGACGGACCTGCTCCTGAACCGCGATGTGGAGGCGGCCGAGACCGAGTGCAAGCGCCTTCTGACGCGTTCCGAGGGGGAGGCGGCGGGGAGGTTCTGCCTCGGCCTGGTCACGCTGACCCGGGCGGAGGACAAGGATGATCCCACCCCTGACCTGGACCGGTTCCTGGGGCAAGCCGCAGAGATGGTGGCGGCCGCGGAGGTGTTGGAGCGCTCCCAGCCGGCGGATGCCGAGGTCAAGCTCCTCCTGGGCCTCGCCCACGGCAACAAGGCCCTGGTGGATGGCGGGCGCAAGAACTACCTGGCGGCCTTCACCTCCCTGCGCGAGGCCCACCGCCGGTTCGAAGAAGCCCTCAAGCTGGATCCCAACCTGGTGGATGCCTATTACGGAATCGGCCTGTACAACTATGCCCTGGGACGCCTGCCGGTCCTGCTGAAGCCCCTGGTTAGTATCGTGCTGCCGTCAGGGGATGCGTCTCACGGCCTCCAGGACCTGGAGCGGGTGGCGGAGCAGGGGACCTACCTCAAGATGACGGCCCGGGTCGCCCTCCTGCACCTGTACGCCAGCCGCGAGGCGAAGTACGCGGAGGCGCTGCGGCTGGGGCGGGACCTGCTCTCACGGTACCCGGGGAATGCGGACCTCTATTTCGCAACGGCGCACGCCGCCTCGGAGCTTGGTCGCGGAGCCGACGCCCTGGAGATCGCGCGACGTGTGGCTCGAAACATGGCGGGGGGCCGTCCGCGCTTCGGCCCCGAACTCGCCGGGCGGTATGCCCAGCTCATGGGAAAGATCTACATGGACCAGGGCGAGCACGCCACGGCCCTGACCTTCTTCCAGCGCGCCATCGAGACGCCCACTCCCCCCCGCTACCTCTGGGTCACCGCCTGGGCTTGGACCCGCTCCGGGATGATCTACGATCTCCAGGGAGACCGGGAGGAGGCCGTCCGGCGGTATCGCAAGGCGCTGGCCGTGCCGACCGAGGCGCTCGCCCAGGACGTGGCCCGTCGGTACCTGGAGACGCCGTACCGCGGGCGTCCCCCCTCCGCGTCGTAAGCCCCGCAGGGCTCGAGGGGCCGTGACCCTGCGCCGGATCCGCGACATCCAGATCCAAGCCGCCATCCGCGGGGCTGGCGCACCCAACGCACGCGGCTTTTGCAAGGCCAGGTGCGTTGGGTCCCCGGTACGGCCCGGAGGGGGACCAGGCGACTGCGTCTTGACCGGCCGGTGAGCCGCGGCGAAAGGAACGTTCCCGTATGCCCAAACGAATCGCGCACCATCCCAGCCAGGAATCTTTCGACAAGCCGGGCAAGCGCGCGTCCCGCGCCCACCCGGCGCTGCTTCACGCCGTCGTCTTCATCTGCGGCGCCGTCCTCATGGGGCTGGAAATCGTGGGGAGCCGGATCCTGGCCCCGTACTTCGGAAACTCCATCTTCGTGTGGGGGAGCCTGATCAGCGTCGTCCTGGCGGCGTTGAGCCTGGGCTACTGGCTGGGGGGTATCGTGGCGGACCGCTGGCCGCGCCTGTCGGTCCTGGGCGTCCTGATCGCCGTTCCGGGGACCATGATCGCGCTCCTGCCCTTCGCCTATCCTTCCTGGAACCGTGCCATCGCCGCCAGCGACCTCGGAACCCGGCTCAGCCCGCTCCTCTCCTGCGTGGCCCTGTTCCTCGTCCCCAGCGTGTTCCTGGGGACGATCTCGCCCTTCGCCGTGCGGCTGCAGGCCCGGGCAGTCGCCTCGGTCGGGACAACGGCGGGGGGCCTGTATGCGGTCTCCACCGCGGGCAGCATCGCCGGCACCCTGCTCACCGCCTTCTATCTGATCCCGATCCTGGGCGTCGGGAACATCGTGCACGGCCTCGGCCTGACGCTGCTGCTCACGGCCGCGGGAGTCTTCCTGGGGGACCGGCGGATCGGGCGGGCCGCCGTGGCGATCCTCGCCATGGGCCTGCTGGTATTTGCCGTGGCCCGGGGGGAGCGAACCCGCGCGGCCGAGCCGGGGCTCGTCCTCGAAATGGACTCTTTCTATAACCATATCCGCGTGGCAGAGGATGGCGGGACGCGGTACATGGATTTCGACAATCTGCGGCAAAGCGCCATGCTGCTCAGCGATCCGTGGGAGCTCCGCCTGCGGTACACCCGGTTCCTTGCCCTGGCCCTGGTATTCCAGCCCGATCCCAGGCGCGCACTGATCCTGGGGCTGGGCGGCGGCTCCTTCCCCAAGCGCCTCTACCGGGACTTTCCCCGGGTGGTGGTGGATGCGGTGGACATCGATCCTGAAGTCCTTGCCATCGCCAAGCGGCACTTCCAGGTGCCGGAGGATTCGCGGCTGCGGCTGCACGCCCGGGACGGGCGCCAATTCGTCCAGCAGACGGACGCGCGGTACGATCTGGTCTTCCTGGATGCCTACAACTCTGACACGATCCCGTTTCACCTGACGACCCGGGAGTTCTACCGCGAGGTGGAGGCCCGTCTGGCGCCTGGCGGGGTCGTGGTGTCCAACATCATCGGACACCTTCGCGGGCCCGAGAGCGGCTTCTTCCGGGCCATGTACCGAACCTTGGCGGAGACCTTTCCCGTCGTCCATGTGATCCCGACCTACGATGGAAGCAGGGGCGTCCCGCTCGGCGAGATCAACATCATTCTCATTGCCACGCGCGACGGGACCCGCTTGTCGCGGGCGGAGTTGATGAAGCGGGTGGGCCGGGTGGGGGGCCGGATGGTCCCGGCGTCGGACCTGTCGGAGTACGCCTCTTACCTGACGGACTTGCCGATCCCGGTGTCGGATGTCCCCACCCTGACAGACGATTTTGCGCCGGTGGAGATCCTGCGGGCCTCCTGACCCGGGTATTTCTCCCGATGTCCAGTTGTCGGTTGTCGGTTTTCCATTTTGCATTGGATTGAGCCAAGCCGTGGCCAACGAGATCCCTCCGGGGGCCTTTGCCGAATACGAAGCGCTGATCGCGAGGGTGGATGCGTTCCAGGCCCGGGTCCGGGAGCGGTATCCCGGCCAGATCGAGTGCCGCGCGGGGTGCAGCGAGTGCTGTCGGAAGATCCCCCGCCTGACCCTGTCGCCGGTGGAGGCCTTCTACCTTCGGGAGCAGTTGCGGCGCCTGCCCCCCGAGGAACAGTCCCGGCTCCGCGAGGCCAGCCGGACGGCCATGCCTCCCTGCCCGATCCTCGCCAACGACGCCTGCCTCCTTCACCGGAACCGGCCGATGCTCTGCCGCTCCTACGGCTATCCCACCGTGAGCCCGCAACTTCTGAAGATCGGACAGCCCGGCCTCAACTATTGCTACAAGAACTTCACGGGTCTCGGCGGCCCAAACGCCCTGGATCAGGATTGCATCCTGAACGTGGACCGGGTGACGGAGGAGCTGTGGGAGGTCAACCGCCGTTTTGTGGCGGGACGGTGGGGTGCGATCTTTGACCGGCGGATGGCGTTTACGGTGCAGGAGGTCTTGCAGGGGGCCCTGGACGACTGGTCACCGGGAAAGGGTCGCCGGGACATCGGGGGCCGCCCGGACCGGTGACGCCGCGGAACGTCTCAGGAAATTCCCCCGCATCCGTCCGGTTTCGGTCCGCGGCCACCAGGATTTGGCTTGACGGGCGCAGCGAAGTCTGATACAAGGATGACGCCTTTTAAGCGGACTCCGTGAAGTCCGTAAAGGAGTGTCGGTCGTGCTCGTCACACTGGGAACTTTCTTACACCTCCTCGTCCGCGAGGGCGAGGAGGTTTTTTTATGCCCGGAGGCGGTATGAACCAGCGGCGTGAGAAGGCCCAGATCCTGGATGCGGCCGGGATCACCCGCGCCATTACCCGCATCGCCCACGAGATCGTCGAGCGGAACAAGGGTGTGAAAGACCTGGTCCTGATCGGCCTGCGGAGTCGCGGGGTGGACCTGGCCCACCGGATCGCCGTCAAGCTCGAGGAGATCGAGAGGGGAAAGGTCCCCGTGGGCGCGCTGGACATCACCCTGTACCGGGATGACCTGGGTAAGGCCGAGACACAGCCCACTGTCCGGCGCACCGAGATCCCCTTCCCGATTAACGGCAAGAAAGTCGTCCTGGTGGACGATGTCCTGTTCACCGGCCGGTCGTGCCGGGCGGCCATGGACGCCCTGATGGACCTCGGCCGGCCGTGCCTGATCCAGCTCGCCGTCTTGGTGGACCGGGGCCACCGCGAGTTGCCGATCCGGGCTGACTACGTCGGGAAGAACGTGCCGACCTCCCACCGGGAGCAGGTGCAGGTGTTCCTGACCGAGGAGGACGGCGTGGACCGTGTCGTGATCCTCGAGGCCAAGACGGGATGAGTAGTCAGACGCAGGCCATGCCTCAGCCGTCTCCCGGACTGCGCCCGATCGAGGCGGGTCTGCCGCTGGCATCTCTCCATGAGCTGGCAAGGGTGGAGAGCTACAACAAGAACCACTACCGGCCAAGCGCATACCTGCACAAGTGGTGGGCCAGACGGCTGGGCTCGGTCTTCCGGACGATTCTGCTCGGGACCTTCTGCGAGCCCGGTGAGGACATCTGGCGCCGCTACTACCAGGGGGCCCGGTTCCCGGATCGCATCGTCCTGGATCCCTTCATGGGCGGCGGGACCACCGTTCACGAGGCCCTGCGGCTGGGGTGCAAGGTCGTCGGGGTGGACTATAACCCTGTGGCCTGGTGGAGCGTCCGGTCGTCCGTCACCCTGCCGGACCTGGAGCGGCTCGAAGAGGGCCTCCGGACGCTTCAGGAGAAGGTGGCTGGTTTCCTTCTCTCGCAGTATTCGACCCGCTGCCCGCAATGCGCCGAGCCGGGCTACGCCGCCTTCATCCTCTGGGTCCGGAAGGCCAAGTGCGAGCGGTGCAGTCGCGTCGTTCGTCTCCACGAGTCGTCTGTGCTCAGAGCCGAGGGGGAGGCCAAGACCGTCGTGTGTCCCCAGTGCGGGTCTCTCTTCGAGACGAAAGCGCAGGGGAGTGCCAAGTGCTCGGATTGTGGCCACCGCGTGGACCTGAAAAAGCGAGGGGCCGATAACGGGAGATACTCCTGCCCCGAGTGCGCCCATCATCAACGGGTGCCATGGGGGACCCCGCGGGGTGAGACATCCGACCAGTATGAGATGTTCGCTGTTCGCTATGTATGCCCGGAGCACGGGGAGGGCTTCAAGAAACCGTATGCCCATGATCTCCGCCTGTATCAGGTAGCGGCCGAGCGGTTCCGAGCGGTCGAAGGGTCCCTGCCGATTCCCGACCAGGCCATCCCGGATGGATGGAAGACGGGGGACCTGCTGGCCCACGATTACGTGAAGTGGCGGGACCTGTTCAACCCCCGCCAGCTTCTGTGTGCGGGGACCCTGCTCCAGGCGATCCTGGGCCTTCCCGACCGGAAGGTCAGGGAATCCTTTGTGACCTTGTTTTCCGCGAGCCTCGAGTTCAACAACATGCTGTGCACGTACAAAGGCGGGAATGCCCGACGGCCCGGCGCCGTCCGGCACATTTTTTCGCATCACGCCTTTGTCTTCCCCTACGAGGCGCTGGAAAACAACTTCTGGGGGGTTGGGGCCCATTCCGGAACGTTCACGCACCTGTACTCGTCCCGGATGCGGCGGGCGAAGGAATATTCACTCCTGCCTCAAGAAAGGGAGGTGGAGGCGAGGCGAACGGTTCGGACGGTCTCCTTGCCAGACGAGCGGATTGAGGGAAATCTGGCAAAGGACTTTGCGGAGCTGGCAAACGGGACCAAAAACGCATTGCTCCTCTGCGGAAGCAGCGAACGGCTTCCGATTCCTGACGGGTCGGTGGATGCAGCCATCACCGACCCTCCGTATTCGGACAACGTCCAATACGGAGAGCTGTCGGACTTCTTCTACGTGTGGGAGAGGCTTGCCCTGCGGAATACCTATCCGGAATTTGAGCCAGTGCTGACCGCCAAGGACCGGGAGGTGGTCAAGAACCCGAGGCACGGAAAGGACGGCTCCTCTTACGAAGCGGGCCTGCGGAGGGTCTTCTCCGAGTGCCAGCGCGTCCTGAAAGATGACGGACTGCTCGTCTTCACCTTTCACCACAAAGCATCCGAGGCGTGGGCCAACGTCCTCAAGGCGGTCTTGGAGGCCGGCTTTTTCATTGCGGCGGCGTACCCGGTGCATTCCGAGATGCCCTTGTCTGTGCATATTCACCGGAATCAGGCGATCTCCTGGGACGCGATCCTGGTCTGTCGGAAGCGGGAGAGGTCGAGTGCAGGGGAACGGGCCACTCTCGAGGCGGAAATCTCGACTCGGGCGCGTCAAGTTCTCGACGCCCTGCGTGGAACCCGATCCGCCCCTTCGGCTCTCGATCGGTACGTGATCTTCCTGGGGAAATACCTAGAAGCCTATTCCCGCCACTTCCCGGATGTCCGTGATGAGGACGGTTCGTTTGTCTCGGTCGAAAAAGCCATCTCGCGCGCCGAAGCAATGGCAAGGGGAGCGATTCATGGAGGCCGCCCGGGCGGGAAGAGAGACGCCGAGCAGTGGTGGTGCAGGGCGGCTGGGGGGAGGAATGCGGCGTCTGGACACGTGATTCAGGGTGGAGAAAACAGGGCGACACGCGCCGGAGGTGGGCAATGGCCGTGGGGTTGAAGCGGAAAGACTTGCTGGGGATCCAGGATCTGACGGTCGAGGAGGTCGGTCTGATCCTGGATACGGCGACCTCCATGAAGGAGATCGCTTCCCGCGACATCAAGAAGGTGCCCACGCTTCGGGGCAAGACGATCATCAACCTGTTCTACGAGCCCAGCACGCGGACTCGGACCTCCTTCGAGATCGCGGGCAAGTGGATGAGCGCCGACGTCGTCAACATCTCGACCGCCGGCAGCAGCGTGGTGAAGGGTGAGAGTCTGAAGGACACGGGCCTCACCCTGCAGGCGATGCACCCGGACATCGTGGTCATCCGGCATCCGGTGGCGGGGGCGCCGAAGCTCTTGGCCGGCTACCTCCGGGCCTCGGTCATCAATGCGGGCGACGGGGCCCACGAGCATCCCACCCAGGCCCTCCTGGACCTGTTCACGATCCGCGAGCGGCGAGGAACCCTCCAGGGGTTGAAGGCGGCCATCGTCGGCGACATCGTGCACAGCCGGGTGGCGCGATCCAACATCTTTGCCATGCAGAAGGTGGGCATGCAGGTCCGGGTCTGCGGCCCGGCCACGATGCTGCCGCGATACCTGGACCGGCTGGGCGTGGAGGTCTACAAGCGGATCGAGCCGGCCATCGCGGATGTGGATGTCATCATGATGCTCCGGGTCCAGTTGGAGCGGCAGGGGGCTGGCCTGTTCCCGACGCTGCGGGAATACTCGAAGCTGTTCGGGCTGAACCTGGACCGGCTCAAGGCGGCGAAGCAGGATGTCCTGATCATGCACCCCGGCCCCATCAACCGCGGGGTAGAGATCGCGCCCGAGGTGGCCGATGGCCCCTATTCGCTGATCCTGAACCAGGTGGAGAACGGCCTGGCCATCCGCATGGCGCTTCTGTACCTGCTAGCGGGGGGACCGGCTGGGGCAAACAGCTAACGCGGTTTGCGGTGTCCCGCCTCGGCGGGATTCAACGTGCTGCGGTTGAGAACCCTCGCACGTCGAACATCGAACGGAGCGACCATGAGAATCCTGATCGAGGGTGGGCGGGTCATCGATCCGGCGAACACGGTGGACGACGTCCTGGATGTCCTGATCGAGGACGGACGGATCGCCGCGGTGGGGCCGTCGCGCTCCGCGCGGGATGCCGCACCGCCCGATCGGGTGCTGGATGCCCGGGGGAAGGTGGTCTGTCCGGGGTTCGTGGATCTGCACGTCCACCTGCGGGAGCCGGGACGCGAGGACAAGGAGACCATCGCCACCGGCACCCGGGCCGCCGCCCGGGGCGGGTTCACGACGGTCTGCTGCATGCCCAACACCAGTCCGGTCAACGACAACCAGTCGGTGACGGAGTTCATTCTCGACCGCGCCAGGCGGGAAGGATCGGTCAACGTCTTCCCGGTGGGCGCCATCACGAAGGGGCAGCAGGGAGCGGAGCTGGCGGAGATCGGGGAGTTGGTGCGGGCGGGATGCGTGGCCATCTCCGACGACGGCAAACCGGTGATGAATGCCGAGATCATGCGCCGCGCCTTGGAGTACGCCGGCATGTTCGGGGTCCCGGTCATCCAGCACGCCGAGGACCTGCACCTGACCGGGACGGGGGTCATGCACGAGGGACTGGTGAGCACGGAGCTGGGGATGCGGGGCATCCCGGCCGCCTCGGAGGCGGTGATCGTAGCCCGCGATCTCCTCTTGACCGAGCTGACGGGCGGCCGGTACCACGTGGCGCACATCACTACGGCCGAGGCGCTGCGCCTGGTGCGCGATGGCAAGGCCAAAGGGCTCAAGGTTACCTGTGAAGTGTGTCCGCATCACTTCGCCCTCACCGACGAGGCGGTGCGCACCTTCAGCACCAACGCGAAGATGAGCCCGCCGCTTCGCTCCGCTCGCCACGTCGAGGCGATCAAGGCGGGCCTGCGGGATGGGACGATTGATGCGATCGCGACCGATCATGCCCCCCACACGATCCAGGAGAAGGAGCAGGAGTTCGACTACGCCCCCAACGGGATCATCGGGCTGGAGACGGCCTTCGGCCTGACCATAACGGTGCTGGTTGAGGGGGAGGTGCTGAGCCTCAGCCAGGCCATCGCCCGCCTCACCTGCGAGCCGGCCCGCGTCTTCAACCTGCCCAAGGGAACGCTCGCCGTGGGGGCCGACGCCGACGTGACGATCGTGGACCCGACCCGGGAGTGGGTCGTGGACGTGAAGCGTTTCGCCTCGAAGAGTCGCAACTCCCCCTTCCACGGCTGGAAGATGCGGGGCGAGGTCCTCGCCACTATTGTGGGGGGCAAGGTGGTGTGGGAGCTGGAGGGGTAGCGCCAGGCACCGGCCTGGCGCCAATGCAAATTTCTAAACCGACAATGAACAACCGCCGCTGTTCTTTGTTTTCAGTAGTCGGTTCTCGGGTTTGCATTTTTCGTCGGTAGCCTTCGGTGATCTGGGTAATTCTGCGGTGAGGATCTTGGAATGAAGAGGGCAATGCTGGCGCTGGCCGACGGCACGGTGTTCGAGGGGACCTCCTATGGCGGGGAGGGGGAGGCCGTCGGCGAGGTGGTGTTCAATACGTGCATGAGCGGGTACCAGGAGATCCTGACCGATCCGTCCTACAAGGGGCAGATCGTCACGATGACTTATCCGCTCATCGGGAACTACGGCGTGAACCCGGAGGATGTGGAGTCCCACCGGCCGTTCGTCGAGGGCTTCATCATCAAGGAGGGGAGCGTCCTGCCCAGCAACTGGCGGGCGCGTAAATCCCTGGAGGAGTTCCTGCGGGAGTACGGCATTGTCGGTATCCAGGGGATCGACACCCGGGCGCTCACCCGGCACATCCGCGACCACGGCGCCCAGGAAGGGGTCATCTCGACGATCGACGATGACCCGAACAGCCTGGTGGCCAAGGCCAAGGCCTCGCCGGGGTTGATCGGTCGCGACCTGGTGAAGGAGGTCTGCTGCGAGGCGCCGTTCACCTGGAGCCGGGGAATCTGGGAGTGGCCCGCCGGCTACCGAGAGCCGGGAACCGGGTACCCCCTAGGTGGGGTGGCGGAGAGAAGAGAGCCGAGACCGGACAGAGCACAGTTAAGCCTTTTCGGCTCTCAAGTCGCCGCTCGTGGCTCTCAAGCCTACAAGGTGGTGGCCTATGACTGCGGGATCAAGTGGAACATCCTGCGGCAACTGGTCAGTTCCGGCTGTGAGGTGACGGTGGTCCCCGCTGCGACGACTGCTGAAATCGTCTTGAACCTATACCCCGACGGCATCTTCCTGTCCAACGGGCCCGGCGACCCGGAGGGGGTGCCGTATCTCATCCAGGCGGTCCGGAAGCTCATCGGCAAGAAGCCGATCTTCGGCATATGCCTGGGACACCAGATCATCGGGCTGGCCCTGGGCGGCCGGACGTACAAGTTGAAGTTCGGCCACCACGGCGGGAACCAGCCGGTCAAGGATCTGACCACGGGCAAGGTGGAGATCACCTCGCAGAATCATGGGTTCGCCGTGGACATGGAGTCCTTCACGAACGACCCGAAGGGCCGGGTCTTCGGCGATCCCGCGGACATCGTCCTGACCCACGTCAACCTGAACGACAACACCTGCGAGGGGCTGATGCACCGGCGTCTGCCGCTCTTCTCGGTTCAGTACCATCCCGAGGCCTCGCCGGGACCGCACGACGCCAACTACCTGTTCAAGCGGTTCGTGGAGATGATGGAGCGAGATCGGCGGCCGGCCGCGAGTTCACCCCAGATCCAGCTTAAGGCGGGTCGCTAGCATGATCCGGCTCAGGGCGGGAAGCCAAGGGCACTGAGGACACTGAATGCCCAAGCGGACTGACATCCGGACGATCCTGATCATCGGCTCGGGGCCGATCGTGATCGGCCAGGCCTGCGAGTTCGACTACGCGGGGACCCAGGGATGCAAGGCCCTCCGCGAAGAGGGCTACCGTGTGGTCCTGGTCAACAGCAACCCCGCCACCATCATGACCGATCCCGAGTTCGGGGATCGGACGTACGTCGAGCCCATCACCCCCCAGGTGCTGGCCGCCATCATCGAGCGCGAGCGGCCGGAGGCCCTGCTTCCCACCCTGGGGGGGCAGACCGCCCTGAACACCGCCGTGGCCCTGGCCGAGTCCGGCGTCCTGGACCGGTATCGGGTCGAACTGATCGGGGCCAAGCTTCCCGCCATCAAGAAGGCCGAGGACCGCGACCTGTTCAAGCAGGCCATGACCCGGATCGGCCTGGAGGTCCCGGAGAGCGGCTATGCCGGGTCCATGGAGGAGGCGCTGGCGATCATCCAGCGGCTGGGCTTCCCGGCCATCATCCGCCCCTCCTTCACCTTGGGCGGCACCGGCGGCAACATCGCCTACAACCGCCAGGAGTTCGAAGAGTACGTCCAGTGGGGGTTGAGCCTGAGCCCGGTCCGCCAGATCCTTATCGAGGCCTCGGTCATCGGCTGGAAGGAATTCGAGCTGGAGGTCATGCGGGATCTGAAAGACAACGTGGTCATCATCTGCTCCATAGAGAACTTCGACCCGATGGGCATCCACACGGGAGACTCCATCACGGTCGCACCGGCCCAGACGCTGACCGACAAGGAGTACCAGATGATGCGCGATGCCGCCATCGCCATCATCCGGGAGATCGGGGTGGAGACCGGGGGGAGCAACATCCAGTTCGCGGTGGATCCGGCCACGGGGCGGCTGGTCGTGATCGAGATGAACCCCCGGGTGTCCCGGAGCTCGGCCCTGGCCAGCAAGGCCACCGGATTCCCCATTGCCAAGATCGCGGCCAAGCTGGCGGTGGGCTACTCCCTGGACGAGATCCGAAACGATATCACCCGCGAGACGCCGGCCAGCTTCGAGCCGACCATTGATTACTGCGTGGTGAAGTATCCCCGGTGGGCCTTCGAGAAGTTTCCCGGCGCTGACGACACCTTGACCACCCAGATGAAATCGGTCGGGGAGGCCATGGCCATCGGCCGGACGTTCAAGGAGGCGCTGCAGAAGGCCATCCGGTCCCTGGAGATCGACGTCTATGGCCTCGAACCCCGGGCCCGGGACAGCCAGGAGGGGCGGGAAGCGCTGCTGAAGGGGATCCGCGAGAAGCTTCGGGTCCCCAAGTGTGACCGGGTCTTCCAGATCGCCGACGCCATCCGGCACGGGATGGATCTGGAGGAGATCCACGCCCTCACCAAGATCGACCCCTGGTTCCTGGCCAACATCCGCCAGATCGTGGAGTTCGAGGAGCGGCTGCGGAGGCCCGAAAGCGGCCGTCCCTCCCTGATCCGCCTGCTCACGGCCCCGGTGATGCGCGAGGCGAAGTCGCTGGGCTTCGCCGACCGACGGTTGGCCAAGCTGGTCGGGTCGGACGAGCTGACGGTCCGGGACGCCCGGAAGCGGATGGGCATCGAGGCGACCTTCAAGATGGTGGACACCTGCGCCGCGGAATTCGTCGCGTACACCCCGTACCTCTATTCCACCTACGAGCGGGAGTGCGAGGCCAACCCCACCGGCCGGCCGAAGGTGGTGATCCTGGGGGCCGGCCCCAACCGGATCGGCCAGGGGATCGAATTCGACTACTGCTGCGTCCACGCGGTCTTCGCGCTGCGGGAGCTCGGGTACGAGACCATCATGGTCAACTGCAACCCCGAGACGGTCTCGACCGATTACGACACGGCGGATCGCCTCTACTTCGAGCCGCTCACGCTGGAGGATGTCCTCAACATCGTGGAGAAGGAAAAGCCCGCGGGCGTCATCCTGCAGTTCGGCGGGCAGACGCCGCTCAAGCTGGCGGTGCCCCTCCAGCGGGCGGGCGTGAAGATCCTGGGGACGTCCCCCGACGCCATCGACCGGGCGGAGGATCGCGAACGTTTCAAGCAGCTCCTGCAGAAGCTGGGGTTGAACCAGCCGCCCAACGGCACCGCCGTATCCTTCAACCAGGCGGCCCTCATCGCCCGGCAGATCGGGTACCCGGTCCTGGTCCGGCCCTCCTACGTCCTGGGGGGGCGCGCCATGGAGATCGTGTACGACGAGGACGATCTGCGGGATTACATGGAGCGGGCGGTCCAGGCCTCGCCCGACCACCCCATCCTGGTGGACAAGTTTCTCGAGGACGCCATCGAGATGGATGTGGACGCCGTCTCGGACGGCACAACCGTGGTGATCGGCGGGATCATGGAGCACATCGAGGAGGCCGGGATCCACTCCGGTGATTCGGCCTGCTCCCTGCCCCCGCGCTCGGTCGGCGAAACCCTACTGAAGGAGATCCGGGAGCAGACCAAGGCCATGGCCCTGGAGCTGGGCGTGGTGGGTCTGATCAACGTCCAGTTTGCCATCAAGGACGAGGTGGTCTACGTCCTGGAGGTGAACCCGAGGGCCTCCCGCACGGTGCCCTTCGTCAGCAAGGCCATCGGGGTGCCCCTGGCCAAGCTGGCGGCCAAGGTGATGATGGGAGCAACCCTGAAGGAGCTGGGTTTCACCGAGGAACGCGCGCTGTCGCACGTGGCTGTCAAGGAGGCGGTGCTCCCCTTCGCGAAGTTCCCCAACGTGGACGCGGTCCTGGGGCCGGAGATGAAGTCCACGGGCGAGGTGATGGGGATCGACGCCGACTTCGGCCGGGCGTTTGCCAAGTCCCAGATCGCCGCCAGCGGGTGCCTGCCCATGAGCGGGACGGCCTTCCTCAGCGTGCGGGACAAGGACAAGCCCGCCGTGGCGGGTCTGGCCACCCGGTTGGCTGAGCTGGGGTTCCGCCTGATCGCTACCGAGGGCACGGCGGCCGTGATCCGGCGGGCCGGCGTTCCGGTAGAGCGGGTGTACAAGGTCACGGAGGGCCTGCGACCCCACGTCGTGGACAAGATGAAGAACGGCGAGGTGACGGTGGTGATCAACACGCCCGAGGGGCGGAGCGCCCGGATGGATTCCTATTCCATCCGCCGGACCGCCGTGACCATGGGGATCCCTTACTTCACCACGCTGGCCGCGGCCGCGGCCGCGGCCGAGGCGATCCGGGCCCTCCGGCAGCGCGAGCTGGGCATCCGCTCCCTGCAGGAATATCACGCCACCGTCTGAGGTCCCCGTGCGCGCCACCGTCGCATTCAACCGCCTGCTCTCGCCGGCCTACCTCCACCTGGGGATGGCCGCCCCGGGTTTTCCGGCAACTTTCCGTGCCGGGGAGTTCATTATGGTCCGCCCGGCCTGGATCGGTGACCCGTTCCTTCCCCGGGCGTTCTCCATCTACCGGATTTCCACCCGGCCGCCCGCCGCCGAGTCCTCCGCGCCCATCGTCGAGATCCTGTACAAGGTCCTGGGGAAGGGGACCCAGTGCCTGGCGCGGATGGAGCCCGGGCAGGAGGTCGAGATCCTGGGCCCGCTCGGCAACTTCTTCACAGTTCCGGATGTTCAGCGGCACGTGGTACTTGTTGCCGGCGGCATCGGGGTACCTCCGATTGCCGCGCTGGCCACACAGCTTGCCGAAACTGGCAACTGGCAACTGGCAACTGGCAACTTGGTCGTGTTCCTGGGGGGGAAGACCCACGAGGATATCCTGTGCGTGAAGGACTTCGAAGAGGCAGGGGCCAGCATCCACATCACGACAGAAGACGCCAGCCTGGGGACCCGCGGCCTCATCACTGACCTGCTCAGGCCATTCCTCCTCATGCCCCCCGCTCCTCGTGCTGAGTCTCGGGGCGAAGCCTCACGCCTGACGATGTATGCCTGTGGGCCGCCGGGAATGTTGGCGGCCGTCGCCAAGCTGGCGGGTGAGTTTGGCGTTCCATGCCAGATGTCGGTCGAAGCCAACATGGCCTGCGGCTTCGGTGCGTGCATGGGATGCGCCATCGAGATCAAAGGGGAAACCAGGAGCTTCAAGCTCGTGTGCAAGGACGGACCGATCTTTGATTCGCGGGAGATTGTCTGGCAATGAAGGAGGCAGGAGGCCACCCCGGGGGTGCCCGGCAGGAGGCGGCAGGCGGGGGATCCCCGACCCCTGACACCCGACCCTCGGCCTCAGTGAATATGGCAGTAGAGGTGGCGGGGATCCGGATGCAGAATCCGGTCATGACCGCCTCGGGAACCTTCGGCTATGCCGAGGAGTTCGAGAAGTACTTCGATCTCAACCGGCTCGGGGCGATCGTGGTCAAGACCATTACCCGCCTGCCGCGGGCCGGGAACCCACCCCCGCGAATCGTGGAGACCCCGGCCGGGATGCTGAACGCCATCGGCCTGCACAACGTCGGCATCGAGGTATTCATCCGCGACAAGCTCCCGTACCTCCGCCGGCTCTCGCCGCCCCTGATCGTTAACGTGGCGGGAGAATCGGTCGAGGATTTTCGGGAACTCACGAAGCGGATTAGTGATCAGGAGGGCGTGGCGGGGATCGAGCTGAACGTGTCTTGCCCCAACGTGGCCGGGGGGCTCGACTTCTCCAGCGACGCCCACCTGGCATACCGCGTGGTCAAGGCGGCCCGGGAGGCAACGCCCCTTCCCCTCATCCCGAAGCTGTCGCCGAACGTCACAGACGTTGTGACCATTGCCCGGGCGGCGGCCGAGGCCGGGGCCGACGCCATCTCGCTGATCAACACGCTGGTGGGCATGGCGGTGGACGTCCGGACCCGCCGGCCCAAGATCGGGAACGTGACCGGAGGCCTCTCCGGGCCCGCGATTCGCCCGATCGCGGTGCGCATGGTCTGGCAGGTGGCCCGGGCGGTCCGGTTGCCCATAATCGGGATGGGCGGGATAGTCACGGCCGAGGACGCGCTGGAGTTCCTCATCGCGGGCGCCACGGCCGTGGCCGTCGGGACGGCCAACTTCATCGACCCGGAAGCACCTGTGAAGATCATCGAGGGCCTCGAGCAATACTGCACTGCCAACGGAATTCAGAATGTCCGGCAGCTCATCGGCTGCCTGGAAATTCCCTCAGGGAGCGGCGAGTGAAGGACGACGAGGGGCGCGCGGGTCAGGCCTGGCTGTGGGCACCGGTGATCTTCTCGGCCCTTGGAGTCCTTGTCTCCGGATACTTGAGCGTCAAGCGATTCACCGGGGGCAACCTGGCCTGTACCCGCTGGGCCGACTGCGACATCGTGAACAACAGCGTGTACGCCAAGTTCTACGGCGTGCCGGTGGCCTTCATCGGGCTGGCGGGATACCTGGTCCTCATGGGTCTGGCCATGGCGGCCTTGCAGGCAGGGGGAGCCGTCCAGCGACGCCTCCTGGCGCTCGGCTTTTTCCTGACCCTGGGAGGCTTCGGCTTTTCTGTTTATCTCACCTACCTGGAGCTGTACGTCATCGAGGCCATCTGCGTCTGGTGCGTCGCCTCTGCGGTCCTGATCACCCTGCTGACCATCGTCGGCGGGATCAACCTCTGGCGGACAGTGCACGAGCCCCTGGACAGCTCTGCCACCCCGTCGCCCCTCCGCTCATAGCCGCGCGATCTTCATCCTGCGACTTGCCCCCGCCGAGTGAATCCTCAGAATTGTCCGCTTGCCCTGCCCAGACCGGCCGGAGGGTTTGATTCGTTTCGCCGCTGTGTTATCATCCGCTCGCCGTGTGAGCTAGTGGTTCAAGAGCCCCTCATACGACCTGTCCACTTCCACCCGGGAGGTTGCCGGTGATCGCCAAGCGTGCGCAGGAGATAGCGCCCTTTCTGGCCATGGAGGTCCTGGAACGCGCCGTCGAGCTCGAGGCCAAGGGCCATCACGTCGTCCACCTGGAGCTTGGCGAGCCGGATTTCCCGACCCCGGCCTGCATCCAGGAGGCCGTGGCCCGCGCTGTCCAAGGGGGGAAGATCGGTTATACCCACAGCCTGGGGATCCTGCCGCTTCGCGAGGCGATCGCCGAGCACTACCACACGAAGTATGGCGTCCAGGTTTCCCCGGAGCGGATCCTGGTGACTGCCGGGACCTCGCCGGCCATGTGGATGGTCTTCTCGGCCATCCTGGAGCCGGGCGACCAGGTCATCCTATCCAATCCTCATTACGCCTGCTACCCCAACTTCATCCGATTCTGCGGCGGGGAGCCCGTCACCGTGAGGGTGGACGAGGAGGACGGATTCCAGTTCCGGCCCCAGGCCATGCAGGCCCGCGTGGGGCCGCGGACGAAGGCCATTTTCATCAACTCCCCGGCGAACCCGACGGGGACGCTGCTCTCGGCAGACCGCATGGCGGCGCTGGCGGGACTGGGGCCGCTCATCATCTCGGACGAAATCTACCATGGGCTGGTGTACGAGGGGCGCGAACACTCGATGCTGGAGTTCACGGATCGAGCCATCGTCTTCAACGGATTCTCCAAGGCGTATGCCATGACCGGCTGGCGGCTCGGATATGCCATCGTCCCTCCCGAGCTAATCCGCCCGCTGCAGAAGATGCACCAGAACTTCTTCATCTCGGCCAACGCCTTCGTTCAGGCCGCCGGCATCGCCGCCCTGCGGGCGGCCCAGCCGGACGTGGAGCGCATGCGGGCGATCTACGACGAGCGACGCCGGTTCATCATCCCCGGTCTGCGGCGGCTGGGATTCGGGATCGCCACGGAGCCGACGGGGGCGTTTTATGTCCTGGCGAATGCCAAGCGCTTCACCACGGATTCCTATGCCTTTGCTTTCGAAATCCTGGAGCGGGCCAAGGTCGGCGTGACGCCGGGCGTGGATTTCGGTAGCAACGGCGAGGGGTACCTGCGCTTTTCCTACGCCAATTCCAAGGACAACATCGCCGAGGCGCTCCGCCGTCTGGAAGCCTTCCTGGCCAGACGCTAGCGGCGGAATCGACCTGCGCGCGGGGGATCGTCCCGAAAGGAAAACCAAAATGGACCATCCCCACCTCAGGATACGGCCCTGCTGGACGTGAGTGGTCCGGCGTGGACCCAGGATGTTTTCAAAGCTTGTGACGGCGGGAAGAAGGTCCCTGGGGGTGGGTCTGCTGTTGGCTTGTGTGGAAGCCGTGGCGGGATGCGCGGCGCCCCCGGGGACCAGGGTCGAAGCGGTGCCGACGGCAGTGGAGGAAGGACCGCGGCGCCCGCTCAGCCGGATCGCGCCGAGACTCCGGGCCCTCATCCGGGCGGGTGAGGCTCTCTGGCAGCGACCCCCGGTCGAGGACAACACGATCGCGTGCGCCACGTGCCATTTCGACGGCGTCGAATTTGAAGAGTGGGCGACCAGCTTTCCCAAGGTGAGGCCGATGCCGCCGCCCTTCACGCGGGTAATGACGCTCCAGCAGGCGGTGGGGGAGTCGGTCGCGACCCACTATCGAATTCCTCCGGGCAGCCGGAACCGGCAGGTGTCCCGGGCCATCACCGCCTATCTCAGCTGGATCGGGGAGGGGCGTCCCTTCACTCCAGGAGTTGCCGCTCGCCAGCCCGTCTTTCCCCACCGCATGGCAGCCCTCCGGGAGAGTATCGCCCGGGGTCGGGCGCATGTCGAGCGGAGCTGCGCCGGGTGCCATGCTGATTTCGCCAGGTTCGGCGAGGTGGCGGCCACCTTTCCCCGCGTCCCGCGTGCCGGGGCCGCCGTGATGACGCTGGAGGAGTATCTCCAAGACCACACAGGACCGGCCTGGGACAGTCCCGAGGCGGCCGACATCGCCGCCTTCGTAACGGCCCGCGCCCAGGGACGCATTCTTCAGCCGGGTGGAACCTTGCAACCCCAGCAACCCACGGAGGGCGATTCCGATGAGCTGGCAATATGACCACGTCCACTTCAAGTGCAGCGATCCCGAAAAGACGGTTGGATTCTTCAAGGAGAACTTCGGCGCCAAGGAGGTTGCTCGGTTCGAGGTAAACGGGATGTCCATCGTCACCTTGGATATCGGGGGTCTCTGGTACAATGTCTCGCCCCGGCGGCCAGGGGAATCTGTCGATCCCAGGACGGAGCCGGCGCGCTACGGCGTGTATCATATCGCCCTCAAGACCAAGGACCTGACGGCCGAAGCAGCGAAGCTGAAGGCCCGCGGCGTCAAGTTCACCCAAGAGGTTGCCCAGTCCAACCCGACGACGAAGTACGCCTTCATCGAGGGGCCGGACGGGATCTCGATCGAACTTCTGCAGCGCGACTGAGGGGGAAAAAGGCCGGGCAACCGCCAAGACGCCAAGCCTCCGCCTCCCACGGCATGCTTGGCTCCTTCCCATTGACGGATGCCTAGACATGGCACGCCGAGGAAAACCGACAGCGAAGGTGGGGGGGAGACGAAAGGCGTTCGTTCTCCCGACGAAGGCGAGGGTCGGGAAGATCTTGGCCATCCTGGCCAAGACCTACCCGGACGCCCGGTGCGAGCTGAGTTTCTCGACGCCATTGGAACTCCTGGTGGCTACGATCCTCTCGGCGCAGTGCACCGACGCCCGGGTGAACCAGGTCACCCCCCACCTCTTCAAGAACTACCCGTCTGCCACGGCGTACGCCAAGGCCGACCCGAAGACCTTCGAGCAGGAGATCCGCACCACCGGCTTCTTCCGCAGCAAGGCCAAGAACATCATCGCCTGTTGCCAGAGGCTGGCGCGAGAGTTCGGCGGCCAGGTGCCCCGAACCATGGAGGAGCTGGTCACCCTACCGGGTGTGGGCCGGAAGACGGCGAACATTATCCTGTACAACGCCTACGGCATCCCCGGGTTCGCGGTGGATACCCACGTGGCGCGGGTGACGGGCCGCCTGGGCCTCGTGGACACGGAGGACCCGGACAAGATCGAGGAGGCCATCTGCCGCAGCGTGCCCCGTGAGAGTTGGGGGCAGGCCACCCATCTGTTCATCTTCCACGGCCGGCGCACTTGCCATGCGAAGCAGCCGCGCTGTCCCGAGTGCACCCTCCGATCCCTTTGTCCCTGGCCCGGGAAGCGATGAGGCGAGGCGGATTCTGGGCCGGCGTCGCATCCACGGCACCCGTCGTGCCCGGCGCGGTGGCCTTTGGCCTGGTCTACGGCATCTTGGCCCGCCAGGCCGGGTTGAGCCTGGCTGCCACCGTGATCATGTCCCTCCTGGTCTTCGCCGGGGCCGCCCAGTTCACCGCGGTGGGGATGTGGGGACAGGCCGGTGGCCCGCTCATCGTACTGACCACCTTCATCGTCAACCTCCGGCATCTCCTGATGGGGGCATCGGTGGCGCCGCACCTGCGGGGGCAGCCGGGCCGCTGGAAGTCACTGCTGGCGTTCGGGCTCACCGATGAATCCTATGCGCTCGCCATCTCGCGGTATCTCTCGGGAGGCGGGAGCCGGGAGTTTTTCCTCGGCGCGAACCTTGGCCTGTATGTAGGGTGGAACCTCAGCACGGTGGTGGGCGCCGTCCTGGGCGGCCTGGTGGTGGACCCCGGCCGATGGGGGATCGAACTGGTCTTTCCGCTGACGTTCCTCGGTTTACTCATGCCTCTCCTCGTCCGACCGGGGACGATGGTGGTTGCCCTGACATCGGGAGCCGTGGCGGTAACGACGGCTGCATGGCTGCCCGGGAAGGGGAACCTGGTGCTGGCGATTCTGGTGGCGAGTGGGCTTGGCGCCGCGCTGGAGGGGCGGTGGACACGTACGCAGTGATCCTGGGAATGGCCCTGGTGACCTACGCGACCCGGGCGCTGGCGGTGTTTCTGCTCTCGCGGCAGCTCGCGCCGGGGGTCGAGCGGTTCCTGGGCCATATCCCGGCCTCAGTCTTCGCTGCGCTGGTGGCCCCCCCGCTCCTGGCCCCGCAGGGGAGCTTCAGTCCCGGGCTGCCAGCCGTGGCGGCGATCCCGGCCGCGGTGGTGGCGTGGCGGACAGGCCAGGTGATGCCAACGATCGTGGTCGGACTGGGAGCTTACTGGATGCTGCGGTGGGTGCTCGGATAACCGAAAAGCGTTCGGTTGTTCGAGGGTGCAATGGTTCGGTTGTACTCAAAGCACGGTGGAACTACCGAACGCTCGAACGACCAAACCACCGAACGCTGTTGAGTTGAGTTCAGGCCACTTTGCGCCCGAAGCGTCGGTAGTAGCACGCGTCGCAATAGGCGACGTCATCGAACTTGTGGTGGATCCAGAGGTCGCTACGGGGGAGCCGTTGCCCGCAACCCAGGCAGGGCAGTCGTTGCCTCGCCCGGGCGGCATCGGCTTGCGCGTCAAGGTATTCCGCAATGCCCGTGGTGAGCCAGTCCTCGGTGAGGTAGGCCCTCAGGGCGCTCAGCCAGTCGGCGGCAGGCGGGTCCGAATGGTGGGAGGTGTTTCTGCTATCTCCGGGGCGATCCATGGCGGCCTATTGAATCATGGAGGCGACGGTTGGTCAAAGGGTTTCTCGCCGCCGTGCCTGAGGAATTCTGTTGCCGTGGATCCTGGGCTCAAGTATCGTCTGGCCGAGTTCCCACCTGAGCGATCTGCCCGGTCTCGCGAACGACCATGAAAATCGCCATGCGACGGCGCCCACGCGGCTGGACGGTTGCAGCGCTGCTTGGCTGGGCCGGATGGTGCCTGTTGACGGGTCCTGCCCCCGCCGCGACCACTCCGGCCGACGCCGGGGAAGCCACCGATCGTCTGGCGAAGGGGTTTGATCGGTCGGCGCTCCAGCAAGAGCTGGCTCGCCCCCTGGCCACGCTACAGGAGCAACCCGCCGGGGTATTGCGTGCCTATGTTCAGCGGCTGGCGGACCATCAGTTTGCCCTGGAACTGGCGGTGGATGTGTCGCCGTCAGAAAGGCGCATTCTGAGCGAGCAGATCCTGGCGCGCATTGGTCAGGTTGGCCTCCTGATCCGCATGCGGGCAGGCGGGGGGCCGATCGCGGAAAAGGGAATAGGACCGCTGACCTCGGACGCGGGCCCGCCGCCGGACGATCTGTTCACGGTCGCCGCGCAGAACGCCGGCCTGCTGGTCCGCCTGCTCCTCGGCCTGCTGGTCGCCTTTGCCCTGGGCTACCTGACGGCCCGTCGCCGGGTTTTGAGATCGGCGGTTCCTGCCGGCCAAAGGCACCCGGGGGTCCGGACCCCCGGGTGCGGACAGGCGACCGACCCGACGGGAGAGGGCCGATCGGTCACTCTGATGGAGATTCGTTGGGCCTTGGCCGCTGGACGCACCGTTCTGCTTCAGATGGGGTACGAGATCGCCCCATCCCAGCGAACCCGGTTCCTGGATCTCGTTCGCGAAATACGAGGGGTGCTAGGCGGCGTGCAGGGACAGACGTACACGGTGTGGGAGGACCCGGCTCATCCGAACCGGTTTTACGAGCTGCTGGTGTGCCGCCAGGTCGGGGTTCTGGATCACCTGACGGCAGGGGATGGGCCGCTGGCACACCTGACAGAGCAGGTGGAAGCCTGCCGCGCGCCAGATGGGTTCTTCCTGCGTCGCGTCTGGCTGGATGCCGTTCCTGAGCAGGGATGGGCGCCCCCTTCCCGCCTTCGCTGATCCCAGATCACGCGGTTCATCCGAAACGTTGCCGTTCTCTCGCTGAGCTCGCCAATCCCGCCAGAGGCGGGACAAGACTTGCCGGGCCCTTCGCATGAAAATCGAGGCCCTCCCGGGATAAGTTTGGCCCTCCCTCTCCTTGCGCCCTTGGCGATCTGGGCGTGAAAATTTCCGACTGAGTGGTCAGCGGGGAGCCTTTCCGCTCCCCAGCCAGGATGCCGGGATCTTCCCGGTGCCCTGGCACATGGCGCAGGGGGACGTGGGCGCCCACCGCTTCGGGACCTTGGGATTCGCAGGCCATTCAAATCTCCCCCGACCCCCGCACCCAGGACACGGGACCTTATTCTCCTGCTTGGCGTCTTGGCGGTTCAAGTTCTGCGCTTTCCGGGCTATGGGCGTCCCCCAAACCACCGATTGTAGATGACCTTGATGTCTGCGCCTGGCGGACCGGCCCCATAAAAGCCATCCGGCATCCCGTCCAACCCCTCCGCCTGGTACAACGTGAATCGCTTCCGTTCCTCGCCGGTGTGGATGAATCGCGGGAACCGATCCAGGTCGCAAAAACGGTGCAGCCCCTCCGCGGGCAGGATACCACCGGCGCTGGACACCCCCCGATGCCGGGCCGCGATCCGGGCCTGGGGGCTGCGGCCCCGAGCCGCCTCAATTTCGGTGCAGGATTCCACCTCCCAGACGTTCACCATCCCCATCGTGCTTCCTCCTCGAGAAAGATCGCAGGACAGCTCGCCCTTCCGGGCCCGAATATGGATGTCTTGCGTATCTTATGGCCGAGGGATGTCGGTCCTGTCAAGAGGCAGCCATGGACAAGAGCGCCGGGACACCTCATCGGCGCGGTGCCGCCCGAGATTGCGGGATGGTCGTGCCGGCAGGAGATTCCCGCGACGGGAACGATGTGGATCCGGCTGGGGAATGGCGTGCCCGACGCGATTTGAACGCGTGACCTTCGGCTCCGCAGGCCGACGCTCTATCCAAGCTGAGCTACGGGCACCCGTGCCTGACCGCTTGAGATTGCTAGGAAGGCTACACCCGTCCGGCATCGGCGTCAAGCGCGGAATGGTCGAACGTGGCCGCAGACGTGCCCGTCAACTTCCGGCTTGCAGGCCTAGTGTTCAGATTCCTTGGTTGTGGGTTCGAGTTTCCCAATCGGCATGGCACCCCCTGCGAAGGCCATGACCGTTCCTGCAGCCAGGCCCCGGGGAGGTCTTTTCCCGTCGCGATCGGTAGGCCGGGGAAGGAGTATGGACGAATTTACCGCTTTTTCCTTGCCGCCCCTTGTGACCCAGGCTTCTTCGCGTACTTCACGGCAAAAGACCCAAAGGCCGCCTTCTTCGAGTACACCACCATTGGCCTCGGCGGGGGGATCAGTTCGACCTTGAGCCGTCGGCCGAGCGCGGAGGCAGCCCTCGCCAAGGTTCCAAGGGTGTAGCCGCGATAGTCGCCGTGTTCCAGCCGAGCCACTGCGGGTTGGGATGTCCCCATCCGCCGGGCAAGCCCCGCTTGCGTCAATCCTGCGGCCTGTCGAGCTTGGGCGATCTGCTCCGCGATCTGAAGACGCTGGAGTTCGGCTTCATACTCCTGCGCGAATTCCGGGTCGCGGAGTTCTTCCTTGAGGGTCCGACGGAATGGAGCACTTTTGGCCATGGCTCAACTCTCCTGCACCTCCTGTAGCCGAGCGCGAGCGGTTTCCAACTCCGGGGCGGGATGGTTCGGGTCTTCTTCAAAAAGCCGTGTAGCAGCACGATCTTCTGGCCTGGAAAGAAGGTGTAGAGAATCCGCACCTCATACCGGCCCACGCTCACTCGCAGTGCGAAGAGCCCTCCACCGAGGGCTTCTGAAATCGGAGTCGCGGCCCGGTTGCCCACTTCCTGCAAATGCGTGAGGTGGGCACGCACCCTGGCCCTCACCTTGGTCGGGAGACCGTTGATAAAATCCTCGACGGGACTCTCACCGTCATCACGCTCGTACCGTTCAAGGGTCCAGGCCATATCTCTTATATCATCTCTGATATGGAGGCGCAAGCCCTAATGCGAGCCCACGACAAAACAGCAAGGCCCTGGGCGCACGGCGGTGCGGCACGCCCAGGGCCTCGCGGACTAAAGCTGCAGCCCTCCAGGCTCCCGTGATCTTGGTGGCCGCCTTGATTGTCGGGGGAAGATACCAAAATCCTCGAGCCTTGCAAGCAAAAACACGGGGGCTGGCGGCCCCTACCTACAGTCCCCCAAGTTATCCGGGCTTCCTTTGGCCGGACAAGGGCAAACAGAAACGAGCTGGAAACTTGTAACAGATCGAACCAAGGTGGCGGCGTTTAAGGGCCATCGGTGTTGCAACTCGCATGACTTTGGGACGGGATTTCAGCACCTCTAGGTGCCCAGCGGCCCGACTGGTGACGTCCTATACTCGGTGTAAAAATGTGAAGGCGTAGGGTATCCTCCCCGGTGAGCACACACCGGACCGTCCGCCGCGGACGGAGAAAGGAGCCCC
>Ga0209172_10002379_pt1 | contig 33363 bp, 33 predicted proteins | sample LarsenN4metaG_FD_184113 | JGI IMG/M metagenome (GOLD analysis project Ga0209172, IMG submission 184113) | Hot spring sediment bacterial and archeal communities from British Columbia, Canada, to study Microbial Dark Matter (Phase II) - Larsen... ... | reverse complement strand
CCTGATGGGCCGGATTTCCGAATTCGTCGCGAGCTTCTCGCCGCGCACGCTGGCCTATGCCGGCACCGCGGCCGCTCTGGCCATTCTGCTGCAGGCGGCGGTCATCACGACCTCCCTGGTCAGCCAGCCGGAAAGCGGCGGCTTCCGCACGGTCGCGATCGAGCGCGGCGCTCCGGCCGGAGAGGGCGCCTTCGCACAGGTGCGGTTCAACCCGCAGGCGACGGCCGCCGACATCACGGCCTTTCTGGAAGCCAACAAGGCGACCATCGTGTCCGGACCCGCGGCCGGAACCGGCATGTACAAGGTCAAGGTATCGATGACCAATCTGCCGAAGGAGCAACTGGACGAGATCGTCCGGCGCCTGCAGCAGAACAAGGCCGTCGGCCTGGCTGCGCCCGCCGAGTAAGGGGCAGGACGCCTTAAATCGGGCGTCTTGCCGGTGTTCAAATGGGGCGCGTCACGGAGGCTTTTGGGCCATGCGGTCGCATCGGACAGTTTTCGAAAAATACATTGCAGTCACGTTAGGCGCTGCAGTTCTGCTGGCGATTCCTGCAACGGCATCTGCGCAGGGCTACAGCACGGGACCGCGCGCTCCCAACATCAACATGGGTTCGGTCGGGCCGCGCGCGCCGGAATTCCGCACGCCGCCGAGCTATTCCACGCAAAGCTACGGCACGCCGGAGGCGACCCCCAAGACGAAGCCGAAGACACGGTCGCTGCAGCCGGAGGAAAGCAAGGGGACGGGTCAGTCCCAACCGACATCATCACGCACGACGGGCCTGCCGCCTGCCGGCGAGCAGCGCTTCGTGCAGAACGAGGTGGTGATTGAGGTCGATGGTCGGCCGTCGACCGACGCGGTCGATGCACTGGCGCGACGGCACCGTCTCAACCGCATCGAATCCCAGAGTTTCGAACTGACCGGCACGACCATGTTCCGCTGGTCGATTCCGCAGGGCCGCTCGATGCGCGATGTCATCCGCGGGCTCGAGGCCGACCGCAGCGTGCGCTCGGTGCAGCCGAATTATCAGTACCAGTTGCAGCAAAGCGCGCGCCCCTATGGGGATCCCGCTCAATACGCGCTCAACAAATTGCGCCTGATGGAAGCCCACACGCTCACGCGCGGCGACAGTATCCTGGTGGCGGTGATCGATTCCGGAATCGACGCGTCGCATCCCGAGCTTGTTGGCGTCATCGCGGATTCGATCGACACCGCGGGCGGCAGCGAGCCGCATACACACGGAACCGGGATAGCCGGAACGATTGTTGCGCGCTCGCGCCTGATGGGCGTCGCGCCGCGGGCGAAAGTTCTGGCGGTGCGGGCCTTCGATCCCTCGGGCAGCGGCGCGGAAGGCACGACTTTCAGTATCCTCAAGGGACTGGATTGGTCGGTGGCCAAAGGCGCGCGCGTCGTCAACATGAGCTTTGCCGGCCCGAAAGATCCGGCGCTGGGACGCGCCCTCGCGGCGGCGAACAAGAAGGGCGTGGCGCTGATTGCCGCGGCCGGCAATGCCGGGCCGAAATCGCCGCCGCTCTATCCGGCCGCCGATCCGAATGTGATCGCCGTGACGGCGACCGATGCGGAAGACAATCTGTTCCAGCCCTCCAATCGCGGCAACCATGTCGCGGTCTCGGCGCCGGGTGTCGATATTCTGGTGCCGTCGCCGGGCGCGGCCTACCAGGTGACGTCGGGTACGTCCTTTGCGGCCGCGCATGTGAGCGGCATCGCGGCCTTGATCCTCGAGCGCAATCCCGGCCTGTCGCCTGACGGCCTGCGCCGCATTCTGCTGTCGACCGCCAAGGATCTGGGCCCGAAAGGCCGCGACAAGGATTTCGGTGTCGGTCTTGCAGACGCCTATCAGGCGGTGATGTCGGCTGGTGGCAAGCCGAACGAGGCCATTTCGTCCAACGAAGCGGGAAGCAGGTAGCGACAATTGCGCGGTGCTACGCACAGGGCCGGGCAGCCGATCTTGTGGGCGCTTGCGCTTGCGGCCTGCGCGACGGCGGCCAACGCGGCATCGATCTCCGTTGCCGACGGCGATTCCTTTCGGATGGACGGCCGGCACTTTCGCCTGCAGGATATTGACGCGCCCGAGTTGCACCAGAGATGCAAAGATCCGCAGGGCCGCGAATGGGCCTGCGGCCGCCAGGCGCGCGATGAGTTGCGGCGCTTGCTGACGCAAGGACCGGTGAGCTGCCAGACCATCACCAGGGATCGTTTCGAGCGCCAGGTTGCGGTCTGTACGGCGGGCGGACGTGATATCGGGGAGGCTATGGTCCGCAACGGCTGGGCCACCGCCTACAAGGGCAGGGGATTTACCAGCCGCTATGTCAGCGCCGAGAACGAGGCCCGGGCGGCGAGGCGCGGTCTGTGGGCAGGCTCGTTCGAGGCGCCTCGGCAATGGCGGCAGGGTCACCCGCGCGAGGATGAGGGCGGCGAGGCGCTGTCGCGCGGCGCGCAGGACTGGCTGCGGCAGAAGGCGCAGGCCCTGTCGACCTGGTTTCGCTCGGTCTGGACGCGGCCCTGAGCGGCCCATCCGATTTAGTTCATTGAATAATCTTCTATAATTTTCCTTTGAACCCTCTCCCGCCGGGCCGACACCAATGCGCAAGGGGCCGCGATTGGCCCGTTGGATGCCCAGAGGGAGAGAACCATGACCATCCGTTCCAAGATTGCTGCCGTTGCTATTGCCGCTGTGACCCTGACCGGCGCGTTTGCCGCCACCAGCCAGGAAGCCCACGCTTCGAAATTCGGCACTGGCCTCGCCATCGGCATTGGCGCCGGCGCGCTGATCGCCTCGGGCGCCTATGCCCACGGTTACGGCTACGGCTATTACGCCCCGGTCCACTGCCACTGGGTGAAGCGCTACGACGCCTACGGCTACTACATCGGCAAAGTGCGGGTGTGCGGCTAAGCCGACCGGCTGACCGAGACGCGGTCGGCGCTCGCGCCCCTTCCACCCAGCGCCGATCTGCTTGGCCCGCCCGGCAATGTCCCCGCCGGGCGGGTCTTTAACAAATCTGTGAAGGCGTCATGCACGTTTCGTGTTGCCGCCCCATAGCGTGGAAAAGGTCTAAAATGGTCTAAGATGTGCCGCTGGTCCTTTGCGGTGGTGTCGAGCAAATCTGGGAGGCTTCGATGATTCGTGTTGTTGTCTGGTCCGCGCTCGTCTTGACGGCGTCATTGCTCGTGGCCCCGGATGCACGGGCGCAGATGTCGAAGGACGAAATTGTCAAATCGCTGAAGCCGGCGCAGGGACTGACGCGGTCCTTGACCACGCGCAAGATCGAGGTCATTCCCGGCAAGGAAGCGGAGGTCCTGGACAAGAACAAGGACCTGCCGAAGATCAACCTCACCATCGAATTCGAATACAATTCCGACAAGCCGACGCCGGCCGGGATGCAGCAGCTCAGCGCGCTTGGCGACGCCTTGCGTGATCCCAGTCTGAAAGGTTTCCGCTTCATGCTCGCCGGTCACACCGATGCGCGCGGCTCGGACGGTTACAATCAGGGGCTGTCGGAGCGCCGCGCGCTGGCGGTGCAGCGCTTCCTTGCAGGCTCGGCGCAGATCGATCCCGTGCGGCTCTCGACCGTCGGTTTTGGCCGCACGCGTCTGCTTCCCAACATGAATCCTGACGATCCGCGCAACCGGCGTGTGGAAGTCGTCAATCTCCTGAATTGATCACGTTGGCTTGAGGCTTTTCGAACGTACGCGGCAACACCGGCGACCAATTTCTGACAAGGCGGATATCGCCTGCAGTCGCACCATTTTTCACGGGAGACCACTATGAGCGGTCGTAGACAGGTAGGAGTGCAGGGCAAGGTACACGGCCTGGCGGTCGCGGCGGCGATCGGCTTTGCACTGACGGCGTTGCCGGCTTCGGCGGCGACGGAAGTTGTGCCGCCGACGGATCCGGTCGAAAAGGCCGCGTTCGACGTGCTCGACAAGCACTGCGCCCGCTGCCACCAGGATGGAAAGCTGACCTCGCGCGAGCGGCCGGCCAAGAATTTCGGCAACGTGCTCAAGCTCGACGAGATCGCGTCCAATCCGAACTATATTCTTCCGGGCAATCCTTTCGGCTCCAAGCTGTTCAAGCAGATCACCGACAAGGAAATGCCCTACGACGTCGCCTATGAGGGCGACACGCGCTACGCGAACGTCTCGGAGGCCGAACTCAAGGCGCTCGAGACCTGGATCCAGCAGCTGGGCAGCAAGTCCGCGGCCGCCTGCGGCGAGCGCAAGTTCGTCAGCCACGAGGACATGATCGGCCTGATCGCGGCAGACCTCGACAAGCAGCCGCGCGCCCGCAAGAAGGGCACGCGCTACCTGACGCTGACGCATCTCAAGAATGCCTGCACTGGCGACGAGGCGATGAAGGTGTTCCGCCAGGGCGCGATCAAGCTGGTCAACAGCCTGAGCCGCTCGTCGGACGTCGTGCGTCTGGAAACGGTCGATCCGGAAGAAACCATCATCCGGATCAATATCGACGATCTCGGCTGGGATGCGAGCGACTGGGATACCGTGCTCGCCACCTATCCCTACAACTTGCAGCCGGAGACCGAGCTGACCAACGTGCTCAAGAGCGCGTCGGGCACGCAGATGCCCTATGTGCGGGCCGACTGGTTCGCCTTCGCGGCCGCGCAACCGCCGCTCTATGACAAGCTCCTGAAGCTGCCCAAGACGTTCCAGGCGCTCGCGAAAGAGCAGGGCGTAGACGTCGAGGGCAACATCAGGAAGTTCATCGCCCAGCGCTCCGGCTTCCAGAAGTCGGGCGTGAGCCAGAATAACCGGCTGATCGAGCGTCACCCCTCGCGCAGCGGCTATTTCTGGACGTCATACGACTTCGCCGGCAACAAGGCCCGTCAGTCCCTGTTCGAAGCGCCTCTCGGCCCCACTGGCCCGAATGCGTTCCAGCATGACGGTGGCGAAACGATCTACAGCCTGCCTAACGGCTTCCAGGCCTATTACCTGAATACCGAGAAGGGCGTGCAGATCGACAAGGGCCCGACCACGATCGTGCGCGACCTGTCGCGCAAGGATCTCGCGGTCACCAACGGTATCTCCTGCATGGGCTGCCATGACCAAGGCATGCGCAAGGCCAAGGACGAGATCCGCAACATCGTGCTGGCCGGCCGCAGCTTCTCGAAGGAGGTCCGCGATCAGGTGGAAGCGCTTTATCCGCCGGTTGAAAAAATGGACCAGCTGATCGAGAACGACGCCAAGCGTTTCGCCGACGCCATGTTCCGCGCGGGCCTTGAGCCCACGCTCAAGCTGAACGGCGTCGAGATGATCAACGCGCTGGCCAAGCGCTACGAGGACGACGTCGATATCAACCTGGCCGCGGCCGAATTCGGCATGACCAAGGACGAGTTCAAGGACGCCGCCGGCGATGCCGACCGCAAGTTCAAGGCGCTGATCCGCCGTCTCGAGCAGGGCTCGGTTCCCCGCGACCAATTCGAGACGACCTATCGTGAGCTCGCCAAGAGCATCACCGATGAGGAAGAGGTGAAGGTCGCGGGCGCCGCTGCCGCGCCCAAGGCCAAGGTGACGGCTGCCAAGCCGGCTGCCGGCGCCGACCTGTCACTGATCTCCGACCGCGACAGCTACAAGGTTGGAGACACGCCGGTCTTCACCGTCGTCTCCAACAAGGATTGCTTCCTGACACTGAGCAATCTCGACGAAAAGGGCACACTCACGGTTCTTCTGCCGAACAAGTTCCAGCAGAACAACCGCATCAAGGCCGGCCAGGAAGTGCAGTTCCCGGGACCCAAGGCGCCGTTCCAGTACCGGATGGCCGACAAGGGCTTCGAGACTGTGATCGCGACCTGCAGCGAAGGCGCCGAAGTCGACGGCATCAAGCACGACTTCGCCAAGGCCAACCTGACGACGGTGCAGAACTACACGCGGTCCGTCGCCCGTGCGATCGCGGTCGAAGGCAAGCCGCTGGCGGTCGACGTTGCCAAGTCGGGCGGAGCGCCGGTGTCGGTGCAGACCGCGAAGGCGCCCCCGGCGAAGCGCGAGGTCAGCCGCGCCGCCGTCAAGATCGAGGTGCAGTAGATCTCGCGCTGATCCGCAGGGCCGGTCCTTCGGCACTGCAACAAAAATCGGGCTGGAGGCCGGGAACGGTCTCCAGCCTTCTCTTTTTGCCGCGCAGGGCGGCTCGGTTGTCTCCGCCATTGGCGGAACGCGCGGCGGGGAGAACCCCCGTTCTTGATGGGCGCCCGCTGTGGGAACCGGCCTTTCCACTCGTCAGCTGCATGCCAAATCCGCGTTTCCACCAAACGCTTTAACGAAAGAAAGATGACGCCGGCCCTGACCAGATTTTGCTCTGGACGATGTCCCCGAAACATGCGGAAGATGCCGCATGAGTTGGGGGAAGTGCTGTAAATGAGTGAGGACGTCATCCTCGAAACCGAGGAGCTCACCAAGGAGTTCGCAGGCTTTGTCGCTGTCAACGGCGTCAACCTGCGTGTCGAACGCGGGACGATCCATGCCTTGATCGGGCCGAATGGCGCCGGCAAGACCACGTGCTTCAACCTGCTGACCAAGTTTCTCAATCCCACCCGCGGACGCATTTCGTTCAAGGGCCGCGACATTACCGCCTTGCAACCGGCGGATGTCGCCCGGCTCGGCATGGTGCGGTCGTTCCAGATTTCGGCGGTGTTCCCGCATCTGACCGTTCTGGAGAATGTCCGCGTCGCGCTGCAGCGGCAGCGGGGCGGCTCGTTCGACTTCTGGCGGTCGCGATCGGTTCTCGACATGTTCAACGATCGCGCGATCCAACTCATCGACGATGTCGGGCTTGCCGAATTCACGCACACGACCGCAGTCGAGCTGCCCTATGGCCGCAAGCGTGCGCTGGAAATCGCCACCACCCTGGCGCTCGATCCGGAAATGCTGCTGCTCGACGAGCCGATGGCCGGCATGGGGCACGAGGATATCGACCGCATCGCGGCCTTGATCAAGCGCGTCTCCTCCGATCGCACGATTCTCATGGTGGAACACAATCTCAGTGTCGTGGCCAATCTTTCGGACCGAATCACCGTGCTGACGCGCGGGCGGATTCTCGCCGAAGGCAATTACGACACCGTCTCCAACAATCCGGAAGTGCGCGAAGCCTATATGGGGACCGGCCATGCTTGATCCGCGCACAGCTCTTCTCTCGGTCGAGAATCTGCAGGCCTGGTATGGAGAGTCGCATATCCTGCACGGTGTCACCTTCGATGTCTTCCCAGGCGAAGTGGTCACGCTGCTCGGTCGCAACGGCGCAGGCAAGACGACGACGCTGAAGTCGATCATGGGTATCGTCGGCCGGCGCAATGGCTCCGTCCGCTTCGAAGGCGACGAGTTGATCAGGAAGCCGTCGAATGCGATCGCGCGCGCCGGAATCGCCTTCTGTCCGGAAGAGCGGGGCATCTTCGCCAGCCTCAATGTTGAAGAGAACCTGCTATTGCCGCCGCAGGTGAAACCCGGCGGATTGCCGCTCGATCGCATTTTCGAATTGTTTCCAAACCTGAAGGAGCGCCTTGGGTCGAGTCAGGGCACGAAGCTCTCTGGCGGGGAACAGCAGATGCTGGCGATTGCCCGCATCCTGCGTACCGGCGCACGCCTGCTGCTGCTCGACGAGCCGACCGAAGGCCTTGCGCCCGTCATCATCCAGCAGATCGGCAAGACCATCCGCACTCTGAAGCAGCAGGGGTTCACCATCCTTCTGGTGGAACAGAATTTCCGCTTCGCGCAGACGGTCGCAGATCGCTACTATGTGATGGAGCACGGCAAAATTATCGATAAACTTCTGAACTCAGAAGTCGAGGCGAACCTCGAAAAGCTGCACGACTATCTCGGAGTCTGACGGCGTATCGTCGCGCCCGAATAACACGGAGGAATGCAAATGAAACGGTTCATCGGTTTCACGGCCCTGGCCGTCGCGCTGTCCTGCGCGACTGCGCAGGCGCAATGGTCCGACGGCGTCATCAAGATCGGCGTCATGAATGACATGTCCGGCACCTATGCCGATCTGAGCGGCCCCGGATCGGTGTTGGCAGCGCGCATGGCCGTGGAGGATTTCGGTGCCGAGAAGAAGGGCATGAAGGTCGAGATCGTGGGTGCCGACCATCAGAACAAGCCGGATATCGGCTCCAACGTCGTGCGCACCTGGATCGATGTCGACAAGGTCGACGTCATCGTCGACGTGCCGACGTCATCGGTCGCGCTGGCGGTCAACCAGATCGTCAAGGACAAGAACAAGGTGTTCCTGGTCTCGGGCGCCGCGGCGTCCGACCTCACCGGCAAGGCCTGTACGCCCAACACTATCCACTGGACCTATGATACCTGGGCGCTTGCCAACGGCACCGGCAACGCGATCGTGAAAACGGGCGGCGACAGCTGGTTCTTCCTCACCGCAGACTATGCCTTCGGGCATGCGCTGGAACGCGACACGGCGGCGGTCGTCGAGAAGAACGGCGGCAAGGTCGTCGGCAAGGTGCGTCACCCGTTCCCCGGCACCGACTTCTCGTCCTTCCTGCTGCAGGCGCAGACATCGAAGGCGAAGATCATCGGCCTGGCCAATGCCGGCAGCGACACCATCAACTCGATCAAGCAGGCGTCGGAATTCGGCATCGTACAGGGCGGACAGAATCTGGCGGCGCTGCTCGCCTTCATCACTGATGTGCACGCGCTCGGCCTCAAGACCGCGCAGGGTCTGATCATGACTGAAGCCTGGTACTGGGACCTGAACGACGCCAACCGCGAATTCGCCAAGAAATTCTCGGCGCAGAACAAGGGCGTCTATCCCAGCATGGTGCATGCCGGCGTCTATTCGGCGGTCACTCATTACCTCAAGGCGCTCGAGGCTCTGAAGAGCGACGCTGATGGTGCTGCGGTGGTCAAGAAGATGAAGGAAATCCCGACGGAGGATAAATTGTTCGGCAAGGGCGAAGTCCGCGCCGATGGCCGCAAGATTCATCCTATGTATCTGTTCGAGGTGAAGAAGCCGGAAGAATCCAAGGGCGCGTGGGACTATTACAAGGTTCGCGCCACGATCCCCGCCGACCAGGCCTTCCGTCCGCTCAAGGACGGCGGCTGCCCGCTGGTTTCCAACTGACGTAAGACCCTAGGGCGGAGCGGGCCGACGACCCGCTCCGCGTCTGGTCAGCGACGCACATGATCGAAATCTTCGGCGTTCCCTCGCAGGCTTTGTTCGGTCAGTTGCTGCTCGGGCTGATCAACGGCTCGTTCTATGCATTGCTGAGCCTCGGCCTGGCCGTGATTTTCGGGCTGCTCAACATCATCAACTTCACGCACGGCGCCCAGTACATGATGGGCGCCTTCGCAGCGTTCTTTCTGCTCAATTATTTTGGGCTGAATTACTGGTTCGCGCTCGTTCTCGCGCCGGTCATCGTGGCGGCCACCGGTGTCGTCATCGAGCGGTTGTTCTTGCGCCATCTCTATCACCTCGATCACCTGTACGGGCTGCTGCTCACCTTCGGGCTGGCGCTGATCATTCAAGGGCTTTTCCGCAACCAGTTCGGATCGTCCGGCCTGCCTTACCCAATCCCGGATTCGCTGCGCGGGGGACAGAATCTCGGCTTCATGTTCCTGCCCAATTATCGCGGCTGGGTGGTGATCTTCTCGCTCGCCGTCTGCATCGCCACCTGGTTCGTCATCGAGCGCACGCGGCTCGGCGCCTATCTGCGCGCCGCGACCGAAAACCCCGCGCTGGTGCGCGCCTTCGGCATCAACGTGCCGCGCATGATCACGCTGACCTACGCCTTTGGCGTCGGGCTCGCCGCGCTCGCCGGCGTGATGGCGGCGCCGATTTACAATGTCAATCCGCTGATGGGCGCCGACCTCATCATCGTCGTCTTCGCCGTCGTGGTGATCGGGGGCATGGGCTCGATCATGGGCGCCATCGTCACAGGCTTCACCCTGGGCATCGTCGAAGGCCTGACCAAGGTGTTCTTTCCGGAAGCCTCCAACACCGTGATCTTTGTCATCATGGTGATCGTGCTGTTGTTGCGGCCTGCCGGCCTGTTCGGAAGGGCTGCGTGACATGAAACAGGGTGTGATCAGGGCGGACCTGATGCCGGTGCAGTCGCGCAGCGAGATGATCGGCTTCGTGCTGATGCTGGTCTTTCTGCTGGCTGCGCCGGCTTTCATCTATCCCGTGCTGCTGATGAAAGTGCTGTGCTTTGCGCTTTTTGCCTGCGCCTTCAACCTTTTGATCGGCTATGTCGGACTTCTCTCCTTCGGACACGCGCTGTATTTCGGCTGGGCGAGCTATGTCAGCGCCTATGTCGCCAAGACATGGGGTTTCACCCCGGAACTTGCGATCATCGCCGGCACGCTGGCGGGGGCGGGATTGGGGCTGATCGCGGGTCTTGTCGCCATCCGCCGCCAGGGCATCTATTTCGCCATGATTACCTTGGCGCTGGCGCAGATGATGTATTTCTTCGCGGTGCAGGCGCCTTTCACCGGCGGCGAGGACGGCATCCAGGCGGTGCCGCGCGGCAAGTTGTTCGGGCTGATCGACCTGTCCAGTCAGACTGCGATGTATCTCACTGTGGTCGGCATCTTCCTCGGCGGTTTCCTGTTGATCTACCGGATCATCCATTCACCCTTCGGCGAGGTGCTGAAGGCGATCCGCGAAAATGAGGCCCGCGCGATTTCGCTCGGCTACAAGACCGACCGTTACAAGCTCCTGGCCTTCGTGCTGTCGACGGCGCTCGCAGGAACGGCAGGTGCGACCAAGGCGATCGTGTTGCAGCTCGCGTCATTGACCGACGTGCATTGGACCATGTCGGGAGAAGTGGTGCTGATGACGCTGGTCGGGGGGCTTGGCACCGTGTTCGGGCCGGTGGTCGGCGCTTTCGTCATCATCACCATGCAGAACGAATTGGCCCAGTTCGGTCAATGGGTGCAGGTGATCCAGGGCGTGATCTTCGTGATCTGCGTGCTTCTGTTCCGGCGCGGCATTGTCGGCGAGATCGCCGCCTTGCTGCGCATCCGGCTTTAGGGACATGCAGAGCGGTCTGGCCGGCCGCTCTGCGCAGGAGGTTACCAGCGGTCCCGCCAGTGCCAGAATCGCCGAGCGCCCGGCGAGGTGGCGTTGAGCTTCGACTTCTGTTCGTCGGTGAGCGAATTGTAGAAGGCATCGAAGGCCGGTCGTACGGTCTTGACCGCCACCAGCATCGCCTCCATCCGCTTCTCCATGAGTTCCATGCGCGCCGTCGGCGTGACCGGAAACTCCGTCGGACAGGCACCGCGCAAGGTCTCGGCCGCCTTGCTGGACGCGGCCTTGAACTCATCGAGCTTCTTCTGTTGCGCTTCGTCCGGCTTGATCGTCTGTTCGATCGCCGCGATGCGCCAGCCGGAAAAGCCGGCGGCGCCCGGACTGCACATGCGGCCGGCCATGCCGCGGCCGCGCATCATGCCCGGTCCCATCATCGTGCCGGGCCCAAAGCCCTGGTCCATCATCATGCCGGGGCCAGGGCCGCGGCCGGGTCCCGGGCCGGGCTGTGCGGCGGCGGGTGCAAGCGACAGAAATGCCGTTATGGCGACGGCACCAAAGGCGATGTGTGCGGCGCGATATATGCTGTGCGTCATTGAACTGTCCTTTCGTGAGTTAATGTCGCCCCGCTGCTGCATAGGTGCCCGCGGACCGTTGCAGTTTGCCTGCTGGCGGCCTGCGGGACGTTGAGTTATGTCAACAGGTGCAACCCGCCGTCAGCGCCCGCGTTTCCGGCCTTTTCCGCATCGAACGATCGTCTCCGGGTTTCTCATGAGCACCGCCTTGTTCTCTCCGATCCGGCTCGCCGGTCTCGACTTGCCCAACCGCATCGTTGTCTCGCCGATGTGCCAGTACAGTGCCGACGACGGCTCGGCGACCGATTGGCACCTCGCGCATCTTGCGATGCTGGCGAATTCCGGCGCCGGACTCGCCATCGTCGAGGCCACGGCCGTCGAACGCGACGGACGCATCACCCATGGCTGTCTCGGGCTCTACTCCGATGCCAACGAGGCCGCGCTGAAGGACGCCATCGATCGCGTCCGCAGGATCAGCGTCGGCAGGTTCGGCATCCAGCTCGCTCATGCCGGCCGCAAGGGATCGGCGCAGCGTCCGTGGGAAGGCGGCAATGCGCTCGGGCCGGACGACAAGCCCTGGGAGACGATCGCGCCGTCGGCGATCCCCTTCGGCGCCAGCTGGCACACCCCGCGTGCGATGACGCAAGCCGATATCGGTCGCGTCGCCGCGGCGTTCGTGCAGGCGGCGCGGCGTGCGGTGCGGATCGGCTTCGACTCCATCGAGCTGCATTTCGCGCATGGCTATCTGATGCACGAATTCTTCTCGCCGCTGTCCAACACCCGCACCGACGGCTATGGCGGCGCGCTGGAGAATCGCATGCGCTTTCTGCGCGATGTCGCGCAGCAGGTGAGGGCAGTGGTCCCAAGACAGATTCCGCTGGGCGCCCGCATCACCGGTGACGACTGGCGCGAGGGCGGGGTGACCCCGCAGGACGCCATTGTGCTCGCCAAGGCTTTGAAGGAAGACGGCCTCGATTTCCTCTGCGTTTCGTCCGGCGGCCTTGCCGCCGACATCCGCAACCCCTCCGAGGCCGGCTATAACACCGCCATCTCGGAGCGGATCAAGCGCGAGGCCGGCATTCCCGTGCGCGTGGTGGGCCTCATCGTCGCCCCGCAGCAGGCGGAAGGCATTATCGCCGGCGGGAAATCCGACCTGGTGGCGATGGCCCGTGCAATCCTCGACGATCCGCACTGGCCTTGGCACGCTGCACTGGAATTGGGAGGCGATGTCGCGCGCCCGCCGCAATATCTGCGCGCCGGGGCGAAGCTGTGGCCGGGCGCGCAGCTGCGCACCGCCCGATAGCGGCGCATGGATCTCGCCATTTTCGCAGCCGTTCTGTTTGCGGCCGCCTGTCACGCGGGCTGGAATGCGGTCATCAAGATCGGCCTCGATCCTCTGCCCGCGACGACGCTGATCACCAGCGGGGCGGCGCTGATCGCGCTGGTCTTGCTGCCCGTGAGCGGTCTGCCGCCGGGTGGGGCCTGGCCCTGGGTGATTGCCTCTGTCGTCATCCATCTCTTCTATTTCATCGGTTTGACGGAGGCCTATCGCACCGGCGATCTCGGGCAGGTCTATCCTTTGGCGCGCGGCGCCGCACCGCTGATGACGGCGCTCGCCACCGCCTTCTTCATTGGCGAACGCGTGACTATCGCCGGCTGGGCGGGGATCGTCCTTCTTGTGTGCGGGGTGGTGCTGCTGTCGGCGCGCGGCGGGCGCCAACTCGCAAAAGTGGATCGCCGCGCGCTTGGCTTTGCATTGTTTACCGCCGTGACCATCTGCGCCTACACAGTGGTGGATGGTATCGGTGCGCGCGTGGCCGCAAATCCGCATGCCTATACGCTGGCGATGTTCGTCGGCAACGGCGTGGCGATGCTGGCTTACGCCCTGGTCCGTCGCGGCCCGTCGCTCTGGTCGCCGATGCGACCATACTGGGCCACGGGCATGGCCGGCGGCGCACTGCAGCTTCTCTCCTACGGCATCGCGATCTGGGCGATGACGCTGGCGCCCATCGCGCTCGTCGCGGCGTTGCGGGAAACCAGTGTGCTATTCGGAGCGGCGATTGCGGTGATGTTTCTCAAAGAGCCAGTCCGGCCGGCTCGGCTCGTCGCTGCGCTCCTGATCCTCGTTGGGCTTCTCTTCCTGCGCCTCGGCTAGCATGTCCTGCCGCGGCTTGTAGCCGTAACGCCGCGCCAATTCCGCCGGGTCGGCGCCGAGATAATAGGCGAGACGCAGCCGCCACATTCGGAAGATCGTCGTCCACAATCCCTGTTCGTCCCAGCGCCGGCCGGAGGTGAGCACCCTGGCCGTGAGGCACAAGGGCGGCGATATCTCCTTCAGCTTCTTCGACATGGCGATGTCTTCCATCAGCGCAATGTCGGGAAAGCCGCCAACCTGGATAAAGGCCTCGCGCGTCATGAACATCGCCTGATCGCCGGTGGCGATGCCGGTGGCGCGCGAACGCGCATTCATCATGCGCGCGACCCATGGCAGCAGCCGATGCTGGCCGTCGATCTCGACGTCGAAACGTCCCCATACCGAGCTGTCGCGGCCGGGTCCGTGCAGAATAAGCGTATCCGCGTCCGGCGGGAGCCAGGTGTCGGCATGCAGGAACAGCAGCACGTAGCCCTGCGCGACGCTGGCGCCGGCGTTCATCTGCCGGGCGCGGCCGCGCGGGGCGATCAGCACGCGGTCGGCGTAATCGTAAGCGATATCAGGCGTTTGGTCCTCGCTGCCGCCATCGACCACGATCACTTCGGCGCCGCGCTGGCGGAACGGCGCCAGCATTTGCAGCGTCGCGGCGATGCGCTGCGCCTCGTTCAGCACCGGCATGATGATGGAGAGTTCGGGCATGGGTGCAGGATAACCCGGATCGGGAAAAGCCAAATTCCGTTCCTTCTCCGGACTGTCCGGACGCTCCTCGCGCGGGAAACCGTTATTCCGCCGCCTGTTTCAGCGCGCCACCGCAGCTCGAGCCCTGCCCGGCGGTGCAGCCATAGCAATGTCCTGCGACCCGTATCGCATTGCCGGCGAGATCGCCCGTCAGCAGGTCGGACAGATGCAGGCGCTCGTGGGTCCCGCGCGACAGCGGCAGGTCGAGCATCTGGTTGAAGTCGCAGTCGTAGAGGTAGCCGCGATAGTCGACCGAGATCAGCGCGCGGCACATCACACCGTCAAGGTTCGCATCCTGATGTGCGCCTTGCAGCAGGGCGAGATAGCCGTCGAACTCCCGCTTCGAGACCAGCATCGATCCAAAACGCTGGATCGGCATGTTGGCGAGCGTATAGAGGCTGTTGAATGTCACGCCATACTGCTCGCCGAGCACGCGCTTGTAGTCGGCTTCCAGCGCCGCCTGCGGCGGCGGCAGCGACGGACCCTGCGGATTGTAGACGAGGTTGAGCACAAGGCCGGTGCCGTCGCGGCCATAGCCGAGCGCGTTGAGCGTCTGCAGGCCTCGGATCGAGGCATCGAACACGCCCTTGCCGCGCTGGGCGTCGACATTGCTTTCCAGATAGCAGGGCAGGGAGGCGACGATCTCGACCTGCTGGCGGGCCAAAAACGCGCCCAAGTCCTCCTGGCCCGCCACATGCAAGATCGTGAGATTGCAGCGGTCCATCACCCGCACGCCCATGTCGCGTGCGGCGGTCACCAGTCGTCGGAAATGCGGGTTGAGTTCCGGCGCTCCGCCGGTGATGTCGAGGGTTCGGATGCTGCGCCGTTCGAGCACGGACAGCACGAGATCGGCGATATTGCCAGACATCTCCTCGGTGCGGTGCGGGCTCGCCCCGACATGGCAATGTACGCAGGACTGGTTGCAGCGATAGCCGACATTGATCTGCAGGGTCTCGGTCGTCCCCCGCGCCATTGCGGGGAACGGGATCTTGTCGAGCAGCGGCCAGGTATCTCGCATCACATCTCGCGCATCAGGTGTTTCGCTTGGCTTCAGGCTCGCACGACCGGGCCGCCGCCGTAAACCGGTTCGGTTTCAGCGCGGCGAGAGCGTTGCAGCGCCCGCAGACCAGTCGAGAAGGCCGATGCGGCCGTAGCCGGGCAGCTTGATTGCCGGATCGCGGATATCGAGGCCTGCGACCAGCCCGAGAAAATTGACTTCCAGGCCCTCGACCCAGCCGAGCTTGACGCCAAACAGACCCCAGAGATTGGCTTCCACGCCGGTGCCGCTATCGGTCCAGCCGAAATAGGGTTCGGGGCGGAAATCGCGGCCGATGGCATTGGGCGGCATGGTGACGCCCACCTCGGGAATGGCGCGCAGCACCGTGGCGACGAAGGAATTGCTGTTGGGTCCTGGCCAGAGGCGGTAATCGCCGTAACTGGAATAGCGATAGTCTTTCACCGCCTGTTCGATCTTCGGGATCAGCACCTGCGCCTCACGCCCCTTGATGTCGGCAACGACGGTGGGCGGCGTGCCATACCAGCGCGCGTCCGGCGCCCAGCCATTGAGCCGCACCGGATTGCCCCAGCCGACCACGTCGTAGCGGGTCCAGCGCGGCGCATTTTCGCCCTTGAACACGATCCAGCTATGCACCGCGACCACGCCCTTCCAGCCGCCGGTACGGCCGGAGAGGACCAGCACCCGCGCCTCGGGATGCTCCGTCGCCGCAGGCAGGGCGCCAGTGCTCGACCAGTTGGCGTCACGGAAGCTGCGCGGCCTGTCCTCGAAGGCGAAGAAGGTCGCCCGCGCGGCGACCGGCAGCAGGAAGAGGATGAGGATGGACAGGAACACGGGCTTTCTGAATATCGGCCGCCGGTAGAGAATGTCGGTCATGGGCTCGAGAGCTAGAAATCAATTGTGGTCCGAAAAGGGACAGGACACGCACATTGCCGGAATTTAATCATTGCCGGGGGCGTTGATTCAACGCCGCAACCGCCGCGGCCAGCAGCTTTTCGCCGGTCTGCGCCAGATCGTCCAGGCTGAAGGGGCGCCGTCCGCCCCGCCTGCGCGCCGGATTGCGCCGGACATTCGGAATGTGAACGAAGGCGACGAGGCGCGGGCCATGCGCCTGCGCGGCGGCCTCCAGGCTCCGCCAATAGAGATAGTTGCACAGATAGCGCCCGGCATCGCGCGACAGCCGCGCCGGAATTCTGCCGCTGCGGGCGGCGCGGAGGAGGGCGATGCGCGGGGCGCGGATTGGCAGCCGCGGGCGTAGCATTCGCCCGATCGCCCGCGCGGCCGGCGCGAAGCCGCTGGCATCCGGCATCGCCGCGAGCGTATTGCGCGCCTGCGTCTCGATCCGGACGTGCCTTGAGCGCGTCGCGAGGCCGAACATCAGAACGATGTCGGGTTGGTGTTGCGCGATCAATTGCGGGAGATCCCGATCGACCGATCGGTAGCTCGTCGCAAAGACATGCGGGATGAGCCGGACACCGGCGAAGGCGGGACGCCGCAGGCGTGCCAGCCTTTGCACCAGCGGCCCTGAGGGATTGAACGGCGCGCCGGGAAAGGGGCCGAAACCGGTGACCAGCACGGTGCGCATGCGATTCACAGCCCCATCGCTTCGGCGATCTCCTCCACTGCCAGCATCGGCGACAGCGTGCCCGCGGCCACCGCTTTTTCCAGTTGCGGCAGCTTGGCCTTCAGCTTGGCGTCGGCGCGCAGTTGCGCGAACATGCGGTCTTCCAGCATCGCCCACATCCAGGTGACCTGCTGTTCGCGCCGCTTGGCCGCAAATTCGCCGGTAGCGCTCATTTGTGCGCGGTATTTCTGCGCCTGCGCCCAGAGCTCCGGCACGCCTTGCCCGGTCAGCGCCGAATAGGTGATGACCGGCGGCGCCCAAGTGGCCGATTGGGCTTTCAGAATGTGGAGCGCGGCGCGATATTCCGCCGCCGCCTGGCTCGCGCGCTTGATGTTGTCGCCGTCGGCCTTGTTCACCGCGATCATGTCGGCGAGTTCGACCACGCCCTTCTTGATGCCCTGCAATTCGTCGCCGGCGCCCGGCAGCATCAGCACCAGGAAGAAATCGACCATGGATGCGACGGCGGTTTCCGATTGGCCAATGCCCACGGTCTCGACCAGGATCACGTCGAAACCCGCCGCCTCGCACAAAAGCATCGTTTCGCGCGTCTTGGCGGCAACGCCGCCGAGCGTGCCGGAGGAGGGCGAGGGGCGGATGAAGGCGTTGTCGTCGGCGGCGAGCTTCGCCATCCGCGTCTTGTCGCCGAGGATCGAGCCGCCGGTGCGGGTAGAGGAAGGGTCGACCGCCAGCACCGCCACCTTGTGGCCCTGGCCGGTGAGATAGCTGCCCAGCGCGTCGATGGTGGTGGATTTGCCGACGCCGGGCGAACCGGTGATGCCGATGCGCAAAGCCTTGCCGGTCTCCGGCAGCAGCGCCTGCACCAGCTGATGCGCGCTCTTGCGATGGTCGGCCCGCTTGCTTTCGATCAGCGTGATCGCGCGCGCCAGCGTGGCGCGGTCGCCGGCGCGGATGCGGGTGGCCAAGTCTGCTGAGAAGGATTGCGCGGACATGATCAAGGCACCAGCGCAAGTTTGTTTCGCTGCGCCGCGCGTCGCATCGCATCGTCGAGGGTTGCGAGAATAGAGTCACTATCGATCGCAAGCTTTACGTAGGCTGCGTCATAGAAGGTAAGGTCATTTGCCAGAGCAAAAGCAATGGTCGCGGGCAGGTCATCTGCCAACGCCTCAGGAGCCGTCGAAATTGGCAGCTTGGCAATTTCGGAAAGCATTCGTGTCAGGCGTTCTGGAGAAATTCGCCGGCGTCTTAAATTCGTGACGAGCGCGTTGCCAACTTCAGCGGTCCAATGCGGCGGGACAAGCACGTCTCCTTTCGCAATTAACTCGGCAAGCTCAAGGGGAACGTCATCTCCAGCCTCATTGATGAGGTAGGCAATCATGATCGAGGCGTCGAGAACGATCAATGACGCCCCTCATTGATCCATGCCTTGATTTCTTCTTGGGTGGCGTTGATTTTCAGCTCGTTTGCAATTTCGCGCAGCCGCTTGAGGGCTTCCCTCCGGCGCTCAACCTCTTCAGGCGTGGGTTCAGAACGAACGCGAACCAATTTGGCGACCGGCTTGCCGTTGCGCGTGATCATGACTTGCTGCCCCTTCTCCACCTGCTCGATCAGGCGGGAGAGGTTGGTCTTCGCCTCGAAAATGCCGACGTGTTTCATGGCAGAAATCTAGTCAGATTAGCTAGACTAGTCTAGCTAGACTATAAGATATTGAAATATCAAATCTATTCCGCCGCCTTCTGCCCATGCCCAAGCCGCGTGTTGAGCTTGCCGATCAGGTCCTCGGCGGCGTCGGCGATCACGGTGCCGGGCGGGAAGATGGCTTCCGCGCCGGCGGCTTTCACCGCGTCCCAGTCCTGCGGCGGCACGACCCCGCCGACCACGATCATGATGTCGGGCCGGCCCTGTTTCTCCAGTTCGGCCTTCAATTCCGGCACGGCGGTCAGGTGCGCGGCGGCAAGGGAAGACACGCCGACGATATGCACGTCATTCTCCACCGCCTGGCGCGCGGCCTCCGCGGCGGTGGCGAAGAGCGGGCCTATATCGACGTCAAAGCCGAGATCGGCGAAGGCCGAGGCGATCACCTTCTGGCCGCGGTCGTGGCCGTCCTGGCCGATCTTGGCGACGAGGATGCGCGGCCGGCGCCCTTCATCCGCCTCGAATTGCGTGACCAGCTTCTGCACCCGCGCGACAGTGTCGGACATCTCGCCGACCTCTCTCTTGTAGACCCCGGAAATGGCCTTGATCTCGGCGCGGTGGCGGCCGAACACCTTTTCCAGCGCCGATGATATCTCGCCCACGGTGGCCTTGGCACGCGCCGCGTCGATGGCGAGTTCCAGGAGGTTGGCGTTCGAGGCCGCGCCATGGGTCAACGCGGTGAGGGCGGCTTCGAGCCGCTGCGGGTCGCGCTCTTTCTTCAAGCGGCTGAGCTTGTCGATCTGGAGCGTGCGCACCGCCGAATTATCCACTTTAAGGACATCAATCGGCGTCTCAGAAGAGGGCTTGTACTTGTTGACGCCGATGACCGATTGCACGCCGGCGTCGATCCGCGCCTGGGTCTTGGCGGCGGCTTCCTCGATGCGCAGCTTGGGGATCGAGGCCTCGATCGCCTTCGCCATGCCGCCGAGTTCCTCGACCTCCTGGATATGGCCCCAGGCCTTTTTCGCCAGCTCGGCGGTGAGCCGCTCGACATAGAAGGAGCCGCCCCAGGGGTCGATGATGCGCGTGGTGCCGCTTTCCTGCTGCAGCACGATCTGGGTGTTGCGCGCGATGCGGGCGGAGAAGTCGGTCGGCAGGGCGAGCGCCTCGTCGAGTGCATTGGTGTGCAGCGACTGCGTATGTCCCTGCGTCGCCGCCATCGCCTCGATCATGGTGCGGGCGACATTGTTGAACACGTCCTGCGCGGCGAGCGACCAGCCCGAGGTCTGGCAATGCGTGCGCAGGGACAGCGAGCGCGCGTCCTTCGGGTTGAAGCCCTTCATCAGCTTCGCCCAGATCAGGCGCGCGGCCCGCATCTTGGCGACCTCCATGAAGAAGTTCATGCCGATCGCCCAGAAGAAGGAGAGGCGCGGCGCGAAAGAGTCGATCGGAATTCCGGCGGCAATGCCGGCGCGCACATATTCGATGCCGTCGGCGAGCGTATAGGCGAGTTCGAGATCCTGCGTCGCGCCGGCTTCCTGCATGTGGTAGCCGGAGATCGAAATCGAATTGAATTTCGGCATGTTCTGCGCCGTGTAAGCGAAGATGTCCGAAATGATGCGGAGCGATGGCGCGGGCGGATAAATGTAGGTGTTGCGCACCATGAACTCTTTGAGGATGTCGTTCTGGATGGTGCCGCCGAGGAATTTCGGCGCGACGCCCTGTTCCTCCGCCGCCACGATATAGAGCGCGAGCACCGGCAGCACCGCGCCGTTCATGGTCATCGACACCGTCATCTGGTCGAGCGGAATGCCGGAGAACAGCGTGCGCATGTCGTAGATGGAGTCGATCGCCACGCCCGCCATGCCGACATCGCCGGAGACGCGCGGATGATCCGAGTCATAGCCGCGATGGGTCGCGAGATCGAAGGCGACCGAGAGGCCCTTCTGCCCGGCGGCAAGATTGCGCCGGTAGAAGGCGTTCGAATCCTCTGCCGTGGAGAAGCCGGCATATTGCCGGATGGTCCAGGGCTGGTTCACGTACATCGTCGGATAGGGCCCGCGCAGATAGGGCGCGATGCCGGGATAGGTGTCGAGAAAATCGATGCCGTTCAGATCGTCGGGACCATAGAGGGGCTTGACCGGGATGTTTTCGGGGGTGAGCCAGGAAACCGCCGTGTCAGATTTGCCCGACGAGATCGCGGCACTGCCGAAGTCAATCTTGGTGAAATCTGGGATCATAGCTTTATCCCATGCAGCTCGCGCAACTTAGCCTCACGTTTGGCAATGGCGCATTGGAGCTTTTCCTGTCGCGAGGCCTTCGAATTCTTTTGATCGGGCCAGAAGTCCGGGCATGTTTCAAGCAGCACGAGCAGCAGGCCATAGACTATCAATACTGCCAGATTGAACCATCGACGGCCGATCCACCAGATCGCAATGCCGCCCGCAGCCGCTGCAATCAGGGCAATTGGAATCGAACCAGATACAAGGCGCAACTTGAAAGCGACGCCCAGACAGAGCAGCGCCAAGCCCAAGATTGCGAGGATAGAGCATGCGATATCCTTGAGATTCAGGTGCGCCTGCATTGTATGCAGGGCCCGCAACTCGCGCTCCAAGCGCCGCCGTTTGCGGGTCGCCTTGTCGCCGAAAGAAATCTTGGGGCCGGTAATGTCCGTCATGGCGGTCACCTGCTCACCATATCATGCGCCGCTTGCAGCGTCGCCAGCGCGTCGCAGCCGGCGTAAATGAAGGATTGCACGCCCGCTTTCTGCAAAGCCTCGGCGTCGCCGGGGCGGCCTGCCAGATAGATATATGTCGCGCCCGCCGCCGCGAGGGCCTTGGCAGCGTCCGCGCCTTGCGCGGCATAGACCGCGTCCGACGAGCACAGGCAGGCGAGCTTGGCGCCGGATTGCCTGAACGCCGCAGCGAGGGCCGTCACGTCGCCGCCGCCTTCCACCGCTTCGATCCCGCCCGCCTCGAAGAAGTTTTTTGCGAACATCGCCCGCGCGATGGAGTCGGCAGGCGTGCCGAGCGTCGCCAGAAACACCTTCGGCCGGCTGCCGGTTTTTTCCAGCATGCGGTCGGAGGCATCGCGCAACGCTTCGTAAGGCTCGGCCAAACGAATGCACGGAAGCGCCGTGAGCCTACCCTCCTCTGAAGGGGGTGGGTCGGCGCCAACGGGGCCGCGCGAAGCGCGGCCCGATGACAGGCTCCGCGCCGGGGAGGGGTCATTGTCTGTCAGTCGACCCCCACCCGACCGCTTCGCGATCGACCTCCCCCTTTCAGGGGGAGGTGAAGGCAGCAACACGCTCACAGACACTTCGCTGAGATGCGGAAATTCGCTCGTCCCGGTCAGCGGGTCCTTGCGCGTCGCCACCGCGCGCTCGCGCTCTCTGCGTGTTTGCGCAACCTTGCTCTGGATCAGGCCGCGTTCAAGCGCGGCAGCGACGCCGCCCGCCGCCTCGATCGCCTGAAACTGCTTCCAGGACTCGTGACACAGCTTGCCGGTCAGATCCTCGATGCCGCCCGAGCCGGCGGCCGGATCGGCCACTTTCGCCAGGTTGGATTCTTCCAGAAGAATGAGCTGCGTGTTGCGCGCGATGCGCCGCGCGAAGGAATCCGGCAGGCCGAGCGCCGAGGTGAAGGGGAGCGCGGTGACCGCATTCGCGCCGCCGAGCCCCGCCGCGAAGGCCGCGATCGTCACCCGCAGCATGTTCACATAAGGATCGCGCCGCGTCATCATGCGCCACGCCGTCTCGGCGGCGATGAACACAGGTTCGGGCGTCAGCCCGCAGGCCTCTTCCACGCGCGCCCAGAGTTTCCGCAAGGCACGGAACTTCGCCATGGTGAGAAACTGGTCGGCGTCGGCGCACAATCGGAAGAAGATCATGCGACGCGCGGCGTCGAGCGCAATGCCGCCGGTCTCCAGCGCGCGCAGATAGGCGACGGCGGTTGCGAGCGCGTAGGACAATTCCTGCGCTTCCGAACCACCCGCATTGTGGATCACCCGCGCGTCCGCGACGGCGAATGGCCCACGAAAGCCCGCGTCGCTAAGCTTGCGCGTCATCTGCGCGAACAGAGGCGCCACTTGCTGCCACGGAACGGGAGACGACGATCCCGCCGCCATCAGCCCGACGGGATCGTAGCCGATGTGCAGATCGCATTGTGCCGGATCGAGCCCGCGCGCTTTGATCAGCGCCGCGACATGATTGGGCACGTCTTTCGCGTCGCGCGTGAGCTGGAATTCGATCGGCGCGCCGGCGTCGAGATAGACGCCGTCGAGAATGCGCGCGAGAGCCTCGGCCGAGGTGTCGATGCCAAAGCCCTGCGAGCCGACCGAGCCGGGGCAGACAAGAACGAGCCCGTTCGCGCCGTTCTCCAGATCCTCCAGCGCCTGTTTGTTGGCTACCTTCGGATCGGGATGGTCGACCCGCGCCATGATCTGCCAGGGCGCAGCCGGCGTGCGGCCGGCAATGGGACGGGCGTCCACTGCGCGCTCATAGAGCGGCTCGATCTTCAGGCCGTCATAGGTCTTGTGGACCAGTTTCTTCTCGAACTGCGCGCCCTTGAGCACCCCTTCGACCAGCTTCAGCCATTGCTCACGGGTGGCGGGCGGGAATTCGGCAGCGAGGGGGAGGTCGGCGGTCATGGGGTGAAAATGCCACGGCACGGTGCTGGGGCCAACTCAGACATTTGACCCGTCACCCTGAGGTGGCCGCGCGGAGCGCGGCCCTCGAAGGGCGACGGCCCGGGCCGATCATCCTTCGAGGCCCGCCTTCGGCGGGCACCTCAGGATGACGGATTAAAGTCGTTTGATGCCGCTAGCGTCGAGCTCCGCCAGCGCCTCCCTGATCGCCACGCCGCCGATCCTCCACTCCGGCACGATCTCCGAAAGCGGCGCCAGCACGAAGGCGCGCTCCAGCGCCAGGGGATGCGGCAGGGTCAGATCGGGTTCGTCGACGGCCTGCCCGCCATAATCGATCAGGTCGATGTCCAGCGTGCGCGGGCCCCACCGGGTCTCGCGGGCGCGGTCGCGCCCGTAAAGGTGCTCGACCATCTGGCCGCGGGCGAGCAGCTCGCGCGGCGGCAAGGTGGTTTCGATCAAGATGGCGGCATTGATGAAAGGCGGCTGGTCGTCCACGCCCCAGGGCGGGGTCTGGTAGTCGGACGACCGTTGCAGCAGCTTGACGTCCTTGCCGTCGCAGAAAGTCGTGATCGCGCGGTCGATGGTCGCGCGCGCGTCGCCGACATTGCCACCGAACGCGATCAGCGCCTGCGTCACGGCCGGCGCGAGCGGACGATGGTGATGCCGACATCCTCGAAAGTCGCGGCGATGGGGGCATGCGGCTTGTGCACGGTGATGCGCACGGCGGTGATCTTGCCGAATTTCGCAAGCACTGCGTCGACCACAGCGCCCGCCGCGGCCTCGATCAGCTTGTGGCGCTTGGCGCAAAACGCCTCGCTCGCCGCAGCCACCACCTGGTCATAGGACACCGTATGCGTCAGGCGGTCGGAGCGCGCGGCATTCGACAGGTCGATGGTGAGATCGAGATCGAGGCTGAAGCTCTGGCCGACCTTCGCCTCATGCGGCATCACGCCGTGATAGGCGTGAACCGTCAGCCCGCGGATGAAAATCGTGTCGCTCATTGCGCCTTCCTGATCGCGTCGGCGACGCGCAAGGCCTGCACGGTCTCGGCGACGTCGTGCACGCGCACGATCGCCGCGCCCTTCTGCACGGCGAGCAGATTGCCTGCAATCGAGCCGCCCAGCCGCTGCATCGGTTCGGATGGCACCACATGCGCGATGAAGCGCTTGCGCGACAGCCCCATCAAGAGCGGCAGGCCAAAGCGCCTGAACTCGTCCAGCCGCGCGATGGCGAGAATGCTCTGCTCCGGCGTCTTGCCGAAGCCGATGCCGGGATCGAGCACGATCATGTCGCGCGCAATGCCGGCGCGGTCGGCGATCTCGAGCGAGCGCGCAAAGAACGCCATCATGTCGGCGATGATGTCGACCTGCGGTTCCGCCTTGACGCGGTTGTGCATGACGATCACCGGCACGCGATGCTCGGCGATCACGCGCGCCATGTCGGGATCGCGCTGCAGGCCCCAGACATCGTTGGCGATCTGCGCGCCCTGGTCGATCGCCCAGGCCACGACCCTGGCCTTCATGCTGTCGATGGAGACCGGCTTGCCCAGCGCAATGACGGCGGGGAGGACCGGCGCAAGCCGTGCGATTTCCTCCTCGGCAGGCACTTCGACCGCGTCCCCATAGGGGCGGGTTGATTCCGCGCCGACGTCGATGATGTCGGCGCCTTCCTGCACCATGCGCTGCGCATGCGCGATGGCAACGGCGGGATCGACAAAGCGGCCGCCATCGGAAAAGGAATCCGGTGTCAGGTTGAGGATGCCCATCACCAGCGCGCGGTCGGCCGCCAGCAGGCGGGTCAGCGCGGAGGGCTTCGTGGCGAGGGCTGTGGCACGGCTCATGCCGCCGCTTTGCGCGGTCCTGCGCGGGGTGTCAAGCCGCCGCCTGGGTGGCGGGAGCGCGATCTAATACGTTATTTTCAACGGCAATTTCTTCGCCTGGTCGATCCAGCGGCCGACCGTCTTGTCGGAGGGCAAGAGGCGGACCAGCTTGCGTTTGTCGTTGATCGCGCGCATGGCGGCGGCGAGTTTGGCCGGGTTGCGGTGCTTGAGCTCGCGCACGGTGTCGACCCCGCATTCCCGCAGCAATTCGGCATAGTCGGCGCCGAGCCCCTTCACCCGCATGCGGTCGGCCATGTTGGCGAGCCGCAGCAGCGCTTTTTCATCGATCCCCGTCTTCTCGGCGAGCCGCTTGCGGCCCTGGCAGGTGCGCGCGGCCTCGAGCAGCTTTTCGGTGGTGCGGATGCCGACCGCGCGGAATGCGGCAATGGTCTGCGCATCGATCCCGTCGAGATTTTTGATCGGATACGACACCGACACGCCCTTTGACCTTCCCGCCGCGCAACGTCAACGGCTAGACGAACTGGCTCAAGCCCGGAATGGCGGCGACGATCTCGCCGACATTGTCCTCTCCCGCTTTTTCCCTGGCATAGGCGAGCAGGATGCGGGCGACGCTTTGTACTTCGCCCATGCTGAGGCCGGCCGACATCAACTGGGTTCCAACGCCCATGATGCCGCCCATGCCGAAACCGCCGCCGCCCTCGCTGGACGCCGCCGCAGCTTCCGCGCCGGGCATGCTCGCGAGCAGAGCCTGCACCTTGTCGGCGGGCCCTTCCTTGAGCAGAAACGCGAGAATGATCCCGACCGCCTTTTCCGCAACGGCGCGGTCGATACCGACTTCGGCGACGAGTCGCCCGACAAGCTCGTCCATGACGTGTGCCCCCTCCCGCACTGGCGGCGGGTTACTGGATCATTGATAGTCTTTTGATGCTTTGAGGAAAACACACAGACGGACGTTTCCGCTGATGTGTGACACGATGGCCACTATCCTGCGCGCGCTTGACTTCGCACCATAAGTTGCAGAAGGACGCTGCGCGCGGTTGACCGCGCGCCGCATCGGCTGAAAGATATCAATAAAATCAGCGAGCTTCTCAGAGGTTGGGCTATGGCGAAGTCGTCGAAGACGCCGAAGAATGCAGCGAAGGACAATGCGGCGGATGCGCCGGCGCCGGCAGCGCCCGCCGCGCTGGCCACCGAAATCGATCCGCCCGGCCAGATCTATGTCGGCAAGAGCGAAAAGCCGGAACTGCTGACCCTGAAGCTGGCCAACCGCCATGGCCTGGTGACCGGCGCCACCGGCACCGGCAAGACCGTCACCCTGCAGGTGCTGGCAGAGGGCTTTTCCCGCGCGGGGGTTCCCGTCTTCGCCGCCGACATCAAGGGCGACCTCTCCGGCGTCGCGGCGATGGGGGAGGCGAAGGATTTTCTGGTCCAGCGCGCCACCAATATGGGTTTCAAGTTTCAGCCCGACGAATATCCCGTGATCTTCTGGGACGTGTTCGGTGAGCAGGGCCATCCGACCCGTTCGACCATCTCCGAAATGGGGCCGCTCTTGCTGTCGCGTTTGCTCGACCTGAACGACGTGCAGGAAGGCGCGCTCAATATTGCCTTCCGCATCGCCGACGAGGAAGGCCTGCTGCTGCTCGACCTGAAGGATCTGCGCGCCATCCTCAATCACGTCGCCGAGCGCGCCGCTGAGCTGACCACCCAATATGGCAACATTTCCAAGCAGACCATCGGCACCATCCAGCGCTCGCTGCTGGTGCTGGAAAACCAGGGCGGCGCAAGATTGTTCGGCGAGCCAGCCTTGCTGCTGAAGGACTTCATGAAGACCGACCGCGACGGCCGCGGTTACATCAATATCTTGGTGGCAGAAAAACTGATGGAGAGCCCGCGTCTCTATGCGACATTTCTGCTCTCTCTGCTCTCCGAACTGTTCGAGGAACTGCCCGAAGTGGGCGACCCGGAGAAGCCGAAGCTCGTGTTTTTCTTCGACGAGGCGCATCTTCTGTTCACCGACGCGCCCAAGGCCCTGCTCGACAAGATCGAGCAGGTGGTGCGGCTGATCCGCTCCAAGGGCGTCGGCGTCTATTTCGTGACGCAAAATCCGCTCGACGTGCCGGACAAGGTGCTGGCGCAGCTCGGCAACCGCGTGCAGCACGCCTTGCGCGCCTTCACCCCGCGCGACCAGAAGGCGGTGCAGACCGCCGCCGGCACCTTCCGCCCCAACCCCAATCTCGACACCGCCCGCGTCATCATGGAGCTGGGCACCGGCGAGGCGCTGGTGTCGTTCCTGGAAGGCAAGGGCACGCCTTCCATGGTCGAGCGCACCATGATCCGCCCGCCCACGGCGCGCATCGGCCCACTCGCCCCGGAGGAGCGCCGTGCGGTGATGGCGAAAAGCCCGGTCAAGGGCAAATACGACCAGGCGGTGGATTCCGAATCCGCCTACGAGATGCTGCAGAAGCGCACGCAGGAGACCGCGGCCAACGGCACCGCCGGCAAGCCGGGCGCGCCCGGTGCTCCGCAGGAACAGGGCGGGGGCGGCGTCTTCGGCTGGCTGGGCGGCATTTTCGGGCTGAACAGGAAGCGCGGCGAACGGCTGACCACGACGCAGTCGGTGGCGCGCGAGGTCGCCCGCACCGTCACCAACCGCGTCGCCGGCCAGATCGCCGCCGAACTCGGCAAGCAGATCGGCGGCCGCGCCGGCTCCTCGGTCGGCCGCGCCATCGTGCGCGGGACGCTCGGGGGGATCTTGAGGCGATGACCTATGCGCGCGTCTGGCGCGGGCGCACGCGCCGCGACAAGGCCGACGACTATGAACGCTACTGGCTGGCGCATGGGGCGCAGCCGCTGCGGGACCGCGGCGCCAGGGCGGTGCAGATGCTGCGCGAGGACCGCGCGGACGAGACCGAGTTCGTGACCATCTCCTGGTGGGACAGCATCGAGGCGATGGGTGCGGGTCCTGATCCGACGCGCACGCATCATCTGCCGCGCGACCCGGAACTCCTGATCGAACTGCCCGAGCATGTGCAGATTCTGAAATTGCTGGAGTCGCATGGCAGCATGTGATGGTTTGCGTTTTCCGTCATGGCCGGGCGAAAGGCGCGAAGCGCCGTCTTCGTGCCTAAAGCCCCGGCCATCCACGTCTTTAACGTCGCTAAGACGTGGATGCCCGCGACGCGCGCGGGCATGACGAACTGAGAGGTTTGTCATGTCATCAATGAGTGAAGCCCTTCCCAAAGTCCTCGAGCGCATCGACGCCGATCTCGACAAGAGTCTCGAGCGTCTGTTCGCCTTCCTGCGCCTGCAGTCGGTCTCGACCGATCCCGCCTATGCGGATCAGTGCAAACAGACGGCGCAATTCGTCGCCAAGGATCTCGAAAGCCTCGGTCTCGACGCGCAGGTGCGCCCGACGCAGGGGCATCCTGTGGTCGTCGCCAAGTCGAAGGCCGGCGCGGCGAATGGCGGGCCGCGCGTTCTGTTCTACGGCCATTACGACGTGCAGCCGGTCGACCCGCTGGGCGAATGGAAGCATCCGCCCTTCGAGCCGCGCATCGAGGATGCGGGAGGCGGCCGCAAGATCATCGTCGCGCGCGGCGCCTGCGACGACAAGGGCCAGCTCATGACCTTCGTCGAGGCCTGCCGCGCATTCAAGGCCGTCACCGGCAAGCTGCCGCTCGATATCAGCGTGATGATCGAGGGCGAGGAGGAATGCGGCTCGAAGAATCTGTTTCCCTTCGTCGCGGCGAACGCCGCCGAGCTCAAGCGCGACCTCGCGCTCGTCTGCGACACCGGCATGTGGGATGCGAAGACGCCCTCGGTGACGACCTCCTTGCGCGGTCTCGTCTATGAAGAGGTGACGGTGACCGCCGCCGACCGCGATCTGCATTCCGGCCTGTTCGGAGGCGCGGCGCAAAATCCGGTGCGCGTCCTGGCGAAGATCATCGCCGCCATTCACGACGAGAACGGCCGCATCACCATCCCCGGCTTCTATGACGGTGTCGCCGAATTGCCGGCCGACATCAAGGCGGACCTGGCGGCGCTCAATCTCACCGCCGAGGACTTTCTCGGTCAGGTGGGCCTGAAAATCCCATCGGGCGAGAAGGATCGCCTGGTGATCGAATTGATCTCGACGCGCCCGGCCTGCGATGTCAACGGCATCGTCGGCGGTTACACGGGCGAGGGCGCCAAGACCGTGATCGCCGCGCAGGCGAAGGCGAAGATCTCCTTCCGCCTGGTCGGCGAGCAGAACCCGGAGAAAATCCGCGACGCCTTCCGCCAGTTCGTACGCGAACGCATCCCCGCCGATTGCAAGGTGAGCTTCGAGAATTTCGGCTGCGCGCCGGCGATTCAGTTGCCTTTCGATAGTCCGGCGATCACGAAGGCGCGGCAGGCGCTGCAGGAGGAATGGGGGAAGAAGGCGGTGACGGTGGGCATGGGCGGTTCGATCCCGATCGTCGGCGATTTCAAGCGCCTGCTCGGCATGGACACGCTCATGGTCGGATTTGCGCTCGACGACGACCGCGTGCATTCGCCGAACGAGAAATACGATCTCACCTCGTTCCACAAGGGCACGCGGAGCTGGGCGCGGATTCTGGCGGCGCTGGCGTCGTAGAACTGCGGAGAAAAGTAGTTCGGGTTGAGCGCTGCGAAACCCGGGAGCGACCCTGCATCACACGCAGGCGCATTCGCGCGGACCCGTTGGCTCCGTGCGGGCCTGCTTGCTGCATTCACGCCAGCCGGGATGCATCCCGGCGTTTGGCAGGACGAGACCAAAGACTCTTCCCTCTGCGCGCCACATCGCGTAAGTCGGCCGCTTCTTTGTCCAGCCCCCCGAAATCATGATCCGCCTCGACAATATCTCCAAGCAGAACGGCCATCAGATCCTGTTCATCGAAGCCTCCGCGACCCTGCAGCGGGGCGAGAAGGTGGGGCTTGTCGGCCCCAACGGCGCCGGCAAGTCGACGCTGTTCCGCATGATCACCGGCCAGGACCAGCCCGACGAAGGCCAGGTCTCGACCGATCGCGGCGTGACCATCGGCTATTTCAGCCAGGACGTCGGCGAGATGGCGGGCCGCAGCGCCGTCGCCGAGGTGATGGAGGGGGCGGGCCCGGTCAGCGTCGTCGCCGCCGAGCTGAAGGAGCTGGAAGCCGCCATGACCGACCCGGACCGGGCGGACGAGATGGAGCAGATTCTGGAGCGCTATGGCGAGGTGCAGGCGCGCTTCGAGGAGCTCGACGGCTACGCGCTCGATGCGCGCGCGCGCGAGGTGCTTGCGGGCCTCGGCTTCAGCCAGGAGATGATGGATGGCGATGTCGGCGCCTTGTCCGGCGGCTGGAAGATGCGGGTCGCGCTCGCGCGCATCCTGCTCATGCGGCCCGACGCCATGCTGCTGGACGAGCCGTCGAACCATCTCGATCTCGAAAGCCTGATCTGGTTGGAGCAGTTCCTGAAGGGCTACGAGGGCGGGCTGCTCATGACCTCGCACGACCGCGAATTCATGAACCGCATTGTCAACAAGGTGGTCGAGATCGACGGCGGCACGCTGACCACCTATTCGGGCAATTACGAATTCTACGAGCAGCAGCGCGCGCTCAACGAGAAGCAGCAGCAGGCCCAGTTCGAGCGCCAGCAGGCGATGCTCGCCAAGGAGATCAAGTTCATCGAACGCTTCAAGGCGCGTGCCTCGCACGCCGCGCAGGTGCAGAGCCGGGTGAAGAAGCTGGAAAAGATCGAGCGCGTCGAGCCGCCCAGGCGCCGCCAGACCATCGCCTTCGAGTTTCCGGCCGCGCCGCGCTCCGGCGAGGACGTCGTGAGCCTGAAGAAGGTGCACAAGCGCTATGGCAGCCGCAGCATCTATGAGGGCCTCGATTTCCAGGTGCGCCGGAGAGAGCGCTGGTGCGTCATGGGCATCAACGGCGCCGGCAAGTCGACGCTGCTCAAGCTTGTCGCAGGGTCGGCGGAGCCGGACGACGGCACGGTGACATTGGGCGCCAGCGTAAAGATGGGTTACTTCGCGCAGCACGCGATGGATCTGCTCGACGGCGAGAGCACGGTGTTCGAATGGCTGGAGGACGCTTTCCCGCAGGCGGGGCAGGGCTCGCTGCGCACGCTCGCGGGCTGTTTCGGATTTTCAGAAGACGACGTGGAGAAGAAATGCCGCGTGCTGTCGGGCGGCGAGAAGGCGCGTCTGGTCATGGCGCGGATGCTGTACGACCCGCCGAATTTCCTGGTGCTCGACGAGCCAACCAACCATCTCGACATGGCGACCAAGGACATGCTGATCGCGGCCCTGTCGGACTACGAGGGCACCATGCTGTTCGTCTCGCACGACCGGCATTTTCTTGCCGCCTTGTCGAACCGCGTGCTGGAGCTGACCCCCGAGGGCGTCCACACCTATGGCGGCGGCTACACGGACTATGTCGCGCGCACGGGGCAGGAAGCGCCGGGGCTGAGGAGTTGAGCGGTACATACTGGCGACGCTGGCGCCAAAGCGCAGCTAACTTGTAGCCCGGGTTGAGCGCAGCGAAACCCGGGACTGCCTTGCATCATGCACAGGCCGTCCCGCATTGCGTGGAGTTTATCATCGGGCCGCGCCATGCGCGGACCCGGTGGCTTCATGCGGGCTACTTGCTGGCGTTGTAGTTACGTTCGGTCGTCCACGCGCAAGCGGGGACCTATATTCCAGAGCGTTGAAGTCGGGGTGTATGGGTTCCTGCTGGAGCCTGTCCCCGACTTGATCGGGGACAGGAACGACCACAAGAGACGTCATGCGCGGGCATAGCCGTCGAAGACGGAGTCGTTGACGCCTTATGCCCCGCGCATCCATCGTTTCGCGAAGAGATGGATTGCCAGGTCAAGTCCGGCAATGACGCTTACCGGCTGGCTGGCCGTTTCGGCCTGCGCGGTCGCGTTGAAATCTTGAAGCGCGTTTCCCGCATCCTTGAAAGATCGAATCGCGTTAGATTCGATGCTGCGACGAATGCTTCCGCCGACTTGTCATTTCTAAGCGTGGGCAATTTCCTTTTCATGTCAGTTTAATACCAGAAAAGGCGAAAGATCGTCATGGCCGGGCCTGGCTTTCCAATAAATTTCAAGACAGCGGGATTCCTCTCCTGACTGATTTGTGCGAGTCTTGAATCGGGAGAACTGTGATGGCCGACACCTCTATTGAGTGGACCGACGCAACATGGAATCCCGTGGCGGGCTGCTCGATCATGTCCGCCGGATGCACGAATTGCTATGCAATGAGAATGGCGGCTCGGCTTGAAGCTATGGGCAGCGAAAAATATCGCGGCCTTACCCGGCGCAGCGGCAGGCGGGCGGTCTGGACCGGAAGGGTACGCCTAGACGAGAAAGCGCTCAATATTCCGAAATCATGGTCCAAACCGCGGCGCGTTTTCGTGAACTCAATGTCCGATCTCTTCCATGAGAAAGTGCCGACCTCATTTGTGAAGCAGATTTGGGACGTCATGGAGCAGACGCCCCGGCACACGTATCAGATTCTAACCAAGCGGCCGGACAGAATGGCGGAAGCATCTCAATCTTTAGAACTGCTTCCAAATGTATGGCTCGGTACAAGTGTCGAAGGTCCGGATGTTTTGCATCGTATCGATGACCTCCGGAAGGTCCCAGCAGCCATCCGTTTTATTTCCTTCGAGCCGCTGATCGGATCGGTCGCTGGTGCTGATCTGTCAGGAATACACTGGGCAATTGTCGGCGGAGAATCTGGACCACGGTCTCGCCCAATGTTGGAAGAATGGGTTGATGAAATAGAGATGGCATGCCAGGAATTTGGGGCCGCATTTTTCTTTAAGCAGTGGGGCGGCAAGAATAAGAAGCGAGCTGGCAGAATCTATCGAGGGCGCACTTGGGATCGTTTGCCCGAAGTCAGAATATGACTCGCTATATTTGTCGCTGCTTTGACTGCCTTTCGACTTGGATTTGCTACGGCGAAAAAGAGAGATGCCAAAGGTGCTCCACGGGCATTCCTTATTCGCAAAGGGTCCAAGACTGCTCCTTTGAATATGCTCTGTAGTCTAACTTTCACATAGTTTTCGATCTTAGATACATCTGCGGTGCGGACGGCATTTACCGGATCATCGAACAAGTCAGTTGGCCCGCTTGGCGTTTGATACCACTCCCTTTCCCAATCAGGTGTACCGAGCACACGAT
>Ga0209172_10002377_pt1 | contig 33370 bp, 33 predicted proteins | sample LarsenN4metaG_FD_184113 | JGI IMG/M metagenome (GOLD analysis project Ga0209172, IMG submission 184113) | Hot spring sediment bacterial and archeal communities from British Columbia, Canada, to study Microbial Dark Matter (Phase II) - Larsen... ... | reverse complement strand
CTCGATGCGGGCCCGTCCGTTATATAGGCCATGGCGTGGTTTTCCGTTTTGAGAACCGAGGTTTTCAATCTTGAGAACGGCGCGCCGGGCGTAGGGCGCGAGGCGCCGTCCATCGCCACGACAAACATATAACGCGGTCGGGTGTTCCGCGGCCGAATGCCGCGGGACGTCGCCGCCCGGCTGAGCTACGGCGAGAAGAAGGTGCTTCTCGCGCTGAGGGACCTCGGCAAGGCGTCGCCGGAGGAGATCCGCGAGAAGGCGTCCTTCCGAGAGCTCGTCGAGGTGATGAATGCGGCCTCGTGGCTCCAGGCGAAGGGCCTCGTGGCGATGCGGGAGCGGGTCGTGCGCTCCTACCGCCTTACGCGGGCCGATGTCGCCCGCCGCTTGCTCCCGGAACGGAAGGCCCTGAAGGCCGCGGTCCGCGCGGGTGGACGGATCGCGGTGCCCCGCCTGCGCACCGCCTGCAAGTTCGACGAGAAGGAGCTCGCGATCGCGCTGGGCTGGCTCCGTCGCAAAGGCTGGGCGGAGGTCGAGAAGGGCCCGGAGGGGAGCTTCGTCGTCGTCACGGACGAAGGCCGTTCGGCGGTCGATGCGAAATCTCCCGACGAGGCGCTCCTCGCGACGCTCGCGAAAGGGGAGCGGTCCGAGGCCGAAATCGATCCGCACGTCCTGCGGGACGTGAGGTCGAGGCAGGACCTCGTCCGCGAGCGGGAGGCCGTTCGGCGGGAAATCGCCCTCACCCCCGCGGGGGAACGGATCGTGGCGGCGGGGCTCGAGCTCAAGGAGGAGGTCGCGCAGGTCACGACGGCCCTCCTGCGGTCGGGCAAGTGGCGCCAGGTCGACTTCCGCCCCTACGACACGAAGGCCTTTGCGCCGCTCCTACGGCCGGGGAAGCGGCACGTCCTGAGCGCGTACCTCGAGCGGATCCGCCGGATCTTCCTGGCGATGGGCTTCACGGAGATCGAGGGGGACTTCGTCGCGTCCGCGTTCTGGAACTTCGACGCGCTGTTCCAACCGCAGGACCATCCCGCGCGGGACGCGCAGGACAGCTTCTACCTCGAGCGGCCGGAGACCTTGCCGCTGCCCGCGGAGCAGATCGTCCGGCGGGTCCAGGACGCGCACGAGCGCGGCGGCGGCACCGGGAGCACGGGGTGGCGCTATCCGTGGGACCGCCGAGAGGCGGAGCGGGCGATCCTGAGGACCCACACGACGACGGACACGATCCGGTGGCTCGCGGACCATCCCGAGCCGCCCCAGAAGGCCTTCATCATCGGCCGCAACTTCCGGAGGGACGCGATCGACTGGAAGCACCTGCCCGAGTTCCACCAGATCGAGGGCGTCGTGATCGAGGAAGGAGCGAACCTGGCGCAGCTCATGGGTGTGATCGACGAGTTCTACCGCCGCCTCGGCTTCACCCGCGTGAAGTTCCGGCCCGGGTACTTCCCGTACACGGAGCCGTCGATGGAGTCGGAGGGCCAGCTCCCCGACGGGCGATGGCTGGAGCTCGGCGGGAGCGGGGTGTTCCGACCCGAGGTGACGCAGCCCCTGGGCCTCCGGGCGCCGGTCCTCGCCTGGGGGCTCGGCCTCGAGCGGCTGATCATGGCGATCGAGGGCATCCAAGACATCCGGCAGCTGTACCTGAGCGACCTGGACTGGCTCCGGGACCATCGCATCGTGCCGTGAGCCCTCGACGTCGAACCGATTCTCAACTCAGGAACGCACGACGAAAGCCCTTTATGCGAACCCGAAGCATCGGCGTCGCATGCCCCAACGGGAAAGTTCCACGAAGGCCGAAGACCTCCCCATCGTCGAGGGATTCCCGCTGACCTTCGACTCGAAATCCGGCCGGATGTTCGTCCAGGGCATGCCCGTGTGGTTCATGTCTCCGTTCAGCTACGTGGAAATGCAGGCGCAGCTCGAGGACCTGATGGGCAAGGCCGCGAAGGGCGTGCTGTACCGCGCGGCGGAGCAGGCGGGCCGCCGGTTCGCAGAGACCCTCGGGGCCGCGAACACCGCGGAGGGAGACGATGGCACACATCTCGCGGTGCTGCTGCGCCTCGCGGAGTTTCTTCGACACGTGGGGCACGGCTACGCGGAACTCGTGATTGTCGACATCGGGAGGATCGAGACGACCTGGACGATGCCGCAGAACTACATCTCGGAGTTGCACGCACCGACGAACGAGCCCGTGTGCCACTTCTACTCCGGTGCGATCGCGGGCGCCGTGAGCGCGGTGTTCGGGCGATCCGTCGCGTGCGACGAGGTCAAGTGCCGGGCGAAGGGCGACCCGGCCTGCGAGTTCCGCACCCGGGCCGCGTGAGTTCGCACCGATTGAAAACGGCGCGGGAATCTTTATCTGCCGAGGTCGGATGCCCGCGAGGGTCGTTCGATGCCGACCGCGGACGAGGAAATCGCGCAGGGCGAGCAGGCGCTGAGCGCCTTGGACTACGACACGGCCTACAAGCACTTCGATCGGGCGATCAAGGCGGACCCGGGCAGCGCGGTGGCCCACTTCGGAAAGGCGGAGGCCGCGCTCGGCGTCCCGAAGGTGGAGGCGGACGAGATCCTGGCCCTGTACAAGAAGGCGCTGGAGCTGGACCCGGACAATCCGCAGTACCTCGAGTCCCTCGCCGCGTTCTGCATGGACGTCGGGCGGTTCAATGAGGCGGAGGAGTTCTACAACAAGGCCGCCAAGGTCGACGCGGACAACGCGCCGTACTACTGGTCCGAGTTCGGAATCCAGTATGCCCAGAAGGCGCCCGTCATCATGGAGCAGTTCCTCGACGACAAGACTCGGGACATGATCCGTCAGAAGGCGCTCACGTACGCGCTGAAGGCCTTGGGAATGGAGAGGGAAGACGCGAAGCGCCTCCTCTAGCCACACAACCCTCAGCGGACCGCGGGAGGGCCGCCGCGACGGCCGGTCTTGCATTCGATGCATATGGAGCCGGGCTCAAGGTGCTCCGCGCAGGTCGGACGGCCACAGGCCCGACACGAGGCCGTCGTGGGCCGCGCGCAGAGGTAACAGAGGCTCGGGACGACCACGGGGGGCCATGTGCGGCGAGGCCCATCATCCTTTCCGTCCGTCAGCGTGGCTAACATGTTAGCCACGCGCGTGTCCACCGTCCCCGGCAGGATTCCGGCCCGCTGAGAATCTCACGCCGCGCGCAGCTCGCCGAACGTGGTCGCCCGCTCCGCGAAGGCGTTGTGCTTGTGGATGGACTCCTCCGCCTCGGACTTGACGCGCACCCAAGTGGAATCCGGCATCTTCGGGTAGCGCTTGAGAAGGCGGTCCAGCACCTCGCGCACGACGTCCTCGACGAACTTCGGGTTCCGGTGCGCCATCTCGACGAGGCGGCCCTCATCGGGCCGCTTTAGTAGCTCGAACGTCGGCGCAGACATCGACGCTTCGACGATATCGATCAGTTCGTCCGCCTCGACCTCGTGGCCCTGCGGCTCCTGGAGGATGAGGGTCGTGCGGTTGCGCTGGTTGTGCGTGATGACGGGGATCCCCTTGGGCCATCGCCGCAGTTCCGGGTTCTCCTTGCCCATCGAGTCGCGGACCATCTCCATCGCGCACGGGCAAGCGGTCATCCCGACGACCTCGACCCCGATGGACCGATCCACCGCGGATGCGCCCCTCCGCGCGTTCGCGCGCCCGACGAGCCGGTACGGCTCGAGGGATGTGCGTCCCCAGGGCGAGGTCCGCTCCAGGAAGTAGTCCGCCCGAGCCCAGACTTCCGACGTGGTCGCGTATTCGTGCCGCTTGAGGAGGGCCTTCGCAATCGTCTCCGTCAGGTCCTCGAGGCTCGATACGGGCTCTCGGACGGAGCGGTCCACGAGTTCGTTGATGATCTCCAGGTTCCTTGACAGATGCGACCCCTTCTGGGTCGCGGGCAGGTCGACGAAGACGTCGATCGACGTCGTCAAGGTGAGCGACTTCGTGGGCCGTCGGACTTGGACGGGCTTCACGACGCCCGTCACGCCGACCTTCGTGAGCCGGTACGAGTTGCCCGGCACCTCGTTTTGAACGTCCCGTGGGATGGAATCACTCCGCCCGGCCTAGCGTGCGGTCGGGCAAAAAGGTGTCGCCTCAGACCCGAATTGTTTTCCAGCGCCCCCTGAGGAAGCGTACCGAGATGATGCCCGCGCGGTACCAGTACTCGATCACGAGCGGGACCCACACCCCGATGATCCCGAGGCCCAGCAGGAATCCGAGGAGGTACGACAGCGGGATCCGCACCGCGTAGATTCCGCTGAGGGACGTGACGAGCGGGTAGCGCGTGTCACCGGCCCCGCGCAGGGCCCCGTCGATCGCGAAGAACACCCCGACCGCGGGGATGCTGACCGCGTGGATCCGGATGAACACGACCGCCCAGTCCACGACGACCGGATCGCCGATGAAAACCCGCGCGACCCACGGCGCGAGGATGAAGATCCCGAGCGCGATCGCGCTCATGACGCCCGCGGACCACTTCGCGGCCTCCCAGCCGCTGCGCTCAGCGTCCGCCGGTTTCGCCGCCCCGAGGTTCTGCCCGACGAGGGCCGTCGCCGCGATTGCGAAGCCGAAGCCGGGCATGAAGGCGAAGCTCTGGATCCGGAGCCCGATCTGGTGGGCTGCGAGGACCTCGGTCCCGTAGACGACGACGAAGCCGACCCAGATCAGGAACGCGAGCTGCAGCATGATCTGCTCCAGGGCCGCGGGCCAGCCGATGCGGAAGATCCGCCGCACGGTGACCATCTCGACCCACCGCCCATGGAGCTTCAGGCGCAGCTGATGCCGTCCTCGGAGGAAGATCGCCACGAGCACGAGCGCACCGACGACGTACGAGATCGACGTCCCGATCGCCGCTCCAGGCACCCCGAGGCGGGGCACGAACGCGTTGCCGTAGATCAGGTTCACATTGATCCCGAAGTTCACCACGTTCACGAGCGCGCCGATCCACAGCGGCGTCATCGTGTCCCCCGCACCCCGGAGGGCCGCGCTTCCGAGGAACGCGATGAACTGGAAGAACACCGAGAGGGAGATGATCTGGATGTACGCCGCGCCGAGAGCAATGACGTCGGGCGCCGCCCCAAACGCCTGGAGGATCGGCCGTGCGAAGAAGAGCCCGACGACGATGAGGGGGATCGAGACCAGGACGCCCAGCACGAGGCTCTGCTTGAGGACGTGATCCGCGAGGACATCGTCCTTCGCGCCGACCGCGCGGGCCACGAGGGCGATCGTCCCCGCGCTCACGCTGATCATGATCGAGAAGAACAGGAAGAGGAACTGCGCGCCCAGGCCGACCGCCGCGACCGCCGCGGGCGCCTCCGCGCCGAGGGAGCCGACGAGGATCAGGTCGACCGTCGTCGTGAGGGTCTGCAGGAGGTTCGACACCATCACGGGCCAGGCGAGGGCGAAAACGGGGGACCTCGTCCCCATCGGAGCCCCCGTGGCCATGCTCGCCCCGACCCTGCGGGTCTATTTGGCCCTTGCTCTCGCACCATTGACACCTCGAGAGGGAGGACACGAGGTAATCCGCGCGGGGCAGGACCCGGGCCGTGTGGGTGGGTTCCTACGGAACGCTTTTCCTGTGGAGAGGTATCATGAGGGCGTGACGCCACCTTCCGGCCGCGGCTCGCTCGCCGCTGCGCCTGCTTATCGCGCGGCCTCGCCGTCCGAGGGCCGAGCCGCCCGGTCCTCCGCGCTCCAGATCGCCCTCGTCCTGTTCGTCGCCCTCGCCGTCGTCGTGGCCGCGGCCGTATATGCGGTCATAAGTGGGGTCTTCGTCCGGCCGCCGCCTCCCGACCGGCCCGTGATCGTGTCCTCCTCGGTCGAACTCTGGCCGTACCAGGCGACCTTCCGGATCGTGTCGGCCTCCAGGGACGTAGAACCACGGAACTACCGGGTCAACCTCGCCGTGAACGGGGTCTCCGGGGCCGCGATCCCGCTTCCCGTGAACGTCAGCGGCACGGTGACGGCCGGTGGCGACTCGTATTCCATCGCCTGGTCCGATCCCGACCGCAATTTCCTCGTCTCCCAGGCCGACCAGTTCGCGGTCTCTCCTTCTCCTTATGGGAACTTCCGCTCGGACCGCACGTTCGTGTTCCATCTCCTCTGGAGCGACGGGACGACGATTCAGTCAGCCTCATGGCAGACGCCTCCCGAGTCGAGCAAACCCGTGATCACATTCGGAGCGGTCACGTTGACCGGGACGACGGCAACCTTCAGCGTCGCGGACGTCTCGCAGGCGGTGAGTCCCTCGAGCTATCGCTTCAACCTGCAGGCGAACACGACCTTCGGCACGGCGAGGGCGTTGGGGACGTCCGGGACGGGGGTCGCCGTCACGGTCGGTGGGGTGACCCACACCGTGACGTACACGGATATCGGGGGCGACGCCACGGTCAACGCCGGGGACCAGTTCAGCGTGGCGGGTCTCCTCCCGGCCACGTACTACAAGTTCATGCTCCTCTGGTCCGACGGCAGCCAGATCCAGGAGCGGTCCTGGTCCACTCCCTGAAGCGGCCGAGGGCCTAGCGGGATTCGCCGCCCGATGTGGGTGAGGTCGCCTCCCCGACGACCTGTACGAGGACCTCCCGCCGCCTCGGCTTGTTGTCGAGCTCGAGGAAGATGACCTGCTGCCACGTGCCCAGCGCGGGCTCGCCGTTGACCACGGGGACCGTCAGGCTCGGCCCGAGGAACGTCGCCCGCACGTGGCTGTGCCCATTCCCGTCGTGCCATCGCGCCTCGTGGCCATACCGGTGCCTCTGGGGGAAGAGCCGCTCGAGGGCCCCGGGGATGTCCTCCTCCATGAGCCCGGGTTCGAACTCGTTCGTGATGACTGCGCTCGTGCTGCTCGGGGTGAAGACGCAAGCGAGGCCGTCTCGGATGCCGGAGCGGCGGATTGCCGATGCGACGTAGTCCGTCACGTCGATGGACTGCACGCCCGTGCGGGTGTCGAAGGAGAACGTCTCGCGATATGCGACCATGGTCCGAGCAAGGGCCGCGTGGACCAAGAAACTTTGGCGCTGCCCGGACGGTTTCCGCTCGACTGGGCGGAAAGAAAGGTTCGCGAGGGCCGCCCGCCGCCTTGCGGCGGCGGTCGCCCGAAGCCCTCGCGGGTGGGCGTTGGTTGGGGGGAGGAGTTTGTGAGTCCGATTCAGCGGAGGCCGATGAACCCCGTCTCGTCGAAAGCCACGGGCGCGACCTCCCAGGCTGCGTGCACGGTCTCCGGCGGTGTCACCTGGACGTCCACCGCGTGGGCGTTCTGGTCCTCGATCTCCTTCGCGACGTTCTCGACCTCCTCCGCGACGGTCGAGAGGAAGGACTTCGCGAGGTGGTCCACGACTCCCTGCACGATCGTGATTACGATGTTGTTCACGACCCCGAGCGCGTCGTTGAACGACAGCTGGTCCGCGAACTTGTCGAGGGAGTTGTTGTCGACGACGATCACGGAATCCGCGGCAGCGCGGAGTTCGTCGAGGCCCGCCTGGGCCGCCTCCGCGCGGCCCTCGATCGCGAAAGGCAGGATGCCGATCGCGATCGTCACGGCGCCGTTCCCTTTCGCGAGGCGTGCAACGACGGGCGCGGCCCCGGTGCCCGCGGCCCCGCCCATCCCCGCGACGACAAAGACGATGTCCGAGGACAGCGCCTCCCGGAGGGTCGACTCGGAGGCCTCCGCGGACGCGCGTGCGGCGGCGATGCGGTCCTCGAGCTCGACGTGGCCGAGGAGGACCTTCACGTCTGCCGCGGCCTTCGAGAGCCCCGCGTGGTCCGTGTTCACGGCGACGGTCTCGACGCCACGCACATCGCGGTCGTAGAGCGCGCTCACCACATTGCCACCCGCGCCGCCGACGCCGACGACGCTGATCCTCGGATCGACCGCGTCGTCGAACAGGGCGTTGATTACGGTGTCCACGTAGTCCTCAAGTGCCATCGTTCGGCCTCCACCTCATGCTCAACTGCAAATCATGGACTGAGGGAGACCAGAGGGGGTCGTCTTCCGGTGAACGAGTGCATCCCATCCCTAGGCGTGCATCCCATCCCTTCAGGTCGGATCCCATCCCTTCCCTTTCCTTGTTCTGAAGCCGCTCCCTTCTGGTCCCTCTACGCCACACGCGTCAGCGCGGGATGACTCCCTCCTTGTCGCCCGTGGACACCGCGACGGCCTTGCCCGTCGTCTTGTCGATCTCCTGGCGGTGTCCCTGGATTTCCTTCACCCGCTCCGCACTGAACCACTCCTCGATCGCGCGCACGATCGCGTGCTCGCGGCTGAGGAAGTAGCCCGAGGCCACGAGGTGGTCGATGAGCTCCAGGAAGTAGCGAGGGACCCGCAGCGTGACCGTGTCGCCTCCCTCGCGGATCGTCTGGATGAAGGACTGCACCGCGTCCCGGACCAGCGCGGACCGGTTCGTGTACGACTTGTTCTCTTCCAAGAACGCGTCGATCAGCTCGAGGTTCTCCTTCTCGAGCCGCAGTGTAATCCGCTCGTTCTCGTCCATCCCAGGCCTCATCCCTGCGCAGCGCGGGTATGACGGAAGTCATACCCTTCTCACGCATGTTTTTGGCGTCTTGGGGCCCGTACCACGATGCACGTTATTTAATCGTTTTGTCAATTGTCATACGACGTATGACAACGCCCGCCATCGTTTCCGGTGGAGTGCCCTCGGAACGACCTTCGGATTCTATCCAGTCACATGAATAGAAATCATGGTGTCGGACGCGCCCGCCCGGCGTCGGATTTGACCCCTTCCGGGCGGCGAAAAGCTATACGCGGGACTCGGTTATCGCGGGCCGTGGCGCGGAGGAAGAAGGGGTCAAGCCCGAGGACGAAGGGCCGCCCGCCGAAGGAGCGCCGGGCCCGTCTGCGTCCCCGCCGGAGCGGGAAAAGGGCCTCCGTCGCCCGACGTCGGGTCCGCGCTCGACGTGGTCGGGTCGTCGGGCTCCGGCCTCGGGCCTCGAAGCGGGTCCCGAAGCGCGCGGGGAGAAGGAAGGCGGCGGTCGACTTCCGAGCGGTGGAGCGGAAGTGGCAGCGCGCGTGGGCGCAGGCACATGCCTTCGAAGCCCACGCGGATCCGTCGCGGCCGAAGTGGTATTCGAACGTCCCGTACCCGTACATGTCGGGCTACCAGCACATCGGCTTCGGCCTCTCGTTCCTGCGCGCGGAGTTCCAGTCACGATACCGACGCATGACCGGCCACAACGTCCTGCACCCGCAGGCGTTTCACTGTACGGGCCTCCCGATCCTGGGCGCCGCGAAGCGCGTCGCGGAGAAGGAGCCCCGGCAGCTGGAGATCCTGAAAAGGATGGGGATTCCCCCCTCGGAGATCCCCAAGTTCGCGGACCCGATGCATTGGATCGAGGTCTTCCCGGAGGCGACGATCGAGGACCTGAAGGCCCTCGGCGCGGCGGTCGACTGGCGGCGGTCCTTCGTCACGACGCCGCTGAACCCGCCCTACGACGCCTTCGTGCGCTGGCAATTCCGTCGGCTCCGGGAGGGCGGATATGTGAAGATGGACAAGCATCCCGTGATCTGGTGCCCGAAGGACCAGGCGCCGATCGGGGACCACGACCGCCTCGAGGGCGAAGGGGAGACGCCGGTCGAGTACACGCTCTTGAAGTTCCCGCTGATGGACGGACGGATATTGATCGCCGCGACGATTCGCCCGGAGACCGTCTTCGGCCAGACGAACCTCTGGGTGGACCCGAAGGTCGAGTACGTCGTCGCGCGGGTCGGCGCGGAACGGTGGATCCTGAACGAGGCAGCGGCGAAGAAACTCGCGGAGCAGGGCAAGGAGGTTGTCGTCGAGGCGAGGATCGGCGGCGCGGAGCTGATCGGCCGCGAGGCCGTCGCCCCCGGGATCAACCGAGTCATCCCGATCCTCCCGAGCGGGTTCATCGACCAGGGCCGCGGCACGGGGATCGTCACGAGCGTGCCCTCCGATGCGCCGGACGACTACGTCGCCTTGATGGACCTCAAGCGCGACGACGCCCTCCTCGCGAGGTTCCGCCTGGACCCGGAGAAGGTCCGCGCGATTCAGCCGACGCCGATCATCCGCACCCCCGGATGGGGTCCCCTCCCTGGGGTGGAGATCGTCGAGCGGATGGGAATCAAGAGCCAGAGGGACCGGGAGAAGCTCGAGGCCGCGAAGGCCGAGGTGTATCGCAGTGGCTTCTACACCGGCGTCCTGAACGAGAACTGCGGGCACTTCGCCGGCGTCCGCGTCGAGGTCGCGAAAGACGAGGTGAGGAAGCAGCTGACCGCCTCCGGCCAAGCGGACCTGATGTACGAGCCGAGCGACGAGGTCATCTGCCGATGCACGACGCCCGCCATCGTGAAGGTCGTGGAGGACCAGTGGTTCCTCGCGTACGGCGATCCGGCGTGGAAGGCGAAGGTGAAAGAGGCCCTCGCCCGCCTGACCCTGTACCCGGAGGCGGCCCGGAAGCAGTTCGAGTACACGATCGATTGGCTCCGGGACTGGCCGTGCTCGCACCACCGCGGCCTCGGATCGAAACTGCCCTGGGACGAGGCGTGGGTCATTGAGTCGCTGTCGGATTCGACGATCTACATGGCGTACTACACGATCGCGCACGTTCTCCAGGGCGGCTCGTTGCGGAGCAGCGTGCCATGGGCCTCGAAGGTCCAGGACGCCTTCTTCGACTACGTCTTCCGCGGCAACGGGGATGCCGCGGCGATCGCGGCGGAGCTGGGGATCGAACCCTCCGTCCTCGAGGATCTGCGACGGGAGTTCGCGTACTGGTATCCCTTCGATCTCCGGAACACGGGCCGGGACCTCGTGCAGAACCACATGACGTTCTGCCTGTTCAATCACACCGCGCTGTTCCCGCCGGAACAGTGGCCGCGCGGCTTCGGGATCAACGGATACGTGCAGCTGTTCGGCAAGAAGATGTCAAAGTCCCGTGGGAACGTATGGTACCTGCGGGAGGCGGTGAAGGAATGGGGCGCCGACGTCGTCCGCCTGACGATCGCGAACGCGGGCGACGGCCTGGACGACCCGAACTTCGACATGGACTTCGCGGGGTCGATCCGTGGCCGGCTGCGGGACTGGTTTGCCTTCGCGACCCGCGGGCACACGACCCGCAAGGACATCCGAGGCATCGACGCCTGGTTCCTGTCCACGCTGAACCGTTCCGTCGCGGCCACCCGCGCGGCGATGGAATCGATGAACTACAAGGCTGCCCTCCGGCACGGCTATTTCGACCTGCAGAGCGCGTGGGCCTGGTACGTCCGGCGCTCCGGGAGCCGACCGAATGCGACGATGCTCGCCCGATTCATCGATGTGCAAACGAAGTTGCTGGCGCCCTTCGCCCCGCACCTCTGCGAGGAGATCTGGTCCAAGATCGATGGCCGGGGGTTCATCTCGGACGCGTCCTACCCCGAGCCCGTCGAAACGGAGATCGATCTGGGCGCGGAGGCGTCCGAAGCGCTCCTCCAGGCTACCCTCGCGGACGCGCGCGAGATCCTGAAGGTGACCGGGATCCGGCCGAAGCGGATCGCCCTCTACACCGCGCCCGCATGGAAGGTCCACGTGCACGGCATCGCGCTGGAGCTCGCTCGTTCCGGCCGGCTGGCGATGAACGCGGTCATGGAACGGGCGCTGGCGGAGCCCGGGATGCGGGAGCGGTCCAAAGAACTCGCCACGTACGCGAAGAAGGCCGTCGACGAGCTCCGGCACACGAAGCCCGAGGAGCTCGGCCGCCGCCCCGATGCCTCGCGGGAGTTCGAGTTGTTCATGGAAAGCCTCGCGTTCCTGCGGTCGGAGCTGGGTGCGCGCATCGACGTGTACCGCGCGGGCGACCCCAAGCGATGGGATCCCTCGAAGAAGGCGGACCAGGCGATCCCCGGTCGCCCCGCGATCTACCTGGAGTGAGGGGGGACCACCGCGCGAATTCCACGGCCGAAGCGGCCAGAGGTCCCGTTCCAGCGACGACGGGCTCCGCCCCCGCAGGCAACGAAGCTCCTGATAGCCTCCCTCGCTTCGGGCCTCATCCTGGTCGCGCTCCTGGCGATTGTGTTCATCCCCCGCGGCCTGCAGTACGGGGATCAGACGGTGTACACGATCCTGACCCTGGAGCTCCGGGGAGCCGCCATCCCCGAAGGGTCGCCGTCGATCCTCGTGAAAGCCGCCACGCACGATTTCAATGTCTCCTTCTTCCGCGCGGCCCTCCTGCTCAACAATACGACGATCGCCCAGCTGGGACCGGGGTTGTCGGGTGGAAGCGCGATTCTCAGCTTCGTCGACGACAACGCGGATCACCTCCTCAACGCGGGGGATTTCTTCCCGCTGCGGACGATCTCGGACGGTCGATACCGCTTCGAGGTGTACCAGGGGAGCTTGGATCGCATCGTCGGGATTCTCCTGTGGACCGGCCGCGTGTGACGCAACCTTTAATTGAACTGCGCCGTTAGGCAGCGCGTCGGGCCTGTAGCTTAGCTAGGTAGAGCGATCGGCTCTTATCGGCCCGCCCCTCGGACGTCCCGAGAGGGACCGATAGGTCAAGGGTTCGAATCCCTTCAGGCCCGTCTCCTTGGCCCGCTTGGACCTTCTTCTTTTTGTCCCCAGACCGCACCACGGAAGGTGGGGGCCGAAGCTGCTCATTCGGTGGATCGCGCCCGGCGGACTCCTGTTCATGATCGGTAGTGTCGCGCTGATCCTCTCGTCCGCGGCCGCGTCTGCGTTCGTCTCGGAGTACAATTCGACGTGCCAGAGCGATCTCGAGACGAATGGGCTCAGGTGCCAGAACCTCCTGGCGCTGGACACGACCCGACGCTGGATCCCCGCTGTCGCAGGCTTTGCCATGGGACTGGGCCTGGTGTTTGCGATCATGGGAACCGTCGCGACGAAGGAGACCGGGGTCAAGGAAGCACATGCCTCCAGCCTATGGCCGCTGATGCCCTTGTGCTCGGGTCTGATCCTAGGACTCGTCGGAATCGCGTGGGGAGCGGCGAGGCAGAAGTGTCCTCTCAACCCATGGTTTTCAGTTGGGTATGGACCCTTTTGCGGACACCTTGAACTCGTGCCGAGCCCAGCGATTGCCATAGCCCTCATCGGCGGCGTTCTTTCGGCCCTCGGTCTCATCTTCTTTCCGCCTCGTCGAGTATGAGGGGTCAGGCGCGAGCGGCCAAGCTTCATGACCCTCGACGCGTTCGTCGACGCAGCGCAATGGCTCGGAACCTCTACTTCATCGGCACCGCGGGCTCGGGGAAGTCTACAATGGTGTACGCGTTCCAGGTGTGGATGAACGCGCACGGGCTCGACTGCGTCACGATGAACCTCGATCCTGGCGCCGAGGACCTCTCGTATGCCCCGGACGTCGACGTTCGCGATTGGATCCGCATCCCGGAGATTATGAAGGAGCAAGGCCTGGGTCCGAACGGCGCGCAAGTCGCCGCGGCGGACATGCTCGCGCTGAACGCACGGGAGCTGTCGGATGTCCTCGAGAAGTTCGAAACGAAGTACGTGCTCATCGACACGCCCGGGCAGATCGAGCTCTTCACGTTCCGACAATCGGCCCCGGTGATCGTCGACGCGTTCGGCCGCGACGATTCCGTGCTCGTGTACTTGAACGACCCGCTCCTCGTGAAGGATCCGTCGGGGTTCATCTCGTCCGTCCTGCTGAGCGCGACGACCCAGTTCCGGCACAACCTGCCCTTCGTCAACGTGCTGAGCAAGTCGGATCTGCTTGCCGAGTCGGAACTCGCGCAGGTCGTCAAGTGGTCCCTCGACCCGTTCGCCCTCTACGAGTCCCTCTTCCAGGAGGGGGCGACCTCGAAGACCCTCCTCGACGTGGAGTTCCTGAAGGGCATGGAGACGATCGGCGTCTATCGTCGTGTCTATCCGGTCTCCTCGGAGCTCATGTTCGGCTTCGAAGACGTGTACAACGAAGTGCAGCAGGTCTTCGAGGGCGGCGAGGATCTGTCGAAGGACTAGTCTCAACGCGGATAATGGGTTCGCGTCCTTCTTATGGCCTCGTGGAGGTCTCCCGCCCGGCGACAGGATGCTCCTCCGCGAGAACCCGTACGAGTACGTGCCCGAGGCGAAGCGGCCACCGAAGAAGGCGCGAAAGGTGGCGCGGCCGAAGCCTGCGAGCGGGTGATCAGAAGAGGAGGCCCTCGAAGGCCCTCAGGGTCTCCGGGCAGCGCGCCTTCAGGATCGAGACGATCACGTTCGCGTTGATCTCCGGGGGGTCTGCCTCGGACACCGCACGGACGATCTTGTTGATGTCCTCGTCCGTGAGCCGCTGGAGGCCCTCCTTGATCAGGTAGTGCCGGGCGAGCTCCTCTTCGAGCCGCGCTCGCCATCTCCGCTCGTACTCTTGGAGGCCCACTTCGGAGACGTCGCCCTCGCGGATCGCCTGCGCGGCGACCTGGCCTGCATAGATCCCCGAGAGCATTCCGTTTAGGATTCCCGCGCCCGATATGGGATCGATGAGGCGCGCGGCATCTCCTGCGAGGAGGATCCCGGGCCCCACGCTGCGCTCGACCGGCAGAGACGCGCTGACGCCGCCCGCGACCTCCTCGACGATCTCTCCCTTCGCGAGGTCCGGCCGCCGGGCGATGAAGCGATCCAGATATGCTTTCGTCTCGGCACGGTCGCGGAGCTTCGACACGGGGATCCCCAGCCCCACGTTCGCGACGTCGTCCCCCTTCCAGAAGACCCACGCGTATCCGCCTGGGGCCATCCCGCCGATATGGAAGTCCATGTACGCCGGCTCTCCCTCGATCCCCGCCAGCGTGTACTGGAGGCAGGAGGCGATGTCCCGTGCGCGGAGCGGCGCGGTCAGCCCTGCCCATCGTCCGACCTGGCTCTCGAAGCCGTCCGCGCCGATGACGACCTTCGAGCGCACGTCGAAGGCTTCGCCCATGTGTTCGCATCGGGCTCCGACGAAACGCCCGTCCTCCTCCAAGAGGCCCACGGCGGCGGTGCGCACACGGATCTCCGCACCCGCCTTCGCGGCGTCCTTCGCCAAGGTGCGGTCGAATCGGTCCCGCTCCACGACGAGGCCGCCCTTCCCTTTGCCCGACATCGGAATCACGAACGCGCTCCCATCCGGCGAGAGGACGCGGGAGGCCTTGGCCTCGTGGGCGATGAATTCCTGGCGAGCCTCCACGCCCGCTTCCCGGAGCCAGTGTCGCCCGACGCCCTCCCCGCACCGGACGGGCGTGCCGATCTCCGCACGCTTCTCGATCATGAGGGTCCGTGCGCCGCCCAGGGCCGCATGCTTCGCCGCCAAGCTGCCCGTCGGTCCCGCGCCGATCACGAGGACGTCCACGTCCATGGCGGCGGAAGCGAACCCGCCGCGCGTTCATGAGCCTTTTGGGGCGAAGAAAGGGGAAGGCGGCGAGGGGGCTCACTGGACAACCAGGTAGCCCCGCATCTCCTCGTGATCCTCGCCGCAATCCTGAGGCATCGTGAGCGGATCGTAGGCGATGTTGCATTCCCACTCGAACACGCCACTCTGGCTCGCCTCGATCGTCAGGACGACCTCTTCGCCGGGCGCAATCTCGGTCAACTGGTCCGTCTCGACGCCTAGGGCGTGGATCTCGAACCCGTGGCGGTGCTCGTCCATGTTCACAATCGTCAGGACGATCGTGTCCCCGCGGTTGACCACGAGCGCGCTCGGCGTGTAGATGTGCATCTCTTCCATCATCATGGCCATCGACTCATTGTGTGGCTCGATAGACGAGATGATCAGGCGCACCTCGCGGGTCGTGGGCGCGGGCCGAGCCGGCCCTGATGACGTCAGCAGGAGTCCGAGGCCCGTTGCGGAAAGCACCAGGGCGGCGACACCGATCCCGATCGCGATGGCAGCTACGTTGCGTTTCTTCGGCTCACTCTTGTCTGCGATGCTTCTCACCTCCTTCGCCTTCCTGTGAGGGTTGGCGCGTGACTAGCCGCCGTCCCGTCCGGCGGATTCCGAGCAGCTGGGAGAGCACGAACGCATAGGCACCCCAGACGCCGCCGACGACGAGGAAGACCACCGCGGTAATCCCAAGGGTGGTCGAGAGCCAGGAGGCCTCCGGTTCCAGCGCTCCGAGGACGGTGACCTCGACGGTCTCATTGGACGGGAAGTACCGCCCCGTCCCTCGGAAGGCGACGTACAGGGTCCACGTGCCCGGGCTCTTGGGCTCGTACACGACGCCCGCCTTGCCGAGGCTGTTCGTGCGCCCGAGACCGAGGTACAGCAAGCCGAACGTCGTCTTGAGGTAAAACTCCACCGGCTGGTCGGGAATCGGTGTACCGGTCGTGTTCGTGAGGATGCCCGCCAAGGTGGATTTCTGGCCTGCGACAAGTTTCGGGGGCGGGATTCGGACCGCGGTCCGCTCCGCGCGGTATATCTCCGGGGCGGGGCCGACATGGAGAAGGAGGTCGGTCATCGAATGGGCTGTGTCGGGAGTCGAGGGGTCCGGCGAGGTCGCGTTGTACGCGAGGGAGAACGGGTACGTGCCATTCGGCAGGAAGTGATGGTCGTTGTCGTCCGCGGAGTCGAGGGGGACCTGGAACTCGACCCGCCATCCGGCGCCCGTTGTCGCCGCGGCCGCTGCGATGATATCGTCCGTCCCGCCGACCGCGACATCCAGATGCCGTTCCCATCCGTGGTCCACTTCGTCGAGGGAGCGGAGGGTTCCGTTCTCCAGGGAGAACACAAGGACGTCCGTGACGTTGCTGCCCACGAGGACCGCGCCCAGGGAGAGGGCCACCCAGCCCACGCCCGGAGTTTCCAGGGAGATGCCCAGAGTGTTCCCCGAGTACTGCACGTGAATCGCGATTCCCGTGTCCGGGTCCGTGTGATTGTGTGCGTATTCGCCGGCTTCCAGGACGCCGTCCACCCGCGTCGGCATGTCCATGAAGCCCACCTCGAGGACGTCGCCGTGGGTGGCCGCCGCGGTCATTGCGACCGGCGAAGGCGGCGCGACGAAGAATCCCGCCAGCAGCAGGAGGACGATCCATGCGGCGCGCCCTTTCATGCCGCCACCTCCTCGGGGGCGTGCTCCGTCGCGGCTCCCGGCGGCGTCTCAGGGGTCTCCAGGGTCTCCCAGACGGATACGATCGGGACGACGCGGGAGAGGAGCGAGAAGAGGAGGACGAACCCCGCAAAGGCCGCCGCGGTGATGGACCACTCGACCCATGTGGGCCAGTAGGAGGCCCATCCCGTCGGCATCTGCGGCGTGGCCAGCGTCGACACGACGATCAGGTACCGCTTGAGCCACATCGTCACGTTCACGAGGGTCGCCGCGACGACGATCCCGAGGGTCGTCCGCGTCCGTCGGGAAGCAAGCAGGAAAGCGGGAATCACGAGGCCGCCCAGTTGAATCGTCCAGAAGAGGCTCGCGTAGCTGCCGCCGTACAAGGAGGCGAGGAGGTCCGCCTCCGTTCCCTCCGACTTGTAGGAGACCGTGAGGTACTCGTTCAAGGTGAAGTAGATGTACACGAGATCCAGGACCAGCAAGAGGTACGCGAGGTGCCGGAAGTGCAGCGGCGTGATCCACCGCTCCAGCTTGTAGAAGTGCGCGAACAGGGCCATTGCCATGAGGACGCTCGCGACGCCGGAGAAGAGTGCGCCCGCGACGAAGTAGGGACCGAAGATCGTGCTGTTCCATCCGACTCGGAGGGTCATCGCGAAGATCCACGAGACGACCGTGTGGACGGAGATTGCGATCGGCAGGATCAGGATCGTCATGATGCCGATGGAGCGCTCCAGCCGCCTTCGCTGGTCCGCGGCTCCGGACCAGCCCAGGGCCAGCTTGCGGTAGATCCAGCGGCGGAGGCGGCCGATTGACGTGAGTCGGTCCCGGAGGATCGCGAGGTCGGGGATCAGGAACAGGTAGAAGAACAGGAGGCTCCCGACCAGGTACGTGCCGATCGATAGGAAATCCCAGAGGATCGCGGACTGGATCCTCCCGTAGAGAATGACGTTCAGGAGCCGGTCCGGGCGGCCCAGGTCGATGATCGGCATACTGGCGCCGACGAAGAGCGAGCAGACGGTGATGGCCTCCGCCATCCTCGTGATCGGCCGCCGCCACTCCGCCTTCGTCAGGCGAAGGATGGCCGACATCAACGCTCCGACGTGGCTGATTCCGATGAAGAAGACGAAGTTCGAGATGTAGAGGCCCCAGGAAACGGTGTCCCGCATGGCCGTGACGACGAGGCCATGCTGCAACTGCACGCCGTATGCGTACGCACCCCATCCGACGACGGCCGCAAGCGCCGCGATGAAGACGAAGAACCGCGGGGTCCATCGGGCGACGGGCGCCAGGAGCGCGTCCGTTCCTAGGTCCCGATCCGAGGCCATCAGGATCCCTCCGGAGGGAGGTAGAAGACGCGGGGCTTCGTCCCGAGGTCCTCCTTGAACCGGAATCCGCCTCGTTCCTTGAGCGCCTCCGAGAGGCGCCACACCTCCTTTCCGTTCGAGACGGCATCCTCCGCGGCGTCTCCGAAGAAGATCGCCTTCATCGGGCACGCCTCGACGCACGCAGGGAGCACACCCCGGTCTGCGCGGTGGGCGCAGAACACGCACTTCTCGACCGTCCCCCGTCGATGCACGACGGGAGCCTCTGGAGAGTAGAGGGCCTGCTCCTCCGGCGTCAGCTCCAACGGGCCCTCCCAGTTGAAATACCGGGCGTTGTACGGACATGCGGCCATACAGTACCTACATCCGATGCACCGGTTTTGGTCCACAAGTACGAGACCGTCCCGCCGTGTGTACGTCGCACCCACCGGGCAGACGGCGACACACGGCGCGTTCTCGCAGTGCATGCAGGGTCGCGGGAGGAAGTAGCTCGTCCCCTCCGGATCGGTGATCTCGTAGACCTTGATCCATTCTTGGCCTTCGGGGACATTGTGCTCGGCCCGGCACGCGGTCGTGCACACGCCGCAGCCGTCGCAACGGTCCAGGTCGATCATCATGACCCATGCCTGCCCTAGTCCGGCGGGCTTCACCCTTGCATCGTCCGGCAGGCCGGCGAGGCGCTCGACGAATACCTTGCCGCCTAGGAGACCTAACGCGGCAATCCCTGCGCCTTTGGCTGCCAAGGTGAGGAACTGCCTTCGGCGCAGCCTTCCGTCATCGTCGTCCATCGTCTCGAGTTCCCGCACGCCGCGGCGACATGCGTCGCACGACGGTCGTAGTAGGTCCTGTCACACTTGGATGCGCCTATCGTACTACACACATAGTACGTACGGCGGCTAGATGCGATGTACCTCGCTTCGTTCGGAGCGCATGTTAGGACCGCTCGAGCGCGAGGTAGTCAGCGTGCTGAAGGATCGGCGCGAAGTCACGGCCCGGGACGTGCTGCTCAGCCTCCGAGATCGCGGGAAGGACGTTGCGTACACGACCGTGAGCACGATCCTCACCCGGCTTCACGCGAAGGGCCTCATCGAACGTCGGAGCGAGGCGTTCAAGGGGGGCGAACGGTATGTCTACGCCTACAAAGACATCGAAGGCGACTACATCGATAGCCTTCTCGGCAGCCTCGTCTCCGCCTTCGGAGAACGTGGCGTGGTGCACCTCGCGGAGCGGCTCGACGGTCTCTCGCCCGCGGATATTCGGAAACTGCGTGAACGACTGAAGTCATGATTCCCCTCGGCCTCGTCCTGTTAATAGGGTCCGCCGCGATGGCGGTCTCGGGGATTGCGGGTTATCTTGCGTCGAGGAGGTCCGCGAGCCGGTCTCGCAGCATGGCCCTGACCCTCTTCGGGCACGGCGCGCTCGCCACATCCGGGTTCCTGACCGTGGGCATGATGGCCCACGTCCACTCGCTCGTGGTCGTCCACGTGCATTCCATTTCCGACGCGTTCGCGAGCGCGTTCCTCTGCGATCTCGAGTGGAGCTGTGTGGCCTGGATCGCCGCCGCGATCGCGGTCACGGTCCTGAGCCTCTCGTTCGCCCTGAGCCAGATCGTCGCGCGCGCAATCGTGAGGCGCGCGTTGCGGAACGGAGCGCGCCGATTGCGTGTGCCGGGCCACCCGGAGGTGCACCTGCTGGTCGTGCCCGATCCCACGCCGGACGCATACTCCGTTGCGTTGCTGCATCTGGGCGGCCCGCGCGGGTTGCGTGCGCGGGACTACATCTTGATGACCACAGGCCTCCTCGAGATCCTGACGCCGTCGGAGCGGAGGGCCGTGCTCGAGCACGAGATTGCCCATGTCCGGGCGCGGGACGACCGATACCTGCCGTTCTTTCACGCTCTCGCCTCGATGCTGTTCTTCGACCCATTCCTCCGCAAGGTGCGGAACCGTCTCGGTCGGGAATACGAACTGGAGGCCGACGAAGTCTCCTCCCGGAAGACGAGAGACCCGCGCTCGCTGGCGAGGGCCCTGTTGAAACTGTTCGACGCTACGCCCTCTTCTCCCAGCGGCGTGGCGGCGAGCCTGCGGGGCCATCGGCAGACCTCCGCAATCGTACAGCGGATCGAGCGCCTGCTCGCCCTGGCGGACCTCATGGATGCCGGCTTGGCCTGACCCGCAGAGAGAGCGGTCGGAGGAAGTCGTACCAGGCCGGCGTTGGACGACCTGCCGCACGAACCGCCCATACGAGAGGCTCCCTACGCTCGTAGTATACGTATTTATCCGACGGGATGCATATCTGACCCCATGGAGTTTGAAACCCGCAAGGTCCAAAAGCTGGGTTATTCGAGCGTAGGTATCTCCCTCCCGAAGGACTGGGCGGAGTCCTCCGGCCTGAAGCCCGGCGCCCTCGTGGCCCTCGCGGTCGAGGACGATGGAACCCTGAGGGTACGCGCGGGGCCCTTGGAGGATCGCACGCCGACTTCGGAGGCCACAATCGATGCGGACGAGTGGTCCGGACCGGAGGCACTCACCCGGGTGATCACCGGCAACTACATCGTCGGGCGGAACACGATCCGCGTCCGCAGCCGGGAGGAACTCACGCCGACCCAGCTCCAGGAAATCCATGATGCGGTGAGGGGCCTCACGGGCCTCACGATCGTGAACCAGGGTCCGAAGTTCGTCACGATCGAGAACTTCGCGGAGCCGACCCGTTTCCCAATCGACGGCCTCCTGCGCCGCTTGCACTATCTCACGTCCAGGATGGAGAAGATTGCCCTCGGAGTGCTCGCCGGCGAGTCCGCGGGGAACCTCGAGGAGGTCGTCCGAATGGAGACGGAGGTGGATCGGCTCTACTGGCTCGTCGTCCGCCAGCTCCTCCTCGCCGCCCAGAACCGGAGCGTCGCGAGCAAGATCGGCGAGGTCGAGCCGAGACACCTGGTCGGGGACCGGGTCGTCGCGGTCATGCTCGAGAACATCGGCGACCTCTGGGAGGAGGTCGCGTCGGGGATGGTCCCCATCGTCAAGATGTCCCGCAAGGCCCCGAAGGAATTCGGCGCCGCGGTCGCCCCGATCAAAGGCAGGCTCGAGAAGGTGATGGATTTGACGATGACCGCGTTCTTCACGTCGGATCTGACGAAGGCGAACGAGGCCCTCGATGCGAAGGCGGCCCTCGATGGTGAGTTGAGGAACCTCACCCTGGCGATCCCGAGGATGAAGTGCGACCGGAAGGGAGACTTCTGCACGATGTGCACGCTTCTCCGCGCGGTCCTCAGGCCCATCGAGCACGTGACGAAGTACTACGGGACCATCGCTCAGCTCACGGTCAACCGTTCCCTTGAGGAGCCACCCCATCCTCCGGCGCGCCGGGAGCGAGAGCCCGCCGCCTCGTGAGCATACTTACAATAGGTAGCCAGGCTTCATTCGGACAGCTACGGTCGTCGTACCGGGGAAGCGATGCCCGCGGCGAAGCAGAAGTGTCCCCGATGCGGCGCCTCCGTGAACGCGGGGAACTTTCGGTCCCACGTGGCGAGGGTCCATCCCAGGGACAGGATGCGCGTGCCCGCTCCGGCTCCGGAGGAACGCGAGCCGAGTCGGGTCCGACGGCTACCGATGTCCACTTCGCAGCGGCGTCGACTTGCGATCGCCATAGTCGCGATTGCCTTGGCGGTCCTGGGCCTCGCCCTCTGGTCTGTTCTGTCCGTGCCCGTCGGGGGCACGATCCATCTGGAGCCCGCAGAGTACGACTTCGGCACGATCCAGGCCGCAGCGGGGCCGGTCTCCACGACGTTCCGCCTGCACAACCGAGGATCTTCGAACCTCGTCCTGCTGGGCCTCTCCACGTCGTGCATGTGCACGACGACCCGCGTGTCGTACGGAGGCCAGGTCAGCCCGACGTTCGGATACCATGACAACCCAGGAGGCTGGTCGATGGCGTTGCCGCCCGGGGCCGAGGCCTACCTCGAGGTACTCTACGATCCCAACGTGCATCCCGAGCTGGGGTACTTCCAGCGGGCCGTGTACATCCTGAGCTCAGACCCGGCGCAGCGCGAGGCGTCCGTCCTCATCTCCGTGTACGAGGTGTGAAGTGTCCTCGGACGAATTGTGCCATCCGGATCGTACGGCCCCCGCCACTGCCCATCATGGAGGCGGGCCTCCCGTTGGAGGAAACCCCCCGATCGGTCCGAGGAACGTCTCGCGCCGATGGTTCTTCGCTTTGGCGATGGGGATCACAGCGTCCCTGATCGCCGCATCCTTCGTCGCCTTCCTGAGCCTCGGCCCACGCCCCGAGGCCAAGCTGTCGCCCGGCGCGACAATCTACTACAACGAGGCCTGCGGCGACTGCCTCGTGTATCTGAACGACGAGCTGATGCCCGCGCTCTCCAGGGCGGGCATCGCCCCCGTCGTCGTGAAGGACTACATCAACAATCGAGCGTATCGCGCGGAACTCACCGCGCTCAACGACGCCCTGGGCATCCCCTTCGAGCTCCAGAGCCATCTCGCGACGTTCGTCGTCCGGTCGGACCTCACGGCGGTCGAGGGGCACGTCCCCGCCGCGCTCATCGAGGAGGCGTTGGGACTCGCACCCTCGGAGCGGCCCGCGCGCCTGCTCGTGTACCAAGACAGCATGGGCGCCGTCGAATCGTACCGCGCGTGGGGATTCGCCGGGCCCCCGCAGACGTACTCGATCGCGACCCCGCTGACCTCGTACGCCACTTGGTACGCCGGGAACGTGGGCAACTTGGGCGGCCCTCTCCCTCCGACATCCCTCCTGCCCATCGTCCTTGCGACTGGACTCCTCGACGGCTTGAACCCGTGCGCCTTCGCGGTGCTGCTCTTCTTCGTGTCGTTCCTCTTCGCTGTCCGCGCACCCCGAATGGAGGTGCTGCGGATGGGCTCGATCTACGCCTACGCGGTCTTCCTTATCTACTTCCTCATCGGGCTCGGCCTACTGCGCGCGATCGTCATCAGCGAGGATCCCCACCTGATCGCTCGCATCGCGGCGGCCGCGGTGATCGCCCTCGGAGGCTTCACGCTCCTTCGGCTCGCGTTTCCGAGGCTCCCGGTCCTGACCGCCATGCCCGCCGTCGCTTGGCCCAAGATCCGCGAGCGGATCCTGCGCGGCTCCCTCCCGTCTTCGACGGTCGCAGGCATCCTCGTCGGCCTATGCACGTTCCCCTGTTCCGGCGGCGTGTACGTCGCGATCCTCGGGCTGCTTGCGGCGAACACGACGTTCCTCGAGGGGCTCGCGCTCCTCTACGCGTACAACGCGATGTACATCCTGCCGCTGTTCGTCGTCCTCCTCGCGGTGTCGAACCGACGGGTGGCCCTCGCTGCAGCGGGATGGGAGCGGTCCCATGCCAACAGGTTGAAGGCGGCGATGGCCGCCGCGATGGTCGCCATGGGCATCCTCCTTCTCTCCCTCTGATCCGGGGCGCAATCCTTATGCCCGTCGCGTCCTTCGGACGCGCGAGGTGGGGAAGGACGTTCTTCGAGCGGTCGCTCGAGACGATGCGGCCCCGCGCGATCGAGGAGCTCCAGCTGAAGCGGCTCAAGAAGATCGTCCGTTACGCGCACGACCGCGTGCCGTTCTACCGCCGGCGGTTCCGGGAGGCAAAGGCCCGGCCCGACGCAATCCGTGCGCTCGAGGACATCCGGCGGGTTCCCGTGACCACGAAGGATGACCTCCGCGAGGCGTACCCATACGGCCTCCTGGCGGTGCCTCTCTCCGAGGTCCGGGAATTCCACGCCTCCTCGGGCACGACCGGCAAGCCGACCGTCGTCGGCTACAACGAACACGACCTCGACGTCTGGCGCCGGCTCATGGCCCGCTGCTACGCCTGTGCAGGGGCGAGGTCCGGCGACATCGTGCAGAACTCGTACGGCTACGGCCTCTTCACCGGAGGCCTGGGTTTCCATTACGGGGCGCAGGCCCTTGGCCTAGCGGTGTGGCCGGTCTCCGGCGGCAACACGCGGCGGCAGCTGATGTTTCTGAAGGACATGCGTCCGACGATCCTCGCGTCCACGCCCTCGTACGCCCTGTACCTCGCGGAGGAGGCGCGGGCGAACGGCTACGCGCCGGGGGAGGATTTCCGCCTGCGGCTCGGCATGTTCGGGGCGGAACCTTGGTCCGAGGAGGCTCGGGCTCGCATCCAGGAAGGACTGAACCTCCGCGCGAACGACTGCTACGGCCTGTCCGAGCTCTACGGGCCCGGCGTCGCGATGGAGTGCGAAGAGCAGGCGGGGCTCCACCTCTGGGCGGACGAATTCCTCCCGGAGGTGATCGATCCGCGGACCGGCGAGGCGCTGGAGCCCGGCGAGCCCGGGGAGCTCGTCGTCACGATGCTCACGCGCGAAGCGATGCCCCTCCTTCGGTTCCGCACCCGGGACCTCACCGCGATCGACATGGAGGAATGCCCGTGTGGCCGCTACCATCCCCGCATCCGACGGATTCGCGGACGGTCCGACGACATGCTGATCATCGGCGGAGTGAACGTGTTCCCGAGCCAGATCGAGCACGTCCTCATGAACGTCGAGGGCGTGGGGGAGTGGTATGAGATCCTCGTGGACCGGGACATCCTCGACAAGCTTTCCGTGCGGGTCGAGGTGGACCCGAAGTTCTACGACTCCCCCGCCTTCGATCCCGGACAACTCCAGCAGACGATCGCGGAGGAACTCCGCGCGGTCCTCTCGATCTGGGCCCGCGTGGAGCTGCTGAAGCCCGGGACCATCCCGCGATCCGAGGGCAAGGCGAACCGGGTCATCGATCTCCGCAGGCGGGGATCCTAGGGTCTGAGGACTTCGAACGACCTCTCCTCGGGAGAGCCCCTGGATCTGGTAAGCGCCTGGCCATGATGGTGCCGCGGTCCCGTCAGGGCACGAAGTCCGGCGTGGGCTGCTCCGCCGCTTTCGCCTTGCGCGCGTATTCCAGCGCGCGGTCCACGGCCTCCCGCGGCGTGTCCACGTGGACGAACAGCTCTCGGTCCACGCCGATCTTCTCCATGGGCCACGTCCGGAGACCGAACACGGTCTTCCTCAGGTCGAAGGCGTGGGCCAGCTCGCTCATCGTCCCATAGGATCCGTTCACCGCGATGAGCGCGTCCGCCGTGCGGACGATGATCAGATTCCGCGCGGTGCTCATCGCCGTGACGATGGGCAGGTCGATGTAAGGGTTCGCGTCGAGCTTGCTTGCGGTCGGCAGGATGCCGATCGTGAGGCCGCCGCCCCGCTTCGCCCCCTTCGCAGCGGCTTCCATAACCCCGTTCAGCCCGCCGCACACGAGGACCGCATCCGCGCGGGCGATGAGGAAACCGACCTCCTCCGCGAGCCGGAGGCCTTCCTCCGAGGCGGTCGACCCGCCACCGATGACTCCGACGATGATTTTCCGTGACATGGGAATCCTTCTTGACGACTCGGCGGAGTATAAGTCTTTTCCAGGCCTTTCTCAGGCCGGAGAACGATTCGGCCGCAGGATCTCCGCGAGAGCCTCGAGGGACCGGACTGCGGGGCAGGGCTCCGGGGGCTCGCCCTCCCGGCACAGGAGGACCGCATGCATGCCGACGCGGCGGGCCCCGAGGTAGTCGACCTCATAGCTATCCCCGACGTGAAGGGACGTTTCCGGGATCGCGCCGGCCTGCGCGAGGGCCCGCCGGAAGATCCGGACGTTCGGCTTCTCCGCGCCGACGTCGAAGGAATACGTGATCGTGTCGAGGTGGGCCGCGACGCCAGCCCGACGGAGGATGTCGGGCAGCGTGTGCGATGCGTTTGAGATCACGCCGAGGCGATAGCCCGACCGACGGAGGCCTTTCAGGACTGCGATCGTGTCGGGATAGATGCGCCACGTAACCGGCGTGCCGAAGGCATCGTGGATCTCCTGAAGCATCGCGTCGTCCGGCTGGAATCCCAGATGTTCGATCACCCGAGTATTCACCAGTCGATAGTAGTCCGCGGTCTGTTCCTCCGGCAGCGGGCGGATCAAGCTGACGATGGACTCCGGCGTTCGGAGAAGCTGGAGGAGACGCTCCCGGTCGAGGAGATGCCCGCGGGAGGCGAGGACCCGCCGGAAGATGTCCGCGGCCTGGGGCTCGGAGTACATCAGGGTGCCGCCGACATCGAAGAAGATGTGGCTGACCTCCTGCAGGGCCGCGTCAGGCCTTCCCGATCCGGGCTTCGATTCCATAGTGATACGGCCCCGCCTCGAACGTACGCACGGCCGCGAACCCCGCGCGGACGAGGACCGCCGTGGCCTCCGCTTCGCTGAGCCGATGCTCCCGCGGCGGCCCGATGTCCTGGTCGATCTTCCTCCATTCCACGACGCCGAGCCGGCCCTTCGGCCGGAGGATCCGCCGGCACTCGTAGAGGGTGCCGGGCCCCTCGAGTTCGTGGAGGACGCACGCGAGCAGAGCGAAGTCCACGCTCGCGTCGGGCAACGGGATTTCGTCCTCCGTGGACTGCGCGATTTCGACGGACACGGCCTTTGCCCTCGCGACATTCGCCCTCAGGTCCGCGAGCATCTCCGGGGCCATGTCGATCGCGTAGATGCGACCGTGCGGTCCGACGCGGATCGCGGCGGGCAACGCGAAGAACCCCGTCCCCGCGCCGATGTCCGCGACGTGCATCCCCGGGCCGATCCCGAAGGCTCCAAGGATGGCGTCGGGATTGAGGTACGCGCGACGCTCGTCGCTGTCCAGGTGCGCCCGATGCGCGGGATCGTACTTGCGTCCGCCGTGGGACACGGCCCCGCAATCCACCTTCGTGGGTAAAGCCTTGCCCCTGCGCCTTTTAGCCTGGCCACGCCTTTCCCGGAGCCGGGGCAATCCCGATGGCGAAGGATCCAACGCAGGCGTACTTCGCGGGCACCGACCGAGACCGGGCGGCCTTCGAGGCCGGCGTCAAGCTGGGCTCGATCCTCCACCAGTACGTCGGGACGCCGCTGAACGCCTCCAGCGTCGGCGACCTCGAGCGGGCGATCGAGTCGGCTGCGCGGGCCCAGCCTCTCGTCGAGGACGTGCGGGTGCGGATCGATCGCGACCGCTTGCGCATCCGGGGCCCGTACCGGTACGGGACCGTCACGGAGGACCTCCTCCGCGTCGAGGTGACGGTCCGCGTCGGCCGGGCACGGGCCGTCGGCGTGCTCCGGTACCTTCCGGAGCTCGACTATCCCCTCATGTATTTGAAGGACATCGGCCCGCCGAGCAAGTCATAATAAGGGACCCGATTTCTGCCGCGTCCCGATGGCGCGCGGCCGTGGCTCCGAGGTCGAGGTGAAGTTCCGCCGGGACCTGGGGCTCCTCGAGATTACTATGATCGGTCTCGGGCCCACGATCGGCTCGACAATCTTCCTGCTCCTCGGACCCGGCTTCGCGATCACCGGACCCTCGCTGATCCTCGCCTTCATCCTCAACTTCATCGTCACCCTCTTCACCGCGATGGCCTACATGGAGCTTGGCTCCGCGTTCCCGGAGACGGGCGGCGGGTACCTCTGGATTCGGCGCTCGATGAAGGATCCGTTCGGCTTCCTCGGCGGCTGGATGTCTTGGTTCGGCCACTCGATCGTCGCCTCGTTCTACATCTTCGGCTTCGGCCTCGGCGTCGTCGTGATGTGGAAGACCTTCTCGGGCGTGGACCGGCTCGTCCTATTCGGCCTCGACGAAAACGGCCTCATCAAACTCTTCGCGATCCTCGCGGCGGGGATCTTCATCGCCCTGAACTACCGGGGCACGAAGATTACGGGACGATCGGAGGTCGCCGTCACGCTGACCCTCGTGGGGATCGTCCTCGCGTTCATTGTCTTTGGACTGGCGCGCTTGACCACGGGCGGATCGTTCGATCCGGCGAACTACCAGCCTTTCTTCCGGGGCGACTCCGGGTTCTCGCAGTTCCTGGCGCTCCTCGGCGCGATGGGCTTCACGTTCATCGTCTTCGAGGGGTACGAGATCATCGCACAGACCGGGGAGGAGGTCCACGAGCCGGAGAAGAATGTCCCTCGAGCCGTCTCCATCGTAATCGGTGCGTCGACCGCGATTTTCGTCCTCGTCGCCTTCACCTCCATCGGGCTCGTGGGCGACTGCGTCACGACGAACCTCACGGGCGCGTGTCTCCTCGTGCAGACGCCCGCAGGCGTGGTGGGCAACAATAACGCGATTGCAGAAATCGCCGCGACCGTGATGCCCTACGGTCTGCAGATCGTTGTGTTCGGCGTCGCCCTCGGTGCGCTCGCCGCGTTGAACTCCCTGATTTTCTCCTCGAGCCGGGTCGCGTTCGCGATGGGCCGAGATGGGACCCTGCCCCACGCGTTCGGCCGGCTCCACCCCAAGAAGCGGACCCCGCACGTTTCCATCGTCGCGAGCGGCGTGATCATCCTCCTGATGACCCTCACCTTGGACATCAACACGGTCGCCGCGAGCGCCGACATCATGTTCCTCCTCCTGTTCCTCCTCGTGAACTGGGCGGCCATCGTACTGCGGCGGACGATGCCCGACGTGAAGCGATACTACCTGATGCCGCTGTTCCCGGTGATCCCAATCCTCGGCATCGCGACGAAGTTCATCATCGCGATGAGCCTCTGGGCGATCGAGCCGATCGCTTGGCTGATCGCCCTCGGATGGATCCTCGTGGGCCTCGCAATCCACGCGGCCTATCAGAGGAAGGAGGTCGTGGCCGGCGTTGCCCGCGTCGTGGAGTCGATCATTCCCGCCGCGCGCGAGCGCTATCAAATCCTCCTGCCCATCGACGACTTCGATCGCGTCGAACTCGTCGACTTCGCCGCCCTCCTCGCGAAGGTCGAGGACGCGCAGCTTACCCTCCTCCATGTGATCGAGGTACCCGCGACTCTCCCGATCGACGCGATTGACCGCCTCTATGTGTCCGGAGTCCGCTGGAACCTCGGGAAGCTCCGCCGCCGCGCGGAGGAGTCCGGGGCCACGTGTACGGCCCGCGTGGAGGTGAGCCACAAGGTCTTCGAGGCGATCCTGGAGAACATCCAGGAGGACGAGACGGATCTCCTTGTCCTCGGCTGGAAGGGCGGTTGGCGGAAGGGCCGGATCCTCGGGGCCAATGTGGACCGATTCGTCCAGGAGGCCCCCTGCGACGTCGTCGTGTTCAAGTCCACGGGCCTCAAGGAGCGCCCGGAGCGGATCCTCGTCATGAACGCGCCGGAGTGGCACGTGTCGTACGCGACGGGATACGCGATCCTCGTCGCGAAGCAGCACAGGTCCAGGATCACCATCTTCAGCGCCGTGCAGACGGACAAGGAGATGGAGAGAGAGCGGGCGTACAGCGCACGCCTCGCGGAGATGTGCAGAACCCACGGCGTGCCCTACGACGAGAAGTTCTTCAAGGTGCGGAACATCGTTGATGCGGTCGTGGACGAGGCGGCGGGCTATGACCTCCTGGTCCTCGGCGCGAGCTCGGAGTGGCGCCTCACCCAGTTCGCGTTCGGCCCAATGCAGGATCAGATCGCCCGCCGCACGGAGGTCCCGATCCTCATGGTCCGTAAGGTCCGCCGAAAGGAGACGTGGACGCCTCCACCACCGCCCGCGGTGCCGAGGCCGAGCCCGTCTAGCTAGGCCCGCGGCCTCCCGTGGAAGTTCGAATGACGGGAATTTAATAGCAGCATCCCCATTCCCAGGAGTCGGAGTTGTGGCATGGGAGAGGCGCTGAAGATAGGGATCACGGGCCTCCCCGGCGCCGGCAAGACGTATGCCCTGCTCAAGGTCATTGAGATGCTCGAGGCCGACGGCCTCAAGGTCGGCGGCATGATCACGGAGCCGATCGTCAAGCGGAATCGCCGCGAAGGTTTCTACGTGATGGACTGGGGCACGAAGGAGAAGCGGGTTTTCGCCTCCCGGGAGATCGAGTCGAAGATCCTGGTCGGCCGATACGGCGTGGACATTTCTGCCTTGGAGGAGGTCGGGGTGAACGCGCTCCGCCGGGCCACGGCCGAGTGTGACGTGATCGTGATCGACGAGGTCGGGAAGATGGAGGTCGAGTCGCCGAATTTCGTCCAGGCGGTCAAGGACGCCCTCGATGCGGACAAACCGCTCATCCTCACGCTGCACAAGAAATCCCGGAATCCCCTCCTCCAGGACATCCGCCGCCGCGACGACGTCCGGATCCTCGAGGTCACACAGGTGAATCGGAACCTCCTGCCGTACAAGATCGTGAAGCTGATGAAGGGTGAAGTCCTGTGAGCCGAAGGGGCTATCTCCGCCACAGGCCATCGCGGGGCCCTTGACGTCGTCGTTTCCCGTCCACGAGGTCACCGAGGGCCGCGCCCGGCTCCTCGTGCCGGAGGTCCCGCGGAAGCGGGGTCCGGGTTCGAGGGGCCCGTGGCCCTTCTACAATCCGACGATGGTCGTCAGCCGCGACCTGAGCGCGGTCGCCCTGGCCCGATGGCCCTTTCCGCTGCGCGAGGTCCTGGATGGGCTCGCTGCAACCGGAGTCTGGGGCATTCGCGTCAGGCTTGAGACCGCGGCACCGGTCGTCGCGTTCAACGACTGGTCGCGCGATGCGACGCAACTCATCGAGCGGAATCTCGGTCTCAACGGACTCGAGGGCGAGATCCTCTCCATGGACCTCCGGACGCTCCTCGCGTCCCGCGCGTTTGACTTCGTGGACATCGATCCGTTCGGACCGCCGACGCCGTTCTTAGATGCGGCGATTCGCGGGGCGAGGTCTCCATTGGGCGTCGGGATCACGGCGACGGATACGGCGCCCCTCAGTGGCACGTATCCCGCCGCGTGCCTCCGCCGATACGGCGCGAGGCCGCTCCGATGTCCCCAGGGCCACGAGATCGGCCTTCGGATCCTCCTGGGCTACACCGCGCGCCTCGCGATGGCTTACGGCAAACGAATGCGTCCCATGCTCTCGTTCGCCGCGGAGCATTTCCTTCGGGCGCTCGTCCTCCTGGTGTCCGGATTCGTCGAGGGGGAGCCTCTTGGTCGCATCGTCCGGGAGCCCGATGGTCGCTTCTCCGTTGCTCCGAGGGACGACGCGAACTCGTCGGGACCGCTGTGGCTCGGGCCGCTCTGCGATGCCACTTTCGTGCGGAGCCTCGCTCCGTCGGAGTGGACGCAACCGGCGTCCGCGCGGCTCCTCGCACGACTCCAAGAGGAGGCGGACATGCCTCCATGGTTCGTCACCACGAACGAGCTCGGGGGACGCCTCCTTGGATCCCCTCCGAGGATCGACCGGTTCCTCGATGCCCTGCGAGCCGGAGGATACCGCGCCACGCGGACTCACTTCGACCCGCGCGGGGTGAAGACGGACGCGCCGATGGGCGACGTGGTCCGGGTCTTCCGACGTCTCATGCCGCCCTAGCGGACCCACGGCCGATTCAGGGCCTGCCAGCTGAAGCCCAGGGAGGCCTCGCTCGCGATCGCGTAATGGTACAGCGCGCTCACGAGCGTCCCGTGCACGACGGACCACAGGGACGCGAGGAGGAGCCAATAGACGATCGACGCGACGAGAGCCAGGAGGGCGGTCTCTCCGCTGCCGACGAGCCCCCAGAAGAAGGGGATCAAGCCGAGCAGGGCGAGGACCACGAATACTGCGCCGGTCCCGAGGATCCCGCTCGCCTTCGAGCCCCAAGTGTCGCGGAGGATCGCTCGGCTCCGCCGGAATCCCTTCAGCGGCCCGAGGTCCTCGAGCACGATCGCGGGCAGCACGAAGACGCTCGCGATGGGCCAGGTATACCCGAGGACCCGCGCGACCGCGCGGCTCGCTCCATCGTATCGCAGGGACGCGAGTCGGAGGAGCACGCCGAGCGTCGAGGCCACCAGGGACCATGCCAGGAGTCGGAATAGACATCCATTCGCAGCTCGGACCCCCTCCGCCACGGTGGGCCTGCGGCCGTCGAGCCGCGCGTGCGACGCCGCCAGGATCGCGGCCATGAAGTACGCGCCCAGGAAGTTCGTCACGAGGTACGCGACGAGGAGCTCCCAATACAAGAATGAGCTGTAGGGAGACCAGGGCGGGAAGCCGAGCCCCCAGAGGCTCACGAGCACGACCAACCAAACGAAGCCATTCAGGACTAGGGCCAGCAACGGCAGGGCGAGGAGGTTTGGGTCCTTCGAGAGGAGCTTGAGGCTCGTCCAGGTGAGATGGAGGCCGCGCGCAAGGTGTCCGCGGAATCCTCCGCGGGCATAGCGGAGGGAGACCTCAGGACCCCACGCGGAGCGCTCGGCGGAGTGCATCCCGCCGGCGAGAGGAATCGTCGCGGTCATTAAGATTTCGTCAACGCGGGGACCGGCTCACCCGGGCGGCCGCTCGTCGATCCTGCGCTGCACGCCCGCGTAGGCGGCGCGCACGACGCGCACGATCTCCGCGGCCTTCGTGTCCCCAATCTTCGGGACGCGCTTCAGCTCTTCCTCGCTCGCATCGAAGACCGCGCGCACGGATCCGAAGTGCTCCAGGAGGTTCCGCGCCAAGGTCTCCCCGACGCTCGGCAGCCCCTCCACGAGGAATCGCTGTCGTTCCTCGAGGCTCATCTCCTTCGGCTTGTGCCGCAGGCCGTACTCGACGGCGGCCTTCCCCTGGCGCTGCCAGATCACCCGGAGCAGGATCGCCGTCTGCTCTTTGTCCGCGGTCGTCAGCACGGGCACTCCCTCGGACACCTCGAGGGCCACGAGCGCCCCGAGGATGGCCTGCGGATGCCGGAACGTGGAGATCTCCGAGAGATCGCCCTCAAGGAGCACCAGGGGCTGTGGATATGCCTCGCGCAGGCGGCGGACTTGCTCGAAGAGGCGTTTGCGGACCATCGAGCCAAAGAAGTCAGCAAGGCTCTTCCGCTCGATGCCGATGGGCCCGATGACGTAGTCGCCGGGCGCGATCCGCTTTCGCTCCACCTTGACGTCGAGCGCCCGCAGCCGTTCGTAGATGTCGTCAGGCTCGTTCGCGTCCATCACGAGAGCGGACCGCACGCGGCTGACCAACCGGCTCGGGGACGTAAACGTTCCGGTCGCGCTCCGGTGCATGTCAGCTTAAGGAAAAGGTGAACCTGTAGCAAGTCCTTCCTCCTGGCCCCTGGAGAAGGGAGCAACGGATGGGACTTGCTACATTGGGTATGGGATGCACTCGA
>Ga0209172_10002376_pt1 | contig 33382 bp, 19 predicted proteins | sample LarsenN4metaG_FD_184113 | JGI IMG/M metagenome (GOLD analysis project Ga0209172, IMG submission 184113) | Hot spring sediment bacterial and archeal communities from British Columbia, Canada, to study Microbial Dark Matter (Phase II) - Larsen... ... | reverse complement strand
ATGTCCCTACTCGATAAATTCCGCCTCAAGGCGCGCGCCGATAAATACCGCCGCCGCACCGACCCCGGCGGCATCCGTTTTTTGCTGGAAACGCTCAGGCCCGGCGACACAGCCCTCGACATCGGCGCGCACAAAGGCGGCTACGCCTACTGGATGTTGCGGCAGGTGGGCGCGGCGGGAAAAGTGTTCGGTTTCGAGCCTCAAACATCCCTGTTCGAGTATTTGTCCAGAATGAAAAAAAGCCTCGGCTGGATTAATTTTAACATCGAACACCTGGCTTTGTCCGACCGCGAGGGAAGTGTCGAACTGCGTATTCCGGTGAAAAAAGACAAAAAATCGTCGCCCGGCGCGAGCATCGTCAAGACGGTTTTTGAAGAAAATGAAATTCGGACGGAGACGGTGACAATGAGCACGTTAGACAAGTATTGCGCTCAAAATTCTATTGTCCCGAACTTGCTGAAAATTGACGTAGAAGGCAACGAACTGGCGGTTTTGCAGGGCGGTGAACAGGTGCTGCGCCAACATCGTCCGGCCATTTTGATGGAGTGCGAGGCCCGGCACGTAGGCGCCGAACGGGCCTGGGAAACTTTCCATTTTTTAGAGAAACTGGGCTATCGCGGCTTTTTTATCGAAGGTTCGTTGTTCCGGCCACTGGCCGATTTTGATTTTTCAAAACACCAGGCCGAAGGCCAAAAGCCCTATTGCAACAATTTTATTTTTCAGTAACAGGTATTGCGCAGATTAAAAAGAAACACCGAAAAACCCGAACCCCGCCGACCCTTCGGTGGTGTCGGCGGGGTTCGGGTTTTTCGGTGCGCTCATGAATTTTGAAATAACGCTCTTTAAACTACTTTCCCATTTTTTTCAACAAATCCGGCAACTGCCGCAGCGCCGCTAATTCCTTGTACTTCTCCCGCGCATCGTCCGCCGGAATTCCGAAATAAACATTGTTGCCCTCGAGCGATTTGGACACACCCGATTTCGCCGAAATCACCGCGCCTTTCCCGATGTGCAGTGCCTGGGCAATGCCGACCTGGCCGTACAGCACCACGTTATCCCCGATAATTGTTTTGCCGCCGATGCCGACCTGGGCAGCGAGCAGGCAGTTTTTGCCAATCACAGCGCCGTGTCCGACGTGAATCTGGCAATCCAGTTTGCTGCCGGCGCCGATAATCGTGTCGCCGCTCACACCTTTGTTAATGGTGCAGCCTGCGCCGATGTCCACGTTATCTTCGATGATGACGCGCCCGCCAGAGCGCCATTTTTGATAGGAGCCGTCGGCTAACTTCTTGAAATAGAAGGCGTCAGACCCGATAATCGAGTTTGGGCCGATGATAACGTTGTCGCCGATGTAGCTGTACTCGCCGATGTAGGTGTTGGCTTGAATGTACGTGTTCGCACCGATGCGGACATTGGCGGCGACGACGACACCCGGCTCGATAATAGCGGTCGGGTGAATGTCGGCGCGATGGCTCACAGGCACTGTGAGCGGCTCGAAGGGGCGATATTCGCGCACCAGCGAGTCGTAGGCCTCGAAGGGATTTTCGACCACGAGGATAACTTTTCCGGGCGGGCATTCGGCGGGTTCGTTGAGGAGAATGACGGTAGCGGCGCTGCGAAGCGTTTTTTCAAAATACTTTTTCACGTCGGAAAACGCTATATCGCCGGATTCGACTTTGTGAATTTCGTTGATACCGGAAGCGATGAGATTTTCATCGCCGATAATTTGGCGGGCATTCAGGCGCTGGGCAAGTTCGAGGACAGGGATGGGTTGTGGGAATTTCATTTTCTTTAAATATCGAAAGCGACTACTGGTTTGATTCGCGGCAAAGGTCTGAAAATAAAAAAGTTGTTTCCTAAAAAGCGAAGTGTTCCGATTGCGGGCATTCAACATTTAGCGTCAACAAACCCGTTTTGCAATTCAGACATATCTCATACTTTTACCGCTAAACCAACTTGTTATGATGCCTCGTTTTCGTTTTTCAATCTTCTTTTTGCTCTTCCTGTTTTTTCAAATTAACCCTGCATGGAGCCAGTCGCCTACGGTTGAAATGCGCGGCACCTGGGTTGCGACAGTGGCAAATATTGACTGGCCTTCCAAGCCGGGGCTGCCGGTAGAACGCCAAAAAGCGGAATTCGACAGCCTGCTCGACGTGCTGAAAGCCATGAATATGAATGCGGTGTTCGTGCAGGTGCGCCCTTCTGGCGACGCGTTTTACAACTCGAATGCCGTGCCCTGGAGCAAATTTTTGACCGGCGAGCAAGGGTTGCCGCCTGCCGATTCCAGCTACGATCCGCTGCGCTACATGATAAAAGCCGCACATGACCGGCGTATGGAATTCCACGCCTGGCTCAACCCCTATCGCGCCACCTGGGACCTCGACACAGCGAGTCTTTCGCTCATTCACCCCATGCGCGCGCTGCCGCCGCATCTCAAAAACCAGTGGTTTTTCCGTTACGGTCGGCGCTATTATTTCAACCCCGCCAATCCTTTCGTGCGTCAGCACCTCGTCAATGTCGTGCGCGACATCATCGTCCGCTACGACGTGGACGGCATCCATTTCGACGACTATTTTTACCCTTACAAAGAACCCGGAGAAAACCTGAACGACTACAATGAATTCGCCGCCAATCCGCGCGGCTTCACGAATATTGAAGACTGGCGCCGCGACAATGTGAACCGGCTGATTCAGGACGTGTCGCAAATGATAAAAAAATTCAAGCCGTATGTTCGCTTCGGCATTGGCTCTTTCGGCGTGTGGCGCAATGCTGACCGCGACCCGCTCAACGGCTCCGATACGCGGGCGGGTATCGCCAGTTACGACGATTTGTACGCCGACATTCTGCTGTGGCTGAAAAACGGTTGGATTGATTATGTGGCGCCGCAGATTTATTGGAGCATAGGCTTTCCCCCTTCGGATTATCAAAAACTCCTCGATTGGTGGAGCAAACACACTTATGGGAAACACCTTTACGTAGGTCATGCTGCCTACAAAATCGGTTCCAGCCCGAACGACCCTAACTGGAATTCACCCGAAGAAATTAGCAAACAAATCAAAATGAACCGGGCGAACGACAAAGTGCAAGGCAGTATTTACTTTTCCGCCAAAGCCCTGATGCGCAATTCGCTGGGCGTGCAGGATTCGCTTATCAGTGTGTTGTATCCTTCGCCTGCGATCATGCCGGCCATGCCAAGTCTTTTGAAATCGCCGCCTGCGACCCCGCAAATCTGCCGCGTAGGCGGTACGCCAAGTTCTGTGAAATTGGCCTGGCACGTCTGCGACATTCTTACCGGCGACGAAACAGCGCATTATTTCGCGATTTATCGTTTCGACGGAGAAGGCGTTGGCAGTTTTAAAGACCCTTACAACTTGCTCATCACCACGCCTTTTTACACGGAAGAATACATTTACGAAGACCAAACGGCACAGGAAGGGCTCTACTATACTTATGTCATCGTGGCTTACAATCGTGCCAACGTAGAGAGCTACAGCAGCGAGCCGATTTTCGTAAAAAAGACAAAAAAAGGGGCAAAAAAGAAGAAAAAACTGTTCGGGTATATGTTTTAAAAATACCCGTCCCATGCTTAAAAAGCCGTCGGAGATTATTCTGGCGGCTTTTTTATTTTTCAAATTCCGGTAGGAAAACGCTGCGCAAATTCTTTTGCGAAATAGGTTAGAATCACGTCAGCCCCCGCCCGGCGGATACTCAGCAAAGTCTCAGGCATCGCGCGCTCGAAGTCGAGCCATCCATTGTTGCAGGCTGCACGCAACATGGCGCACTCGCCGCTTACATGGTAAGCTGCGATGGGCAAATCGCAACGCTCTTTCAACAGGTGAATTACGTCGAGGTAATGCAAGGCGGGTTTTACCATCAACATGTCGGCCCCTTCGGAAGTATCGAGTTCTGCTTCGATGAGCGCTTCACGTTTGTTCGCAGGATTCATCTGGTAGGATTTTTTGTCGCCGCTTTTGGGCGCCGAATCCAGCGCATTCCGGAATGGACCGTACATCGCGCTCGCATATTTGGCCGTGTAAGCTAAAATCCCTGTCTTTGTAAAGCCCTGCGCATCGAGCGCTTTCCTGATGAAGACGACCCGGCCATCCATCATATCTGACGGGCCGAGCATGTCAAAACCTGCTTCAGCCTGTGCTACCGACATTTTTGCCAAAATAGGAAGCGTCTCGTCGTTCACAATTTCGCCGTCGCGAACCAACCCATCGTGTCCATCCGAGCTGTAGGGATCCATTGCAACATCACTGATCAGGCAACATTCAGGAAACCGTTGCTTGATGTCGCGGGCAACTCTCAGGTAAAAGTTTTCGGGCGACCAGCTGTATGTTGCCATTTGGTCCTTCAAGTCATCTGCCACCGCCGGGAACAAAATAAAATTGGTCAGCCCCAGCGACATACACGCCTCGATCTCACGAAGCAAATTTTCGGGAGAAAATCTGTAAATGCCTGGTAACGAATGAATTTCACTGCGAATATTGGAGCCATTCAGGACAAAAAGCGGAAATATGAGATGCTGAACGCTCAGGTGAGTTTCAGTAACCATTCCCCGAATACTGGCTGATTGGCGGTTGCGGCGCGGGCGACGTAGCATATATTGATTTTGTAAATGAAAATGAAGCCGCAAAATTATGATTCGGCGAATAGCAGTTTTAAGTCAGTTATGGAATTGACAAAATAATGAACAAAAGAAAATAGGTGCGATGATTTTTTTAGCAAAATCCATATTTTTTTCAGCAAAAATCGCAAATGGGCATAAAAAAACAGGGCACCGACTGATTACTCAGTAGCACCCTGTATAACCCCAAAAAACCAAATGAAAACAATCTTAAAAACGCCTTAAGGCGACTTTTTTCTTTTTGATCTGCTGAATGTTACCAACTTTTTGGTAAAAAAGTCATTAAACTATGTCAAAAAAACTCATCCAGCAATTACGGCGGCAAAGATAAAGGAAATTTTGTTGCATGCAACACCCTATCTTTTTTTTCTTAAATTATCTATGCCTTGTTATTTCAAGTTATTGTTAAGTATTCATCTCAATGTCCTCTTGGCACTTTAAGAACGAAGCACCATATCTTTACGTCGAAAAATAACAATCACCTGAATGATAATTCAAAAGTATCTAATTCGCTCTTTCGTCATCAATTCCGGCAATTTGCTAAAAAAAAGAATCATTTTTCTGGCAATTTGCTGTACTTCGTGCGGGCCAGATAAAGAGATGATTATCAGTAACAAAGTTTCTGAAAAGATATCTTCTTTTAGGGAAAAACAGACTAATGAATGCACTTATATGCTCTTGGCAGAAGCTGAAAAAATTGTTGACTCGCTATTATTGGCGGAAGCAAAACTGGAATTGAGCGATTCTCTCTTGATGGCGCGTCCGCCCAAACCGCCCAAACCTGCGCCTATACCCGCCATAGACTCTTTAGCCGTGCAGCCGATTTTCCAACAAGCCTCCTCTACACAAGGTAACAAATAAATATTGCTGCGCCAGCGCATACCGCTACCACAGGCAACCGCTCCTCGTTTTTTGGCATCAAAAGATTCAGATTCACGGATCACTTTGCCCGCCGCAGTCATCTTCAGCGATTGATTAACAGCACTAAAGGTCTTCATTTCATTATTCGCAGCCTGTGTACAATATGGGTGCTATTAGGCCTTTTCGAGATATTGCCCGCACAACAAAATAACAATTTTTCCAACCTCCGAAGCCGGAACATGCCCGTCTCCGCGCAACCACAATTACTCGATTCCCTGACCATAGCGACACCTTTACTTTCTGTCTCTGATGCGCTCACGGGAGAAAACATTGATTTACAGTACTTTTCTGTCAAAAATAATTTTTTTTACACGGATACCGTTCGCCTGAAGGGGGTTCTACCTGACTGTCAAATGTTGAGGGTTGTGTATCGTGTTTTGCCTTTTGACCTGGGTGCTCGAATCAGCAGACTCGATACGATCGCCGTGCGCCGGAATGCCCGCCCCGATGCCATCGAGTTTGATTATTCTCCTTACGAACCCGTCACAAAACCCTGGGAAACTGGGAACCTCATCTCCAGCGGCGCTTATACCAGGGGTTTTTCTCTTGGCAACAGTCAAAACCTGACTTTCAACTCAAACCTGAATCTTCAACTTAACGGCAAACTTGGCAATGACCTTGAAATCCTCGCTGCACTTTCGGATAATTCAATTCCGCTCCAACCCGACGGTACAACCCGCCAATTGCAGGAGTTCGACCGCATTTTTATTCAACTAAAGAGAAAAAATACCGTCCTCACTGCAGGCGACTATGACCTCACACGACCTGCCGGCAGCTATTTTGCAAACTATTTCAAACGCCTTCAGGGCGCGATGGTGGAATACAGGGGCGTTGGAAATTCGGGCATAGGAATAAAGGCCCACAATTTGAATCGAACGCCTTCCGATACCCTGTCCGTTCGGGCAGCGGCCGCTGTTTCGCGTGGCAAATTCGCCCGACAAATCATACTCGGTCAGGAAGGGAACCAGGGCCCTTATCGCCTGAGAGGCGCTGAAGGTGAGCAATTTATCATCGTTTTGGCGGGGACGGAAAAAGTTTTTCTTGATGGTCAACTGCTCCGCCGGGGATTGATCGACGACTACATTATTGACTACAATCTCGGCGAAGTGACCTTCACACCTCGGCGCCTGATTTCCAAGGACAGCCGCGTCATTGTCGAGTTTGAATACGCGGTACAGACCTACCTGCGCTCCACGCTGGCTGCCAACACGACCTGGAATTCCCGGCGCGGGCGATTTTATTTTAATTTTTATTCGGAACAGGATTCGCGGAACAACAGCGCGGAAGAACTTTCGCCCAGCGAACGACAAAATCTCGCCCAGGCTGGCGACAATTTGCAAAATGCGTTCGCTTCCGGCATAGATACGCTCGCAGATTTTGACCCCAATCGGGTGTTATATAAAATTCTTGACACGGCCGTTTGCGGCATTCCAATACAGATTTTAGTGTATAGCACAAGCACCGACTCAGCCCGCTACGCTGCCCGTTTCACGGAAGTGCCGCAGGGGCAGGGAAATTATGTGCTCGCTCCGTCGGCGGTCAATGGGCGTGTTTTTCGCTGGTCGCCACCCGACCCGGTGACGTGCCAACCGACGGGCAATTTCGAGCCAGTGGTAAAACTCATCGCGCCGGAATTACGGCAACTTTACTCGGCAGGCGCTGATTTCCAACCTTTTAAAGGCGGGCAAATGCAGGCAGAACTGGCCCTGAGCAATCGGGATTTCAACCGCTTTTCTCCGCTGGGCAACGACGATAACTACGGCTTCGCCGGATTTTTAGGCCTTCGGCAAACGCTGTTTGAAAGCAAAAATTGGAAAAGTCGCGCTTACGCAAACTACGAACGTACCGCCCAAAATTTTTTCCCGCTCAACCCCTACCGCCCGGCGGAATTCGTGCGCGACTGGAATACCGACAATAGCCGTGACACAGTAGGCGAACAAATCGCGCGCGGTGGTTTTTCCGTAGAAAATAAAAACTGGGGCGGCGGACGCTACGAATTTGGCTCCTTCACCCGGCAAAGTGTGTACGACGGACAGCGGCATTTCGGCCAAATACGCCTGCAAAAACGCGGCTTCGAATTTTTTGGCGAAATGAATTTGCTCAGGTCGGAAGGTTCGGCGGAGGAGACACGTTTTTCCCGACCCAAATTCGATTTTTCAAAAACATTTTTCCGAAAAGACACGGCGGCGCCGAAGGCGTTTGTCAAGTTTGGTATTTACGGCGAACGCGAGCGAAACGAACGCCGCGTCATCGGTGCCGACACGTTCAGCCGCGCCTCATTTTGGTACGATTTGTACCGTTTTTATTTTCAAACGCCTGAAAATCAGGGCGCCTGGCAATTCGGCGGCTTCCTTTCGCAACGCAACGATTTTTTCCCAAATGGAAATTTTTTCAAAAACAACACCATCGCGAACGAGGCAAACCTGAACGGGAAATGGCAAAAAATCGGGAGCGCCAACGCTGCAACCCAACAAATTATGTGGACGGTGACTTACCGCAAACTGCGCATCCTCGACCCCGAACTCACGACGCAGGAACCACAGGAAACCTACCTCGGACGCGTGGATTACAACATCGCCGCCTGGAAAAACACCCTCAATTTCACGACAGGTTACGAAATCGGCTCCGGCCAAAGCCCGAAAGTGGAGTTCACTTATCTCGCCGTAAATCCCGGCGAAGGGCAGTACACCTGGGTGGACCGCAACCGCGACAGCATTTTGCAAATTGATGAAATGGAAATCGCGGTGTTTCAAGACCAGGCAAATTATGTGCGCGTGGCGGTGACGACACCCGATTATATCCGCACGAACAATGTTGTGTTGAGCCAGAATCTTCGCCTCGAACCGCGCCTGCTTTGGGCGAATTCCAAAGTGCGCTGGCGGCGAACACTGAGTCGTTTTTCGACGCAAAGCACCCTGCAAATCAATCGCCGTACGTTTGCAGGCGTGCCGGGGATTTCACCCTGGAACCCGTTTCAACTCGATATCGCCGACTCGTCGCTGGTAACGGTAACAGCTTCGGTACGCAATGTTTTGTTCGTCAATCGCGCCAACCCGACCTGGGACGCGAGCATCGCGCAGGGCGACAACCGAAGCCAGGTTGTGCTCACGACGGGTTTCGAGCAACGGCGCAACTCGGACAGGACTTTGCACGGGCGCCTCAATCTGGGGAAGCAATGGAGCGCCGAAGCGGACATCGTCAGCAGCGAAAAAAGCAGTGATAACCAGGCATTTGACACGCGGGATTTCCGCATTCGGGGTTGGGAAGCCGGGCCTAAACTGACCTGGTTGCCCAACCGCACGTTCCGGCTTGTTTTCAATTTTAATTTTCAGAACAGCCGCAATACGCTCGGCGCCGGCGAAAAAGCCGACCAAACCAACTGGAACACGGAACTCACCTGGAATCCGCAGGGACGTGCCAACGCGCAGGGATTTAAGGCTGCTACCTCGCTGCGAGTGAGGGGCACTTTTGCCGATATTCGCTACACGGGAGAGTCGAACACAGCAGTGGCATTCACGATGCTGGAGGGTTTGCAGGATGGAAAAAACTATTTGTGGGGACTGAACCTCGACCGCCAACTTTCCAAAATGTTGCAGATGAGCCTGAATTACGAGGGCCGTAAAACGGGCGAAAATCGCGTGATACACGTGGCACGCGCACAGGTACGGGCAGTATTTTAAGGCGCTACATTTGCCTCGGCGGTCACGGATGCCGGAAACCAGCAAAGACGGTCGAGCATGGCCTGATTGCCGGGAAAGATGTTCAAATCCACTTTTTTGGAAATGCCGTCGAGACAACCTTCGCTGGAATATTGCCAAAAATCCCAGCGTTTGCCGGTCGTGAGCAAAGGGCGCTCTTCCGAATACCGCGCAATCCAGAGCGGATAGTTGTCGAAATGACCGGCGAGATAGGTCTCGTAAAAAAACTGGTTGGTGTAAATGATGGGGCGAATGCCGAGGTTACTTTCCACAATATCGAGCCAGGTGCGGGCTTCTTCGATCATAATTTCCGGCGCGATGCCATCCGTCCGTTCGATGTCGAGCACAGGAGCGAGGTCGCCGGGGCGCATTTCCACAAATTGAAGAAAATTCTGGGCTTGTTCGTAGCCGCAGCCATAGGCCCGAAAAAAATGATACGCGCCGCGCCGAATACCGAGCCTATTTAGATTTTCCCAGTTGCGGCAAAAAAGACTGTCGCGGTAGTCGTGGCCTTCCGTCGCTTTCACAAAAGCAAAATCGAGGTCTTGCTTAGTTGTCACCGTATCCCACTCGATTTCTTTCTGGTAATGAGAAACATCAACTCCCTGCAACTCCATCACTGGCGCAGTCATCGGGTCGGAGGGATTCCGGTTGCTCCAAAAAGGAGCGAGCACAAACAGAAAGAAAGTAAAAAACCTCATGAGTGCGATGAATTCGATGCTGCGAAAATAATGCTGTCCGGTCTTTTCGAGAGTAGATTAACTGTTCTTTTAGCCGTTGGCCGACAAATGTGGAGCGGACATAATTCGTGCCAAGTGCAAGAAAAGTGAAGAATAAGGAATTCAGGGAAGCAGGAAGAGGAGTGCTCTGTTCTCGTTTTCAAGGGTTTGTACTAAATGCAAGTTTTTGACGGTTTTGAATAAAGGATGGTAAGGGCATTGACTTTTTGCCACGCACATTATCTTTGCAAACCACTATAATCCTTTTGAACATCATGCACACACACTTTCATTCATCATCTAAAAACTCGATTACATGGAACATCAATCTTCTCGATTGCGTTGTGCGCCGTTCATCGTTTCCTTTTGCGACGCTATTCGTTGTGCTTTGTTGTCAGCGGTGGTGTGGCTCGCACCCCCCCCGGCATCAGGGCAAACAGCCAGCACTTGCAAACCGCTTGACTGCAACACACAATTTTATGTGCAAATAGTCCCTGACCCCGACTACCCAAACACCTCCGGCTGTCAACCTACCAGCTCCACACCTTGTGGCGGGGGCGACCAGTTCAGGCAACTTTTCTACAAAGTGCAGCTCGTTTACGTTCCCCTTCCTCCCGATGTAACTACTTCCTTTAACTTGGAATACACAGAATTAAAGGTCAATGTAGAAGCCAGCGTGGAGAACCCTGTGACAGGAGGAGGCTACTCCTTCATTGATGCCAAAGCCACTCGAATATGCCACGAAACGCAGGCGGCGGCAAACGGCTGGTTGACGGCGACAGACAATGGCAGCGGCGGTTGGACGAACGGTGTTAGCTTTACGGCAGACGAAAAAAACGCCGACATACTTTTTTTTAACAACGCAATACCCTGCCCCGAAGCAGCAATCATCCATTTCTCTCCCCCGTCGGGCGGTTGCCCAAGCGGAGCCATTATCTGTGCCGCCACCGACCTTTTCAGGGTGGTGGTCAACGCCTACCCCGGAGAAAATGTGAATCTGAAGGCTACGCTCGCCACCTACAACACTTTTGGGGAAGGAGTGTGCCTTCTCGACCTCAGTAATGCCGATGCAACGGCCACCGCTCTTTTGCCCAACATATCGTTCAATACCCCCAATGACAATGTGAAGGTGCGGCTGAAAAACCCAGCGCCGATAAGCACAGGTGGCTGCAATGTAGAGGTAGAGGTGTTTAACCAAAACACTTTTGCGATTGATGTTGACTATCTGGAGTTTGTGGTGAAAATGGAGGCAAATCAGGCGATGACACCGCAGGTAACAAGCAATTACGACCGCCCCCTGCTGAGCAATGGAATGACTCATTATATTCACTTCATTGTGCCCGACGAAGGCTGGAACCTTGCGGCCAACGGCGGAACGCACAGCATCGGGACAATAACCATTAAGCCCCCTTTACTAGGAAACGCCAGTTGGGACGCTAAGCTCACACTAATTGACAACACCAAATCCAGGATAAAAACCCCCTCCGCATGTACTAAGCTGCCTTTTTCCGACCCGATACAATCGTGTCAGGATGACGGCGCCCCGCTTTGCATATTTAATAGTGAGGGAGTGGTGTTCATGGTTGAAGGGCTTGTTCCTGATGATTGCGCACCTCCGTTCACCAAGAAAATCAAGGTGGGCTTCAGAGATACCGATCTGGGCGACCCTTATGTAATGGTATTGAAAGACCTGGCTTTCACTTTGAGTTTTGATGTGACAGGTGATATCCAGTTTGTTGAGGCGAACTTTCCCTCAAACTGGACTCCCGCTTGCCCGTCGCAAAGCATTTGCCTGGCATCTCCGTGCTATGAATCAGTGGCATCAACCAATACAATCCAGTTTACTTATTGTGTCTCCATTCCGACATCTGTAACCAATTTTATACAGATTTCTCCTGCGCCCGACGCATTCGCCGAACTTGTTTTTGAAGGAGGAGGCTGCATCAACAGTGCAACCATCACCTCACTGTCTTTGCGTCGCAATGGTGACCCCTCGACCTGTATCCCCCCCTATTCCCAGTCGCCTTATAGCGGAATTCCTGTTTGCCAGGACGAAATCTACGGCCTCATCGCCACTGAAACGAGTAATGGGATAGAAGGAGTAGCGGTTGAGTTGTCATTGGATGAAGTACTTATTCCTTCTACTTTGTCTCAACCACCAGGATGTGACGACGATATTTGTCCGAGTGAACTTTTCAACGCCATGCTCGGCACTGGAGCATCGGGGGCTTACGGTTTTTGCCCATGTAAAGAATGCCGTTATTTCACGGTGACACCGAAAAAAGACAACAATCATTTGAACGGTGTGAGTACTTACGACCTGGTGCTTATCAGCAAGCATATTCTCGGTATAGAGGCCTTGGGCAGCTCGTATAAAATGATTGCCGCCGATGCCAACAAGTCCAATTCTATCACGTCCTTCGATATCGTCGAGATACGCAAACTGATACTGGGCATCTACAACGAGTTCCCCGTCAACACTTCCTGGCGCTTTGTCCCGGCCAGCTATTCTTTCCCCAACCCTTCCAACCCTTTCCAACCTCAGTTTCCCGAGATAGGAGACCAGATTGACATGGACGCCAGTCAGAACAATAAAGTTGACTTTGTAGCCATTAAGGTCGGCGACGTGAACAACACTGCTGCGCCTTATAAACCTTCAGAGAGCCGACCCGAAGCTACGCTCTCGTGGTCAGGGAAACAGAATAGACTCGGCGACGTCCTCACTTTCCCCATTGTTTATACAGGCGCAGAACCATTGGAGGCTTTCCAGGCAGGGCTTCGCTTCGACCCCGCGTTGCTGCAATTACTCAGCCCCTCGCAAGGCGACCTGCCCGCTTACAACGCCGACTGTTTTGGCCTTGTCAATGTAAAATCAGGTGAAATCCGAACCCTTTGGCTGCCTTATGACCCCGGTAACCCCGACATGCGGATAGAGCCGGGTACGGTGCTTTTTCACCTGACCTTCAAAGTATTGGGGCCGCTTACAGCGACCGGGGCAGTGCTGAAACTCGACGATACAGTGTTGCCCAATGCTGCCTGGCGACCGGACGGCACGGAATGTGCGCTCGTGTACGCCCCTTCTGTCCTGGCAGAGCGAAACGAGTCGGATGTTGTCGCGCCCGCGCCGTTGCAGGCTGAGTGCCGCCCCAATCCGAACGACGGCGATGTGACTTTCAGGGTGCAGGCTGCCAAACCAGGAAAAGGACGCATCGCCCTGTTCGGCCCTTATGGCAACCAGATGTTTGTGCGCGACGTGGCACTCAAGAGCGGTGAGCAGGAGTTTATTGTGTCCGAAGTCGGTCAATTGCCTGCCGGGGTCTATATCTGGAAGGTTTATTCCAATGGCGAAAAGACTCAAGGGCACCTTGTGAAGCAGTAATCTGCCTGCACGTGTATCTGCTTCATAAGTCTGTTTATTTTTTGGTTATTTGAAAACAAGGTTGGTCACAGAGGAGTATAACCAAACAAACAGACTTATGAAGCAGATACAAACTCAAGCGTTCCTTGCTTTTTTTCAAAAAATAAACGCGTGCTCTCATGAAAAACATTTTCTTCTGCATAGCCGTTCTTGGTGCGGCACTCCCCGTCCTTTCTCAAACCCGTATTTATGTCAATTCCGCCGCCACAGGCGCCAACGACGGCTCTTCCTGGACAAATGCCCATACAAATCTGCAAGCAGCCCTGTTGACTGCCCAGGCAGGCGATGAAGTGTGGGTGGCCGAAGGCATTTATTATCCTACCAACACCACCGACCGCAGCATTTCCTTCGAGCCGGCGAGCGGCGTACGCCTTTATGGCGGCTTTGCGGGTGTAGAGACCTCACTTGCGCAACGCGACTGGCAAGTGCATCCCACCGTACTGAGCGGTGACATCGGCATCTTAGGCGACAGCACTGACAACTCTTACAATGTGGTCTATCTTTTTGAGCCAGACTCCACCACCTTGCTGGATGGCTTTGTGCTGCGCCATGGCACCGCCAACGTACCAAACGCCAATTCCTTCAGCCGCCTGCGAAGCGGCGGCGGGCTGTACATCATGGGGCAGGACGCCGACGCCTACCCCGACATCCGTAACTGCGTCTTCGTATTTAACACCGCGCGTTCTTTCGGCGGTGCAGTCATGGTGAACGGCGGGGGAGACGGCTCGGTCGCCCCGCGTTTTACCAATTGCCACTTCGAATACAACCGGGCGGTCGGCAGCGGCGGCGGGGTGGCGCGCATCGGGGGCAGCTGGATAGAGCGTGGCAATGACTTTGCGGATTGCATTTTTTTACGGAACGCAGCGGGCTTTCGCGGTGGCGGTTTCTATTATCTGGACTCGGAACGGGCTGACCAGTTGGACATTCGCGGCTGCACTTTCCAGGAAAACTCGGCGGACGACGACGGTGGCGGAGCCTATCTCGCCGTGGGACGTACCATCCCCTCCGGTTACTCCATCACCAAGACTGTTTTCCGGGGCAACGAAGCCGACGACGGCGCTGCATTTGTCTCTTTTCCCCAGGGTCTTCTCTATGGGACTTACCTGAATATTGACAGCTGCGAGTTCACATCTAACCTGTTTTCCACCAATGGCTTCCCTCAACAACAAGCCGTAATCAAGATGGAGATGCTGGGTGAAAACGGCGCCAAAGGTTACGTCAAAAATTGTATTTTTCAGGAGAATAACAACTGGCCCTTCATAGCCACAATGCTCCTTGACAACGCAGAAACAATTTTTGACAATGTTATCATAACCAACAACCTGTTCGCAAATACATTGTTTTCATCTTCAAATCCGTATTCCAGAACCGATATTTACAATTCTGTTTTTTCCGGAAACAGCTTTAGCAACACAATTTGCGAAAACGGAGGCGACGAGGTTTCGTATTACAATTGTATATTTGAAAAGAATATATCTGCTGAAGGGCATTACATGATTAACCAAAATGTTGACACTCTTCTGCTTCAAAACTGTACTTTTGCCAATAACGACATAGGGCAAGCGTACACTGGAGGAGTATTATCCAACACTATTATTTTGTCTAAAAATTCTACTATTTCAAATTTGAAACACGGAGATCAATTCTTTTACACAGAGGGCTATGCGTATATCTCTAATTGTCATTTTGACTCCTCGTTTACATGCCCTAGCCCATGGCCTTCTATAATTTGTTTAAATGGTAATATTTTTGGTATTGCCCCTATGTTCCGTGACACCGCTGCCGGCGATTACTCTCTGCTGCCCTGTTCTCCGCTAATAGACGCGGGTAGCAACACATCAGCAGGCATCCCTACCGATATTACTGGTGCGCCCCGCATCCAGGGTGGTACAGTAGACATCGGCGCCTACGAGGCCCCACTTTTCGCTTTTGCCGCCGTTCCGACAGTCATACCTGGCTGCGAAGGCCAAGCCAATGGTTCCATCTCTATCTCCACAGCTCACGGCTGCGAGCCGCTCGACTATTTTTGGCAGCCGGGCGGCCCGGCAGGCCCCACGCTTAACGGCCTCGGGCCCGGCGCCTACCAAATCACTGTTACCGATGTTCAGGGGCGGCAAATCACCGACACTATTCTCATGCCTTCTGCCAACCCGCCCACCCTTCAGGTAAGTGGCTCGCCTATCTCCTGCTTCGGCGCTGCCGACGCCATGCTCGCCGTCATACCCCTGACTGGTCAGCCTCCCTTCACTTACCTGTGGTCGCCTACCGGCACGATCGACTCAATGGATATTTCGCTCGGTCCTGGCCCTGTGTCGGTTACGGTGACAGACGCTTGGGGCTGCACGGCCACTTTCGCCTTTGATATTCCTGAGCCAGACACTTTGCAGTTCACAGCCACCGTGCAGAACGCTTCCAGCCAGCAATCCCCCGACGGCAGCATCATGGTCAATGTCGTCATTGGTGGCACAGCGCCTTATGACTATCTGTGGTCACCCGGCGGCAGTACGGCCGATATGCTCAACGGTTTGTTACCAGGCTTTTACACGCTCACGGTGACCGACGAGCGGGGCTGCGAGGCCGTGTGGACTTTCGAGGTGAAAGCCGTTTCCAGCACGGGCGGGGCGGAAGAAATAACGGCGAGTTTGATTGTTTACCCGAACCCGGCTCGGGGTGAGGCGACAGTGCGGGGCGAGTTTGAAAGCGCGACGCCTTCTCTGATAGAGATTTATGACACAACGGGGCGGCTACTTCGTTCGGAGCTGGTGTCGCCATTGGGCGATGTGTGGGAGCTTCCACTGAACGGGCTAGCGGCAGGAGGGTATGTGGTGTATTTGAAAGGCGAGAACGGAGATTTAATCGGTTTTGGGAAGTTGATAAAACTTTAAAAACAAAAACCCTTCGAGCGATTGAGGCGCTCGAAGGGCTCAGATGATCGAATAGCCAAATCCACAAATCACCATTTAGCGATTCATGGATTCCAAAAACTCTTCGTTGCTGCTGGAATGCATCATTTGTTTTTTCATAAATTCCATCGCTTCCTCCGGCTTCATATCGGCCAAATGATTGCGCAGGATGAACATACGTTGCAGGGTGTCTTTGTCCAGCAACAACTCCTCGCGGCGGGTGCTGGATTTGGTGAGGTCAATACTCGGGTAGAGGCGACGATTGGCGAGGTTGCGGTCGAGTTGCAATTCCATGTTGCCCGTGCCTTTGAATTCCTCGAAAATCACCTGGTCCATTTTTGAACCTGTGTCAATCAGGGCTGTAGCCAGGATCGTGAGCGAGCCGCCGTTTTCGATAGCACGCGCTGCGCCGAAGAATTTTTTGGGTTTTTGCAAGGCCGTCGCTTCCACACCACCCGACAACACTTTGCCAGATGCCGGCGCTACCGTGTTGTAAGCGCGCGCCATGCGTGTGATAGAATCGAGCAAAATGACCACATGGTGACCGCATTCGACCATACGTTTCGATTTTTCCAAAACGATGTTGGCAAGTCGCACGTGGTTGTCGGCGGCTTCGTCGAAAGTGGAGGCTACCACCTCGGCTTTTACACTGCGGCGCATATCGGTTACCTCCTCCGGTCGCTCGTCGATGAGCAGTACGATGACGTAGCATTCCGGGTGGTTTTTCGTGATGGCGTTGGCGATGTCTTTGAGCAAAAACGTTTTACCCGTTTTAGGTTGTGCCACGATAAGCCCGCGCTGACCCTTGCCGATAGGGGTGAAAAGGTCAATAATGCGGTTGCCGAAATCACGCCCGGTCGTGCTGGTCAGCATGTTGAATTTAGAAGTTGGGAACAGCGGCGTGAGGTAGTCGAACGGTACGCGGTCGCGCACGTCCTTCGGGTCCATGCCGTTGATTTTACTGACGCGCAGCAGGGCAAAATATTTTTCCCCTTCTTTCGGCGGGCGAATGGCGCCGCGCACCGTGTCGCCCGTGCGCAAACCGAAAAGTTTGATCTGCGAGGGAGACACATAAATGTCGTCGGGGCTGGTTTGGTAGTTGTAATCGGGCGAGCGGAGGAAGCCATAGCCGTCGGGCATCATTTCTAATGTGCCAAGTCCTTCGATAATACCGTCGAGTTCTACGTCAAATTTTTCCTTATGCACCACTGGCGGCATCACTTCGGCGGGCTCAGGTTCGGGGCGAGGCTGTTCCGAGCGTGTTTCTACTACGCCGCCTTCCACTGGTCTGCGCGCGATTACCATTTCATCCTCTTCGTCGTCGCCGTTGGTTTGCGCTACAAAGTCTTCATCTTCAATATTGTTGAGACGCACGGCATCCGGGTCGTATAAATTGGGATTACCGGGGCGTTGGTCGCGATTGCGATCGCGGTCGCGATTGCGGCGGTCGTCCCAACGGTCATTGCGATTCCCGCCCCGGTCATCGCGGCGGTCACGGCGGTCATCCCAACGGTCGCGACGGTCCGAGCGATCATCGCGGCGTTGGTCTTGTTGCTGGTTGCGATTTTGCGGGCGGTCATCCCGGCGAAAATCCCGCTCTCGCTCGGGGCGGTCACGACGGTCCGAGCGATCATCGCGGCGTTGGTCTTGTGGCTGGTTGCGCTCGCGCGAGTTTTGCTGTTGCTGGCGATTGTCGGGACGGCGTTGTTCGCGGTTTTCCTGGCGATTTTCAGCAGGGGGCACTGGCGCCGGAGGAGCCGGAGGGGTTGGTGGCGGCGGTGTTTGAGCGGCAGGTGTTTCTGGTTTTACGACCTTACGAGGACGGCGTCCGGTTTGCGGGTTGGGCTCGTCCACAACGGGAACTTCTTTTGCCTGGTTATTTTTTTCAGCCAGCGCCTGTTCGTCGAGGATTTTGTAAATGAGGTCTTGTTTGGTAAGTTTGTTGTATCCTTTTATGCCTATTTTCTGGGCAATTTCTTTGAGTTCGGATACCAGCTTGTCATTCAGCTGCAGTATGTCGTACATGGCAGGTATGGGTAATAGTGTTTTTAAAAACGGCGCGGCAAAACGCAACAGAGGGCGCTCAGTGAATACGCGACGTGGTGAGAATGTGTGCGTGAGTGAAAATTTTGAACTGGTAAAACAATCTGAAACAGAGCAGGCCAAGCGGATGGCAAGACTGCGATGGATTTGAATTTCGGAAAATCAGTTGGTACCAAAGGGATAATTCAGCGTCGGCTAAGGCTCGCTTACAATCTCCAAACGCCTCCAAACGGACAACTATCAAACTATCGGAACTACGAGGAAAACAATAGCGGAGATGGTAAGGCAATCAGGGCGTTGGCAAGAGCCGATGTGGAATTGTGTCGGGGCAAAGATAAGGCTGTTTTGAAATTCAAACTATCTTGCGCCGCTTTTTTGCGCCTTTGGCGCAGTTTTTTGTAAAAATGAGTCATTTAAAAATTTTAATAAAACTCATTTTTCCAAAAACCCATGATTAAACGGACGAGTGCGGAAAATGTTGCGAAACGATGTGCGCGCTCGTCACACACTTTTCCAAAACAACAAATAAACGACGTAAATGCTGCAAGTAAAAATCATCCGCGAAGAGAAACAACGCATTATCAACGGTTTGCGCAAACGCAACTGGTCGGCTCAGCAATTAAAAGTCATTGACCAAATCCTGAAAACCGATGACGAACGCCGGGCGACACAAAAGCAACTCGACGACGCACTGGCTGAAAGCAATCGCCTCGCCAAACAAATCGGCGCGCTCATGGGGCAAGGAAAAAAAGACGAGGCCGAGGCAATGAAATCCCAGGTTGCCAGCCTTAAAACCCAGAGTAAAGAATTGGAAGACCGCATGGAAAGCCTCAAAAATCAACTCGACGAGATGCTTTACACCGTGCCCAATTGCCCACACAAAAGTGTCCCGAAAGGGAAAACAGCCGACGACAACAAAGTAGCCAAAGACTGGAAGAAGCCCTTCCCTACCCTGTCGGCAGATGCCTTGCCACATTGGGAACTGGCGAAAAAATATAACCTCTTCGACCTCGAACTCGGCGTAAAATTGACCGGCGCAGGTTTCCCGGTCTATCGCGGGAAAGGCGCCAGACTCCAGCGCGCCTTAATCCAATTCTTTCTGGATGAAGCAGTTAAAGCAGGCTACGAAGAAATCCTGCCGCCGCATTTGGTCAATGAAGACAGCGCGCGCGGCACCGGCCAATTGCCCGACAAAGAGGCTCAAATGTACAAGTGCGACCTCGACAACCTGTACCTTATCCCCACGGCCGAAGTGCCTGTGACCAACATCATGCGCGACGAAATTGTGCCAGTGAAAGACTTGCCGGTGACGATGTGCGCCTACACCCCCTGCTTCCGCCGCGAAGCCGGCTCTTATGGCGCGCACGTGCGTGGTCTGAACCGCGTCCACCAGTTCGACAAAGTTGAAATCGTACGCATCGAACACCCCGACCGCTCCTACCAGGCCCTGCAAGGCATGGTCCGCCATGTGGAAAAATTGATGAACAAACTCGAATTACCTTACCGAATCCTGTTGCTTTGTGGCGGCGATATGGGTTTCGCTTCGGCCAAAACCTTTGACTTTGAAGTCTGGTCAGCAGCGCAGCAACGCTGGCTCGAAGTGAGTTCCGTGTCCTGCTTCGAGACGTTCCAGAGCAATCGCATGAAACTTCGCTTCCGCGACGAAAATGGCAAAATCGAACTGGCACACACCCTCAACGGCTCGGCGCTGGCGCTGGCGCGCATCGTGGCTGCTTTGCTGGAAAACAACCAGACATCCGAAGGCATCCGCGTCCCGAAAGTGCTGTGGAAATACACTGGATTTAAAATGATTGTTTGAGGGATTGGAAGGGTTTGATGAGTTTGGGGTGAGTCAACCAGCAACTCAAACTCCTCAAACGACTCAAACTATTTCCTTTCAAATCGGTTTTTCTAAAACTCACCGGTAACTGTTGCGTATTCGTCGAACATATGTTATTTTTGAGCACTCAAAACGTTTAAAGCCAAAATCTTTCACAAAATCATCAAGCTATGTTGATTCTCATCAGTGTTGTTTTCATGGTCATCGGCTTCATTCTGAGCGGTGTCCTGAAAAGCAAATTCAGAAAATACAGTGAAGTCCCCCTCTCCAACGGCATGAGCGGCGCCGAAGTAGCCGCTACCATGCTTAAGCACTACGGCATCTACGACGTACAAATCACGCATGTGGACGGCCAACTGACCGACCACTACAACCCTCACGACAAGACGGTGAACCTTAGCCAGGACGTGTATCATGGCCGTTCGGTAGCCGCCGCCGCCGTCGCCGCGCACGAATGCGGCCACGCAGTGCAACATGCTACTCAATATAGTTTTTTACAAATGCGCTCCTCACTCGTGCCGGTGGTGAACATCGCCGCGTCGTTGCAGCAATACTTGTTCATGTTCGGTTTGGCTGGTATCGGATTTTTCAAAAGCCCGATTCTGCTGATCGTGGCGCTGGCCGCTTTCGGCATCACGACCCTGTTCAGCCTCATCACGCTGCCGGTAGAATTCGACGCCAGCCGTCGGGCACTGGCATGGCTCGACAACAGCGGTTTCGCACGCGGGCAGGAATACGCAGGCGCCAAAGACGCACTGACTTGGGCAGCGATGACCTACGTTTCTGCGGCATTGGCAGCGTTGGTGCAGTTTCTGTACCTGCTGTGGGCTTTATTGGGAAGCCGCGACTAAACTCTATCGCTCATTTTTGAGACAAAAAGGCTTGCTGCATTCGTGTGGCAAGCCTTTTTTACAATATAAAAAAAGAAACGAGTGAAAAATCCACCTTGCCAAAGTGCCTTTTGAGGATAGTCATTTTTACCTTCGCCTCATGCGTACCCTCAACAGTAACTCCCGCCTGGCTCGGCTCATCTGGTTGCTCGTCAGTGCGGTTTTCATGGCAGACTTACTACTGCCGCCACAGTTCGACATCGTGTTTGCTTACTTGCTGGCGCATTTTTTAGCCATTTTTTTTCGAGAAAAAAGCGATGTTTTGCTGCTGGCAGTGGTCACTACGACGCTTACTGTTGTTGCTGCAGTATTCAAACCGCATGAGTTGCCTTTGCAACAAATTCTGCTCGAGCGACTTCCGCCTATCGTGAGTTTTTGGGCGGCCGCCTTTTTCGTAGTGCGGTTCATCGCCCTGCGGGAAGTAGAACAACAACAGGAAGGGCGATTCGAAGCGCTGTTTCGTTATGCCACCAGCGGTATTTTACTGACCAACCGACAGGGAGAAATCGTGATGGCAAACCCCGCTGCCGAACGCCTTTTTTTCTATAATGACGGAGAAATGCTCGGCAAACCGGTCGAGACGCTCATTCCAAAACGTTTTTCGCACAAACACGAAGAACATCGGCAACATTTTCATCAAGCCCCGCGACCACGCTCGATGGGCATTGGCCTTGATTTGTACGGACTGAGGAAAGACGGTACGGAGTTCCCTGTGGAAGTGAGTTTGAGCCCATTCAAAAACTCTGAGGGCGAGTTTATAGTCGCATTTATCGTAGACAACACCTATCGGAAAAACTACGAGTCCTCCATTTTAAAACAAAAACAGGAACTCGCGAGCCTGACCGAAGCCTTGCAGAACCTGAACGAAAGCCTCGAAACCAAAGTAGCCGACCGTACCCGCGAACTCGAACAGGCTAAAAACGAACTTTCCGTCAACCTCGACAAAGAACGCGAACTCGGAGAATTGAAAAGCCGATTTGTCAGCATGGCCTCCCACGAATTTCGCACCCCGCTCACTTCCGTGCTGTCGTCAGCGGGGCTGATTGGTCAGTATGCCGACCGCGGCGACTGCGCCAATGTGAAAAAACACGCCGAGCGCATCAAGAATGCCGTAAACGGCCTCAACACAATTCTCACGGAATTTTTGTCCCTGGGCCGGTTGGAGGAAGGTCATATCCAGCCGAAGCCCGAACCGATTAATCTGCCCGAATGCGTGGAAAACGTTCATCTGGAGTTGAAGAATATTTTTAAAAATGGTCAGGCCCTGCAATACACCCACAACGGCCAAACGGCAGTTCGCCTCGACGGCGGCCTGCTCAAAAACATCCTTATCAACCTGATTTCCAACGCTATAAAATACTCGCCGGAAAATTCCAATATCGTAGTGCATAGCACTGCCGACGACAAAACCATCCGAATCAGCATACGCGACCAGGGCATCGGCATTCCGTACGCCGACCAAAAACACCTGTTCGACCGCTTTTTCCGCGCCACCAACGCCACCAATTTTCAAGGGACTGGCCTGGGGCTTTACATCGTGCAGCGATATGCCGAAATGATGAACGGGAAAGTGGGGTTCAGCAGCGAGGTCGAAAAAGGCAGCGAGTTTTGGGTAGAATTTATTGTTTAAAAAAATGCTCCCAACTTTGCAAAGCATGAAAGAAACCAAGTTCATCGAACAGAACAAGGAGAAATGGGCCGACTTCGAGGCGCAACTCCGCGAAAACCGGCGCGACCCCGACCAGTTGAACAATCTTTTTGTTCAAATCACCGACGATTTGTCCTACGCGCGCACCTTCTACCCCAACCGCTCGGTGCGGATGTACCTCAATACGCTCGCACAGCGCATTTTTCACAACATCTATCGCGGCAAACGCTTGCCCGTAGAGCGCCTCCGCAATTTCTGGACGGACGAATTGCCTCAACTTTTTTGGCAGGAACGCCGGGCTTTCCTGCTCGCATTTTGCCTGTTTGCCCTGGCCTTCGCTATCGGCGTAGTTTCGAGCATCATCGAGCCGGAATTTGCCCGCGTCATTCTCGGCGACGGTTATGTGGAAATGACCCTGCGCAACATCGAGAATGGCGACCCGATGGCTGTTTACAAGGAAAGCGCGCCAGGCGGCATGACGGTCAGCATCGCCGCGCGTAATCTTTTTGTGGCTTTCCAAACAGCCGTTGCTGGTGTGCTGGCGTCCATCGGGACGGTTTTCATTATGCTCATCAACGGCGTTATGGTCGGCGCTTTTCAGTATTTTTTTATCGAAAAAGGTGTGTTTTGGGAGTCTTTCCTGACTATCTGGATACATGGCACGTTGGAAATAAGCGCCATCATCATTGCCGGAGCAGCCGGATTGGTAGCCGGGTCGGGGCTGTTGTTTCCCGGCACTTACACGCGTGGACAGGCTTTTCAAATCACCGTCCGGCGCGGCATGAAAATGTTTTTCGGTATCGCGCCCATTATTTTATTGGCGGCATTTTTTGAGGGTTTTTTTACCCGCTACACCGAAACGCCCGCCTTTGTGCGCGGCGCCTTTATCTTTACTTCGCTGGCGTTTGTGTTGTGGTATTTTGTCTGGCTACCCCGCCACAAAGTGAAAACCGGCGCTTTCCGCGAGCCGCTGCACGACAAGGAAATTCCTCCGCACCGCGAACATGTTATTGATTTTAAGGGTATTAAAAGTTCGGGCGAAATTTTTTCCGACACTTTCACGCTCCTGCGCCGTCATCCGAAAACGGTTTTGTGGGGTTTGTTTGGCACGACGACTTTATTCGTTGTCTGGTCTTTTGGGCTCTCCCCGAAGGACGCCCAAGACACTTTTTTTTATTCAGACCTTCCGATGTGGCCCTTCGACATTTTGATCGGGACAGGGCAATTTTTCGACAACGACACCGCGCCATTTCTTTTTTATTTTCAAATAATTCTCCTCACCGGGCTTGCGGTGGCTGTGTTCCGGGCATTGGAACAGGAAATGGACGCGGACGAACGCTCGCTTTTTTCCCGGCGAAGAATGTTGCTTGCCGCCTTGCCGATAGCGTTGGTCATGCCGGGTTTTGCTTTTTTGATTCAGTCATCGAATATTGCTTTATTGTTGAGCATGGCGTTTTATCCATTCCTCGCGTTGTGGTGCGCGGTTATTTATTTTGAAACGCTGAACCCTTTCGCGGCGTTTGGTCGCGCATTCCAGCTGATGCAATGGGGACAGGGCTTGACGCTGGGCTTCCTGACCGTGACGTTACAGGTATTGATTTTTATGTTTCTCGACTTTCCGGTGTGGGATTGGGCGCTGCAACTTTTCGGCTGGTTGGTGCCACAACAGGCCGGCGCCATGCAGGCTTATGTGATGGTCGCTACCACAGCGGCGGCGGGTGTTTTGCTTTATTTTATTTTTCTAATGACGATACTGAACGGCGGTTTGCAATATTTTTCCAGCCGCGAAATCGCCGATGCCGCCAGTCTTTTTGAAGGTATCGGGAAAGTTGGCACAGCACGCCAAATTCGGGGTTTGGCAAGAGAATAACGCCCTTTGAAAAATACAAACAACTGATTTCGTGAGAAATAAACTTTTTTTTCTGCCCCTGCTTCTCTCGCTTGCCGCGACCGCACAAGTGCCGGATACCCTTTTGGAGAGTGGAGCGGACTCGCTGGAATACTACTATGAAGCATCAGAAGAAGACTACCTCGCAGCCGAACGTGCGCCCTACCACCCGCCGGCACTGGAACCTTTAGCCGCTCGAAAAATCGAGCAAAATCAATGGGAGGAAGCCTCTGACAGGCTGGATTATAGCAAAGACGTGCCGAAACCGCCGAAAGAACAAAAACCGCCTCCCGAATTCAACCCTTCTTTCGACTGGAATTCGGCGGCAGAGGCATTGGGATATTTCGCGCAGGCACTGGCGGTCATTGCAGCTATTGCGGCCATCGCTTTCGGCATCTGGCGAATGCTGGAAGCGCCACGCAACAAACAGATTGCCCGCGACGGCGTGGAAATCACGCTCGACAATCTCGACGACTACTTGCACGAAACCGACCTCGACCGTTTCCTGCGCGAGGCGCTGACACAGGGAAATTACCCCCTCGCCGTACGGCTTTATTACTTGCAAATCATCAAAAATTTATCGGAAAAAAATGCCATTCGCTGGTCGCGGGAAAAAACCAACCGCGACTACTTGCGCGAAATGCGCAGTCATCCGATGGCAGAACAATTCCGCGAAGCGACGCGGATCTACGAGCGGGTTTGGTATGGGAATCAGTCTTTGTCTGCAGGCGAATTTGCAGCGCTGGAGCCAAAGATGAAGGGGGTATTGGCAGGAATTTGAGTATTCAGGCCACTTTTGATTCCAATTACACCGGGATCAGTTCAGAAAAAAATTCCAGTGACAACGCAAATAGATACCTGGTATGACGTCTGAATATTCCACGCCCTCATAGACAAAATCGGGGAAAGCACCTTGCAGCCCAAGTTCAAAAATGAACGAATTGTTCTTCCGATTTTCCTTGAAAGTCTCCATCGCCCAGCCCAGTGAAGTGATTGTAGTATTAAAATCGCCGAGCAGATGGTTGGCGCGCACCGCTATACCGTGCGCCCGCACCTTGTTTCCTTTCTTTTTTTCTTTCAAAAAACGATTTCCGAAATAGGAATAGCCTACGCCTACCATAAAGTTGGCCTTGTAATCAATGGATTCCACATCGCCATTGAGGTCTTCTTTCTGTATGACCACTCCACCCAAATAAACACCGCCCTCTATCACGTTTTTAGGATTAAAATAATACCGTACAGGCAATCCGAAGCCGCTCAGAATGGAAATACCAAAACCCACTTTACCCCCGTAATCGCTGTAATCGCCTACAGTGTCAGCAGGAAAATAGGGCGTGTTTTTCTGGAGCACTACAGATGTCGGCCTATTCAACTCGATGTCGTACCTGCTTGTGGATGAGTAAGTCTGAGCATTCAGATGGATGACGAAACACCAGGATAAGGGCAAAAGAGTCAGGATTTTTTTCATTTCAGAGTGTTTTAAAAATACCAACGTCGGAAGGGTTTTGAACCCTTCCGACGTTGAATCGCTACGCCGCTTTCAACCTCCCAATCCGCGAGCCTTCCAATTTTTCCTCCGCGTAGGCGCGGTCAATGACCAACTGCTTTTTACCGCCTTTGTCGGAAGTGGGCAGGTCGAACATGGCATCGGTCAGGATGGCCTCGCAAAGCGAACGCAGGCCACGCGCGCCGAGTTTGTATTCGAGGGCTTTTTCGGCGATGAAGTCAATGGCTTCGGGCTCAAGGACGAGTTTTACCCCTTCCAGGGCGAAGAGTTTTTCGTACTGACGCATGAGCGCGTTGCGCGGCTCGGTCAGGATGCGACGCAAGGCAGGCAAATCGAGTGGCTCGAGGTGAACAACGACGGGCATACGGCCTACGAGTTCGGGGATGAGACCGAAACTTTTCACGTCCTGGTGGCTGACGTATTGGAGCAAATTTTCCTTGTCCACACGCTCCACTTCATTTTTGTTGAAGCCGATGACTTGCGTGTTCACGCGGCGGGCGATGATTTTTTCAATGCCGTCGAAGGCGCCGCCGGCGATAAAAAGGATGTTTTGTGTGTTGATTTTCACCAATTTCTGTTCCGGGTGTTTGCGCCCGCCTTGTGGCGGCACGAGCACTTCGGCGCCTTCCAGCATTTTCAACATTCCCTGCTGCACGCCTTCGCCTGATACGTCGCGGGTGATGCTGGGATTGTCCTGCTTGCGGGCGATTTTGTCAATTTCATCTATGTAAACGATGCCGCGTTCGGCGGCCTCCACGTCGTAGTCGCACACTTGCAAAAGGCGCGACAGGATGCTTTCCACGTCTTCGCCAACGTAGCCTGCTTCGGTAAAAATGGTGGCATCCACGATGGCAAAGGGCACGTTCAGGAGTTTGGCAATCGTCTTGGCGAGCAGGGTTTTGCCGGTTCCGGTTTGACCGATGAAGAGGACGTTTGATTTTTCAATTTCAACGTCGTCGTGGGTCGTATTACCGTGTTGCTGGAGGCGTTTGTAATGGTTGTAAACGGCGACGGCCAGCACTTTTTTAGCATCATCCTGCCCGATAACGTATTGATCAAGAAAGGTTTTGATGTCGCGCGGCGGGATGAGGTGGATGGGGCCGCTGTACCGGCTGCTTTTGCCGGAGGCTTGTTCATCTTCCTGCTGAACGCCGGCTTTGCGAAGTTCCTGGTCAATGATGTCCTGCGCCTTTTCGACGCATACTTCGCAAATCTGCCCGTCCATGCCGGACACAAGAATCATTACTTCGGATTCGCCGCGTCCGCAAAAAGAGCAGCGATGTTGTTCGGGTCGGCCACGCTTTATCATGTGAGAGGTATTTGAGCGTAATTAAAAATTTGAAGTCAATATTTAACACAAAGGTATGCCTTGAAACAAAAAAACACCCGGAGAAACGCGAGTGTTTCGCTTCTCCGGGCTGTTTATTTGTAGTTTCTAATTTCCGGTTTTAACTCGCTTTTCCCTTCGGATTGTTGCGGTCGAGCACTTCGTCCACGAGGCCGTAGGCTTTGGCTTCCTCACCGCTCATCCAATTGTCGCGGTCGCAATCTTCTTCGATTTTTTCGTAAGGCTGACCAGTGTGGTGTGCGAGGACTTCGTACAGGGATTTCTGCATTTTTTTGATCAACTTGTACGTGATTTCGATGTCCGAGACCTGGCCTTGCGCGCCGCCCATCGGCTGGTGAATCATCACGTGGCTGTGGAAAAGACAGCTGCGTTTGCCTTGCTTACCTGCCGCCAACAGCACAGCGCCCATCGAAGCAGCCAACCCGGTGCAAATAGTCGCCACGTCGGGCGAGACGTATTGCATCGTGTCGTAAATACCGAGGCCGTCAATGACCGAGCCGCCGGGGCTGTTGATGAACATCTGAATGTCGCGTTTGGGGTCGGTGCTTTCGAGGAAAAGCAGTTGTGCCTGGATGACGTTGGAGACGTACTCCGTGACCGGTACACCCATAAAGATGATGCGATCCATCATCAGGCGGCTGAACACGTCCATCACGGCGAGGTTCATTGGGCGTTCTTCGATGACTGCCGGCGTGAATGCGCGGATGTTGGGCGCAGCCACGGAGCCGGTGGTAGCCATGTACTTTTCCAAGTGCATGCCGCTCATGCCGAGGTGCTTGACGGCATACTTCTGAAATTCATTTTTGTCAAACATGATTTTATTCCTTTTTGAGGCAAATGAAACAACTTTTGAAACAGCAGGTTGCGAGCCGAAAAAATGGAACTGTAATGCTCTACGAAACGCCTATTAGGAGAGATGAACGATAAGAGATGAACGATGAACGAAAAACGAGGGATTTTTGTCGCGCTCATCGTTCATAACTCATAGCTCATAACTCCTCGTCCATCACGCTCACTTCTTGCTCGTTTTTCGCTTTTTTTGTGACTTCGTCCAGGATTTTGTGGAATTCTTCCGAAGGCACGGCTTTGTCCGTCACGTTCACTTGCGCGCGAATGGCTTCAAAAATTTTATCCGTCTCGAGGTCGCGGCGTGTGTTTTCCACGTCTTTTTCATTTTTCATCAAACGTTCCACACTGCTCGCCAGGATATTTTCGGGCAATTCCATTTGGAAATAATTGCGCACCCGACGGGCAAAATCGTCGTAGACTTCTTCGTCTGTGACTTCGACGCCTGCCGTTTCTTTGATTTTGTCGCGCAGCAGCGTCCAACGCAGATTGTCTGCGAAAGCCGCAAATTCATTTTCGATTTGCTCTTCCGTCAAATTGCCTTCGTTGGTAGCGCGAAGCCAGCGTTTCAGAAATTTCTCCGGCAATTCGAGCGGGTTTTCAGCCAAAAGCCGCTCCTGGAATGAGCGCATGAGGAGCGCATTCGAGCGCACGTCGTAGAATTGGCGGATGCCTTTTTTCAATTCTTCCACCGCTTCGTCTTTATTCGCCACCCGGCCTTCACCGAAATATCCTTTGAAAAAATCTTCGTCGAGGTCGGCATCTTCCACCCGGCTCACTTCTTCTATCGAGCCTTCAAACCAATCGCCTACTTCGCGATTGTCGGTTTGTTCGAGGTTGAGGATGTACTTGCGGTACATGTCTTCTTTTTCATGATTTTCAATCGTGCGGGCATTAAAACGCAGGGTGTCGCCTTTTTTGGAAGCGAGCAACTGGCTTTTCAAACCTTCATCGGCAACGCTTTTCAACAGGATGGTCATGGTCGTCTCCCAACCGTTTTCTTTCACAGCGCCAGTCTCGGATTCCAGTTCGCGCGCAGCGATACGGACAATATCGTTTTCCTGAATATCGGTCTCGGGATTGGTGCGTTTACCCATCCGTTTGCGAGCGTACTGAAGGTCATCTTCAGCCAATTCGTCGAGGTTGGAAACAGTAAGACGCTCGAACGTGGCGCTTTTGTCCATCCCCTTTATCTCGAACGGCGGGACAAAACCGACCTCATAATCAACGGAATATTCTGGTTCCGGAGCACTGATTTTGAACGAAAAACTGCGTTGATTTTCGGTTGGCAACGGCTGACCGAGCACGTCGAGTTTGCTTTCGCGCAGGTATTCGTAGAGTTCGCGGGAGAGCAAATCGTTCAAGGTATCGCTGAAAATGGCCGATCCATACAGTTTTTTTACAAACTCCATCGGAGCCTGGCCGGCGCGAAAACCTTTGATGGGCGCGCGTGTGCGAAATTTTTTGAGTTCCGCGTCGAGTTTGGGTTTCAGTTCATCACGGGTAACGGTGACGGTCAATACAGCGGAGCTATTGTCAATGTCTTTTCGTTGGACGGTGGGCATAATTTTTTTCAAAAAGTAAGAAGGTAAGATACAGGAAGTGAATCTTGAGAAATGAGATTCTGATTACTCGCGTTCACTACTTGCGTCTGAAAAAGTGCGGGCGGAGGGACTCGAACCCCCATGCCTCACGGCGCCAGATCCTAAGTCTGGTACGTCTACCAATTCCGCCACGCCCGCGTATTTTTCAACAGTTGGCAAATTTTTTGTAATTCTAAATTTTTCAAATACAAAAGCCTGCCAATTGCCTTTTTCCAAAAAGGAGCGCAAAAGTACACGGTTTCGAGAAAAAGAAAGCACCCAGCCCGGATAAAAACCGTTAATGAGCCGCAAACAAATTTTGCCGACCCAAAGTTTGATTTTATTTTCGCTGAAAAAAGAATGCATTGTCGTCGCAAAAAAGACTTTAGGGTCTGTCTTGCGTACAAACCGACAAAAACTTCTCTAAAAACCGATAAACAGGAGGGCATTATGGAGCAGGAAGAATTCATCACAGCAGCGGCGCCAGCCGAATCGAAGATCGCGACATCAGGGCATCATGCCCGGGCATCGAACGGAGCCACCATCCCCGGCGACCCGGAAGATCGCGCCGTCATCAACCGGGAATACCGCAAATTGCTCAAATCCTTCAAATCCGGCCTGAATAAAAAAGACAAAAAAGACATCCGGGCAGCGTTTGAAATGGCTGCCGAAGCACATCAAAAACAACGGCGCAAATCAGGCGAACCCTACATCACCCACCCTATCGAGGTAGCGCGCATTTGTGTAGAGGAAATCGGGCTGGGTCCCACAGCCGCCGTCTGTGCCCTGTTGCATGATGTCGTGGAAGACACGGATGTGTCGCTCAAGGAAATTCATGCAAAATTCGGCGCCCGCGTGTCACTTATCGTGGATGGGCTCACCAAACTCGACGGCCTCCACGATTCGGAAAGCCCGCAGGCCGAAAACATCGGCAAGGTGCTCCGCGCGATGGTCGCCGACGTCCGCGTCGTGCTTATCAAAATGGCCGACCGTCTGCACAATTTGCGGACTATCAAAAGCATGTCGCCTACCAAGCAGTTGAAAATCGCTGCCGAAACAACCTCTATCTATGCTCCACTGGCACATCGGCTGGGCCTGTACAAAATCAAAAGCGAGTTCCAGGATTTGTGCCTGAAAATCACACACCCGGAAGAATACCACGACATTGCCGATAAACTTGCCCAAACCAAACGCGCCCGCGAACATTACATCCGCGAATTCACCAAACCCATCCTCGAATGGCTCAAGGAATCCGGCATTCCGGCGCGTATTACCGGTCGTCCCAAATCCATTTATTCGATTCGGAACAAGATAAAAATAAAACATGTCGAGTTCAAAGATATCTACGACCTCTTCGCTATCCGAATCATCGTGGACGTCCCGCCCAATGAGGAACGACTGGCCTGCTGGCAGGTGTACACGTTCGTGACTGATTATTACAAGCCGATTCCCGAACGCCTTAAAGACTGGATTACCAGCCCTAAAGCCAACGGTTACGAATCGTTGCATACCACTGTGATAGGCCCCGAAGGTCGCTACGTGGAGGTGCAAATTCGTTCCGAGCGCATGGACGATATTGCCGAAAACGGTTTTGCGGCACATTGGAAATATAAAGGTGTGGAGGGACTGAGCAAACAGAAAAAAGACGTGTTCGAGAACTGGCTCAACCAGGTGCGCGAGACACTGGAAAACAGCGATTCGGGCAGTGCCGTAGAGTTTCTCGCTGATTTTCAGAGCAATTTATACGCTGAGGAAATCCACGTTTTTACGCCGAAGGGCGATATGAAAATTTTGCCGGAAGGCGCCACAGCACTCGACTTCGCATTCAGCATTCACTCCGATGTCGGCGCTACCTGCCAGGCTGTAAAGGTGAACAACCGCCTCGAACGCATGGATTATGTGCTCAAAAGCGGCGACCAGGTAGAAGTTATCACCAAAAAAAATCAAAAACCGAAAGAAGACTGGCTCCAGTTCGTCGTCACTTCAAAAGCAAAAACCCGCATCCGGGTGGCGCTAAAAGAAGAAAAACGCAAGCAGGCGGAATTTGGCCGCGAAATCCTGGAACGCAAACTCAACGCTTTCAGATGCTCTGTTGAGGAAAATGCCGATATGCTCGCCAAATGGTTCGGATTCCCCAACCGGCTGGAATTTTTGAGCGCCATTTACCTGGGACAGGTAGATTTGAAGGAACTGAAAAAATTCCGGGCCGACGGCGCATACCTGGTTGAAATCGAAGATAAAAATCAAAAACCGGAACCGGAACCCGGCGCTACCGACACGACTCCTGCACCACGCGTCAAACCCGGCGACAAACCCCAGGTAATCATCAACGGCGAGCCGGGCAACTACTACAAGTATTCTTTTGCCACCTGCTGTAATCCGGTGCAGGGCGACCCTATTTTTGGCTACGTCACTGTAAGTCAGGGCATTAAAATTCATCGCAGTACCTGCTCGAATGCCAATCACCTGCTTTCGACTTATGAGCACCGCATTTTGAAAGCCGAGTGGGGCAACGTAGTAAAGGCTGATTTTCTCACCAATCTCGTCGTCACAGGCATCGACAGCGGCCCCGGCGTCATCAAGGAATTGACCGATAAAATTTCGAACCTCGGCATCAACATTCGCTCGTTTTCCATTTCAGGAGAAGGTGGCTACTTTGAAGGTCGCATCGGCCTCATCGTGGCGAATATTGACCAACTCAACCACGTGATGAAAGCGCTGAAAAGTTTCGACTGGGTGTCGCAGGTGACAAGGGAGGACTGAAAGAACGCAGGTCAGGCGTTGACGATACGCTCGACCAGGTTTATGTTTCGTCTGTTTTTGCCAAAATCGAGCGCATAAAGGTTGAAAAAAGCCAAATTGATAAGATGAATGGGTTCGCTCACAACCCTGACTTTGCTCTGTTTTTCCGCTACAGGCTCAACCGATATCGTCACGGTTTCTCCATTGGACATCATGGGCGAGGTCTCGCATTTTATCAGGCCGGTCGCTTTGTCGAATGCTAACAATTGCCATTTAAGAGGCTGCAAGGCATTTCGCAACTGTTCAAAAATCTGTGTCGGGGTTTTCCCGACATTGATTTCCAGTGTCTGTCTGGCTTCAAAGTCAGGCATCTCGCCACTTCGTCCCGATGCGCGCACTGCATTCCACACTCCCCAAACATGGGCTATCGTCAGGACAAATGCGATAACGGCCACTAAAACAATGTCGAACAATATTCCTCTGGCGGAAGGTAGTGTGCCGAAAAAGCAGAATTCTGCAATTGGGGGTATAATCCCGATCAAGGCCAGAGAAAATAGGAATGTTCTCAGATAGATTTTGAGTATTTGATTCATGTTTTCAGTCTTGGTGGAAATTGTTACTGAAAAAATCCGAGCCGGAAAATACCAGTTCGAGTCAGCAAATATAGCCTGAAATTCGATTTGCACAAATTTCATTTTTATCCCGGAAAGCGCCCGTCAGGAGTTTTCAGACGGTTTTTAAGCCTCACTGGAAATATA
>Ga0209172_10002370_pt1 | contig 33557 bp, 35 predicted proteins | sample LarsenN4metaG_FD_184113 | JGI IMG/M metagenome (GOLD analysis project Ga0209172, IMG submission 184113) | Hot spring sediment bacterial and archeal communities from British Columbia, Canada, to study Microbial Dark Matter (Phase II) - Larsen... ... | reverse complement strand
CTCGATCCGCGCCCACTCCGCATCGCTCATCCAGTAATGCCCCTTGGACATGACACCTCCCGCCCGCCTGCGGAAAGTGAACCACCAAAAAGCGACACAGGGAATCCCTATTGAGTACGGACCCTAGCGGATGGGGGCGACGGTGCGGTCACCCGCCCCGCCGCCGGACGACCCGAGCGGGGGCGCGCCGGGAGTACAAGGCGGGAACGCGCCGCCGGGCAGATCACGGACGGGCTTGGCGGAGGGTCGGGGCCGAGAACTCCTCCGCCTGAAGGTCAGCAGGCGTGCGCCTCGGGGCAATTGGAGATGTTCGGCGGGACCGCGCCCCGGACAGGGGGCGGAAGGACGCGCCGCATGGGCGTGGGCGACCGGCCCCGGGGCGGTCCGGCCGGGGGCGCGGGTCCGGCGGGGGAGACCGGCGCCGGACCGCGGCGTCTGAGCGGATGGGCGCGACGGTGGCGCCATCAGCCCCGCCGCCGGACGACCCGAGCAGGGGCGCGCCGGAAGGACAAGGCGGGAACGCGCCGCCGGGCAGATCACCGGAGGGGCGCGGCGGAGGGCCGGGGCGGGCGGAGTCTTCCCAGGGTGAACGGGAGAGGCGTGTCCCCGGGGAAGGCTGGCCGGAAGGCACGCCCGCCGGCCGCGGCCGGAAGGCCGGCCGAGCCTTCCGCCCCGCCGCCCGGCCGCGGAACCGCTAAAATCCTCCGCACTTCCGCCGCGCCCCTTAGCCTCGCGTTAGGTGATCTCCGCGATCGTCGCCCGGCGTCCCCCAGGGGGCGGCGCGGTCGGCCGGACCCGGCCCCGCACGGCGTCAGAACGGCACTCTCGCGGGCCGCCGCCATCGCGGCGGGCCCAGAATCGTGAACGCGGTGCAAAGCACCGGACAACAAAGGACCTTGGAATGTCGAGCATTCTGACGAACACGAGTTCGATGGTGGCCCTGCAGACGCTCAGGACCATCAACATGAACCTGTCCAAGACCCAGGACGAGATCTCCACCGGCAAGTCGGTCGCCTCGGCGCGCGACAACGCCGCGGTCTGGGCGATCTCGAAGGTGATGGAAGCCGACGTGAAGGGCTTCAAGGGCATCTCCGACAGCCTCTCGCTGGGCGAGGCGACGGTGGCGGTGGCGCGCCAGGCGGCGGAGACGATCACCGACCTGATGACCGAGATCAAGGGCAAGATCGTCGCCGCCCAGGAGGACAACGTCGACCGCGCCAAGATCCAGGCCGACATCGACAAGCTCGTCGACCAGATCAACACCGTCGTCGGCTCGGCGCAGTTCAACGGCCTGAACCTGGTGGACGGGTCGCAGACCACGGTGGACGTGCTCGCCTCGCTCGACCGCCAGTCGGACGGCACCGTCGTCACCTCCTCGATCAGCATCACCGCGCAGGACCTCTCCACCGGGGCCTATGCCGCCAACGACGTCTTCGGCGCCACCACCGGCGGCACGATCTCGGCGGCCGCGGACACCTTCGTGCTGTCGCTCGACGCCGCCGGCGGCTCCGACGACATCACCATCCAGGACGGCACGACGGCCTGGGCCGCGGGCGACAAGATCACGCTGCGGCTCGGCGACAGGACGGCCTCCTACACGGTCTCGGATGCCGACGTGACGAGCGGCGCGAACACGATCCCGGACCTGATCGCGGTCGGGCTGAAGAACGCCATCGACGCGCTCGGGATCAGCGGCCTGACGGTGGACTACAACAGCGCCAACCCCGGCCAGCTCGTCTTCACCAACGACGGCACCAACGACCTCTCCGTCACCGGCCAGTTCAAGAATGCCGGCTCGGGCGGCCTCGCGGTGCTGTCCTCGATCGACGTCTCGACCGCGGCGGGCGCGCAGACCGCGCTCGGCAACATCGAGGCGCTGATCCAGACCGGGATCGACGCGGCGGCGGAATTCGGTTCGGCGCAGAGCCGGATCGACATCCAGAACACCTTCGTGGGCAAGCTGTCGGACGCGCTGCGCACGGGGATCGGCTCGCTCGTCGATGCCGACATGGAGGAGGCCTCGGCGCGGCTGCAGGCGCTGCAGGTGCAGCAGCAGCTCGGCATCCAGTCGCTGTCGATCGCCAACCAGGCGCCGCAGAACATCCTGGCCCTGTTCCGCTGACCCGGCCGGCCGGCGCGCCCGACGGCGCGCCGGCCCGCTGAGCACAGCCCGATCCCGCAACAACCGGAAGACCCGCCGTGAACGCCCACCCAACCGCCGGGACGCTGGCCCGGACAGCCTATGCCGCGGCCGCCGCCCCCGCCCGCTCGGCCCGGTCGATCGAATATGCCGTCTTCGCCCGGATCACCCGCGCGCTGGCGCTCGCCGGGGAGGGCGCCGGCGGCTTCCCGGCGCTCGCCGCCGCGCTGCACGACAACCTGCGCCTCTGGGGCGCGATCGCCGCCGACGTGGCCGAGCCCGGCAACGGGCTTCCCGCCGGCCTGCGCGCCGGGCTGTTCCGGCTCGCCGCCTTCACCCGCCAGCACAGCAGCGCCGTCCTTGCCGGCCGGGCCGGGGCGGAGGTGCTGGTCGAGATCAACACCGCGGTCATGCGCGGCCTGCGCGGCAGCGCCGCCGATGCCGGGCCCGGCGCGGATACCGGCGCGGATGGCGGCCTGAACATCGGCGCGGGCGCTGCCGCGGGCGCGGCCCGCGGCGTGACCCGGGGCGCGGGCCCTGCCGATGGCGCGGGCCCGGATGCGGGCAAGGAATTGGGCAGACATGCGGGCGCGGCCGCGGGCCAGCCCGCGCGGAGGATGACCTGAATGCCCGGCCTCGTCCTCAAGCTCGCGCCGCGCGAGCGGGTGCTCATCAACGGCATCGTGATCGAGAACGGCGACCGCCGGGCGCGGATGGCGATCCTGACCCCGGATGCCAATGTCCTGCGCCTGCGCGACGCGATCCACCCCGGCGAGGCGACGACGCCGGTGCGCCGCGTCTGCTATGCCGCCCAGCTCATCCTGTCGGGCGACGCAGAGCCCGAGACCGCGGACCGGCCGCTCCTGCGCGGGATCGAGCAGCTGAGCCAGGTCTTCACCGATCCCGACAGCCGCGCCGCGCTGCGCGCGGCGACCGCCGCCGTCGAGGCGCGCCAGCACTATCAGGCGCTGAAGGCGCTGCGCTCGCTCCTGCCGCGGGAGGCGCGGCTCCTGGCACTGGCGGGGGCATGAGCTTCGTTCCGGCCGTGCCGCTCGGCGGCTATGCCGGCTGGCGGCTGCTCCAGGCGACGCTCGGCGCGCAGCAGGCGGCCTTCGCCGCCCGCCCCGACCGGGCCGCCGAGGCCGCCCATGTCCGCGACCGCATCGCCGCGGTGCAGAGCGCCGAGGACCTGCTTGCCGACCGCCGGCTGCTCGGCGTGGCGCTCGGCGCCTTCGGCCTCGAGGCGGACATCAATGCCAGGGCCTTCCTGCGCCAGGTCCTGACCGGCGATCCCGGCGATCCCGCGGCGCTCGTCAACCGGCTGGCCGACAAGCGCTATCTCGCGCTCAACCGGGCCTTCGGCTTCGGCGGGCCCGGCGCGCCGCGCACCGGCGAGGCGGGTTTCGCCGACCGGCTGATCGCCGCCCACCGCGAGCGCAGCTTTGCGGCGGCGGTGGGCGAGCAGGATCCGGCGCTGCGGCTGGCGCTGAACCTGCGCACCGAACTGCCGGAGATCGCGGCGGGCCAGGGGTCGGAGAACGCGAAATGGTACGCGGTCCTCGCCTCGCCGCGCCTGCGCGCGGTGTTCGAGACGGCCTTCGGCCTGCCGAAGGCCTTCGCCGCCATCGACATCGACCGCCAGCTCGCGGTGATGAAGGCGAAGGCGAAGGCGGCGCTCGGCACCGACTCGGTCCCGGCGATCGCGGCGGAGCGGAGCGAGGCGCTGGTCCGGCTCTACCTGCTCCGGGCCGATGCCGGCCCGCCCGGGCTGCGCGGCGGCGATCCGGCCGCGGTCGCGCTGCAGCTCCTCGGCGGCGGCTAGGGCCGGACGGGGCGGGTCCGGCCGGGCCCGCGCCCCGCGCCCAGTGCCCCGCGGCGGCCGACGCACCCCGCGTGCCTGGCCGCCGGCCCGGCCCGCGCCCGCGGTGCCATCGCCCGGCCCGCGGTCGTGCGGTCAGCGGCGCGGGGGAGCACCGGCTGGCGGGCAACCGTCACCGGCCCGCGATCGCGCGGCCTGCTGCGTGTTCCTCCGGCGGGCCGCGCCCCGCTCGGGCCGCCGCCGCCCGCCCGCCACCCGCCGCGCCGCCCCGCGTTGCCGCCCCGCCGCCCGCCGCCGACCCCTGCCCCTCCGGCGCGCCCCGCCCCGCCGTCAGCCCGTCTCCGCGAGGATCGCCGCCAGTGCCGCGAAGGCCGCCGCCGCGCTGCCGTGCCCGCGCCCGCCGGCGAAGGCATCGAGCCGCGGCCAGAGCCGGATGGCGCGGTCGGTCAGCGGATCGGAGCCCGGCGCATAGAGCCCCGCCTGGATCATCAGTTCGGCACTGGCATGGGCGCCGAGCAGGGCGCGCGCCTCGGCGAGGAGCGCGTTCTCGGCCTCGCTGGCCACCCCGGGCAGGGACCGCGACAGCGAGCGCAGCAGGTCCACCGCCGGGAAGCGGCCGCGCTCGGCGATCGCGCGGTCGAGGATGACATGGCCGTCGAGCGTGCCGCGCAGGAGGTCGGGCACCGGCCCGTCGAGATCGCCGCCGGGCGCGAGCACGGTATAGATCGCGGTGATGTCGCCCTGGCTTCCGCCGGCGCCGCCCGCCGCCGGCCCCTCGGCGCCCGGCCCCGCGCGTTCGCAGAGCGCCATCACCTCCTGCGCGAGCGAGGCCGGATAGCCGCGCAGCGCCGCCGCCTCGCCCGCCGCCAGCGCCACGTCGCGGTGGGCGTCGGCGAACCGCGTCACCGAATCGACAAGCAGCAGCACATGCAGCCCCGCGTCGCGGAAATGCTCGGCGATCGCGGTGGCGGTCAGCGCGGCGCGCCGGCGCAGCCGCGCCGGGCGGTCCGAGGTGGCGGCCACCACCACCGACCGCGCCCGCCCCGCGGGCCCGAGACCGTCCTCGACGAAGGCGCGCACCTCGCGCCCGCGCTCCCCCGCCAGCGCCACCACGACGCAATCGGCCTCGACCCCGCGGGCGAGGTCGGCGAGCAGGCTGGACTTGCCGACGCCGGGCGCGGCGAAGAGCCCGATCCGCTGCCCGCGCGCGAGCGGCAGGAAGGTGTCGAAGACGGCCAGGCCGGTCTCCAGCCGGCGGCCGAGGCGGCGGCGCAAGGCGGGCGGCGGCGGCGCGGCGCGCAGCGGCCGGGCGACCGGCCCGCGCAGGAGCGGCCGGCCGTCGAGCGGCTGCCCGTCGGGATCGATCAGCCGGCCGAGCCAGCCGGAATCGGGACAGACGGCATCCGGCGCCCCGAGCTCGGCCGCGTCGCCGAGCGCGACGCCATCGGTGCGCGCGTCGGTCAGCACGGCGGCGCCGTCGGGCCCGAGCGCGACCACCTCGCCGGCCAGGCGCGCGCCGCGCCCGGCCAGCGTGACGCGGTCGCCGATCCGCGCCGCGCCGTCGGGGAAGCGGACGGTGACGGTGCCCTCGCCGGCGCGCACCACGCGGCCGATGCGGCAGACCGGACGGGCGGCAGACAGTTCCGCCTGAAGATTCAGAAGATTCAGCAATTCCGTGCCCCCCGCGGTTCCGCGCCCTGCCGGCGCCCGTCTGCGCCTTACCGTTCCTAAACGAATCAGGGTTAAGCCCTGATGTGCAACCGAGGGAGAATCCCCGATGTTCGATCTGCCGGCCGTCATGGCCCTCGCGATGTCCCGCTCCGCCCATGCCGGCGACCGCCAGGCCCTCATCGCCGTCAACATCGCCAATGCCGACACCCCCGGCTACGTGCCGCGCGATCTCGCCCCCTTCGATCCCGATGCCCTCGCCGGGCCCGAGGCGGCGATGCGGGCGACCCGGCCCGGCCACATCCTTGCGCCGGGCGGGATCGCGCCCGCCGCCGCCGCGCGCCCGATGCCGGACGAACGCGCCCCCAACGGCAACGCCGTCTCGCTCGAGGCGCAGATGGCGAAGGCGGCCGAGGTCCGGCGCGGCCACGACCTGGCGATGGCGGTCTACAGCGCCTCCGCCGGCATCCTGCGCGGCGTGATCGGACGCTGAGGGAGGGCGGGGCATGGGCGACCTGTCCGACGCGCTTGCGGTCTCGGCCAGCGGCATGGCCGCCCAGGCCGCGCGCATCCGCCACGTGGCCGAGAACGTCGCCAATGCCGACACGCCCGGCTACCGCCGCAAGCTGGTGAGCTTCGAGACCGAAGGGCAGGCCGCCGGCATGGCCGGCATGGCCGGCATGGCCGGGGCGGGCGGCGCGGTCGCGGGCGCGGTCCGGCCGGGGCCGGTGCGGCTCGACGATGCGCCGCTCGCGCGCATCTTCGATCCCGGCCACCCGCTGGCCGACGAGACGGGCTATTACGACGGGTCCAACATCGACCTCGTCGTCGAGATCGCGGACGCGCGCGAGGCCAACCGCGGCTACGAGGCGAACCTGAAGCTGTTCGACCAGACGCGGCAGATGCAGCAGGGCCTGATCGAACTGATCAGGCGCTAGGGCGGGGGAGATCCAGAATGGAGATCGGAAGGACCCTCGCCGGCCTGCTGTCGGGCCAGGCCGCCGGCCGGCCCGGTGCCGCCGCCGGCAGCGCGGCCGCCGGGCGCGGAACGGCCGGAGCGGCCGCGCCCTGGCCGGCCCCGGGCGCCGCGGCCGCGGGAAGCCTAGCCGGGGCGTTTGCGGCGGACTTCGCCGGGACGCTCGCCGAAGCCGAACGGGCCGCGGCGGCGGCGCTGCTCGACCGCGGCGACACCCATGTCCTCGTCCAGGCGATCACCTCGAGCCAGCTCGCCGTCGAGACGGCGGTCGCGGTCCGCGACCGGGTCGTCGAGGCCTATCAGGAAATCCTGCGGATGCCGGTCTGACCATGCGCGCGGACGAAACCTTCGACCTCCTGCGCGAGGCGCTCTGGATCAGCGTCGCGATCTCGGCGCCGCTGCTCGCCGTCGCCCTCGTCGCCGGGCTGGCGATCGGCCTGCTGCAGGCGCTGACCTCGGTCCAGGAGATGACGCTGACCTTCGTGCCCAAGGTGGCGCTGATGCTGCTGACCTTCTGGCTGACGATGTCCTTCATGACCGGCGCGCTGGTGCGGTTCTTCCAGACCGGCGTCCTTGCCGCCGTCGCGGGGTAGCGGGCGATGGAGAACGCGGGCTACGTCGCGCTGAACCGCCAGTCCGGCCTGGCCGCGGAACTGCGCGTGATCGCCAACAACGTCGCCAACCTCGGCACCGCCGGCTTCCGCCGCGAGGGCGCGGTCTTCGCCGAACATGTCTTCGGCCTCGGCGCCGGCACGCCCTCGCTGTCGATGGCCGAGGGCGCGGGGCGGATCGTGGACCTCTCGCAGGGCCCGCTGCGCCAGACCGGCGGCGATCTCGACCTCGCCGTCGAGGGCGAGGGCTTCTTCCTCGTCGCGGCGCCCGAGGGCCCGCGCCTGACCCGGGCGGGAAGCTTCGTGCTGACGCCCGAGGGCGAGATCGCGACCGCCGAGGGCTACCGGCTGCTCGACGACGGGCAGGCGCCGGTGGCGGTGCCGCCGGGCGCGGGCCGCATCGCGGTGGCGCGCGACGGCACCCTCTCGGCGGGCGGCATGCCGGTGGCCCGGATCGGGCTCTTCGTCGCCGCCGATCCGGGCGCGATGGTCCATGCCGCCGGCACCACCTTCCTGCCCGGCGGCGACATCGAGCCGGTCGCGGCGCCGGTCATCCTGCAGGGCTTCATCGAGGAGTCGAACGTCGATCCGGTCGCCGAGATCGCCCGCATGATCGAGGTCCAGCGCGCCTACGAGCTTGGCCAGGGCCTGCTCGAGGCCGAGGACGAACGCATCCGCGCGGCGGTGCGCACATTGGGAGGCGGATAGCGATGCGGGCGCTCCAGATCGCGGCGACGGGGATGAGCGCGCAGCAGCTGCGCGTCGAGGTGATCTCGAACAACCTCGCCAACATGTCGACGACCGGCTACAACGCCCGGCGCGCCGAATTCGCCGATCTCCATTACCAGCAGATGACGCGCCCCGGCACGGTCAGCGCGCTCGACGGCAGCGTCGTGCCGACGGGCATCCAGCTCGGCCTCGGGGTGCGGCCGGCGGCGGTCAGCGCGATGCCGGCGCAGGGCTCGCTGTCCAACACCGGCGGCGATCTCGACGTGGCGATCGAGGGGCTCGGCTATCTCGAGGTGGCGCTGCCCTCGGGCATCTCCGGCTATACCCGCGACGGGGCGCTCAAGCGCTCGGCCGACGGGCTGATCGTGACCTCGGAGGGCTATCCGGTGATGCCCGAGATCACCATCCCGGCCGAGGCCCGGGCGATCTCGATCAACGCCGACGGCGAGGTCTATGCCTATTTCAGCGATCAGGTCCAGCCGCAGCTTCTCGGCCAGTTCACGCTCGCGGGCTTCGCCAACGAGCGCGGCCTCGAGGCGATCGGCTCGAACCTCTTCCTCGAGACCGCCGCCTCCGGGCCGCCCGAGATCGCCGTGCCCGGGCAGTCGGGGCTCGGCACCCTGCGCCAGGGCTTCCTCGAGGACAGTTCGGTCGATCCGGTGCGCGAGATCACCGAACTGATCGAGGCGCAAAGGGGCTACGAGCTCAATGCCAAGGTCATCACCGCCGCCGACCAGATGCTCGGCGCCACCACGCAGATCCGCTGACGCGATGGCCCGCCCGCAGGCTTCCGCCACCCCCGCCGCCGCCGCCCCCGCCGCGGCCCGCGCCGCCGTCGCCCCGCGCGCCGCCCCGCGCGCCGTGCCGCGTGCCGGATCCGGTCGCGGCCGGGTCTCCGGGCCGGGGCCCGCGCGGGCGCGGGCGCCGGTGCCGGACCGCGCCCTCCGCCTCGCCGCCCTCCGCCCCGCCGCCCTTTGCCTCGCCGCCGTCCTCCTCGCGCTGGCCGCCGCGGCGCCGGCCGCCGCCGCCGAGACGCTCTACCGCGCCGCCCGCACGATCGCGGCGGGAAGCACCGTCGCGGCGGAGGATCTGGTGCCGCGCCCCGCCCCGGGGGCGGGCTTCACGCCCGTCGGGCAGACCGCCCGCATCACCATCTTCGCCGGCCGCCCGGTGCGCGCCGCCGATCTCGGCCCGCCCGTCCTCGTCGCCCGCAACCAGGCGGTGCTGATGCGCTATTCCGCCGGGGCGCTGACGATCGAGGATCTCGGGCGCGCGCTCGAGCCCGGCGCGGCGGGCGAGCGCATCCGCGCCCTCAATCTCGGCTCGAAGGCCGTCGTGACCGGTGTCGTGGCGCCGGACGGCACGCTGCGCCTCGGCCCGCATCCCGCAGGAGACAGCCCGTGACGCCCGCCGTGATCCGATCCCCGACGCCCCGCCCGACGCCGGCCCCGCCGCCGGCCGCGACGCGAAGCCGGGCGCACCGCCCGGCGCCCGCCGCGGCGGGCTGCGGCCTCCTCCTCCTCGCCGCCCTCCTCGCCGGCTGCGGCGGGCCCGGTGCCGCGCGCCGCGCCCCCCCGCTCAGCGCCGCCGAGACCGGCCCGGAATACCTCGCCATGGCCTCGCCGGGCCTGCCCGCCACCGCCTCCCGCGCCGGCGCCGCGGCGGCCTCGCTGTGGACCGCCGGCGGCGCGGCGCTGGTCGGCGACCGCCGCGCCTCCGCCCGCGGCGACATCCTGACCGTCGTCATCGAGATCGACGAGGGCGCCGAGATCACCAACTCGACCGGCCGCAGCCGCAGCGCCAGCGAGAGCTTCGGCCTGCCCTCGCTCTTCGGCATCCCGCAGCGGCTGGACACGTTCCTGCCCGAGGGCGCCTCGCTCGCCGAGGCGGTCGATGCCAGTTCGGAATCGCGCTTCCGCGGCCAGGGCTCGGTGTCGCGCAACGAGAAGCTGACGCTGCGCATCGCCGCGACCGTGATCGACACCCTGCCGAACGGCGTGATGCGGATCGCCGGCTCGCAGGAGGTGCGCGTCAACAACGAGATCCGCGAGCTGCTCGTCACCGGCTTCGTCCGCCCGCAGGACGTGAACCGCCTGAACGAGATCACCTATGACCGCATCGCCGGGGCGCGCATCTCCTATGGCGGGCGCGGCCAGATCAGCGCCATGCAGTCGCCGCGCGCCGGCCAGCTGGCCGCCGACGGCCTGCTGCCGTTCTGACGCCGATGAAGCGCATCCTCGTCCTCCTCCTTCTGGTCCTGGCCGGGGCGGGGGGCGGTGTCGGCGCCGGGCTCTGGCTGCGGCCGCCGCCGGAGGAAGCGGCGGAGGCCGCCGGGGCGGGGCCGGCGGAGGCGGGCTGCGCGCCGGGTCCGGGCCTCGCCGCGGCCGAGCCGGTGACCGATGCCGAGGGCAACCCGACGCGGGACTTCGTGAAGCTCAACAACCAGTTCGTCGTCCCGGTCGTGGACGGCAGGGCGGTCGATGCGCTGGTCATCCTGTCGGTGACGCTCGAGGTCGCGCTGGGAACGAGCGAGCAGGTCTACCGGCTGGAGCCGAAGCTGCGCGACGGCTTCCTCCAGGTCCTGTTCGACCATGCCAATGCCGGCGGCTTCGCCGGCGCCTTCACCGGGTCGAACAACCTCGACGTGCTGCGCAACGCCCTGCGCGACGTGGCCGTCGGCATCGTCGGCCCGGCGGTGACCGACGTGCTGATCACCGACATCGTTCGCCAGGACGCCTGAGCCCCGGGGGGCCCGTTCCGGCAAGCCGCCCCGGAGGCCGCCGCGCGGTCCTTCGTGCGGCGCAGCCGGGGAAGCGCGCCGGGATGTCGCCATCGGCGGCGGCAACGGAAGGCGGCCGGGGACGGTGCCCCGGGGAAGGCGGCGGGGAAGCTGGCCGGGGAAGCTGGCCCGAGAGGCGGCCGCGCGCGCGGGCAGGGCGGGCCGGCAGACCAGGGCGGTCCGGGGCGGGCGGCTGGCGCCGCCCGGCGGCGGGTCGGGGGCGGGCGGGCTAGGCCCCGTCCTCCCCGGCGCGGCGGTCGGCCGCGGCGCGCCGCGCGGCCAGCCGGCCGATCGCCTCGTGGCGGGCGACCGCGCGGGCCGCCTCGGCGGCGGCCCGAAGCGCAGCCGCGCGCGCCCCGGCAAGCTCCGCCTGGGCCGCTGCCTGCAGGCCCGCGATGCGGCGCAGGAAGCGGTCGGCGGCGTCGATGCGCGCCGCGGCATGGCCGCTGTCGCCGCCATCCCCGGCCCCGCCGCCGCTGCCGGCGACGAGTGCGCGGCGGGCCGCGGCCGCCTCCGACGCCAGCGCGGCGAGCCGCGCCTCGATCCGGCCCGCCTCGGCCTGCGCCGCGGCCAGGCGGGACAGGGCGGCGGCGGCCGCAAGGCCGGCGATCCGGCCGAGCCGGGCCAGCCCTGCCGCGCCGCCCCGCTGCCGCCGCCCGCTCATGCCCGCCCGCTCATCCGCGCCCGCCCGCCCGCTGGCGCATCCGCTCGGCGAAGCGGATCGCGGCGGCGACGGCGCGGAAATGCTCCGGCAGGACCGGCTGGCCCACCGCGACCGCGGCGTAGAGGATGCGCGCGGTCGGCGGATCGCTGCGCACCGGCACCCCGGCCTCGGCCGCGATGCGCCGGATGGTGAGGGCGAGCTCGTCCGCGCCCTTGGCGACGCAGACCGGCGCGCCGCGGTCGCCGCGCCGCCAGCGCAGCGCCACGGCGTAATGGGTGGGGTTCACGATCACCACCGTCGCGCTGCGCACGTCGCGCAGCATCCGGTTGCGCGCCAGATCCTCCGCGCGCTGGCGCCGGCGCGCCTTTGCCGCCGGATCGCCCTCGGTCTCGCGCTGCTCGTCGGCGAGGTCCTGGCGCGACATCCGCAGCCGGACCCGGTGGCGGTGGCGCTGCCAGAGCAGGTCGGCACCGCCCGACAGGAGCGCGAGCGCGGCCGCCGCCGCCGCGAATTCGGCCGCAAGGCGCGTCATCAGCGCCGCCGACTGGCCCGGCGAGAGGCCGGCCGAGAGGGCGATCGCCGGGGCGTGGCGGCGCCCGAGCCAGAGGAGCACGGCGGCAAGCAGGGCGAAGCGCAGCGCGGCCTTGAGGAAGTCGAACAGGCCCTCGGGCCCGAACCGGTGCCGCGCCTGGCGGAGCGGGTCGATGCGCGACAGGCGCGGGGTGATGCGCTCCGGCGCCCAGACCGCCGCCCTCTGCAGCACCGCCGCGGCGAGCACCGCGCCGACCGGGGCGGCGAGGAGCGGGGCGAGGAACCACAGGGCGGCGGCCGTCACCGGCGCGGCGGCGGCGGAGGGCGCGGCGGCGGGCGCGGCGAGCGCGGCGGCGAGCGCGCCGCCGAGGCGCGGCAGGGCGGCGGGGGCGAGGGCGAGGCCGGCGAGCACCAGGGCCGCCAGCGCCGCCGCCGCCAGGAGGTCGGCCGAGACCGGCACGTCGCCGCGCGCACGCGCCTCCTCGAGCCGCTTCGGCGTCGGGTCGTGTTCGCGCGCGCTGTCCTCGGCCCCGCTCATGGCGGCGCCGCGTCCGGCGCGGCGAGGAAGGCCGCGAGCGCCTCCGCCCACAGGCCGAGGCCGGCGGGCAGCAGGAGAAGCATCAGCGCCAGCGCCCCGAGCATCGTCGCTGGCGCGCCGGCGAGGGTCGCGAAGAGCTGCGGCATGGCGCGGTTCACCGCCCCGAGCGCGAGGTTCCAGACCAGCCCCGCGATCAGGAAGGGCACCGCGATGCGGAAGGCGAGCGCGAAGCCGGCGGCGAGCGCGCCGAGATACCACTCCGCGACCGGCCCGGCGGCGGGGACGCGGCCGAGCGGAAAGGCGTCGTAGGTCCAGATCAGGGCCGCCGCCGCCTGGACATGCAGGCCGGCCGAGAGCGCGAGGGTGAGGCCGGCGAGGTGCAGGAGCTGGGCGACGGCGGCCGAGGGTTCGTTGCCGCCGGCGCCGAAGAGCTGCGACAGGCCGGTCGCCTGGGCGACCATCGCCCCGGCGGTGACCAGGGCGTGGACGAAGAGCCGGACGGTGAGCCCGAAGGCGAGGCCGATCCCGGTTTCGGTCAGGACGAGCGCCACCGCGCCGCCGGCGAGCGGCGGAAGGTCTGCCACCTGCGCCGCCGCGATCTCCCCCGCCCCGCCCGCCACCGCCGGCGCCACCGCCATCGTCAGCCCCAGCGCGAGGGCAAGACGCACCCTGACCGGCACCGCGGCCTCGCCGAAGGCGGGAAACACGGCGACGGCACCCGCCACCCGCAGGAAGACGAGCCCGGCGGCCAGAAGCTCGCGCCCGAGCCAGGGCAGGAGCGCGGCGAGCGCCTCGCTCATGCCGGGACCACCCCGACCACGGCGGGCCGGGCCTCGAAGCCGATCTCCTCGACCGAGAGGACCGGAGCCGCGACCGACCGCGCGGCGAGGATCGCCCGCACCAGCCGCCGCCGGCGCCCGGTTGTCACCACCGCCGCCTGCATCCCCTTTTCCAGCGCCGCCGCCACCCGCTCGCCGATCCCCTGGGCGAGGCGCGCGATGCGCTCGGGCGGCAGCGCCACATCGGGCAGGGCGCTGTCGCCGCCGGTCTGGTGGGCGAGGAAGTCGTCCTCCCATTCCGGCGCGAGCTGGATCAGCGGGATCGTCCCGTCCGGCCGCCGGAGCTCGGCGACGAGCTGGAAGCCGAGGCGCCGGCGCACGTGTTCGCAGACCGCCTCGGGCACCGCCAGCGCGCGCCCCTCGGCGACCGCCTCGAGGATCAGCGGCAGGTTGCGGATCGACACCCGTTCCTCGAGCAGGAGCCGCAGCACCGCGAGCAGGAGCTCGACCGGCACCTTGTCGGGCACCAGTTCCTCGACGAGGCGGCGGTTGGCCTCGGCCCGCGCCGGATCGGACACCGCGCCGAGTTCGGCGATCAGCCGCCGCAGCGCCCTGAGCGACAGCAGGCGCGGGAAGTTGCGCTTGACCGTCTCGAGCAGGTGGGTGGCCAGCACGTCGGTCGGCGCAATCACGGTCAGCCCGGCCAGCGCGGCCTCCTCCTGGCGGTCCTCGGCGATCCAGCGCGCCGGGGCGCCATAGACCGGCTCGCGCACGTCGGTGCCCGGCGGCAGCGGGCCGTCGCGGTCCTGGATCAGGGCCAGCACGTGGCCCGGCATCAGGCGGTCGCGCGCCTGTTCCGAGCCGAGGATGCGGATGCGGTATTCGCCGGGCGCGAGGCTGCGGTCGTCGGTCAGCCGGATCTCGGGCAGGATCAGCCCCCAGGCCGCCGCGACATGGCGGCGCATGTTGGCGATGCGCAGGTCGAGCCCGGTCGAGGCGCCGAGGATCATGGCGACGAGGTCGGGCGCGAACTCGACATGGATCTCGTCGAGGTCGAGCGTGTCGGCAAGGCTGCGCTCGGCCGGGCGGGCGGGGGCGGGCCCGGCCTCTGCCGGGACCTCGGCGGCCCGCCGCGCGGCCCGCCCCGCCGCCGCCGCCGCCGCCACCAGGCCGCCCGCGCAGGCGAGGAACGGCACCGCCGGCATCCCCGGCACCAGGGCGAGGAGCGCCATCAGCGCCGCCACCGTCACCAGCGCCGGCGGGAAGCGGGCGAACTGGGTCAGGATCTCGCGGTCGGCCGGCGCCCGCGCCCCGCCGCGCGACAGCAGGATCGCCGCCGCGACCGAGATGATGACGGCGGGGATCTGGGTGACGAGGCCGTCGCCGACGGTCAGGATCGCATAGGTCTCGAGCGCGTCGGCGAAGGGCATCCCGTGCGCCAGCGTGCCGACGAGGATGCCGACCACCAGGTTGAGGAGCGTGATCAGCAGCCCGGCGACGGCATCGCCCTTGACGAACTTCGAGGCGCCGTCGAGCGAGCCGAAGAAGGTCGTCTCGGCCTGTTCGCGCTCGCGCCGGGCGCGCGCCTCGGCGTTGCTGATCGCGCCGGCCGCGACATCGGCGTCGATGGCGAGCTGGCGGCCCGGCATGGCGTCGAGCGCGAAGCGCGCCCCGACCTCGGCCATCCGCCCCGCGCCCTTGGTGATGACCATGAAGTTGACGATCAGGAGCACGGTGAAGATGACGAGGCCGAGGATGACCGAGCCCGACATGATGAACATGGCGAAGCCCTCGATCACGTGCCCGGCGGCGGTGGTGCCGGTATGCCCCTCGGCGATGATGAGCTTGGTCGAGGAGACGTTGAGCGACAGGCGCAGGATCAGCGAGACGAGGAGCACCGTCGGGAAGGCCGAGAAGTCGAGCGGCCGCTCGATGAAGAGCGTCACCGTCAGGATCAGGATCGCGAGGCCGAAGGAGGCCGCGAGGCCCGCGTCGAGCAGCCAGGCCGGCACCGGCAGGATCATCATCGCGACGACCGAGGCCAGCGCGATGGCGAGCAGCGCGGTGGGATGGAAGAGGCCGGGGGGCGCGGCCATCTCAGCCCTCGGCGGCGCTGCCGGCTGCCGCGGTGCCGAAGAGCGGCCGCGTCGCCGCGGGCAGCGGGACGAGCGAGCCGGGGGCGGCGCCGGTGCCGCCGAGAAGGAGCGGCCAGGTGTTGGGCCCGCGCACCCGGCGCTCGCCGGCGCCGGGGCCGTCCGCTGCGGCGGCGACGATGTCGGGGATCTCCGGGATGGCGGGATCGCCCGGCCAGGCCGCGTAGGCGCCGGGGTCGCCGTAGCGGGTGCCGTCGGGGGCGCCGTAGGGGTCCGGCGCGCCGGATGTGTCCGCGCCGGGCGTGTCCGCGCCGGGGGCGAGCGCCCGCGCGAAGCGGTCGAAGCGGGCGCGGTAGCGTTCGGCATAGGCGGGGGTGCGGCTGTGATAGGCCCCGGCCGCGACGCTCCAGTCCCCGGTCTCGGCAAAGAGGCTGGCGAGGAAGCGCGCGGCATAGAGCGCGTTGGCCTCGGGGTCGAACATCGCCGCGACCGAGGGGAAGGCGTCGCCGTGCCACTTGTAGTTGATCTGGAAGCAGCCGACGTCGAAGCTGCGCGCGCCGCGGGCGAATTCGGTCTCGACATAGCCGAGCGCGGCCTGCGGGCTGCCGAACCAGTGGCCCGCGCCCTCCATGTTCACCGTCCACGGCCAGGGGCGGAAGCGCCCGCCGGACTTGCGGCCGGTCTCGGTGAGCGCGATCGCCATCAGGACGTGCAGCGGAACGCCCGTCCGGTCGGCGGCGCGGCGCGCGGCGGCCTCGCAGAGCCGGGCCGGATCCTCGGCGGCGCGCGCGCCCGCGGGCGGTGCGGGGACGAGCAGGGCGAGGACCGCGAGCAGGGCCGCGGCGATCGGGAGGGCGCGGCGCGCCGGGGTCTCGGTGGGGCGGGGTCGGGCCATGGTCCTGTCGGGCGGGGCATTCTGCCGGCCCGGGCGAGGCTAGGGGCGCGCGGTTGAGATTCGGTAACGCCGGACCGTCCTAGGGCTCCGCCCCGGCGGCGGCGAGCAGGGCGGCGAGCCGCGCGCGGGCGGCCGCGGTTTCGGCGAGCAGGGCCTTGCCCTGGCTGACCGGGCCGGCCGTCCCCTCCGCAGCGGCAGGGCCGGGCGCCGGAGCCGGGTCCGCGGCCGGGTCTGTGGCCGGGTCCGCCGCCGGGTCGGCAGGGCCGGGCGTCCCGGCCGGGCCCGGCGCCGGCGGCGCGGGGGGCGCGTGGGGCGCGCCGGCGGCGGGCTCTGCCTCCGCCGCCGCGCCGAGCATCCGCAGGCTCTGGTCGAGCGCGGGGCTGCCCGCGGCCGCCGCGGCGCGCCAGGCCGCCCGTTCCGCCTCGCCGCCGCCGGCGGCGCGCGCGACCGCCGCCGCCCCGGCGAGATCGCCCGCCGCCGTCAGCGCCGCCACCCGCAGGCCGGCGGCGCCCGGCAGGTCGAGCCCCGCGGCGAGACGCCCGGCGCGCGCCGGATCGCCGGAGGCGAGCGCCGCCCGCGCCCGCGCCAGGCGCCAGGCCGGATCCTCCCCCGGCGCGGCGTCGAGATAGGCGGCCGCCTCCTGCGGCAGGCCGGCGGCGATCAGCCGGTCCGCCAGCGCCAGCCGCAGCCCGGCGGGCGGCCGGGCGGCGCCGATCGCCCCGGCATGGGCGAACCAGGCGGAGAGGAAGGAATCGGCGTCCGCGAGCCCGGCGATGGCGCGCAGGATCGCGGTCTCGGCCGTGGCGAGACGGTCGGGCGGCAGCGCGGCGCGCCACTCCTCGAGGAGGGCGACGGCGCCGCCGGTATCGCCGCCGGCGGCCAGCGCCGCGATGGCGGCGGCGGCCAGGCGCGGGCCGACCGGGCGGAAGCGGTATTCCCAGGCATAGGCGGCGGCGGTCTCGGCGGCGCCGGGCCCGGCCGGCAGGCCGAGGCCGAGCCGCAGCTCCAGCGCCTGCGCCATCGCCTCGGGGGCGGCGTCGGTGTTGCTGCGGGCAAGCGCGTCGAGCGTGGCGAGCGCCCCCCCGGTGTCGCCGTTCATCGCCGCGAAGACCGCCTCGTCCAGCGCCGCCGCCCGCGTGCCGTCCGCCCGGCCGCGGCTGATCGCGTCCTGCACGGCGCGCGCGGCGTCGCGCTGGCCGCGGGCGAGGAAGACGTCGGCGAGGCGCGGCCCGATGGCGGCGCGCAGGTGCGCGGGCAGGGCGGAGAAGGCGCGCAGCGCGGCGCCGCTCGCCACCGGCTGGTCCGGCCCCGGCGGGTCGGGATCGAGCAGCGCCCAGAGCGCCGCCGGCCCGTCGCAGCCCGCCTGGCCGCGCAGCGCCGCGCGCTCTGCCCCCGGCAGGCCGTCCACCGCGAGGCCGAGGGCGCGGACGGCATCCGCCGCCGGGCCGGTCGCGCCGAAGGCGTCGAGGATCTGCCGCGCCTCGACGCCGAAGCCGAGATAGACGAGGCGGCGGGCATAGGCGAGGACGCGCGCGGGGTCCGGCCGGTCGAATTCGCCGGTGATCCCGGCCTTCGCCTCGGCGAGCTGGTCTGGCGCCGGCCGCCCGTCGCCCCAGGACGGCACGTCGAGATCGGCGGCGGCGGTGCAGGGTTCGCCCTCGGGCGTGGTGTTGGCGGGCGCGTCCGGCGGCGCGAGGTCGCGGTCGATGACCGTCGTCGCCCGCACCGCCCGCGCCGCCCCGGCCGGGAGCGCGGCGTCCGGCGCGGCATCCGGCGCGGCGTCCGGCGCGGCGGGGACGGGGGCGGGGGCGGGGGCATGGGCGGGACTGGCGGCGGGGTCCGCCGGGGTCGCCGCCTCATGCGCGGGGCCGGCGGGCGGGGTCTCCCCCTCTGCCGCCGGCGCGCCGGCCGCCGTCTCCGGCGCGGGCAGGTCGGCCTCGATCAGGCCCTGCGATGCGGCGCGGCCGAGCTGGAAGTAGAGCGCCTGCTCGAGGCCGGACAGGGCATCCGGCGCGGCGGGCGCGGGCGCCGGGGGCATGGCGTCCGCATGCGGCGTCATGGCGGACGGGGGGTCTGTCGGGGCCTGGTCCGCGGGCGCCGGGTCGGGGGCCGGGTGCGCGGGCGCCGTGTCGGGGGGCGGGTCGGGGGCCGGGTCGGGGGGCGGCGCCTCGCCTGCGGCCGGGTCCGCCGCTGGCGGGTCGGCCGGGGCCGGGCCCGCCGCAGCGACATCCGCCGCCGCACCATCCGCGGCGCCCTCCGTCCCGCTGCCGGCGGGGCCCGCCGCCGGGTCTTCGCGCGTCGCGCCGGTTCCGCCCGCCGGCGCCGGCACCGTCGCGGGCGCCGTCGCCGCCGCGATGCCGGCGTTGCCGAGTTCCCAGTAGAGGTCGAGCAGGCCCGCCGCGGGCGGGTCGTCGGGCGCGGGCGCGCCAGCCAGGGCCAGCCCCGGCAGCGGCGCCGGCACGGGCGGCGCCGGCGGCGCGGTCTCGGGCGCGGTCTCCGGCCCCGGCCCGGCGGCGGCGCGGGCGGCGGCCCCACTCGCGCCGGGACCGGGCCCGTCGAGCGGCCGCTCGAAGGGCGAGTCCGGCTCCGGCGGGCCGTCGCGGATGTCGATGACGATGGCGCCCGCGCCGGTCGTGAAGGCCTGCGCATGGCAGTCGCAGGCGAGCGCGATCGCCAGCCCGCCGGGCACCTCCGCGGGCGCCAGCGCGGCGACGCGCGTGCGCGGGATCAGGTCGAAGGCGCGCGACAGGTCGAAGCTCACGTCCTCCCGGGCGAGGCGCAGCTCGTAGCCCGCCGCGCCGCGCCCCAGGCTCCACTCCGCCGGCGCCGCGAGGCGGACCACGAGCCGGGTGAAGCCCGGATGCTCGCCCGAGCGCACCGCGACCGTCTCCGCCCGCGCCGGCAGCGCGCCGCCGAGCGCCGCCGCGGCCAGCGCCGCCGCGGCCAGTGACGGGGCGGCCAGTGACGGGGCGGCGCGCGCCCGGGGCCGGTTCCGGCGCCGCTGAAGCAGGCGGCGCAGCTGGCGGTGCAGCCGCCGCCTCATGCCGCGTCGGACTTGACGCCGCGCAGGGCGTCCTCGAGCTCCGAATAGCTCGGGCGGAAGCGGTGCGGCGTGTTCTGGCGGCCGACCTCGATGCAGATGTTGGTGGCGTGGTTGTGCAGGTTTGCGACCAGCACCTCGCGGATCAGGCGGTAGAACTGCGCATCCTCGTCCACCACCGAGCGGAGCTTGGTGGCGAAGGGGCCGACGAAGCCATAGGCGAGGAAGACGCCGAGGAAGGTGCCGACGAGCGCGCCGCCGATCATCTTGCCGAGGATCTCGGGCGGCTGGTCGATCGACCCCATCGTCTTGATGACGCCGAGCACGGCGGCGACGATGCCGAGCGCGGGCAGCCCGTCGGCGATCGTCTGCAGCGCGTGGCTGGAATGCTGGGCGTGCTGGTGGTGGGCCTCGAGCTGCTTGTCGAGCACGTCCTCGACCTGGAGCGGATCGTCGAAGTTCATCGCCGCCGAGCGCAGCGTGTCGCAGATCATCTCCACCGCCGCGTGGTCGGCCTGGATCCGCGGATACTTGCCGAAGATGGTGGAGGACGCGGGGTTCTCGATATGCTCCTCGACCGCGACGGCGTTCTGCCGCGCCAGGCGGATCAGCTCGTAGAGCAGGCAGAGCAGGTCGCGGTAGTCCGCGGGCCGCCACTTCGGGCCCTTGAAGACGCGGCCGACGTCCTTGAGCGTGTGCTTGACCGTCGCGCCGTCGTTGGACAGGGCGAAGGCGCCGGCCGCGGCGCCGCCGATCATCATCAGCTCGAAGGGCAGCGATTTCAGGATGATGCCGAGCTTGCCCCCGGCGAGGAGGAAGCCGCCGAAGACCATGACGAAGATGATCGCGATCCCGATGATGCCGATCATTCCGTCCCGTCCCCCCGCTGCTGCCCGGCCCCGGCCCGTCCCTGAGGGGATCGCAGCATCCGGTTAAGATTCGGTCATTCCGGACCGGGCCGGCGGCCCCCGCGCAAGGCCCCCCGGCCCGGCCTCAGTCGCGCGGCGCGCCGGCGTTGCGCCCGGCAAGGACGGCGCTGACCGTGTAGGCCTGCGCGGGGTCGAGCCCCGCCAGGATCGCCGCCGCGGCGTCCGGGCGCATGCGGGCGAGGAAGCCGGCGGCGAATTCCGGCGCCATCTCCGCGAACAGCGGCGCGGCATCCTTGGGCTTCATGTTCTCGTAGACCGAGACGAGGCGGGCGATGTCCTTCTCGGCCGCCTCGTCGGCGATGCTGACGGTGCGGGCGAGCCGCTCCTCGGCCGCCGCGAGCTCCGCGAGCCGCCGTTCGGCCTCGGCCAGCGCGGCGCGGGCCGCGGCCTCGCGGTCGGCGAGGCGGGCCTCGCGCCGGTCAAGCTCGGCCGCCCGTTCGCGCGCGGCCGCGAGCATCGCCAGCCCGCCGGCATCGGGCGTGCATTCCGCTCCTGCCGCCCCGGCCGCGCCGCCCGCCGCCGGGCCGGCGGCGCCCTCGGCCGCGGCCAGCCCGGCCCCGCCGGCGCGCAGGGCGGCCGAGAGGATGAAGAACGAGGCGATCAGCGTCAGCGCCCCGTTGCCCCCGCGCAGCCAGCCGGTCACGCCGCGGCCATCCTGTCGTCATCGCCCGCCGGGTCCGGCCAGGCGCCCGGACCGGCCGCCGGCGGCCCGCCGCCGCGCCGCCGCCGCAGCACGCGCCGCGCCGGGGCACGTCCCTCCGCGCCGGTCCCCGTGCCCGCCCCGCCGCCGCCCGGAACGGCCGGCCCGCCGGCCGCGGCCGGCCCGAGATCGTGCAGCGAGGCCAGCATCAGTTCCAGCCGGCGGGCGGCATCCTCGGACCGGCGGGTCAGCGCCTCGAGCCGCAGCGCCGGCTCGGCCGCCGCCTCGCGCGCCGTCTTCAGCGCGGCGGTCATCCCGTCCACCTGCGCCGACAGCGCGGCGACGGCGCCGCGCATCCCGTCCTCGGTGCGGGTGAAGCGGCGCAGCCGCGCCGAGAGGGTGAAGCAGTAGAAGGCCGCGCCGAGGGCGCCGGCGATCGACAGGATGTTGGCCAGCGCTTCCATCGCGCGCCCCTCAGTTGACGACGAATTCGGTGACGAGGACATCGCGCACGCGGCCCTCGCCGGCGATCAGCTGCAGCCGCCGCAGCAGGTGCGCCCGGATCCGCGGCAGGGCGTTCGGGTCGGCCAGCAGCCCCGGATCGGTGGCGCGCAGATAGGTGTTGATCGCATCGACGAAGCGCGGGGCGATCCGCAGCATGTCCTCCTGATGCGCCGCCGCGACCTCGATCTGGGCGGCGAAGCGGAGGTGGCGGCCGCTCGACTGGTCGCCGAGCGAGACGATCAGCGGCTCGATCGGGATGAAGGCCACCTCGGCCGCGTCGGGCAGGGGCGGCACCTCGCCGCCGTCGCCCTCGTGCGCCGCCTCCGGGGCGAAGAGAAGGCCGCTCCGCACCGCATAGAAGGATCCGCCCGCGGCCGCAGCCATCGCCACGACCCCGGCGAGGAGCGGCAGGAGCCGCCGCCGCCTGGGCGGTGCCGCCGCCTCTGCCGCCCCTGCCGCCTGTTCCGCCGTCGCCGCCATCCGGGATCCTCCCGCCGTCGCCGGGACCATAGGCCGTTCGCCCTAAACGATTCCTAAAGCCTGTCCGGTTTGGATGGGCGGGCACGGGCAGAAGGCCGGGGCACGCGCGCGGCGAAGGATGCGGCGGACGGCGCGGCCGACGCGGCGGAACCTGCACGGGCACGGAGACGGGCACAAAGACGGGCGCGGAGACAGGCGCGGGGAATCGCGGGAGAGACCGGAATGCAGCAGCTGTCGCGGATCTGGGCGGGGCTCGGGATGCGCCGCCGCATCGGGCTGGCGGTCGCCGTCGCGGCGGCGCTGGCGGCGGTGCTGTGGATCGCCAGCCTCGCCGCGCGGCCGACGATGGCGCTCCTCTTCGCCGGGCTCGACGGGCCTTCGGCGGGCGCGGTCGTGGCCTTCCTCGACCGCCGCGCCGTCCCCTACGAGGTGCGCGGCGATTCGATCCTGGTGCCGGTCACCGAGCGCGACGCGCTGCGCATGGCGCTCGCCGCCGAGGGCCTGCCGAAGGCGGGCGGAACCGGCTACGAGCTGCTCGACGGGATGACCGGCTTCGGCACCACGGCGCAGATGTTCGACGCCGCCTACTGGCGCGCCAAGGAGGGCGAACTGGCGCGCACCATCGCCGCCAGCCCCGCCGTCGCCAGCGCGCGCGTGCACGTCTCGAACATGGATGCGCGCGGCCTGCGCCGCCCGTCGCCGCCGACGGCCTCGGTCGCCGTCACCACCACCGGCGCGCCGCTGACCCAGGCGCAGGCGCGCGCGATCGCGCATCTCGTCGCGGCGGCGGTGGCGGGCATGTCGCCGGATGCCGTGTCGGTGGTCGATTCGGCGCGCGGCGTGCTGATCTCGGGGGCCGAGCCGGCGCCGGAGGAGGCCGCGGACGAGCGCGCCGCAGCGCTGCGCGACAGCGTGACGCGGCTCCTCGAGGCGCGGGTCGGCCCCGGCAACGCGCATGTCGAGGTGGCGGTCGAGACGGTGACCGACGCCGAATCGATCCGCGAGCGCCGCATCGACCCCGACGAGAGGGTCGCCGTCTCCACCGACACCCAGGAGACCGCGGGCTCCTCCACCGACGGCAAGGGCGGCGAGGTGACGGTCGCCTCGAACCTGCCGGCGGGCGACGGCGCGGCGGCGGCCGCCACGTCGCAGAGCCAGACCAGCGAGACGCGCGAGCGCACCAATTTCGAGGTCTCCGAGACGACGCGCGAGGTCGTCCGCGCGCCGGGGGCGATCAAGCGCATCACCGTCGCCGTGCTCGTCGGCCTGATCGAGACCACCGATGCCAGCGGCGCCGTCACCGAGACGCCGCGGCCGCCGGAGGAACTGGCCGCGCTGCGCGAACTCGTCGCCTCGGCGGTGGGCTTCGACCAGGCGCGGGGCGACGTCATCACGATCCAGTCGATGCCTCTTCCCGCCCCGCCCGAACCCGCCGGCGGCGAGGCGGCCGCGCCCGGCCTGATCCCGGCCGGCCTCGACCTGATGCGGATCATCCAGCTTGCCGTTCTGGCGCTGGTGGCGCTCGTCCTCGGCCTCTTCGTCGTGCGGCCGGTCCTGCTCCGGCCGCCGCCGCCCCTGTCGCTGCCGGCGCCGCCCGGGCCGCCGGCGCTCGACGGCGAGATCGACGATGCCGACATCCTCGCGCCCGCCGGCGCCGGCCCGGCCGCCGCCCTGCCGGGGCTGGCCGCGGGCGGCGCCGCCGGCGCCGCCGGGGCCGCGGCCGAGGCCGCCGCCGCGCGCCAGCGCCTGCGGGCGCTGGTGGACGAGCGGCGCGGCGACGCCGTCGAGGTGCTGCGGAGCTGGGTCCGCGACGTGCCGGAGCGGGCGTGACGGCGATGCGGGTCGAACTCGAACGCTTCGATGCCGCGCCGGCGCTGCCGGCCTCCGCCGCCCAGCAGGCCGGCGAGGAGGCGCGGCTCGCCTGCTTCGACCAGGGCTACGCGGCGGGCTGGGACGACGCGCTCGCGGCCCAGGACGCCGATCTCGCCCGCCTGCGCGAGGAGCTCGGCCGCGCCATCGCCGATCTCGGCTTCGGCTACCGCGAGGCGCACCGGCACGTGCTGCTCGCCCTGCGGCCGCTTCTCGTCGACATGGTGGGCAAGGTGCTTCCCGCCATCGCGCGGGCGGCGCTGGCCGAGATCGTGCTCGAACTCGTGATGCCGGTCGCCGAGGCCGCCGCCGGAAGGCCGGTGGAGCTTGCCGCCCATCCCGCCGCCGTTCCGGTCATCGAGCCGGTCCTCGCGGCGCAGCAGGCGCTGCCGGTGGCGATCCGCCCGGATCCCTCGCTGACCCCCGGACAGGTCCTGCTGCGCGCCGACGAGAGCGAGCAGAAGCTCGACCTCGACGGGGTGATCGCGGCGATCGGGGCGGCGGTCACCTCCTTCTTCGAGGCGGCGGCGGAGGCCGGGCGCGGCCGCGGTGCCGCGGAGGCCGGGCCGGCACGCGACGCGGCGGGGGCGGCGCCGGCGCGGGGCGCGGCGGCAACGGACATGGCACGGGGGGCGGCATAGGATGGCGGAGGCATTCCAGGACGGCGGGGCGCGGGCCGGGCTGCGGGGGCCGCTCGCCGGCCCGATCGCCGAGGTTCCGGTCGAGCTTTCGGTCTGCGTCGGCCGGGCGCGGGTGGCGATCCGCGAGCTGATGGCGCTGGCGCCGGGCAGCGTGCTCGGGCTCGATCACCGGGTCGAGGACCCGGTCGAGCTGCGCGTCGGGGAGCGGCTCGTCGCCTATGGCGAACTGGTCGAGGGCGAGGGGGATCTCGCCGGGATGCTGGCGGTCAGGGTGACGGCCCTCGCCGCGCCGGACGCCGCGGCATGAGTGGGGCGGTGAACGGCGGCGCGGCGGAGCGCGGGAGGGACCGGACGCCCGGCCTGTCGCGGGGCCTGTCGCGGGGCGGGACGGCGGGCGACGGGTGGCCCGGCGGCGCCGGCGCGGCCCGGCGGGCGGCGCGCCCCGCTGCGCGCCCCGCCGCGCCTCCTGCCGCGCGCGCCGCGCGTGCGGCCCTGCTCGCCGCCCTGCTCGCGTCCCTCATTGCGGCCGCCGCGGCGGGGCCGGCGGCGGCGCAGGACCTCTCCCTCCTTCCCGGCGGCGGCCCGGCCGGCCTGCCCGGACTCAGCGGCGAGGGCAGCCTCGCCGGACAGGCCGTCTTCCTCTTCGTCGCGCTGAGCGTGCTCAGCCTCGCGCCCGGCATCGCGATCATGGTGACCTGCTTCCCGTTCATCCTGACCGTGCTGTCGATCCTGCGCCAGGCGATCGGGCTGCCGCAGGCGCCGCCCAACATGCTGCTCGTCTCGCTCTCGCTGTTCCTCACCTGGTACATCATGGAGCCGGTCTTCACCGAGGCCTGGCAGGCCGGCGTCGCGCCCTTCGCGGCGGGCGAGATCGCCCCCGCCGAGGCCTTCGACCGCGCCGCCGCGCCGTTCCGGGCCTTCATGGCGGCACGCGCCGATGCGGCGACGCTCGCCGAACTCGCGGCGGCGCGCGGCACGCCGGAGGCCGCGGCCGGGCCCGGCGACCCGCCGCTGTCGCTCGTCGTGCCCGCCTTCCTGCTGTCGGAGATCACGCGCGCCTTCCAGATCGGCTTCGCGCTGTTCCTGCCCTTCCTCGTCATCGACCTCGTCGTCTCCGCGGTTCTGATGGCGATGGGGATGATGATGGTCCCGCCGGCGATCGTGTCGCTGCCCTTCAAGCTCGCCTTCTTCGTCGTCGCCGACGGCTGGACGCTCGTCGCCTCGGCGCTGGTGCGCGGCTACGGCTGAGGCGGGCGGCGCGGGCGCGGCGCGGGTCGGCGGCCCTGCGCGGCACGGAGTCCCCCGCCACCCGGCGGTGCCGCCGCACCCGAAGGATGAAGCGGGGCGTGCGGGCGCCCGGGCAGGGAAACGGGCGCCGACGCGCCCGCCAGGGAACCCGGCCGGCCGTGGCCGCGCCGGGGGCGCCGCCACAGCCCATCCCCGTCCGCCCTGGACCCTAGCGCACCGTCAGCTCCGCATGCAGCGCGCCGGCGGCGTCGATCGCCATCAGGATGTCGATCATGTCGCGCGGCGCGACGCCGAGCGCGTTCAGCCCGGCCACGACCTCGGCGAGGTCCGACCCGCCGCCGAGTTCCGCGAGCCCGTTGCCCGGCGCCTCGGTCACCTCGGCCGTGCTGCGCGGCAGCACCACCGTCTCGCCGGCGGCGAAGGGGTTCGGCTGGACGGCGACCGGCGCCTCGGCGACGCGCAGCGACAGGTTGCCCTGCGCCACGGCGACGCGGCTGATGCGGACATCGGCGCCCATCACGATCGTGCCCGAGCGGTGATCGACGACGACCACCGCGCGTTCGTCGGGGTCGATCACCAGGCCCTCGATGCGGGCGATGAGCCCGGCCGCCGTCGGCATCCGCGCCCGGCCGACATCGATGGCCACCGTCCCCGGATCGGTCATCGCGGCGACCGGCCGGCCGAACTCGGCATTGATCGCCTGCTCGATCCGCGCCGCGGTGGTGAAATCCGGGTTGCGCAGCGCCAGCCGCAGGACGGAGAGGCCGTCGAAGGCGAAGGGCACTTCGCGTTCGACGCGCGCGCCCTCGGGGATCGTGCCGCTGGTCGGCACGCCGAGCGCGACCTGCGCCCCCTCGCCCGAAGCCTGCGCGCCGCCGGCGACGACCGGCCCCTGGGCGACGGCGTAGATCTGGCCGTCGGCGGCGTTCAGCGGGGTCATGATCAGCGTCCCGCCGAGCAGGCTCTTGGCGTCGCCGATCGCCGAGACGGTCACCCCGATCCGGCCGCCGGCGCGGGCGAAGGGCGGCAGCGTCGCGGTCACCAGCACCGCCGCGGCATTCTTCGAGCGGAACGGCTCGCCGCCGACATTGACGCCGAGCCGTTCGAGGATGTTGGCCATCACCTCCTCGGTGAAGGGCGAGTTGCGCAGGCTGTCGCCGGTTCCGTTGAGGCCGACGACGAGGCCATAGCCGAGCAGGTCGTTGCCGCGCACGCCCTCGACCTCGACCAGGTCCTTCAGGCGCACCTCCGCGGCGCGGGCGGCGGGCGCGGCGGGCAGGGCCAGGGCCGCGGCGAGCGCGGCGGCGCGCGCGGCGGCGCCCGCGGCCGCAGAGAGGCGGGCGCGGAGGCGGGCGGACAGGCGGGCGCGGAGGCGGGCGCGCGGGGGCGCGCGCAGGAGGGCGGGCAAGGGCGAGGGGAGGCGCGCCGTCCGGCCCCCGGGGCGGGCGCCGGGCGCGCCGGGGGGCAGCGGCCGGCCGGGCGGGGGGCGGCTCATCGCAGGTAGTCCGCAAGGCCGAGGCGGGCGAGCCGCGCCGTGACGGCGAAGACGAGTTCCAGCCGCTGTTCGGCCTCGCCGAGCGCCGTCGCCGTCAGGTAGGGGTCGGCGGCGGCGATCTCGGCCCGTGCGGCGGACAGCGCCGCGCGCTCGGCGCCGAGCCGCGTCGCCGCCGCGCCGATCGCCGCCTCGGCCACCCCGATCCCGGCGCGCAGGTCCGTCACCCCGTCGGCGGCGGCCACCGCGGCCTCGCCCGCCTGCCGCAGGAGCTGGCCCTGCGCCACGGCATCGCCGGCGAAGGTGCCGGCATCGACCAGCGCCGCCAGCGCCGCGCCCTTGAGCGCGGCCCGCAGCGCCGGATCGGCCGCGGTGACGGCGACCGCCGCCTCGTCGCCGGACCGCTCGCCGAGCCGGAACGGGGCGAGCGGCGTCGTCCCGCCGAGATAGGCGGCATCGGCGAAGCCGCCGCCGCCCGCGGGCGCGTCGAACCAGGCATCGACCGCCGCGACGACGCCCGCCACCGTCGTCTGCCCGGCGGTGGCCGCCGTCAGCGCCGCGACCAGCGCGGCGGGATCGGCGAGCGGCGCGGTGCCGGTCTCGGTGCCCGCGAAGACGTGGCGCCCCGCCGCCTGCACGTTCAGCGCCGCGACCATCGCGTCAAGCCGCATCCGGCCGTCGCGCGCCGTCGCCGCGATCTGCGCCGGCGCGCTGGTCGAGGCGAAGCCGAGCAGCCTCGGCCCGAGATCGGCGAGCGTGTCGGCCACGGTGCCGAGCGCGGCCTGGGCGGCGCCGGCGAAGGCCGCCGCCTCCTCGGCCGCGGTGGCGAAGGCGGCGGCGCGGCCGATCGCCCGCTCGACCGCCGCCAGCGCGGCGAGATCGCCGCCGGTCGCGGCCGCGACATCCGCCTTGCGGCCCGAGGCGAGTTCGGCCGACAGCCGCGCCACGGCGAGCTTCGCCTCGGCAATCCCGCGCCGCGTCTGGTGGGCCTGCGCCATGTCGCCGAGACCGACCTGCGCCATCGCTCAGATCTCCATCAGGCGGCGGAGCAGGCCGTCCATCGTCTCGAGGACGCGGGCATTGGCCGCCCAGGCCTGTTCGACGAGGATCAGCGCCTGCAGTTCGGCATCGCTGTCCACCCCGTCCCGGAGGTGCAGGCTGCGCAGCCCCTCGGCGCGCCCCGCCGCCCGCGCGGCCTCGCCCTCGGCCGCCGTCCGCGCCGCCGACACCGCCGACAGGGTCTCGGCCGCCAGCGCCGCGGCATCGAGGCTCTGCCCCGCCGCCCGCCCGGACTGGACGGTGCCGGGCGAGTCCAGCGCCGCCGCCCAGGCGAGAATCTGGCGCGCCTCGCCGGGGGCGCCCGGCGACGCCGCCATCAGCCCGTCGCGCAGCCGCCAGGAGGCGCCCCCCTGCGCCGGATCGGCGAGCGCGTTGAGCGCGATCCGCCCGGCGAGCCCGGCCTCGTCGGCGGGCAGGAAGGCCGCGCCGGCATCGGTGAACAGGCCGGGATCGCCGGGCGCGAGCGTCGGATCGACCGCCGGGCCGGTGAAGCGCCCGATCAGGTCGCGGGCGAAGGCGTCGGCATCGGCCTGCGCCGTCGTGGCGATGCGGTCGCGGAGGTCGAGCCAGGCGGCGAGCGTGCCGCCGCCGAGCAGGTCGCGGGCCCCCGCCGTCGCCGGCGCGCCGTCGATCGTCAGCCCGGAGAGCGCGCCCGAGCCGATCGTCATGTCGGCGGTGATCGTCGGCGTCCGGGTGAAGCCGATGACCGCGGGCGTCGGGTCGAGAAGGATCGCCCCGCCCTCGCTGACGAGCGCGATCTGGTCGTCCGGCCGCGGGATCTCGCGCAGGGCGACCTGGGTGGCGACGCGATCGACCAGCGCCTGCCGCTGGTCGCAGAGCGCGGTCACGTCCCGCCCCAGCGTGCGGTAGGCGAGGATGTCGGCGTTGAGCCGGCCGATCGCGGCGAGATCGGCGTTGAGCTGCCCGACGGCGGCGGCGATCGCCGCATCGGCCTCGGCCCGGATCGCCTGGATCCCGTCGCCGATCGCGTTGAGCTTCTGCGCCAGCGCGGCCGCGGCGCCGGCGGCGGCGTCGAGCCGCGCCGCCGAGTCCGGCCGCGAGGCCGCGACCGCGAGCGCCGATTCGAAGGCGGTCAGGCTGTCGGCGAGCGAGCCCGCCTCGCCGGGCAGGCCGAACAGGTCCTCGATCCGCTTCAGCGCCTCGGCGCGGCAGTCGGCCCCGCCCCGGGCGGCATCGGCGAGCCGCAGTTCCGTCAGCACCGCGCGGTTCACCACCCGGTTGACCCCGACGACCGCGACCCCGGTCCCGGTGCCGCCGAGCGAGACCGAGGTCAGCTCCAGCTCGCGGCGGGCATAGCCGGGCGTCATGGCGTTGGCGATGTTCGACGACACGACCTGCGCCGCGCGGCCCGAGGCGGCCAGCCCGCTCAGCGCGTTGGCGAAGGTGGCGGCGATGCTCACGGCGGCGGCCCCGGCCTAGCGCGGCGTCAGCGCTTGATGTTGGTGGTTTCCTGCAGCATCTCGTCCACGGTCTGGATCACCTTGGCGTTGGAGGAATAGGCGCGCTGGGTCTGGATCAGCGCCGTCAGCTCTGCCGCCACGTCGGTCGTCGAGCCCTCGCGCGCATAGCCGACCACCTTGCCGGTCGGCCCGTCGCCCGCGTTCCACAGGAAGAAGGAGCCCGATTCCGGCGAGACCTGGTAGGACTGGTTGTTGAGCGTCGTCAGCCCGTTCAGGTTCGGCACGTCGACGAGCGGGATCTGGTAGAGCCGACGGATGAAGCCGGTGTCGTAGGTGGCGGTGATGAATCCGTTCTCGTCGATCTCCACCGCCGTCAGGTTGCCAACCGGCGAGCCGTCCTTGGTGATCGCGGTCGGGGCGAAGCTGTCGGAGAGCTGCGTCAGCCCGTTGGCGTCGCCGAGGCTGCCGATCTTCATCTCCAGCGGCCCGCCCCCGACCGTCAGCGACAGCGTCCCGTCCACCGGGTTGTAGGCGCCGCCCGAGATCACCGTCACCGACGAGATCGTGCCGCCGTTGCCGCGCGTGGCGTCGAAGACGATCGTGTATTCGCCGATCACCGCCCCGGCCTGCGCGTTGTCGCGGATCTCCATCTGCCAGGTGTTGGAGCTGCCGGTCGCCGGCACCACCGGCGTGAAGGTGATGTCGAGCGATTCCGATGTTCCGAGGTTCCCGAAATATTCGACGGACAGCGGCAGCGGCGTTCCCGCGGCGCCCGCCGCGGTATCCGTCGCCGGCAGGTTGACGCCGAGCTGCATCCGCGTCGTCGGATCGCCCGCCGTCTGGTTGGAGCTGATGACCACCGGCACCAGCCCGGCGATCGTGTCGCGCGGCAGGATCGGGATCGTGCCGTCGGCATTGGCCGGCCAGCCGAGCAGGATCAGCCCCGAATCGGTGCGCAGCACGCCTTCGGCATCGGTGCGGAAGGCGCCCGTCGTCGTCATGACGAGGGGCCGCGTCCCGGTCGTCGATTCAAGCGCCGTCACCGGCGTCACCGGCAGCATCCCGCGCCCGGCGATGGCGATGTCGAGCGCGTTCGAGGTGGCGACGAGCGCGCCCTGTTCCTCGATCAGGCGGCTGGTGATCGCCCGCACGCCGCCGGCGGAATAGGTGCCGGTGTTGCGCGACTTGTTGATGACGAAGCTTTCGAATTCGGCCGAGGCGCGCTTGTAGCCGTAGGTGCCCGAATTCGCGATGTTGTCCGAAATCGTCGCCAGCCGCGTCGCGTTGGCGGAGAGGCCGGCGACGCCGGCGTTGAGCGAGGAGGAAATCGACATGTGGCGCCGCCTTTCTGGAGCGTGATCACCCGGATTGGCGCGCAGTCTCCGCGCCGGGGCTTAAGATCGGCCTAAGACCGGACCGGCCTCAGGACCGGCGCAGCAGGATCACCTCGATGCGGTTGTTGCGGATCGCCGCCGGGTTGGGGTAGCTCGGCCGGCGGTCGGCAAAGCCGGTGACGCGCTCGGTCCGTCCCGGCCCGAGCCCCTCGCCCTCGAGCATCATCCGCACGCGCATGGCGCGCGCCGCCGACAGTTCCCAGGACGGGTCGTCGCGCAGCACGTCCGGCCGGGCGCGGGTATGGCCGTTGACGGCGACCGGATTGGTGGACAGCGCCAGCACCCGCGCCAGCACGCGCACGATCTCCTCGGTCACCGGTTCGGGGATGGCGCCGCCCTCGCCGAACAGCGGCTGGCCGGGCAGGTCGCTGAATTCGACGATCATGCCTTCGTCGGTCAGGCGGGTGACGATGTGGCGCAGCGCCTCGCGGCTCAGCATGCTCTCGCCGCCGATGCCCAGCAGCGCCTCCTCGATCGCCTTCGCCTCGGCGTCGAAGCGGCTGGCCTCGGCCGCGGCATCGGCGGGCGTGGTGCCCGACTGGCCGAGGGCCTGGCGCTCCTCGCTCGGCTTGCGGGCCGAGGCGCCGGTGCCGGTCTGGGCGATCTGGTCCTCGGAGAAGACGCTCTCGCCGCCGAAGGAGCCGTCGCCCCCGCCCGAGACGCGGCTGAGCGGGATCGTCGGGCTGAAATAGTCCGCGATCCCCTTCCGCTGTTTCTCCGTCGTCGCGTTCAGCAGCCACATCAGCATGAAGAAGGCCATCATGGCGGTCACGAAGTCCGCATAGGCGACCTTCCACGCCCCGCCGTGGTGCCCGCCGCCGCGGACGATCTTCTTCCGTCTGACGATGACTGGCGCCGCGTTGCTGCGCGCGTCCATGGTCCACCGTTCCTTCACCCGCGCCGAGCCTAGGCCGCGCCGGGTTAAGGCCGCGCAAAGATGCCGCCGCCTTGGGGCCGTGCGGCCGCGAAGCTTGACACGCCGCACCCCGGCCCCCATGAAGCGGCGGACTTGCAAGGGGGCCGGGGCGAGGGAATGGCGGGCAGGGCACGTGACGGCATCGCCGAGACGATCAGGACGATCTTCTGGGCCCTTCTCATCGCCGGCGTGTTCCGGACCCTGTTCTTCCAGCCGTTCTGGATCCCGTCCTCGTCGATGAAGGACACGCTGCTGGTCGGCGACTTCCTCTTCGTCAACAAGATGGCCTACGGCTATTCGCGCTACAGCTGCCCCTGGGCGCTCTGCCCGATTCCCGGCCGCATCCTCGCCAGCGAGCCCGAGCGCGGCGATGTCGTCGTCTTCCGCCACCCGGCGAACGGCGAGGACTACATCAAGCGGCTGATCGGCCTGCCCGGCGACACCGTGCAGGTCAGGGACGGCATCCTGCACATCAACGGCGCACCCGTCCCGCAGGAGCCGGACGGGGTCTTCACCGAGGTCAAGGCGCCGCAGGGCCCCCAGCAGCGGATGCCGCGCTGCGCGAACGACCCCGTCGGCATCGGCGGCACCTGCGAGAAGGACCGCTACATCGAGACCCTGCCGAACGGCCTGCGCCATGCCGTGCTCAACATCGAGGACGGCGGGCCGGGCGACGACACGGCGGTCTTCACCGTGCCCGAGGGGCACTATTTCTTCATGGGCGACAACCGCGACGACAGCACCGACAGCCGCTTCCCGGTGGCGGCGGGCGGGGTCGGGATGCTGCCCGCGCCCTACCTGATCGGCCGCGCCGACCGCATCATGTTCTCGGCCGCCGGCCGGTCGCTGTTCTTCTTCTGGACCTGGCGGTCCGACCGTTTCTTCAAGGCGGTGGATTGAGGCCCTCGGCGGAGCTTGCAGCCTTTGCCGCCCGCATCGGGCACAGTTTCGCGCGGCCCGAACTGCTGGTCGAGGCGCTGACGCATCCCTCGCTGGCCTCGCCGGGGCGGCGGTCGAACCAGCGGCTCGAGTTCCTCGGCGACCGGGTTCTCGGCCTCGTCGTCGCCGAGGCGCTGCTCGCCGGCGATTCCGGCGCCGCGGAGGGCCAGCTCGCGCCGCGCCTCAACGCCCTTGTCCGCCAGGAGGCCTGCGCCGACGTCGCCCGCGCCGTCGGGCTGGGCGCGGTGCTCAAGCTCGGCCGCTCCGAGATGCAGTCCGGCGGCCGCCGCAAGGAGGCGATCCTCGCCGACGCGATGGAGGCGGTGATCGCCGCGGTCTATCTCGACGCCGGCTTCGCCGCGGCGCGCGAGCTGGTGCTGCGGCTCTGGGGCGAGCGCATCGCCCGGGCCGGCAGCAGCGCCCGCGACGCCAAGACCGAACTCCAGGAATGGACCCAGGCGCGCGGCCTCGGCCTGCCCGCCTATGCGGTGGTCGCCCGCACCGGCGCCGACCACGCGCCGCGCTTCACCGTCGAGGTGCGGCTCGCCGACGGCATGGCCGCGCGGGCCGAGGCGGGATCGCGCCGGGCCGCCGAACAGGCCGCCGCGGCGGCGCTGCTGGCGCGGCTCGGAGCGGCGGGGTGAGCGGCCCCGCCCCCGGTCCGGCCCCCGCCCCCGGTCCGGCCCCCGCCCCCGGTCCGGCCCCCGCCCCCGGTCCGGCCCCCGCCCCCGGTCCGGCCCCCGCCGCCGCCGCCGCGCCGCAT
>Ga0209172_10002369_pt1 | contig 33565 bp, 34 predicted proteins | sample LarsenN4metaG_FD_184113 | JGI IMG/M metagenome (GOLD analysis project Ga0209172, IMG submission 184113) | Hot spring sediment bacterial and archeal communities from British Columbia, Canada, to study Microbial Dark Matter (Phase II) - Larsen... ... | reverse complement strand
GGCAATGCCTGGGAATACCTGCCCCACGACCACGCCCGCTCCCGGGTGTACCGGTGGGGAGAGGATGGCCTCTTCGGGATCTCCGACAACCACCAGCGCCTCTGTTTCGCCCTGGCGCTCTGGAACGGGAAGGACCCGATCCTGAAGGAACGCCAGTTCGGCCTTACCGGTAACCAGGGCAACCACGGCGAGGACGTGAAGGAGTATTATTTCTACCTCGACTCCACCCCGACCCATTCCTACATGAAGGGCCTCTACAAGTATCCCCAGGCCGCGTATCCGTATGCCTGGCTGGTGGAGGAGAACGGCCGGCGGGACCGGCGCGATTCGGAGTTCGAGCTGCTGGACACGGGCGTCTTCAACGACAACCGGTACTTTGACGTCTTCGTGGAGTACGCCAAGGCCGGCACCGACGACATCCTTATCCGGATCACCGCGTACAACCGCGGGCCGGAGGCAGCGCCCCTTCATCTGTTGCCCACCCTCTGGTTCCGGAACACGTGGTCCTGGGACCACGGGGCCAAGCGGCCCAACCTGATCCGGGGCAGGTCGGCGGGGAGGACGGCCGTCGTGGCAGCGGAGCATCCGGACCTCCCCCGCAGCTACCGCCTGCACTGCGAGGGGGACCCCGAACTCCTCTTCACCGAGAACGAGACGAACCACCGGCGACTGTACGGGGTCGAGAACGGCCACCCCTTCGTCAAGGATGCCTTCCACGAATACCTCGTCCACGGCCGGAAGGAGGCCGTCAACCCCGAGAAAACCGGGACGAAAGCGGCGGCCCACTACACCGCCCAGGTGCCCGCAGGCGGGAGCGTCGTGGTGCGCCTTCGTCTCAGCGACAAGGAGCCTGCCGGGGATGCCTTCGGGGAGACCTTTGAGCGCACCTTCGCCGCGCGCATCCGCGAAGCCGACGAGTTCTATTCCACGGTGATCCCCGACAGGCTGTGCGGGGACTCGCGCGACATCATGCGCCAGGCCCTGGCCGGGATGCTCTGGTCCAAGCAGTGGTACCACTACGATATGCGGCGCTGGCTGGAGGGGGATCCCACCCAGCCGTCGCCGCCCGCGGAGCGCAAGCACGGCCGGAACCGGGAGTGGATGCACCTCTACAACGACGACGTCGTCTCCATGCCTGACAAGTGGGAGTATCCCTGGTACGCCGCCTGGGACCTGGCGTTCCACACCATCTCCCTGGCCCTGGTGGACCCGGACTTTTCCAAGGACCAGCTGATCCTGTTCCTGCGGGAATGGTACATGCACCCCAACGGTCAGATCCCCGCCTATGAGTGGGCCTTCGGAGACGTGAACCCGCCGGTCCACGCCTGGGCGGCCTGGCGCGTGTATAAGATCGAGAAGCGGATCCGGGGCAAGGCGGACCGCCTCTTCCTGGAGCGGGTGTTCCAGAAGCTCCTCCTCAACTTCACGTGGTGGGTGAACCGGAAGGATCCCGAGGGACACAACGTGTTCCAGGGGGGGTTCCTGGGTCTGGACAACATCGGGGTCTTCGACCGCAGCGCCCCGCTTCCCACCGGCGGGCACATCGAGCAGTCCGACGGCACCGCCTGGATGGGGATGTACTGCCTGAACATGCTGGCCATGGCCCTGGAGCTGGCGCGGGAGAATCCGGCCTACGAGGACGTGGCCTCAAAGTTCCTCGAGCACTTCGTGTACATCGCCCACGCCATCAACAATATCGGATGCGAGGCCATCGAGCTCTGGAACGAGGAGGGTGGCTTCTTCTACGACGTCCTCCACCTGCCTAACGGCTCCATCCAACCCCTCAAGGTGCGGTCCATGGTGGGCCTGATTCCGCTCTACGCCGTGGAGACCCTGGAGCCGGATATCGAGACCTCCCTGCCGAGGTTTTGGCGTGGGATGAAGTGGTTCATCCGGAACCGGCCGGAGCTGCGCGAACACATCATCCCCCAGGAGACGGCCGACGGGAAGACGCGGCGCCTGCTCTCCCTGGTCAACGGGGAGCGCCTGAAGAGCGTCCTCCGTTACATGCTGGACGAGAACGAGTTCCTGTCCCCCTACGGGATCCGGGCCGTCTCCCGCCATCACCGGGACCACCCCTACATGTTCTGGGTCAACGGGCACGAGCACCGGGTGGATTACGAGCCGGCCGAGTCCTCCACCGGGCTGTTCGGGGGAAACTCCAACTGGCGCGGGCCCATCTGGTTCCCGGTCAACTATCTCCTGATCGAGTCGCTCCAGAAGTTCGACCACTTCTACAAGGAGCAGTTCCAGGTCGAGTATCCCACGGGCTCCGGCAAGCAGCTCTCCCTGTGGGACGTTTCGGCCGAGCTGTCGCGCCGTCTCACGCGCATCTTCATGCAGGAACCCGACGGCCGGCGGCCGGTCCACGGGGGCGCAGAGAAGTTCCAGACCGATCCCCACTGGCGGGACCTGATCCTGTTCTACGAATACTTCCACGGGGACAACGGGGCCGGCATCGGCGCCAGCCACCAGACTGGCTGGACGGGCCTGGTCGCGAAGCTGCTGCAGCAGAGCGGCGAGTAGAACCGCGAATCCCACCACAGGCGGGACAAGGGCGCCATTTGTAGGCGATCAGGCAACCTGGCAATCTGGCAACCCGGAGCTCCAAGTTGCCCAGTTGCCAGATTGCCCAATTGCCACGTAATGCTGGCGTTCTTGGCGTCTTGGCGGTTAGAGGATGGGGGGGAGCATGGGGAGCCAGCGGTCCCTCGGACAGGAACGATGGGGGATCATCCTGGCCGGCTCCTCACGACCCTGGCGCGCATCGGCCATCGACCAGCCTGGGCTCAAGACCCGCCGTTCCTGCCCGCGTGAGCGATTACCTTCAACCGACCCGCCATGAGCGATCACCGCACCCGCTCGCGCCGAAAACCGCCAGGGGGCGATCTCCTGCAGCGGCGCAGCCATCGGCGATCATCAGATGGAGGCGCGGAAATTCCTGGACGGCTCCAAGGAAATGGGGCAGAGTTCTTATCCTGCGAGTGCTCATCCGGATGAATGTGCAGGCGGGGTTCATGACGCTCCAGGCGGCAATCCCGCAAGCGCTGGCGTAAAGAAACGGCACATCGCCCCTCACCGGGTACCTCCTGGGTGGGAGAGGCATCCCGCCCACCCCGCCTATGGCGAGACATGCGCGGGGTACCCGGCGAGGGGGAGGAAGGAGTAGAGACAATGCAACTGGGAATGGTGGGTCTGGGGCGAATGGGCGCCAACATGGTCCGGCGCCTGATGAAGGGAGGCCATGCGTGCGTCGTGTACGACCGGAGTCCGGAGAGCGTGGCGAAGCTGGCCGGGGAAGGCGCCACGGGCGCCAAGACGCTGGATGAGTTTATCGCCAAGCTGAAGACGCCGCGGGCAGCCTGGATCATGGTCCCGGCCGGCGAGGCCACGGAGCAGACCGTGACGGCGCTGGCCCAGCGCATGGAAGCAGGCGACACCATCATCGACGGGGGCAACTCCTATTACAAGGACGACGTGCGCCGCGCCGCGACCTTGAAGAAACAGGGGCTCCACTACCTGGACGTGGGCACGAGTGGCGGCATCTGGGGGGTGGAGCGAGGTTACTGCCTGATGATCGGCGGCGAGGGTGAGGTCGTGAAGCGCCTCGACCCTATCTTCAAGACCCTGGCCCCCGGCCGCGGCGACATCCCCCGGACGCCGGGCCGCGAGCGGGTCTCCGGCGCGGCCGAGGAGGGGTACCTGCACTGCGGTCCCGCGGGTGCGGGACACTTCGTCAAGATGATCCACAACGGGATCGAGTACGGCCTCATGCAGGCCTATGCGGAGGGCTTCGATATCCTGCGCAACGCCAGCTCCAAGGATCTGCCGGCCGAGCACCGCTACGACCTCACCCTGGCCGACATCGCCGAGGTGTGGCGGCGCGGCAGTGTCGTGGGCTCCTGGCTGCTGGATCTGACCGCCATCGCGCTGCTGGAGAACCCGACCCTGTCGAATTACACCGGCTTCGTCCAGGATTCCGGCGAAGGGCGCTGGACCATCATCGCAGCGATCGAGGAAGGCGTCCCGGCCGCCGTGCTGTCGGCATCGCTGTACACGCGGTTCCGGTCCCGCCAAGACCACACCTTTGCCGAGAAGGTGCTGTCGGCCATGCGGGAGAAGTTCGGGGGACACGTGGAACGCCCGGCGGGGGGCTAACAGAAAACGCGTCGAACGCTTCTTGAAGAGGGGCTTTCCATGGCAGCGGATGAGACGAAACCCGTCACCCTGGTCATCTTCGGGGCCTCGGGGGACCTCACGAAGCGGAAGCTCCTGCCGGCCCTGTACGCCCTGGCCCACGACCGGCTGCTGCCAGAGCGGTTCACCGTCATCGGGTTCGCCCGGCGGGAGAAAACCTCCGAGACCTTCCGGGACGAGATGCGAGCAGGTGTGGAGGAGTTCTCCCGGCTGCGTCCCATCAGGCCGGAGGTCTGGGACCGCCTGGCCAGGGGCCTCACCTACGTCACCGGCTCTTTCGAAGATCCCGGGGGGTACGAGCGGCTGCGGGACTTGATGCAGAAGCGAGATGGCGAGGGCGGCGCCGGCCGAAACCGAATCTTCTATCTGGCCACGCCCCCCGACACCTACCCGGTCATCGTGGCCCGTCTGGGCGGCGCGGGACTCGTGACCGACGCCTGGAACGGACCGGATGAGGGCAGCGGCACAGGGTGGAGCCGGATCATCGTCGAGAAGCCGTTCGGACGGGACCTGGACAGCGCGCGGGCCCTCAACACGGACCTTCACCGGGTCTTTCGCGAGCGGCAGGTCTACCGCATTGACCACTACCTGGGCAAGGAGACGGTCCAGAATATCCTGACCTTCCGCTTCGGGAACAGCATCTTCGAGCCGCTCTGGAACCGCCGCTACGTAGACCACGTGCAACTTCTAGTGGGCGAGGACCTGGGGGTGGAGGGTCGAGGGGGATACTACGACAGCGCCGGAGCCGTGCGGGACATATTACAGAACCACATGCTCCAGCTCCTCTCCCTGGTCGCGATGGAGCCGCCGGCGACCTTCGAGGCGGATGCGGTGCGGGACGAGAAGGTTAAGGTCCTGCGGGCGATCCGCCCCATCAGGGTGGAGCCGGACACGGACAACATGGTGCGCGGGCAGTACGTCAGCGGGATGCTCGGCGGGAAGAAGATCCCCGCCTACGCCGACGAGCCGGGTGTCTCCCAGGAAACCGCCACGGAGACCTACGCCGCCCTGCGCCTGGAGATCGACAACTGGCGCTGGGCCGGCGTGCCCTTCTACCTGCGGACGGGCAAGGCGCTGCCGAAGCGAGTCACCGAGGTCACCATCCAGTACCGGCAACCCCCCCTTCTCCTGTTCCAGGAAGCGCCCCACCCGGGGCACGCGGCCCGGGACGTCGTCGAGCCGAACCGGCTCACCCTGCGGATTCAGCCGGAGGAAGGGATCAGCCTGCGGGTCGGACTGAAGCCCCCGGGTCCCCGGATCAGCCTGGTGCCGGCTCACCTGGGCTTCTCCTATCGGCAGACCTTCGGAGTCGAGCCGGCCGAAGCCTACGAGCGGCTGCTGCTGGACTGCATGCTGGGTGACGCCACGCTGTTCATCCGGCGGGATGAGGTCGAGACGGCGTGGGCCCTGGTGACGCCGACGCTGAAGGCCTGGGCGACCGCAGGCCGCACCGGGTTGACCTATTACCCGGCCGGAAGCTGGGGCCCCAAGGAAGCCGACCGCTTCATCCAGGGCGACGGCCGGGAGTGGGTGAACCCCTGATGATCATACGGAAGCATGCGCCGACCCGTAGCTCGGGAGAGAAGCGATGATCCTGGCGGGGGACATCGGGGGGACAAACACGCGCCTCGCCTTTTTCAAGGCGGACGGGGACCGGGTGCAGGTGGTCGCGGAGGGCACCCTTCCCAGTCGTGAGCATCCCGGCCTGGAAGCGGCGCTCCGGAAGTTCGTGTCGTCGCACCCCTTGCCTATTGACCAGGCCTGCTTCGGTGTCGCCGGTCCCGTCCGGAACGGCCGCTGCGAAGCGACTAACCTTGCCTGGGTGGTGGATGGGCGCCAGGTGGCAAAGGAACTGGGCTTGAAAACCGTGGGGCTCATCAACGACCTGGAGGCCAACGCCTTTGGGATCGCGGCGCTCGAGTCGAAGGACTTCTTCACCCTGAACGTGGGCGTGCCGGACGCCGGGGGAAACCAGGCCATTATCTCTGCGGGGACGGGGCTCGGCGAGGCGGGCCTTTTCTGGGATGGGAAAATGTACCGGCCCTTTGCCGCCGAGGGGGGCCACGCCACCTTCGCGCCCCGCAACGAGCTGGAGATGGCGCTGCTGCGGTACCTGCTCGGTCGGTTCGAGCACGTGAGCTTCGAGCGCGTCCTCTCCGGGCCGGGCCTGGTCAACATCTACACGTTCCTCCGGGACACGGGCCGCGGCGAGGAACCCGCCTGGCTGGCTGAGGAGCTCCGACAGCCGCATCCCGCGGCCGCCATCACCCAGGCGGCCCTCGAAGGGAAAAGCGCCCTCTGCGTCCAGGCCCTGGACCTTTTCGTCTCGATCTACGGATCGGAGGCAGGCAACCTGGCCCTGAAGGTCATGGCAACCGGGGGTGTCTTCCTCGGGGGCGGGATCGCGCCCAGGATTTTCCGGACGGGCGAGGACACGAAGTTCGTGCAAGCCTTCACGGCCAAGGGTCGCATGAAGCCGCTGCTCGAGGCGATACCGGTCCAGGTCATCCTGAACGACAAGACCGCCCTCCTGGGAGCTGCCCGCTGCGCTGCCCTGGCGCGACAATCGTGACGAAGTGGCGGAAGGCTGCCATGCTTTCCCCGAAGCCGGACATCCGCATCGTGGAGAACGTCGAAAGGCTGAGCTGGGAGGCGGCCGAGGAGTTCGTCCGCCAGGCCAGAGACGCCGTGCGGACCAGGGGAACGTTCACCGTCGCCCTGGCCGGCGGTTCGACCCCGAAGGCGTTCTATGGACTGCTGGGCTCCCAGCGAGGGGCTCCCTTTCGGGCTCGCGTTCCCTGGGACGCAACCCATTTCTTCTGGGGCGACGAGCGCCATGTCCCGCCCGACCACCCTGACAGCAACTTTCGGATGGCCAACGAGGCGATGCTGTCCCGGGTTCCGGTCGCACCGCAAAATGTCCACCGCATCCACGCCGAGAATCCGGACCCGAGCAAGGCGGCCGAAGACTACGACCAGGAGCTCCGCGAGTTCTTCCGTCTGCCATCCGGTCAATTCCCCCGATTCGACCTGGTCCTCCTGGGCATAGGCCCGGACGGGCATACCGCCTCGCTGTTCCCGGGAACGGACGCCGTCCAGGAGCAGAAGAAGCTGGTCGCTGCCCCGTGGGTGGAGAGATTCCGCACCTACCGGATCACCCTGACGCCTCCGGTGCTGAATAACGCAGCCAGGATCATCTTCCTGGTCAGCGGCAAAGAGAAGGCAGAGACGTTGCGGGAGATCCTGCAGGGGGAATTCCAGCCCCACCGGTTCCCGGCACAACTCATCCGGCCGACTAACGGACGCCTCCTCTGGCTTGTCGAGCGCGCGGCGGGCCGGTTGTTGAGGTGAATCCCGCACTCACCATCCCACGGTCGGCGTTGTGGATTTCGGATTCCCTTCGCTTTCTCTGGCTTGCCAAGCGCAAATCGGCCTGCTATACTTCCGCCGTCAACAATTTCAGGAGGTGTCCGTGGACGATCCGTTGGCGCAGCGTATTCTCGACATTATCTTCCAGGATCCTGAGGTGCGGCGGCTGTACAAGGAATCTCTCACGGACTGGATCCTGGATACGCAGCCCCGGACGGCCCCGCTGGACGCCTCGGCCCTGGTGCAGTACCTGGCGGCGCACCAGCCGGATCTCCTGAATCGCCTGAAGATTAACGTGCGGATCAAAGAGGATCTGGCCCGCGCGTTGGAAGCCATCGAGCGGAACTGATCTCCCCCACGGCTGCTGCCCTCTGCTCCCACCGCGTTCCCTCGCGAGCTCATCGACCGATCTCGTGTTCCGTTCGGGTGCCGACGCTGGGACCATCGTCTGCGCATGGTGCGAGGGTCTGATGGCGTGATGGAACGGAGACGAGTCGTGCTGGATGTGGACACCGGCGTGGACGACGCGCTGGCCATCATGCTGGCGCTCCGCTCGCCGGAGCTGGAGGTGCTGGGCATCACGACCGTGAGCGGGAATGTCCCGGTCTCCCGGTGCACGGCCAATACCCTGCTTGTCTTGGAGATGCTGGGTGCGCCGGACATCCCTGTCGTGGCGGGCGCGGCCGCGCCGCTGGGCCGGAGGGCATTCACCGCGACCGACGTTCACGGCCCGGACGGACTGGGCGGGGTGACCCGGAACTATCCGATCCCCTCGCGCCAGGCCAGGCAGGGAGCGGCGGATTTCCTCTTGGAGATGGTCGGCCGTACACCCGGGGAGGTGACCCTCATCACGATGGGACCGCTCACCAACCTCGCCACGGCCATTCGCCGGGACGAAAAGACGATGCGCCAGCTGCAGGATGTCACGGTGATGGGGGGAGCGATCCGGGTGCCGGGCAACGTGGCCGCCACGACCGAGTTCAACTTCGCGGTGGACCCCGAGGCCGCGGCGATCGTCCTGGCGGCGGGCCTCAACCTGACGCTGGTCCCTCTGGATGTGACCGAGCAGATCATCCTGACCCGCGACGCGGTGGAGGGGGCCGGAGACGGCCGACTGCCTGCCTTCGTCCGGGAGATCACGGCGGCGACCATGGTGTTCCACCGGGACGTCGAGGGCTTCGACGGGATGTTCCTCCACGACCCCCTGGCCGTGGGAACGGTGGTGGACCCCTCCCTGGTCCGCGGCCAGGCGCTGGCGCTGGCCGTCGAACGTCAAGGGGAGCTGACGGCCGGAATGGCGGTAGCCGACCTTCGTCGAAGGAGCAAGGCGGCACCCACGGCAATCGTGTGCCACCAGGTGGACGTGGCCCGCTTCATGCAGCTTTTCACTCGACGCGTTCTACGCTGAGGGTATTTTTTCCCCATGGCCACCCAGGACCCCAAACATTTCAAGGGGTTACGTCCAAAGATAGAGGTTAGCCAACAGGTGAAACCGGCCGAGTTTCCTGCAGATTCTGCCTTGCAGACGTCCGCTTTGGAACTGGGCGCAGGCACGTCCCCCACCCGTTTGGTCTCGTCGAGAAATGGGAAGGTCCAGGCATTGGTCCAGCGGCTGGTCGAGACCGCGGGCGGCTCCCCCCATGCCGAGTACATCCAGGAGATGGTGCAGACCGCCCTCCGGCTGGTCGAGGACCAGGCGGATCGGGGGGATGTCAAGATCCTGAATGCAGCTCTTCGCGAGCTGGTCTACGCATTCCGCATTTTTGCTCCGTATCGGGGGATCCGGAAAGTCACCATGTTCGGCTCCGCCCGGACCACCGGGGACCAACCGGAGTACCAGATGGCCCTGGCGTTTTCCCACGCCATCAGCCGGAAGGGCTGGATGGTCATCACCGGGGCCGGCGACGGCATTATGAAGGCGGGACAGGGCGGCGCCGGTCGCGACCGGAGCTTCGGTGTGAACATCCGGTTGCCCTTTGACCAGCCGGCCAACGAGTTCATCCAGAACGACCCGAAGCTGATCACGTTCAAGTACTTCTTCACGCGCAAGCTGATTTTCCTGAAAGAGGCGGACGGGATCGCCCTCTTTCCCGGCGGGTTTGGCACCCTGGACGAGACGTTCGAGATCCTTACGCTGATCCAGACGGGAAAAAGCAATCCGCTGCCCGTGGTGTGCGTGGACCGTCCGGGGGGGGACTATTGGCTGATCTGGGATCGCTACGTGCGGGAGGTCCTGCTGGCTCGTAGGCTGATCTCCCCCGAGGACCTTTCCCTGTACCGGGTCACCGACAACTTCGAGGCCGCCCTCGATGAGATCACCGGCTTCTACCGCAATTATCACTCGAGCCGCTACGTGGGCGACTGTCTGGTCATCCGCTTGCAGCAGGTGCCCTCGGTCGGGATGCTGGAGAGTCTCAATCGTGAGTTCGCGGACATCCTGGTGCACGGGTCCATGGCGGTCTCCCCCGCCCTTCCCGAGGAGGGAAACGACCGCCCCCTGGCCGATCTCCCGCGCCTCGTTCTGCACTTCAACCGCCGGAACTTCGGCCGTCTCCGCCAGCTCATCGACGCGCTGAATCAGCTCCCCGGAACCCCCTCGGTGCGATGATTCACGTTCAGGCTTGACCCCGGCTCGACGCCCCTCATCCCCCAGCGCTGTAAGTCGCCTCACAGTCTTCGCCTGGCCTCCAGGTCAATCCTCTTGAGGGAAGCGGGTACGCCGTGTAGATTCCGTGTACCGTGCTACTGGCTGCAACAGGGGGGGTGAGCCATGCGCCGAGGACAGATCCTTCCGATCGTTCTCCTGTGGGTCGTGATGCTGTGGGCGACCGAGGCTGGAAGTGCGGCCACGCTTACCGGGGCCGTGAGGAATACCGTGGGGCAGCCCTTGCCGGGATTGGCCCTGATCGAGGTGGGGGAACTGCATGGGAACGTGTGGGGAGGCGGCGCCCGGGTGGACCAACGGGGCGAGTTCCGGGTCGAGTTGCCGAAAGGGGGGCAGTACGGCCTCCACGTGTATTCCAGTGGGTACTTCTACCATCCCCAGGCGGTGCTGGTCGAGGAGGGAAAATCGATCCGGGTGACGGTGACCCTCGTCCCCCAACCAACGCGGGCGAACGACCCGGTCATCAAACAGGTCGGGTTCTTCCCCTGGGAGGGGAACCAGGGCAAAACCACCTACGTCAAGGCGGAGGTTTCGGATCCCAACAACGACCTTGGACCGCAGGTCCTGGCCTTCAATGCCAGGACACGGCGGACCTATGCGATGGATCCCCCCCGGCGGGTCCGGAATCTCAAGGAGAACTTCCCCCAAGGGGTGTATCAGGTCGGTGTGGACACCTCCCAGGCGCCGATTGAGCCCGGGGACTGGCATTTCGTCGTCGCCGACCATCAGTGCAACACGACCGACATCCTCGCCTTCCCCCACAAGCCCCAGCCCGCCCGCCTCGTGCGGTGAGCCAGTTCCCTGCCTGGTTCCTCGGGCCCGGGGGTGCGATTACCAGGAAGCGGCCGGAACCTCGGGACACCCGCGGGCGCCGGTTCCGGTGAGATCCAACCCCAGACAGCCCCGAGACGACGCTTGACATCTGCCGTTGGGACGCAGTAGCCTGACGAGGCGCGTGCGGTGGAGTCTATGCGGTCGGAGGGATCAGGGATCATGACCAACGAAGAGAAGCGCGGAATGTTCGGCTCGCTGAAAGACAAGTTCAAGGACTACATCTACGGCATGGCGGCCCACGAGATGACCCGCCAGGCCCTCAAGACCCGTGGGAGCATGGAGCACCTCTTCATCCTCATCACCATGGGAGACCTCCTGGGGGTGCCCATCCTGCCACCGTATTACTCCCTGCGGCTGCTCCCCTACGTGGTGCCGCAGATCTCCACGTGGAAGCGGCGCATGCTGCGCGAGAAAGACCTGACCGATGCCCTGGCCTAGGGGGTGGGACGGAAAGGACCTGGCATGCACGGTGGACTGACCCGGATCTTCCAGGAGCATCCGGAACGGCGCTACATCATGTTCGGCGGCAAGGGGGGGCTGGGCAAGACCACCTTCTCCGCCGCCACGGCCTACTACCTGGCCCAGCAGGGGCACCGGGTCCTCGTGTTTTCCGTGGATCCCCAGGCCTCCCTGTCGGACATCTTCCAGCGGGACATCTTCGGCAAGGGCCCCGTCGAGATCATGCCCAACCTCTTCGCCCAGGAGATCGACGCCGACAAGCGGATCAAGGCCTACCAGGAGGAGATCCGCAAGAAGATCTTCGACATGTACGGCTTCGACAAGATCCCCGACGAGATCGAAAGCTACATCCAGGCGGCCGCGGCTGAGCCTGCCATGGAGGAGAGCGCCATCTTCGATGAGGTGGTGGACATCGTGGTGGCCGGGAAGTACGACTACTACATCTACGACCTGGTTCCCCTGGGCCACGCCCTCTACTACCTGAGCATGGCCAGTGTCTACGACGAGTGGATCGAGCGGATCACCAAGCTGCGCGAGGACATGCGGCAGTACGAGGAGATGGCCGCCGCCATCACCAGGGACAAAGAACTGGAAGAGGACATGATCCTCAAGGAGCTGCAGTACATCAAGCACCGGATCAGCACCTCGTCCGGCATCCTGACCGATCGGCAGAAGACCGCCTTCTTCTTCGTGGTCATCCCCGAGGAGATGATCCTCATCGACACGCAGAAGGCGGCCCAGCTCTTCGCCAAGTTCAACGTTCCCATCAGTGGGTACATCGTGAACCGGGTGCTGCCGGAGCGCCTGGCGGAGCAGGCCATCCCCGAGTACCTGCGGAACCGGCTGCAGATGCAGCGGGGCTACCTGAAGAAGATCACCGACCTGTTCGGGAACGAGGTCCTGGCCTCGGTGCCCGAGTTCGAGCGCGACATCACCGGCCTGCCGATGATCCAGAAGATGGCCGAGGCCATGTTCGGGCCGGGCCGCTGAGATTGTCCTCACCGGTCTCCGGGGGCGGAGTCCCATGACCCAGCCGATGCAATTTCAATCCCTGATCCAGGAGAGCATGCAGGACTTCCTCGGGAAGCACCCGCGGCTCAGGTACAACTTCTTCGGCGGCAAGGGGGGCGTGGGCAAGACGGTGCTGGCGGGGGCCGCGGCGCTGGCCTTCGCCCGGCAGGGCAAGCGCACCCTCCTCGCCTCCACGAATCCGGTGCACAGCCTGAGCGGGCTCCTGGACCAGAACGTGTTCGGACAGGCGGTCCCGGTGAAGGGGGCGCCCAACCTCTTCGCCTACGAGATCGACACCAAGGACACCATCGAAAAGTCCAAGCGGGAGATCAAGGAGAAGGTGAGCTGGTTCCTCAAGTTCGCCGAGATCCGAACCCAGGCGGACGCCTTCGTGGAGTCTGCCACCATGAACCCGGCCTTCGAGGAATCGGCCATGTTCGAGAACATGATCGATATCATGTTCAAGGACGAGTACGAGGTCTACGTCTTCGACACCGCCCCCACGGCGAACGCGCGGCGCCTGCTGGGCATGTCCTCTGTGTATTCCCTCTGGGTCGGCAAGATGATGAAGAGCCGGGAGGAGGCCCAGTCCCTCCGGAAAGTTCTCTCCTACAGCAAGAAGGAGGAGAAGGATCCCCTCATGGACTACCTCCTCACGTTCCAGCAGCGGATGGCCCACGCCAAGACTCTGCTCACCGACGCCCAGCAGACGGCTTTCTTCTTCGTCACCCTGCCTGAGGCCCTGCCCATCGCGGTCATTACCCGCTTCATCGCCTGGTTCAAGGATTTCGGGATCCCCGTGGGCGGCGTAGTGGTCAACATGCTGATCGACAAGCAGCAGGTGAAGGCGGATGCACCGGAGTTCGTGAAGAACCGAGTGGCCATGCAGGAGAGCTACATGAAGGAGATCGAAACCGCTTTCCCGGGGATGGTCCGCGCCGTCCTGCCCCTGTTCGAGACCGAGATTCGCGGCGTGGAGATGCTCAAGCGGACAGCCACTGCGCTGTACGGCTAGACGCAGCCGTCAGCCCTCAGCTTTCAGCTAACGCGCGCGAGCGGCCCCACCCCGGGCCGCTCGTTTTTTTCTGCTATCGCCTCCGCGCCAAGACTGCTTGGGCGAGCTGCGGTAGGGTGGCAAAGACGGGGAGGGGGACCCGCTTCTCGGACGGCGGGATAGGAAGGCTGAGGGTCAGTTGGGGAACCTCCGGGCTGAGGGCGACCCGCCAGATGTCCACCTTCCCAAGCACGTTGAGGACCTCCCGGGCCGCGGCGCGCCCGTCAGCGTCCGGCGCGGCACACAGGAGGGGAGGCCACCCGGTCACCGGCTCCTGCCGCCAGCCACGGTCCCGGATCTCCCGGGACACCTGAAAGGCCCCGCGGCGCTGAGGATGGTACACCTCGAAGCGCAGGCGAACGGGTGCGTCCAGGGTCACGCCGGCCATGAGCCAGTCTCGCCGTCCGCCAAGCCGTCCGACCGCCCAGAGAATGAACGTCTCCCACGGTTCCAGCAGGACGCTGATGCTCAGGCGGGCGAGCGGAGGGGAGAGCTTCTCGGCCTCGATCCGGAAGGCGCTGCGGCCGATCCAGCGGATGGTGGCTGACCCGCCGAAGGGTTGGATCGATTCCCGGACCTGTCGGACCAGCGCCATGGCCCGCCGGCGCTTGATCTGCATCCCGACGATGTACCAGAGGAGGAGAAACGCCGCCAGGGCGAGAGCCAGGTCAGTTCCGGTAGGCCAGTCGGTCAGCATTGGGGGTCAGTAATCGGCGTCCCGACAATGGGGCAGGGCCAATCGAAAATCGACAATCCCAAATCGTCAATTCGCCGCAAGGCGTCATCCGGCTCCGGCGAGATCGGTAAGGTCCTTTTCCCGGAGCATCCGGCGCTTCCAGCCTGTGACGGCGGGGAGGATATAGGGCAGCAATCGCAGAGTGTAATAGGGCGGGATGATGGGGACCCCGACGATGTCCCCGAATACGATGAGCACAAAGAGATGCTCCAGGTCGCCCCGCTGCTTCCGGAACAACACCACGGCGTCGTACAGCGCGACGCCAAAAAAGAAGCCGCGGAACCATTGCGTCCACCCGCGCAGCCACTCCCGAAAGCTCACGCTCCCTTTCCCATCCCTTCTCACGCCAGCTCACCGCGCTGTCGGAGGTCCCTGTCGCTTTCGGCCCCCCGTCATCCCTTGACTGCCCCAAAGGTGAGGCCGGTGACGATGTGTCGCTGCACGATGAGTGTCAGCAGGATGACGGGAAGCGTGATCATCGTGGCGGCCGCGGCCAGGGGTCCCCAGTTGATCTCCTCGTAGCCGATCATGTTGAACACGGCGATGGGCAAGGTCCGGGTGTTCCGGCCGGCCAGGATCACCGAGAACAGGAAATTGTTCCAGGAGAAGATGAAGCTCAGGATGGCCGTGGCCATGATGCCCGGCTTGACCAGGGGCACGGCCACGCGCCAGAAGGCCCCGTAATAGGAGCAGCCGTCGATCAGGGCCGCGTCCTCCAGCTCCGCCGGGATGTCCTCGAAGAAGCCGATCATGACCCAGATGATGATGGGCAGACCGACCACCAGGTGGGTCAGGATGAGCGCCTGGTAGGTATCCACCATCTTCAGGTTGCGGAAGAGGATGTACCAGGGGATCAGGTAGCTGATCCCGGGAATAATGCGGGCGGCCAGGATGGTCAAAGCCAATCCTCGCTGGCGCCAGTGGGCGATGCTGTAGGCGGCAGGCAGTCCAACGGCCAGGCCTACCAGGGTGCAGCCAACGGCAACCACCAGGCTGTTCCATATATACAGCACGAAGGGATACTTCCCGAAGACTTCCTGGTAGCCCTTGAAGGTGACAGTAAACCGAAAGAAGTTTGGGGGGTAGCCCGCGGCCTCCACCTGGGGTTTCAGGGAGAGGGTGATCATCCAGTAGAAGACGAAGACCGTGGGAAGCATGACGGCGATCACCAGGGCATAAAACCCCACCGTCTTGAAGAGGCTCTGGAATGTCTTCGCTTGACCTACCATCCAACCCTTCTCACTTTCATCAGGATGAGGGAGGCGCCCATGACGATGGCGAACAGGGCCACGGCCATGGACGAGGCGTAGCCCATGTTGAAATAGGAGAAGGCCTGGTTGAACAGCAATATGTTGATGGTCTCGGAGGCGTTGGAGGGCCCCCCCTGGGTCATCACGAAGATGATGTCGAAGGTCTTCAGGGCGTCAATGGACCGGAAGAGGATCGCCACGATGATCGTCGGCCGCAGGAGGGGGAGCGTGATGTAGAAAAACGACTGGAGGCCGCCGGCCCCGTCGATAAGAGCGGACTCGTAGGGCTCCTTCGGCAGGGCGGCCAGGCCCGCCAGCGCGATAAGCATGATGAGGGGCGTCCATTCCCACACGTCCACCAGGGCCAGGGCGTAAAGGACGGTCTGGCTGCTGTAGGTCCACTTGAACGGAGCCAAGCCGACTAGGCCCACCAGGTAGTTCATCACGCCCAGTGTGGGGTGGTACATCATGACGAAGACGAGGGCGATGGCCGTGGGCGTTGCCATCATGGGCAGGATGGATAGGGTCCGGACCAGGCCACGCCCCCAAAACTCCCGGTTGAACAGTATGGCCATCCCCACGCCCAAGATAGTTTCCACCGACACGGCCAGGAAGGTGAAGTAGAGAGTGCGGAAGAACGCGTCGTGGAACCTCGGGTCGGCGGTCAGGATCTTCGTGTAGTTCGCGACGGCAATGAACTTGGGCGGGGTGAGACTGGACGCAAACCACTCCTGCAGGCTCATCCAGCCCGTGTAGAACACCGGATACACAATGATGAGCGCGACCGTGATGACGGCGGGCGCGGGGAGAATGTACCGCGCCTTCCGGTGGGCATACCGCGACAGGCGGACAGCGATCCCCAACGGAGCTTCAGTGGAAGGCAAGTGGGCGGCGCGGGTCCGATTCGCCATTTCCGGCGGCCTCTCCCCCTCCCGCAAAAAGAGCCCGGCCCTCCCGCCTCCTCACAGGCCACCGGCGGGAGGGCCAGGTTTCTCCGAGTGCCAGGCAGACTACTTCTCGGTCTTCTCCAGGAGTTCCTGGAACTCCTTGTGGGCCTGGGCGATGACGTCCGCCGACTTGGCGCCCTCGATGGCCTTCTGGATGGCCACCCCGATGATGTCCCGGTACTGCGTGACGTCCACGATCTCGGGAAGGCCGGCCCTTCCGATCTTCAGGCTCTCCAGGTAGGCGGTGTACCAGTCGGCCGGCATCTTGGGCTTGGCCTTGACTTCGGGATCGTTCCAGGGCGAGACCCGGCCGACCCCGACGCCCGCCAGGAGTTGCCGCGCGAAGTTCTTCTTATTGGTGGCCCACTGAATGAAGAAGTAGGCCGCCTCCTTGTTGCGGCTCTGGGAGGCGATAGACATCGCGTTGGTGAAGGTCGGCGCGACGTGGGCGGCCGGACCCGCGGGCAGCACCGCATACCCCACCTTCCCTGCGATCTTGGACTTGCTGGGGTCCTCGAACTGGTTGGCGAAGTTCACGCCATCATAATAGATGGCCACCTGGCCCTGCATGAAGGCCGAGCTGCACTCGTACCAGTTGAAGTTCACGACGCCAGGGGGCGCAAACCGTCGGAGCATGCCCGCATACCAGTCCATGGCCTTGACCCACTCAGGGGTGTTCAGCGCGGACTTGCCGTCCGACGTCAGGTACTTGCCCCCCAAGGAGTAGATCACCCAGGCCCAGGGGGTCGCGTTGGCATTCTTCAGCCCCCGCGAGACAAATCCATACATGGCCGGGGGATTGTGGAGTTTCTTGGCCTGATCCTCCAACTCGGCCATGGTCTTGGGCGGTCGGAGCCCTTTCTGTTGGAAGACGTCCTTCCGGTAGAACAGGACAAAAGGATCCACAAAGGTGGGAAGTCCGCTGATCGTCCTGTCAGGCTGGGTCACGTCCGCCCGGGCACCGGTCGTGAAATCGTTCCAGTCGTAGTCCGGAGCGGTCAGGCTCTTGTCCTCCAGGAAGGCGTTCAGCGGCTGGAACCAGCCGGACTTCCACGCGCGCCGCTTCTCCACGTGCATGCTGGCATGCCACGCGTCGATGCCGCCGGCGCCGGCCGTCATCTCCACGGTGAACTTCTGGCGCCCCTGCACCTCGGGCAGCACCTCGTACTTGGCCTTGATGCCGGTGAGGGACTCGAACTCCGGGATGTGCTTCACCATCTCATCCACGAAGGGGTGTTTATAGAGCAGCAGGAACAATTCCTTCCCCTTGAACCGCTGCCAGTTGAACGTCTGGCCGTGCCCCGGCGTGCTGATGAAGGGGCCCACCGCCGCTCCGGCAGCCACGGTCGCCCCCAGCCGGAGGACGTCCCGCCGGGTCATGCCATTGGAATCCGTATGACTTCGTCGTCGCTTCATGATGTGTTCCTCCCAGTCAGCAGGGTTGTGGGGGGTCGATCGCCGGACGCAACGTATCCAATCCCACCGGGCATGTCAAGATCCCCCTTGATGAGGGAGCCCTCCGACCTCCATCAAGTTGCGTCTGATCCGAACCGAATGGGGGCCGATCCGTCACCGGGCAGAGGTCCTGGTCGGGGAACGCCAGGCTTTGCTCCAGGTCCAGGACACGGGCCACGAGGTCGGTGGCAATCCGCTCCTGCACGTCGTCGAGGCGCAGGATCGGCTCCCGCACGACCCTGGTCCGAAAGATGCCCTTGGCCACCAGCACGCGCTTGAAGAACTGGATGGATACGTCGATGTGCTGGTTGGCGAAGGCCAGGATGGGCAGGAGCCGCTCGAAGAGCCGCCGGGCGCCCTCGCGATCCCCTGCCAGATGACGTGCCATGATGGCTCGGTAGATGACGACCATGCTGCCTTCCGGCATGAAGGCATGGACCCCGCGGTCCAGCCCCTCCAGCATCTGGGCCACGGCCCATCCTCCAGAGACGTGCAGACGGCCGCCCGTGGCTGCCAGGATCCGCGAATACTTTGGGCCGGCCGGCACCGTCTCGACCTTGATGCACCGGAAGGAGGGAAGTTGCTCGAACAGCTCACAGATGAGTGCCAGATCCAGCCCACTCCCGTGCCAGTCCAGGTCCTGGATCATCAGCATCAGGTCCACTCCCCGGGCCAGCGTCCGGAAATACTCCCGCACCCCTGCGGAATCGCCCCGCATCCCTTCGGGGGCCTGGGCCAGGATTCCGGTGGCCCTCCGGGCCTGGGCGTGGCGGGCCAGGGTCAGGCTTTCCTCGGCACTCCCCGTGCTCACACCCACGATAACCGGGACCCGCCCCCGGACGTGATCCAGCACGACTTCGACCGTGTCCTGCCGCTCCGCAGGCGTCAGCTTGTGGACCTCACTCGCCACCGCCGGATAGATGACGCCCACGGCTCCTGCTTGGATGACGTAATCCACGAGTCTGTGGAGTGACAGGGGATCCACTCTCCCGTCCTCCCCAAAGGGTGTCTGCAGGATCGGGACGATACCGTCGAGGACGTAGCGGGTCTTCCCCATTGCCTTCAGTTCTGAAAGCCGACCAGCCGGGGCAGGAAGAGCACCAGCCCCGGCACGTAGGTAATGAGGAACAGGACGGTGATCAGCACCCACAGGAAGGGCATGACCTCGCGGATGACCAAGCCCAGGGGGGTCTTGGTGAGGCCGCTCACCGTGAAGAGCAGCATGCCGTACGGGGGCGTGCACAGGCCGATCATCATGTTCAGGATGATCACGACGCCGAAGTGCACCATGTCGATCCCCAGCGCCCGGACCGCCGGCAGGATCATGGGGATCACCACCAGCATCAGAATCATGGTGTCCAGGAAGCATCCCAGAATGAGAAACAGGAGGTTCAGGAGCAGGAGGAGAACGTAGGGGTTCGTCGTCATGGACACCACGGTCATGGCGATCTTGTTGGAGATTCCCTCCAGGGTCACGACGTAGCTGAAGGCGAAGGCCCCGGCGATGATGAAGCTCAGGAACCCAACGTTCTCCACTGTGGCCACCATCTCGCGGTACAGGCCCTGGAAACCCATCTCCCGATACACCAGCGTGGCCAAGATCATGGCATAGAGGGCCGCGGCGGCACCGGCTTCCGTCGGCGTAAACACGCCGGAATAGATGCCCCCCAGGAGGATGACCGGAGTCATCAGCGAGAGGAATGCCTGGGCGAACGCCCGGGAGAGTATCCGGAAGCCCTGCCACGTTCCGATGGGATAATTGCGCCGCTTTGCCACGGCGGCGATGTACACCATCATGGCTACGCCCATGAGCAATCCGGGGACCACCCCACCGAGAAACAGGTTCCCCAGGGAGGCGCCGGAGAGCATGGAGAAGATCACCATGGGGATGGAGGGAGGAATGATCGGACCGATGGTGGCGGTGGCGGCCGAGACTGCGCAGGCAAAGGGTCGCTCGTACCCCCCATCCTCCATGGCCTTGATCTCCATCATGCCGAGACCGGAGGCATCCGCCAGGGCGGATCCTGTCATGCCCGAGAAGATGATGCTCCCCACCACATTCACGTGTGCCAGCCCACCCCGCAAGAAGCCCACGGTGCTGTCGGCGAAGTTGAAGATCCGCGTGGTGATCCCACCGATGTTCATCACCCGCGCGGACAGGACGAACAACGGGATTGCCAGGAGGATGAACTGGTTATCGAAGCCGATCACCATGGTCTCGACGACCTCCTGGAGAGTGATTCCCTTGAGCAGGCAGTAGACGGTCGTGGAGACTACCATGCCCAGGGCGATGGATCCGCGGAACAGGAAGAACAACACGAAGATGATCGCCCAGATGGTGACGGCCACCTTAGGCCCCGCCGGTCTGTCGGCGCCTCCCATCTCGGACGGTGCCCGCGACCAGGTGTCCCGCCATCAGCAGCATGCCCATGAGGTAGACCAGGACCAGGAAGCTCCAGGGGATGCGGAGCGAGGCGGACTTCATGATATGGCTCTGGATCATGAACTGGATCCCCGCCGGGACGAGAGCGAGGAGCAGGACAGCGCCGAGGACACGGAGGATCGTGGAGGCGATCCGCTGCACTGGCTCAGGCAGGGCATTGAACAGGACGTCGAAGGCCACGTGGGAGTCGTGCCTGGCCGCTAGGGCGGCCCCCAGGTAGATCAAGCAGATGTACATGTAAATGGAGAGTTCAAATGGCCAGACGAGCGGGGTGAACAGATAGCGGAAGATAACCTGGATGATGATGGCCAGGAACATGATCCCGAGGGCCAGGACACCGCAGGTCTCTTCCAGGAAGCGGACTGCCCGATCAATGGCCATCCACACTGGGGATCCTCCACAAGGGAACCGGGGGGTGATCGCCACCCCCCGGCCTGGAGTCGTGCCGGCTCCCGTGCCGGAAACTCAGGTGGATGTCATGGACTCGTCTGGATCTTCTCGTACACCCCGGCGCCCCACTTGGCCTCGAACTCCTTGTAGGCAGGCCGGGCATGCTTCCGCCAGGGGTCCAGATCGGGATAGATGATCTTGAGCCCGTACTGCTTCTCGAACTTCTCGAGGAGCGTGGCCTCCCCCTCTAGGACGAGGTAGTTCATGTAGTTTCGCGCCGTCATCAAAGCCGTGTGCATCCAGACCTTGTACTCGAGCGGCATTCCCTGCCAGAGCGGCTCGTGGATGATGGGCCAGAGTTGGCCGATCTGGTGGTTGGTCATGATGATGTACTTCGTGACCTCGTAGAATTTGGCCGCCTCGTTGGTGGGCAGTGGATTGTCCTGCCCATCTACGGTCCCGGTCTTCAGGGCGAGGTACAGCTCGCCAAAGCCGAGCGGGGTCGGATTCGCCCCCAGGGCTTTGCCCATGGCGATCCACATGGGGGCATTCGGAACCCGGAGCTTCACGTCCTTCATCTCGTCCGGCTTGGTGACGAGCTTCGTTCGCAGATTGAGGTTGCGGGTTCCCAGGTACCACACGTCCAGCGGGCGGATGCTGGTCTTCTTGGCCAGCGCCTCGAAGTACTGCCGACCCATGGGACCGAGCAGGACCCGGTACATGTGATCCAGATCCCGGAACAGGTAGGCCGCCGCGAACACGCCCACCTCCGGGTCGAAATCCGACAGCCACGTGCCGTCGGCGAAGGACATCTCCAGCGTTCCCCGCTGGACCTTGGTGACCTGGGTCTTCTGGTCGCCGAGTTGACCCGAGTGGAACAGGCGGACCTTGATCTTGCCGGCGCTCAGGGCCTCCACGTTCTTGGCAAAGACCTCCATGGCCTTGTACTCAGGCTGCGTCGGCACCCCCACGGTGTTGAACTTCAGCTCATAGGTGGGCTCACCCGCCAGGGCCGGCGTCACCACCCAGAGCCCTGCCGCCAGGACCCACCCGCTCGTCCATAATACCATCCGTCTCATGATGCTCCTCCTTTCCCCGTGGACTCGCTCCGACTCGCGTGGCCTTCCCCGGTCGTTCCATCCCCGGGGGTCACGGGGGAAGCCGCGGCACCATCGTCAGCGCCCCGGCAGCTCCGCGTGACCTCTCCAGTGAATGGCACCAACCGAGGTTCCCCTCCAGTATTTTTGACAGGGCTGTCACCTCCTTGCAGCGTTGGGTCCCGCGGCCGGCTAGAGCCTGCTACCCCAGTACCAGCCGGGGGAGCCACAGGACCAGTTCCGGGAACACCGTAATGAGGACGAGCACGACGAGCAGCGGGACCAGGAACGGCGCCGTCGCCCGCGTCACCACCTCGAAGGGAAGCTTCGCCACCCGGGCCACCACGAACAGCACGATGCCCACGGGCGGGGTCAGGGTGCCGATCATCAGGTTGAGCACCATGACGAGCCCGAAGTGCACCGGGTCGATGCCGACGCTCTGGATGACCGGCAGGAACACGGGAACCAGGATGATCATGGCGGCCAGCGCCTCCATAAAGCATCCCACGATGAGCAGAAACCCGTTGATCTCCAGCAGGATGATCAGGGGCTCCCGGGTCGTCCCCAGGATCCACGCCCCGAGCTGCTGCGGGACCTGGGCGCGAGCCAGGACCCAGCCCATCAGGGAGGCGGTCATGACCAGCATGAGGACTGCGGCGTTGGTCTCCACCGTCTCTAGGAAGATGCGGGGCAGGTCACGCCACCCGATCTCGCGATAGACGAGGAGCCCCAGCAGGAGGGCGTAGACCGCGGCCACGAAGGCCGCCTCGGTCGGCGTGAACACGCCGATGAGCATCCCGCCGAAGAGGATGACCGGGGTCATCAGCGAGAGGAAGGCCCGCCGGGTCTTGCTGGCGAAGGTTGAGAACGTCGGCGCGGGATGAGCCCCGAACCCTCGGCGGTGAGCCATCCACCGGATCATGACCATCAGGGCTGCCGCCATCAGCAGGCCGGGGATCAACCCGCCAACAAAGAGCCGGCCGATGGAGACGTCTGCCAGCACCCCGTAGATCAGGAGAGGGACACTAGGGGGGATGATGGGCCCGATGGTGGCCGAGGCCGCCGTGACCGCGGCGGCGAAGGGCCGGGGGTATCCCTCATCCGTCATGGCCTTGATCTCGATGGTACCGAGGCCGGCCGCGTCTGCTACGGCCGATCCCGACATGCCGGCGAAGATCACGCTGCCGATGACGTTGACGTGGGCCAGCCCGCCCCGGAACCGGCCCACCAGGCACTCAGCAAAGTCGTAGATCCGCTGGGTGATGCCGGCGGTGTTCATCGCCATACCCGTGAGCATGAAGAACGGCGCCGCCAGAAGTGGGAAGGAGTTGGCGGCGGCGGTGAGCCGCTGGGGGACGGACAGCAGGATCTCCCCGTTGGCCATGAGATACACGAGACAGGAGGCGGCCATGGTGAGGAACAGCGGCATCCCCAGCACCATCAAGCCCAGCCACATCCAGATCAGGGGGCCGACGGTCATGGCCGGGCCTCCCGCGTCCGGTTCGCCAGGATTCGCCAGGCGGCCTCTATGGTCTCCAGCAGCATCAGGACGGCCGAGATGGGCGCCGCCACGTAGATCATGGACCAGGGGATGGGCAGGGTGATGGCCTCCACCGTGTGGGAGCGGACCGCCAGAATCGTACCTTGGATGGCGAGCTGCACCAGGAAGAACAGGGCCATGGCGTGGGTGGCCAGGCCGACGATCCGGCCGAGCCGCGGCGGCAGGCGCTCGCTCACTACGGTGATGACGATGTGATTCCCCCGCCGCAGAGCGACAGGCGCCCCCAGCCAGCAGGCCCAGATGTACAGGTACCGGGCCAGCTCCTCGGTCCAGGTGAGCGGGGCGGCCAGGGCGTACCGGAAGGTGACCTGCAGCACCATCGTCACCAGGATGGCCATGAAGAGGGCCACGCAGGTCCAACAGGCGGCGCGGTCCAGGGCGGCGGTCAGCCGCGCCAGAGGCGCGACCAGGGGCGGGACGGCGGCCCCCCGTTCCGATGCTGTCGTTGCGTCACCGGTCATCGAGTTTCCACGATCTTCTCGAACAGGCCCTTGCCCCACTTGGCCTCGAACATCTTGGGGAGGCTGTCCAGGACCGGCCTGCGGAACGACTCCACATCGGGCTGGATCACCTCCATCCCCGCTTTCTTAAACTTGTCTTGCAGGGATTGCTCTCGGGACAGAATCTCCTGGTTGTTCCAGGCGATCCCCTCGGCCACGGCGTCGCCGATCACCTTCTGGTCCGCCGCAGAGACGCCCTGCCAGAACTTCTCGTTGATCACGACGAGGCGCGGGGTCAGGATGTGCCCGGTGAGGACCAGGTACTTCTGGACCTCGAAGAACTTGCCGGAATCAATGGTCGGCAGGGGATTCTCCTGGCCGTCCACCACGTTCTGGCGCAGGGCCAGGTACAGCTCCCCAAAGGTCATGGGGGTGGGCTTGGCCCCCCAGGCCCGGGCCATCGCCAGAAAGACCTCGTTCTCCGGCACGCGCAGCTTGAACTCTTTCATGTCGGCCGCGGTGCGCACGGCCTTCTTGGTGGTGGTGAGCTGGCGCACCCCGTAGTAGGTGGTCCCCAGGATCCGCATCCCCCGCTTCTCGATCAGTTGCTTGTTGAGGTCCTGCCCAACCGGGCCGGACATCACCTTGGTGAGGTGGGCGGCGTCGCGCCAGACATAGGGCGCCTCGATCACCGAGATGCTCGGCACCCACTGGCCGAAATTCGCGGCGCCCTCGGTCACCATCTGTTGCGTCCCCAGGGCGACCGCCTCGATCTGGTCCTTGGAGCTGCCGAGTTGCCCGGCCGGATAGGCCTGGATCTCGACCCGGCCTTGGGTCGCATCCTTCACGCGAGTGGCCACCCGCTGGATCATCTGTACCGAGGGATGGTCGGCCGACAGCACATCGCCCCAGCGGATGACGGTTGCGCCTTCGACCCCATTGGCACACACAGTCATGAGTCCCAGCACGAGCAGCATACGCAACCAGGTTCGCATGGTCTCTCCTCCTTCGCGTGTAGGCACACGCCGCAGCGGTGGTGAGCCAATGGGATCAGGCATGCTGTCCATACGGAATGAGCGCGGGCGGGGCTCCGCGCCAACGCGCACATGAAACCTATCACGAATCGGTCCGAGTGAAAATCGCTCGACGCCACCACTTTGGGCTTGACCCACCATACGCACGTATGGTATAGACCCGGAAGGCAAGCGGCAGAGGAGGGACTCATGGGCGCGCGATTGTCGCTGACGTCCAGGCAGCGAGAGGTCCTGGATTTCATCCGCCACTTCATGACCCATGCCGGGTATCCGCCCACGGTGCGGGAGATCGGGGCGCACTTCGGGTTCGTCCCGCGGAGCGTCTTCGACCATCTGAAGGCGCTGGAGCGCAAGGGCTACCTGCGCCGCGTCGCCTCGAAATCGCGATCCCTCCAGATTCTGGATGCCCCCGGCGCGTCGCAGGCGGCGCCCGGTCTCAGGCCGGCTGCAGCCTTCCGAGAGCTGCCGATTCTGGGCCGGGTCGCGGCCGGCGAGCCGCTCCTCTCAGAGCAGAACGTCGAGGGGATGTTCACGATCTCGCGGGACTGGGTGAACGGCGAGGAGGTCTTCCTGCTCAAGGTCCAAGGCGAGAGCATGGTCGGCGCCCACATCCTGCCCGGCGATTACGCCGTCGTCCGCCGCCAGGCCACGGCCGAAAACGGCGACATCGTCGTGGCGCTGGTCAACGACGAGGCCACCATCAAGCGCGTCTTCCCCAAGAAGGATATGATCGTCCTGCAGCCGGAGAACCCCGCCATGCCCCCCATCCAGGTCCGCCGGGGCGACAAGACGATCCAGATCGTCGGCAAGGTCATCGGGATTCTTCGGAAGATCTAGCGCGTGCAAAGAGAGCGCGGCGCATTCGAGCGGTGATCTCAGAGGAAGGACGCGCATGATCGAGAAGGTTGTTCGGATCCGGAAGCTCAACTCGGACACGCGGCAGGAGGACCTCACGTTCTGGCGGAGCCGCAGCCCCGCCGAGCGCATCGCCGCTGTGGAGTCGTTGAGAAGGCAGTTCCATGGAAGTGCAGCCAGACTTCAGAGAATTGCTCGGGTTGTTCAACGCGTATAACGTCGAGTACGTGATCGTGGGCGGGTATGCGCTGGCCTTTCATGGCGCTCCACGTTTCACCGGCGACCTCGATATCTTCGTGCGGCCGACAGCGCAGAACGCCCGCCGAATCCTCGCCGCCCTGGAGGACCTCGGATTCGGCTCACTGAACCTCAGCGCAGAGGACTTTTCAACTCAGGATCGTGTGGTTCAACTCGGCGTTCCACCGGTGCGAGTGGACCTCATCACCTCACTCTCGGGAGTGTCCTGGGAGGAATGCTGGGCGGGCAGGCAGGCCGGCGCGTATGGCGACGTCGCCGTCGCCTTCGTCGGTCGGACGCAGTTTATCGCCAACAAGCGGGCGATGGGCAGGCAGAGGGACCTTGCCGACCTGGAGGCTCTGGGAGAAGCCTGACTGCCCGGTTCCGTCGGCTGCGCTTGACACGGTATCTCCCGGCTTGTAGGGTCGGACGGGGTCGCTGGCACCCCAGGGCGGCGCAGGGAGATTGAGGCAGAGTTGGCGGCCGGGGGTGGAATGCAAGCAGGGCATGGCGCGCCCGGCGGCGATCGGTCGAATCCGTGCGGCCCTCTGGGGAATCGGGAATCCCAGGGGGCCGCCGTGTTCTCAGGCGGCTTAGCCGGTTCGTTGCCTCTTCCCTCCCACCGGTCTTTTGGCTTCTCGCGGGTACAGGCGGGCTTTGTGTTGGTCTCGGAATATGGTTCTGGTCTTTCGCAGCTCAGTGGCCCATTCTCCGACAGTTCGTCGCCATTGCACGTGTTCAAAAGCGTGCCAGAGGACTTGGTCCCTAACGCCGCTCTAGGCGGAATGTAGGAGAAGATCTTTCCTATAGCCATGGAGCCGCCGATGCCAATGATTAAATGCGTCCGATGTGGGGGCGAGATGCTCGCCGCCGGTGCGCTGTATGGTCCCCGGCGCATGTCATTCCGCCCCGAAGGGACCAAGTTCTTGACGCTCGAGACAGGGGATGTCATGACGAAGGCGAGCATGTGCCGGGACTGTGGCTTGATCGAGATCACGGGGGACGTGGAAAAACTGCAGCGACTCACGTCCGAGACCTAGACGACGAAATGCCCATGAGATGGACCGGGGCTGGGATGCCGCTCTTGCCGTGCCAACCCGTCGGACCCTAGGAGTCATCGCCGCTCAGTTAATGTGTAACTAGCTGAATTGATTGGCAGCTCTGACCACAGTGTGCTTCCCGCCCCCGGGAGCGCCCCTCGGGCGCCGGGCCGCGACGGAACTCCGCCGCCCCCAGGGGGTCCCCGGCGGAGTAGGGCCGTCTTGCTCCTGGTCGTCGCCCCGCCTGTGGCGGGGCTCCTCCACGCCGCCGTCATGCCACCGGCATGACACGGCGATCGGCGCAGCGGCCCACGGGTACCCACCGGGTGCGGCCGGCTGCCTTCAGGCCGGCTCCCGGGGGCGGAGTCGAGACCGAATTATCTGCTCAGAAAACTCCCCCTCACTGTTCCCTCTCCCCCCATTGGGCGGGAGAGAGCATGGGTGAGGGGGGGTTTCATGGTGCACGGGTGGGCCCGGGCCCATGAAGACTTAGCGGCGATGACCCTAGGAGTCGCAGTGCAAGAGGATAAATGGCCGCGGATTGCCGTGATGGGTGCCGGGGCCCTGGGATGCTATTTCGGGGGAATGTTCGCGCGGGCGGGCGCGCCGGTCACGCTGATCGGCCGGGCGCACCATGTCGAGGCGATGGCGCGGGCCGGATTATTCTTCGACAGCATCCATTTCCGAGAGCAGATTCCGGTCTCGGCTTCCACCGATGCCGCGGCCGTGCGGGATGCGGAGATCGTCCTGCTGTGTGTGAAGACACCTGACACGGAAGAGGCCGCTAAATCCCTGGCGCCGCATCTCCGACGCGGCGCCGTCCTTGTCAGTCTGCAGAACGGTGTGGACAACGTCGAGCGGATCCGGTCAGCCGCCGGGATCGACGCCATCGCCGCCTGCGTGTATGTGGCCGCCGAGATGACCGGACCGGGGCGCGTGAAGCATACCGCCCGGGGCGACCTCGTCATCGGAGACCTCTCGGGTCTCCACGGGACCGACGAGTCCCGAAGACCGCAGCTCGAACGGGTGGCGACGCTTTTCGGCCGTGCCGGGATATCGTGCGCTGTCTCGGAGAATATTGCGGGCGAGTTGTGGACGAAGCTGATCATGAACTGCGCCTACAACGCGATCTCGGCGTTGAGCCGCTGCAGGTACGGCCGGATGGTGCGGAGTCCCTGGACACGGGAGCTGATGCGGCAGGTGATCGAAGAGGTCATAGCCGTCGCCTACACTGCTGGTGTTCGACTTCCAGATATGAACCTCGTGGAGGCGGGGCTGAAGCTTGCGGAGACCATGCCGAATGCCATCTCCTCGACGGCACAGGATCTTGCCCGCGGAAAGCGCACCGAGATCGACGCGCTCAACGGGTACGTGGCTCGGCGAGGCGCCGAACTCGGCGTCGCGACTCCCGTCAACCAGACCCTCCATGCGCTGGTGAAGCTCCTCGAGGAAGCTGCGTAAACGTCAACGGGAAGCTGCGATTTCTCCCGAGCAGGGGGACGTTCCTCCGTTAATTCCGTTTCCTCCCTCGTACCAATCCGCTCGCGGACGAAGGTCGGGGTAAGGTGATAGACGCTCCAGCCCTCGGGGTGGTACTCTTTTGCCGCATGGGTGCGGGGAGTGCTGGGGGATGCGAAAGTGCATGGGGCAGCGCTGCCTAGGTCGGGCGCTTCCGCTGCCACTGAAGATACAAGGAGGGCGTCGGGATGAAATACCGCGTGCTCGGATCGTCCGGACTGTTCATGTCGCGCATCACGCTGGGGACGATGACGTTTGGTGCCGCGGACTGGGGATGCGACGAGGGAGAGGCGCACGCGATCATCAAGCAATACCTCGACGTTGGCGGCAACTCCCTCGATTGCGCCGACGTGTACGCCGGGGGGAAGGCCGAGGAGATCCTCGGGAGATTCCTGCCCCAGATCAACCGGGACGAGGTCATCATTGCCTCCAAGTGCTACTTCCCCACCGGAACAGGGCCAGGCAATTTCGGGGTCTCCAGAAAGCGCGTCATCGCCTCCTGCGAAGCGAGCCTCAGGCGACTCAAGACCGACTACATCGACCTCTACTATGTCCACGGCCCCGATCCTGTGTCACCCCTCGAAGAGACCATGCGGGCGCTGGACGACCTCGTCCGGCAGGGCAAGGTCCGGTACCTGGGATGCAGCAATCTGTTCGGCTGGCAGATCGCCAAGGCCTGCGGGGTCGCGGCACGCATGCACCTGGAAGGCCTGGTTGCCGGCCAGTACATCTACAGCCTGATCCACCGGGAACCGGAGCGGGAGATCATTCCCGCCGCCGTTGACCACGGCCTCGGCATTCTCTGTTTCAGTCCCCTGGGAGGAGGTCTCCTCACCGGCAAGTACAAGGGCATGAAGGAGCCGGCCAAGGGAACCCGCCTCTCCTTCCGGACGCAGGTGGATGGCCCCCGCTTTTGGCACGACCGGGGCTTCAAGACCGCGGAGATCGTGGAGCAGGTATCGTCGGACGCAGGCATCCCCATGGTGAAGCTGGCTATTGCGTGGCCGCTCCGGCGCAAGTACGTCACGTCCGTGATCATCGGCGTGCGGAGTCAGGATCACCTCAAGGCAAACATGGAACCGGGCGATTGGGACATGCCGGAGGATGTCTGGCGACGGCTGGAGGAGCAGACGAGGCCGGAGGAAGAGTATCTGACCTGGTTTACCAAGAAGAACTACGAGCGATTCTTCACGGCCGCGGAGTTTCACGACGAGCGTGCGGAGCTTCCGTGATCAAGGTCGGCACCAGCGGCTTCAGTTATCCGGAGTGGCGGGGGCCGTTCTATCCGGAAGGGCTGCCCCAGCAGCGCATGCTGGATTTTTACGCGGGTCATTTCGCGGTCGTGGAGATCAACTCGACCTACTACCATATCCCACCGCCGCGGAACATGGCGGCCATGGCCAAGCGGGCCGAGGGGCGGCTGGAGTTTTCGGTCAAGGCCCACCAGGACATGACCCATTCCCGGGAGAGGCTGGACGACGCCCTGCCGGCTTTCCGCCAGGCCATCCAGCCGCTGCGCGAGGCGGGCGCCTTGGGCTGCGTCCTGCTCCAGTTCCCTTTTTCGTTCAAGGCGACCCGGGAGAATGCCCACTTCCTTCGCCGGATCGCCGCGGGGCTGGCGCCCGATCCCCTCGTTGTCGAGTTCCGCCACAGGAGCTGGACCACCGCAGAGACCTTCGAGCTGCTCCGCACGCTGGGCCTGGCCTACTGCTGCGTGGACGAGCCGCGCCTGCCGAACCTGCCACCACCCGTTGTCCGGGCCACGGCGCCGCTGGCCTATGTCCGGTTCCACGGACGGAACCGGCAGAAGTGGTGGACCCACGCGGAGGCTTGGGAACGCTACGACTACCTGTACAGCGAGGCGGAACTCCGCGAGTGGGTTCCCAAGATTCGCTCTCTGGCCGAGGCGACGGAGAAATGCTACGCCTTCTTCAATAATCATGCGCGGGGGCAGGCGGTCACGAATGCGCAGATGCTTATCCGGCTTCTCTCCGAAGGCTGAAGCTCGACCGGCGTTCGCCCGCCTCCGCGTGGCATGCGTGAGGGCAGGCGGTCACCAATCTGAGGGATGAAGGGACAGAGGGACAGAGGAGATGGCTTGGACTTCCTGACATTTGATCCGAAGACGTTCCGATGGCCTTGCTCCCTGGCGCGACCTCTGGTACCGTGCGTGCTACTTCGGTGGGACGGGCCGCTGACACATTCGGCCTGAGGAGGTCAGCCATGTCGGTCAAGGGGTTTCCCAAGCAGATCACCCTCCGTGACCGTTCGGTGGTCACGCTGCGCCCCATGGTTCGGGAGGACAAGGAAAGACTCCTGGCCTTCTTCCGCCGGCTGCCACCGGAAGACCGCCAGTTCCTGAAGGACGACGTCACCCGTGCCGAGATCATCGAGACCTGGTCGCGGGAGCTCAACTACGACCGGGTCCTGCCGATCCTGGCGGAGCTCGAAGGGCGAATCGTCGGCGACGCCACGCTGCACCGGCAGGCCTACGGCTGGATGCGCCACGTGGGGGAGATCCGGGTCGTCACGGATCCGTACCTCCGGCGGCGCGGCCTCGCCACCGCCATGGCCCGGGAGATCTTTTACCTGGCGCTGCGGGTTGGGCTGGACAAGATGGTTGCGGAGATGGTGGCGGACCAAGTCGCGGCCATCAAGGTTTTCGAGAAGCTCGGGTTCCAGGAAGAGGCCCGCCTGGTCAATCACGTCGTGGACCTTCAGGGACGAAAGCACGATCTGGTCATCATGACCACCGATATCCCCACCCTGATGCAGAAGATGCAGGAGACGTTCCTCCGCGCCGCCGGCCCGGTGGAGGACTGAGCCGCCCCCCCGGCCCGATCGCACGCCTTTTCGCTTGTCACCCGTCTGCCCCTTGTGTAGCATCTGACCTCAAGGAGTCGCAGCGATGGTCGAGCGCAAAATGCTCACCGGCCACACGCCGGAACTCTTGCGGCGCAAGCTCGAGGACTTCCTGGCGCGCCTGGCGAAGCGGTTCGGTGATATGAAGGGCAAGATCGAGTTCTCCATGCAGCCGGACGTGTCCCTGAAGGACATCGGCGGATTGGCCCGGGCCAAGCAGGAGATCGCCGGGCTGGTGTTTTCCCTCAAGAGCCCTGATCTGCACAAGAAGTGGGGGACGCAACCGCCGAACGGGGTGCTGATTTACGGGCCGCCAGGGACGGGTAAGAGCCTCCTGGCCAAGGCGCTGGCCCGCGAGGCCGAGGCAATCTTCTTCCATGTCCGCGTGACGAACGTCGTGACCAAGTGGTACGGGGAATCCTGGGAGGTCCTGCAGGAGGTCTTTGCCCAGGTCAAGGACAGCGGACGCTGCATCCTCTTCCTCGACGAGATCGACGAGCTGGTCTTCGACCGCGCCGCCCCCGAGGAGTTGCGTGCGGCCAGTCGCCGGCTCATCAACAGCATCGCGGAACAGCTCGACGACATCGGCCGATCGGGCGACATCCTGGCGGTGGCCTCCACCAACCGCCCCGATGCCGTGGATCCCACCCTGATCCGGCCGGGCCGGATCGATCGATTGATCGAAGTGCCCCTCCCCGAGAGTGATGAGAAACGGGAGATCCTCCAGATTCATCTGAGGCGTGCCGAGGCCATTGCCGGCCGGCCACTCTTTGGGGCACTGGACCTCGATTCGATCCTGGCGCGAACCGTGAAGATGAGCGGCGCGGACCTTGCCGAGATCGTCCAGAAGGTCCTGGAGGGGAAAGTTCAGCAGGAAGGGGCCGGGCTCCAGCCGGGTCCCGTCACCACGGAGGACATGCAGCGCGTCATCGAGGAGTACCGCAAGACCAAGGAAGTCATCGAGAAGATCCGCTACGGCCAATACCTGTAGTCCCGCCGCCAGGACGTCCGCTCCCCAGCACCCACCCGATCCCGTTGCCGGGACGGCCACCCCGGGATCTGGGCAGGCCCCGTTGTATCTTTCAATGGGAAGGTTCCGGGGGACGCGCTGCCCGCTCCCTTCAGCGGGCGATCCCCGGACGGGAGGCAGGAGAGAAGGAGAGCATTCTGCGGGATCGGAGGCCCTTGCGGAGTGGGGCGCGAATCACGCGTCCGATCCCCCGTAGCGCAACTGGGCCCACTGGTAGAGCTCTTCGGCCGTCATGACCAGCATGTAGCTGTCGCCGGTCCCATCGGTGATGAAGAACTCGAAGGCCCTGCCATCCGGTGCGAGCTGGCAGATGGCCTTTCCTCCAAAGGGGGCCAAGCCCGGAATCTCCAATCGCGGCGGCATGATCTACCCTCCCCGATGCTTGTCGGATGTCTGGCCGCCAGAAGGCCCGGCAACAGCCTTCCCAGCAAAGGAGATGCGAATTCTATGCCGAATGTGATTCCGAGGCCTTTCCGCCCCGTGGCAACCTCAGAGTGCCTGTTTATCGGCGCTTGCGGGCCGCATCGGGCGTGACGGGTACCCGGTCAGATCCTGGCAGGGACCCGGCACCCGGCAGGCACCGTGCCTCTCAATGGAACGGGGGCCGCATAGCCGCGACCCCCGGTGCCAGTTCCTGCCTCTGGCTAAGGACTATTCCCCACCCCGCTGGACATAGTTCTGGACGAACTCCTCGGCGTTTTCCTCGAGGACCTCATCGATCTCGTCCATGACCTTGTCCAGATCCTTCTTGATCTTCTCGCCTCGCTCGGCGGACTTGCTCGTCGTCTTGGCCTCGGCCTCGGCGGCCTCGCGACGGCGCTGAGTTTTCTTCCCCTGCTCTGCCATGCTCCGTTGCTCTCGCAGGTCGTGATCTCTTCCCGGGCGATGGGTGCACTACAGGTAATGCCCGGTGGTCACGACATCGGCCTTCCTGATCTTCTCTTTGGTCTGGCGGAACACCGGCCGCACATGCACGATGCGCTCGCTCCGGCGGCCGGCGATCTTGGCCCAGTCGTCGGGGTTGGTGGTGTTGGGGAGGTCCTCGTTCTCCCGGAACTCGGTCTTGACCGCCTCCACGAGG